>ERZ1370068.7629-contig-6535_pt1 | contig 50286 bp, 76 predicted proteins | sample MGYA00561227_ERZ1370068 | MGnify/ENA primary metagenome ERZ1370068 (study PRJEB38410, sample SAMEA6850437) | metagenome | study: Metagenomic assessment of the ecological functions of the soil: analysis of the soil microbiota associated with the... | reverse complement strand
TGTACTTCGTTCAGTTACGTATTGCTAGGACTCCCGTCTGAACGCCCAGCTTCTCGCCTTTCACGAGCTCCACCTCGATACTTTCCAAGGGGATCATGGAAAGGAGACAGAATGAGCTCTAACCCCGGCAACGCGCCGAGCGGGCCAGTGCCTTGCCGGCATCCCGGCGGCGCCTTAACCACTGGCTGGCTTGTTCCCGACCGCCGGATCGAGCATGTGCTCGAGCACAGGAAACCTAGCCCGCAAATGGGCATCGCAGCGGCCGTGAAGGGAAGAATTGAGATTGACGGGGCACGGTTCGGCCTCAGTCGAAGGTTTCGACGAAGTGAGCGAGCGACTGATTCCCAGGCGACGTGGGGTCGCAACCTCGGCGCATTCAACGACGATTCTTCAGGGTGGCTGCAGCGCTTCCCAGAGGAAGGTGCTTGTTTCGGAAGACCAGCTGACCGCCCGTGTTCCTGGACATCGCCCATGGCCTTGCCGACCACGATACCGTCACCGCCCTGCGCAAGAGAGCAAAGAAAGGCTTTCCGAGGCTACCCTGTTGCAACGATCGCTTACTACGGCCCAGATGAGCCGCCGCGCGACCGAGGTAGCTGTGGGCATCGTGCTTTATCCAGAATCCCGCGACATGGCGCATATGGAGAGGTGGTTTCTGCTGGCACAACGGATGTTCGGACGGACCCGCAGATCAGCTTAAGAGATTGGCCCAGTACCTTCAGCGGCACGCGGTACGTAGCGTTGGAGTGCTTGGCCGAATCATCGGCTGCCCGCACGAAGGGAATTGACTATCCCGAGGGAGAAATGCCCGCAATGTCCGTTCTGTAAGGGCAAACCGCGATCGCTATTGAGTCTGGAGAGGAGGGGTGCAGTGAGCCGCCTACGGGCGGTTGCACCCGGACGCGCAGACAGCCGCGCGCCCGGTGAACTGAACCGGTTGAACTCCGCTACCACCGCGAGGTCGCGGTATCGGAGGCGGGTGGAGGGAATGCGACTCTCACCCGTCTCTTGTCAAAGGAGGCTCCAAATAGAGGAAATGGTCGTCAAGAATGAAGTAGCGGCGATGACGTTCGCTTTGCTGGCGTCGCTGGGCTTGTCAGCACCAGCTGCCGACGCCAAGGAGATTGCATATACGAAGCATGCCAGACAGACCCTGTCACAAAGAACGATCCAGCTACTCCGGTACTGGTGAAGGCTTGCCCAGCAAACGATATTCCTCGATACTGCTAGTGACGCTCTGGCGCGTTTCCTGTCGTCGAGGTTAGGGTTTGTAAGGTTAACACCGTTGCCGGAAATGGCATGCACAGGGGATACAGTACGCATCTTCCAGAATGGAGATAAGGCGTACACAAAATATGAGGGGACTCACAAGTAACAACCAAGGAAGGTGGAGCGTGGAAGTCACTTACGATTACAATCGTATGTAGTACGGAACGGGGTATAAAGGAACGTAAGGGCTCTCTGGCATGCAAAAGCAGGAGTTACTCTGACTCTTTCAAAGAAAAGAGAACAAATGGGATGTCTGCTGTACTAAGCGACCGTCAGTTGCACCCGAGCGCAGCGTTACCACTTCGCTGTCACTGCTGCGCCCTGTTGTCAGACTGGGTCTTTTACGCGCAGGGAGTAACTATGTCGCGGAAGGTCATCCATTTCGAGATCCACGCGTCAAGCGCAAGCGCTCATCGCCTTCCTACGCCCCTCACTCTTTGGCTGAAGTTCCAGCAGTGGGAGAGATCAGAGTACTGGCAAGTCGAAACTGGCCCATCGGATCAAACCGGAATCAACGGTGAGCATAAATCCCGAGGCGGGAGCGCGGCGCCGCTCGATAGCCCAGGCTGTCAGCGCATTCATTTGCACGGTCAAGTCAGCTCGCTGGACGAGTCTTTCTCAAAAGCCTTGTCGCTTGGCGCCCACCGTAGCGTTGCCAAGTGCCAATTCCTGATCGTCGGCTGGCTCGCCTACGTGAAGGATCCTGATGCCAACATCCTCGGCCTCATGCAGCCCGATCCGGGGGCCTAAGTGAAGGCTCTGGACAGCCTCCACGGTGCGGACCGCGCCTGACGCATTCGTTCCAGCCGTCGCCGCCCGGCAGCCACTTGCGAGGGTGAGCCGGCTGATTATGCGGCACACGAACGCCGCCGAACTGCTTGAAGGTGAACGCGCCAAGACCGAAAGCGTGAAGGCGTGGATCAGCTGACGCCCAACCAGCCGTTTGCGCCCGGGCGCAGCGTGGGACAGCTCAGGTGCCCTCGTGGATACTACCCCACACTCTAAGCAGCGTCACGATCCTTGCTGCCCGTAAAGCCCTGACTCGTGGGCACCGCTCAGGTCTGATGACCTGGTAGTCAGAAGCGAGATCAAGTATCGGCTGCGAGACGAAACTCAGAGGCCCGACGCAGCTGCTTCGCCGCCCGCGGATTTCATCACCTCATTGGAACTTGACGACATCTACAGCCGGGCGACGTTGACTGCTCGACGGAAAGAGCGCTGCCAGATTACGACGAAGCTCTTCGCGTATGCCGCGCGTCACCTCGCCACAAACCGCTATGGCCGCGCGCAAGGCGGTACGACAGGCGGCAGCGGCCGCGATCTTACACGGTGGCAGCTGCAGCGGAATTACAGCACGTCCACCGTCCACAGCAATGACATTACCCGCCGCTGTTTTCGATTGCTTTCGTTCGTTTACCAGATAGCGCACATTATCGATCGACCAGGTCGCGTGCGTCCGTCACAATTCCTCCTTCGAAGATATTTCACGGTGCACGAGCCGGGATGAGCCGGCAATTCCTGGCGAGATCGTGGTAACTCTGACCATCATGGGGTAGCACTGCCAGTCAGCGAGAAAAACGCCGGTGCGTTCCCCTCTATGCCTGCGCCGCTGGCGCAGACGGCTGGCGATGATCAGATCGAGCTCGCGCTGCGCCGCTGAAACCACACGGCCGGTATGTCGGCTTTATCGAAGAGCGGACGGTCGCTCCCCAGAAGGGATGGTCATACGCCTGGGGGAAGCAGTCTACCTCCGCAGGCGTAACGCGCTATTGCTGGCGGCCGGATATGCCCGGTGTACCGGGAAACAAGTTTCTGATGATCCGAAGCTGGGCCTGTCCGCCCGCACTCAGATCGCGCATCCTCGAGAAGGGCATCTACCTGCCCTGCGGTGGTCGTCGACCGGCGCGGTGACCTGGTCGCCAGGCAGCAAGCGCACTCTGGGGCCTGGCGGATGGCGTAGCACCCGAACTACCGGCGACACCGGTGAATGCTCGCGCGTATTGCTTACTCCATCCGAAGGGCGTGGCGCCTCGCATCATCCGGCACTCGGCGCCTGGGCCTGGCATCGTCATCGGCGCTCCAGCCGGGAGGAGGAGCATCAGCCCGGCGCCGCGCCGCGCGCAAAGCGCTGGTCGCTGAGCTTCAAAGGGCCATCGTTCCCGGAGCGTGCCGGCCACGTCGTCCCCGATTACGTGGGCCTCGCCGTACCCCCTTCGGCTTCTGTCATCACGGGAGGGGCGAGGCTGTCGGTTCTGCAGCGGCGTTGAGCACACTTCCGGGACCGCAGGAGGGATGTGCACGATCGCCGAGATTGGGAGCCCCTGGAGGCTTTCTTGCCAGGCGACGAGGCAACGGCATCCCATTCTTGCAGGGCCGCTGCGTCGCGCGATGTAAGGCGCGAGGTGGGGACCACGTGAGCGCAGCGATGGGCCCGCGCAGGCGGCGGGAGATCTCGGGTCCCGGGCCATCCCCGCCCAACCACGTCGAGTTATAGTAAAAGCCCAGCGGTCTGCAGGGGGCGCTGACGCGGGACGCTCGGCTCAAGTCTGGTGAGCTGCTTGGCGTGAGCGATCTGCACACAGGACCGCCAGCTGGGGGCTCGCGAGTATCGGGTAAACACAAGTGTTCTTGCTTGTGTCGCGCACCGTCTCGCTCTCTGATCCTCAAGCGCCCGGTGTTGCAGGGGTCGGTTGATTCGCATCAATCCGCAGCGTTGGGAGGGAAACCGCGACAACCTTGGTTCGTTTCAGCACCCTGGTTGGCGCATGCCTGGTAAGCAGCCGCGCTTTGCACGGCAAGCGAGCAGCGTGGGCGCAGAAGAAGTACATCCAGGCTCCGCTTCGAGCAGCGGTCAATACCTGCAACAACATGCCATCGACGTAGAGGACAGCCCGGGGCATCAAGTGCGTGTGTCTGCGGAGATACGCAACAGCTATCCCGGAGAAAAAGGATTTTGCTTCACGCCGGAGTGCTGGTCAGCGAGACCTGGTCGCGGTATGAGCGACTACTTATCCAACTTCCCCAGCGGGCCGTTCACGACCTACACCGTGTACACGCTGGAGGACGGCTTAGCAAGGTTTTCAGTCGCGGTACCGGAACGTCGCAATCGTCGACCGAGAGCCGACGGCACTCAGGTCGTAAAGATTTCCTTTTGTCGAGAACTTCTTAGGCGGCACAGAGCAAGAGTTCAAAGGCATGCATGGTCAAGTTACCGGTAGCGGTGGGCGCGCGCCGGTGGCAAAGAGCACGCACGTCGCAATCGAGGCGGTGAGTATTGGATAGAGGGAGTGAGCCGATTGCAGCTAAGCTTGGCCTGGCCTAAGCTGCAGATCGGCCAACGCGAGCCACGCCACCCCGGCCTTCGGCCGGAAGCCCTCCTCGTGAGAGGGAGGGGGAGGGGCAATTCTCCCCCTCGCTTTGTCAGGGGAGGGGTGGCACGTGTGTCAAGGAGAGGTGGCACGCGTTGCGATGGCGGGAGTGGTTGAAGGCAATTAGGCAATGATCGATATGGGAAGCTCTTGATGCAAGTCTCGCGACGCGCGTTGCGTCCGGTGCGGATGAGTGCGGGGGCCGTCGCGAGCGCTTTGATGTAGCGCTCCGGTGCGCTCTATGTCATCAAGTGAGCGGGGAGCGACACCCGCTTTAAGCGCGAACCCTCGACGGCGTCGCCGCGCTTCGCCATTTCCGAACTGGTCAAGCGGAAACGTTGAGGTTCACCATCTCCAGCTCCCGCGACGTCAGATTGCAGAGGAAACCGCATGGAACCACATGTGCCTCTCCCACCGCCGTGCGCGTCTGGCGAGACCGTCACCGGCGCGACAGAAGGCGACCAACTATGCCTGAGCCGTTCGCCTCCCGGGTATGCCGGACGAGAGGAGCGCGTGCTCGGGGATCTGTTCGGTCTGAGCAACTTCGGAGTCAACCTCACGCGTCTGAAACCAGGTGCGGTGTCCTCCCTTCGACATGCCCATTCCAAACAAGACGAGCTCATCTACGTTCTGGAGGGGCATCCCGTTCTGGTCACAAACGCGGGTGAAACGAGGCTCGAGCCGGGAATGTGTGCCGGGTTCAGGAGGCGGGGACCGGAGATGCCCATCATTTGGTCAACCGCAGCCCCAGGAGGACGTCTTCTATCTTGAAATAGGAGACCGCACTGCGGGCGACAGTGCCGTCTACCCAGACGATGATCTACGAATCGTGAGGGGGCGCAGACGGAAAGTGGTCGTATGCTCGAAAGGACAGGTGCGTGCTGCAGACTGCCTGACGGTATGGCGAGGTCGCTAGCCGCCGCCGACGGAGGTGTAACTCTTGCGCCCAAACAGCGGCGCTGTTGGGGTTCCGCCGCCCGTCGCGCGCCGGCGGCGATTAGCGCCCGGCGTTCGGCTCATGCTGCTCAGATGCTCAACTTCGCCATGCTCATAGTGCTCCGCGCCCGGTGGATGTTGTTCATGGGCTGCTCTTGGGGCGCAGAACCGCTACCAATGCGCGGCGTACTACCTGTTCGAAGTCCGGCAACGGTGAATGGCGTTTGCGGCGATTGCTGCTGTATGTCCACGCTGGTCGTTGCTCGAGAGCGCCGCTCGGCTCGGCAGGACCGGGAAGTCGCCGTTATTACCACCTACGAAAGAGACTCGATACCGGCAGGTGCAGCGCGGCAGGGTGCTGAAGCACTCTGATCTGGCGATCAGAGCTTCCAGCTAGAAGAATCAAGTTTGGCGGCAAGACCTACCGGTACCAGTTAGTCAGCCGTGCCGAGCCTGTCCGCCTCCTGAAGAATCCCCTGGGTACGATTCCGATTCATCGAATCTCGCATCCACGAACAGGTGATGACGGTCTGTGGGAAGTGCTATTGCGTGACCTTTCCATGGCGGGCGACGCCGGAACCCTGTGCTGCCGGGGACGCGCGATGACAGGGGTGAGGCTCGCAGGTGTGCACGAAGTCAGGGACGATTCATCCTCTTGACCGGTGAGGTCGCGCCCGGCAGCATTGCAGGCCATGGACCTCAACACTTGGCTCATCTACCTCTTGGCAGCCATCGGGCTTTCTCTATCGCCCGGACCTAACGGGCTGCTCGCCCTGACTCATGGAGCATTGCACGGTCGGCGCAAGGCGCTGTACACCATCTTCGGAGGAGCCTTCGGTTTCACCGCCGTCATTGCCCTTTCCATGTTTGGCATCGGCGCGTTGCTCAGGCTTCCCTCGTGTGGCTGACGGTCATGAAGTGGGTGGGCGGTGCCTACCTCGTCTGGCTCGGCATTCAAGTTTGGCGTTCGCCAGCGATAGGCATCGAAGTCCGTGGTTCAGCGGAACCCAGAGCAGGCTGGTCGCTGTTCCGGCAAGGGGCACTCTCCGCGCTGACCAATCCCAAGGGGCTGCTCTTCTTCGCTGCTTTTCTTCCGCAGTTCATCGACCCTGCTCGAAGTCTTTTCGTCCAGTTCGTCATCATGGCTGGAACGTTCGCAGCAATCGAAATAGCTACGGAGGTGTTCATCGCCAGCATGGCTCATCGCATCAGCCCATGGCTGCGGCGAGTTGGGCGGCGCTTCAACCAGGCCTGCGGCGGGCTGTTCATGGCGATAGGGCCGCACTGCCCCTTCGCGGTTGAGCGGTGAAGATGATGAGCCAGGGACTCAAGGGGAAAGTCGCATTGGTCGCCGGAGCGACCCGAGGAGCGGGACGAGGGATAGCCGTGCAATTGGGTGCGGCCGGAGCGACCGTCTACGTCACCGGGCGAACGACCCGGTCCGCAACGATCGGAAATGAACCGGCCGGAGACGATCGAAGAGACCGCGGCTCTCGTGGATGAGGCCGGCGGCCGCGGGATCGCGGTCCAGGTAGACCATCTGGTGCCCGACGAGGTTCGCGCGCTGGTGGCTCGCATCGAAGCCGAACAGGGCGCCTGCACGTTCTCGTGAACGATATCTTGGGCGCCACCAGGATCGAGTGGAACAAATCGGTCTGGGAATCGGACTCTGGACTATGGGTTGCGCACGCTTGCGCCTGGCGGTGGACACGCACGCCATCACCAGCCACTGCGCGATACCGCTGCTCATCAAGACGCCAGGCGGCCTGGTTGTCGAGGTCAATGATGGAACCGCCGAGTACAACGGCGACCAACTACCGGAACTCCTTCTTCTACGACCTGGCCAAGGCGGCGGATGCTCCGCATGGCGATTCGCGCTGGCGCACGAGTTGAAGCCCCACGGCGCAACGGCCGTGTCGCTCACTCCGGGTTGGCTGCGATCGGAGGCCATGCTCGAGGCCTTCGGCGTGACGGAATCGAACTGGCGTGACGCGACGAGCGCGTGCCCGGCTTCGCTATTTCCGAGAGTCCCGCGTTCGTCGGCCGGGCCGTGGCGGCGCTGGCGCAAGATCCCGACGTGTCGCGCTGGAACGGGCAAGTCGCTGTCCAGCGGGCAGTTGGCGAAGATCTACGGCTTCACCGATCTCGACGGCAGCCAGCCTGATGCCTGGAGATACATGACCGAAGTTCAAGACGCAGGCAAACCCGCCGACGTAACCGGCTACAGGTAAAACGTTTGGAGCCCAGCAAATGAATGCAACCCGTCAAAGCGACAGGAGCGCGCGCCGAGTAGTCAGACATCATCGACGAGCGCGGCTGTAAACGATTTGGTAATGTCTAAGTGAGACACTACCAACGATTTCTGTCCCTTGGCAATGCAAGGGATTTCTTACCGCTCGGTCCAGCATCCTGGCCGAGTGCACTGACAAAAGGAGAAATATCATGTCGAAGAAGTCGCTGTTGCTCGGATTTTCGCTGCTCGCCGCCACCGGTCTCGCCTGCGCCGCCGATGACCCAAAGATCGGAACGATGACCGGGTCCGATCAGATGGAATGGCGCGAGCTGGGACCGGGATCGCCGGTGAAGATGGTGATCCTCTGGGGGATCGCAGCAAGGGTGAGTACGCGATGCTGATCAAGATCCCCGCCTGGGTTTGTCGCTCCGATCCACGCTCACACGGGTGATTATCACGGCGCTGAATTTGACCGGAACTTGGCGTCACTCGCTTCGACGGTGGCGAGCAGAAAGACATGCCGCCTGGGTCTACTGCGTGTTTCAGCCGGGAATGGGAATGCACGGTGACGCGTGTCTTGGGTCGGAGGATTGCGTGTTGTTCATTCATCAATACGTGAAAGGTGATTTCATTCCAAAGCAGCAATAGCCACGACCGCATTCTGACGGGCCAGGGTCCGGGCGCACATGGCGCTGCGCTTGGGCCGCCGTATCCCGGAGACGCAGCGCAGACCGATAGCTTGAGATCGCGAATGCTGGCTGGAACAGAAACCATCGCGACGATTGCGGAGCATTGGCTTGCGCAGTTCGAACGGGCTCTTGCGGACTGCGACGACGCCCTGCTCGAGACCCTGTTTCATCCTGACAGCCATTGGCGCGATGTGCTGGCCCTGACTTGGCACATCAGCGACCGTCAACGGCTCGGACGCTATTCTCAAACAGCTGAAAGCGCGTGTCGGCCGAGCCAGCCCGACTGGTTTCAGGATCGATCCCCATCGGACTGCGCCCGCTATGTGCACGCGCGCGGGCACCGACGCGATCGAAGCGATCTTCAGATTTGAAACCGGCCGAGGGCCGCGGCAGCGGAGTTCTACGGCTGATCCCCGATGCCGACGATGGCAACACGCTGAAAGCGTGGACGCTGCTCACAGCGCTCGACGAAATAAAGGGCTACGAGGAACAGGTCGGGAGATCGCGGCCCAAGGGTAAGTCCTATTCGCGCGATTTTCGCGGTCCCAACTGGCTCGACCTCAGGAACGATCCGCCGCCGAGTACGTCGATACGGATCCGGCTGTGCTGGTCGTGGGCGGTGGACAGGCCGGGCTATCGATCGCCGCGCGCCTGACGCAATTGCAGGTCGACACGCTGATCGTGGACCGTGAACAGCGCATCGGCGACAACTGGCGCAACCGCTATCACGCGCTGACCCTGCACAACCAGGTGCAGGTCAATCACCTTCCGTACATGCCTTTTCCGCCGAACTGGCCGACCTACATTCCCAAAGACAAGCTTGCCGGCTGGTTCGAGGCTTATGTGGAAAGCATGGAGCTCAACTACTGGACGGCCACGGAATCTCGAGGGCGGCGAGCTACGACGAAGGCAGAAGGGCGATGGTCGCGTTGTGCTGCGCCGGGCGACGGCACCAAGCGGGAGATGCATCCGCGACACGTCGTCATGGCCACCGGAGTCAGCGGCATTCCGAACCTTCCGGATATCCCGACGTTGCGCAACTTCGGCGGCAAGATTCTGCATTCCAGCCAATACGACGACGGCGAGGCATGGAAGGGCAAGAACGTCCTGGTCATCGGCACCGGCAACAGCGGCCACGATATTGCGCAGGACCTGTACTCGAGCGGGGCAAAGGTCACTCTCGTTCAACGCAGCTCGACCCTGATCGTCAACATCGAGCCGAGCGCGCAACTTCCCTACGCGTTGTATGACGAAGGCCTGCCTCTGGAGGACTGCGACCTCATCACGACGTCCATCCCGCTTGCCACTGGCAAGGAAGAGCCACATTCTCCTGACCGAACAAGCGAAGCAGCTCGACCGGGAACTCCTCGACTGGGCTGGAGCGGGTAGGGTTCAAGCTTGATTTCGGGGAAGACGGAACCGGCTGGCAGTTCAAGTACCTCACCCGCGGCGGCGGCTACTACTTCAATGTCGGCTGCTCCGATTTGATCGTTGAAGGCGAGATAGGACTGGTGCAGTTTTCCGATATCGCCGGGTTCGTCGCAGAGGGGCGCGGATGCGGTCCGGCGAGACGCTTGCCGCGGATCTGATCGTGCTGGCGACCGGCTACAAAGGCCAGGAACATCTGGTTCGCAAACTGTTTGGCGACGATGTTGCCGGTCGCGTCGGCCCGATCTGGGGATTCGGCGACGAACAGGAGTTGCGCAACATGTTCACGCGCACTGCGCAGTCGGGCCTCTGGTTCATCGCCGGCAGCCTGGCCCAGTGCCGCATCTACTCCAAGTATCTGGGGCTGCAGATCAAGGCCTGTGAGGTAGGCCTGTTGCCGCGGCGTCGCCCCCTTCCGGACGCCCTGGTAGTTGAGGCCGATTCTCGCTAGGGGCCCAGTGCGAAGGAAACCACGGTAGCGTTCACCGAACAAGGGCACTCCCATGGAGAAAAGAGCACCCACAATGCATACAACCACTACATTCGAGCTGCCCGGCTTTCGCATTACGGAAACCTCTCGGGGTGGTCAGAGGGATCACGGTGCGGACCAGGTCACTTACCGCATGAGCATTATTGGCGGGCTGCGGACTCTCCTTCGGTGGTCGGGCAGGGATTTTTCCGACCTGTGCGAATCCGCGCGCGAGGAATCGTTTCAACTGATGCTTTCTCATGCCAGAGCCAGAGGGTGCAAATGCAGTCGTAGGGGTGCGCTACGACACCGGCCCGATGGTGGGTGCGGCAGAGGTTCTCTGTTATGGCACTGCTGTTGTGGTCGAGCCGGTTGCAAGCAAATCCATGAGCCCGTTGGTTGCCCTGTCTGCGCTCGTCGCCGCTGCCGGGGTGCTGTCCGGCTGCGCAAAGGAGGAACTGTCGCGCAATGTTTACGAGGGCGTCAGGGTACACAACGAATCTCTCAAGTCGACGCCGCTCGAAAATCCGCGGACAGAGCCCACGCCCTATGACCAATACGAGAAGGAACGCCGGGCCGGTGGCGACTCACCTCCGGCATCACAGCAGTGAGCTAGAATTCATCAGCGCCGCGTTCCTCTCCAGCCCGGCTCGTCGCGATCCAACAGACGTTTCAGCGCCGCGAAGTGCAGCTCGGACTGCAGCCGCTCGCCGCCGATCTGCTTGGCCACCTGTGCGCAGACCTCGTCCGGCTGGGAGCGCAGCAGCTTGCCCGTGCTCTGGGCCAGGACCTGCACCATGCACGAGCGCTCAGGGTAGTACAGATCGTCGAATGCGTAGTCCATGCGATCGCCGCAGACGATGACGCCGTGGTGCGCCATGATCACGACCTCGGCGTCGCCCAGCGCGTTGGCGATGCGGTCGCCCTCGTTGTCGCTCAACGCAACCCCGCCATAGCCCTCATCGTAGGCGATGCGGCCGAAGAAGCGCATCGCGTTCTGGTTAGCGCCCATGTCGAGCCGGCCGCTCTCGATGATGGCCAGCGCGGTAGCGAACGGCATATGGCTGTGCAGCACCACCTTCTTCTTGCAGCGCAGGTGCACTCGGCTGTGGATGAAGAACGCCGTGGGCTCGACCTTGTGCTTGCCTTCCAGCACCTTGCCGTTTTCGTCCACCACCATCAGATCACCTGGGGTGATCTCGGACCAGTGCAGGCCCTGCGGGTTGATCAGGAACTTGTCCGGCTCGCCCGGCAGCTCCATGCTGAAGTGGTTGCAAACGCCTTCATTCAGCGCCATGCGTGCGGCCGACCGCAGCGCGGCGGTGAGATCGATACGAGCCTGCCGCGCGTCGTACTCCTGCCGGGCCGGCTTTTTCTTCTTGATCGCTTTCACGTCGCTAACGTCCATGGGCTTCCCCTCCTCGAGTCGATGGCGGATTCTAAGCCAAACCCGGTCGGTCTGCCGGCTTAACCCCTTCCGGGTTCCCCCTGCGTTTAAGGTGGCAGAATGACCAACTACCTCAAAAGGAAAAGCCGACGTGAATCGATTGCAAACCTTTACCCTTTCCGCTGCTTCGCTGCTGCTGATCTGTGCTTATGGGGCGCGTGCGGCGGACCCGATCGCCAACTCCTGACCATTTATAGCAGCGCCCAGCCGGGTGCGGTGCCGCCGGAAATGTACCGCTATGGCGGGCACCAGGGTTACGCCGTGCCCGGCTATGCGATGGTGCGTCACGAGCGCGCGATCGAGCTCAAAGGCCGGCCGCAACGACGTGCGGTTCACGGACGTGGCAGGACTGATCGACCCCACCACGGTTTCGTTCGAGTCGCTAACGGACCCGACCGGCACGCGCGTCGTGGAGCAGAACTTCCAGTTCGACCTGGTGAGCACCGACAAGCTGTTGCAGGAAGTTCATCGACCGCGAGATCACGGTCGAGCAGACCCGCGGCGAGAAGGTGGACACCTTCACCGGCACGCTGCTCTCCACGGCTGGCGGGCTGGTTCTGCGCGAGGGGACGGCTCGGTACGCGTCGTCAGCCACAACTCCGGCATCACGCTGCCGAGCGTGCCGGGCGGGCTGATCACGCGGCCGACTCTGCTCTGGGACGTCGCCACCAAGAAGCCGGGCAAACACCTGGCTCGCGTCGTCTACCAGACCACAGGGATCACGTGGTGGGCGGATTACAACCTCACCTACTCGGAGGGTGCGGACGCCAACTCCTGCAAGCTCAACGTAGGCGCCTGGGTCAGCATCCTCAACCAGTCCGGCGCGTCTTATCCGGAAGCCAAGATCAAGCTGATCGCCGGGAGACGTGCACCGCGCAGCACCGCCGGCGACGCCGCAGGCGTTGGGGAAAGCCATGCGCGCAGAAGCGATGACGGACGAGGTGCGCGGCTTCGAGAGAAGACCTTTTTCGAGTACCACCTCTACACTCTGGGCCGGCCCAGCTCGCTGCCGGACAACTCCACCAAGCAGATCGAGCTGTTCCCGGCGGCGGCCGGCGTGGCCTGCGACAAGACCCTGGTCTACTACGGCCAGGCCGGAATGTATGCAGGCTACGGCGGCAGCCCTACACGGACCGCAACTACGGGATGGTAGGCAACAAGAAGGTCGACACCTACCTGAGCTTCAAGAACGCCCAGGACAACGGGATGGGCATCCCCATGCCGTCGGGCCGCGTGCGCGTGAGCAAGGTGGACAGTGCGGACGGCTCGCTCGAGTTCATCGGCGAGGACCGCATCGACCACACGCCCAAGAACGAGACCGTCCTGCTCAAGCTGGGCTCTGCTTTCGACGTAGTGGGCGAGCGCCGCCAGGTGGACTTCAAGATCGATACCTCCCGCAACACCATGACCGAGGAGATCGAGGTCAAGATCCGCAATCACAAAGACAGAGGCGGTCAAGGTGATCGTCAAGGAAAACCTGTACCGCTGGACCAACTGGAAGATCGTGGCGAGCACGCAGTCCTACGACAAGCAGGACGCGCGCACCATCCACTTCCCGATCACCGTGCCGGCGGACAAGGAGGTGATCGTGCGCTATACGGTTCGCTATACGTGGTAGAAGCGGTGCTTCGACTCTGTGGCTGACGCCACTAATCCGTTCGTCCTGAGCGTAGGGCGCGACGCGTCCGGAGTCGAAGGATCAGCCCGATCGGGGGACGAGCTTCACTCGTCCGCGCGGATGCGCAGCTTCTTCACCACTTTCCCGTACCGGTCGTAGTCCCTCTTGATCACCGCCATGAACTCCTGCGGCGAGCCCGCGACCACCTCGCTGCCGTTCGCTTCGGTCAGGCCGGTCATGTCGCGCGATCGGATTATGCTTTCGCTCTGCCGGTACAGGCGATCGACGATGTTCTTCGGTGTGCCGGCGGGGGCGAACAGCCCCCTGCCGCCTGCAACTCGTAGCCGGGGGCGCCGGATTCGGCGACCGTGGGCACTTCGGGGAGCGTGGCCAGATCGGCGTGCAGCGGTGACGGCCAGCGCGCGGAGCTTGCCGTTCTTGATGTAGGCCTGACACACCATCAGCGTGCAATAGCCCATGGATATCTGGCCGCCGAGCAGGGCGGTGAGCACTTCCGACTCGCCTTTGTAGGGGCACATGCAGGAGGCGGATTCCGGTGATCTCGGCATACTGCTCGATGCCGATATGCTGGATGCTGCCGACGCCCGAGGTGCCGTAGGTCAGGCCGCCCGGCTCGCGCTTCGCCGCCGCAACAAAGTCCTGCAGCGACCGGACCGGCAGGCTCGATGGAACCACCACTACCAGCGGTGTGTCGGCCAGATGGATGATGGCCGCGAACGCGCTCAACGGGTCGAAATCGGAACGCGGCTGTACATGCGGGAGCGACGGACAGGATGCTGTTGGTCGCGTACAGGAGCGTGTAGCCGTCGGGAGCGCTGCGCGCGACAACTCCCGCACCGATGGTGCCTGCGGCACCTGGCCGGTTCTCGACGATGATCGGCTGCCCCAGCTTCGGCCCGAGCTGCTCGGCCAGCTTGCGGGTGCGCAGGTCCGACGCGCTTCCGGCCGGGAAGGGGACCACGATTTTGATCGGCTTGATCGGATAGTCTGCGGCACGGGTTTGAATTCCGTTCAGGAGGGCGCCGGCCAGCAGCGGTGCGGCGCCCCATCGAATGCCTGTCCTATGTGTCATGCGCTTCCCGTTTGCTCTGGCATCGGCTGAAGGTCGTCGCGGCAATATCAGGTGAAGTCCAGCCGCGACGCCAGCGCAGCCCACAGCACGACCGCTACCGCCTGCTATGATTTCGCGCGCCATGATCACTCGAGTCGACATCGAAGCCGCTGTTGCGCGAAGCGCAGGCCGAGGTTCGCGTAACGCCGATCAGCCAGCTCGAGGCCCGCGCCTTCGGTTCGCCGGCGCAGATTACGCTGAAGCTGGAGCTGCTGCAGCGCACCGGCTCGTTCAAACCGCGCGGCGCGTTCAGCCATATCCTGTCCCAGCCTGTACCCGAGGCCGGTGTGATCGCCGCATCTGGAGGCAATCACGGTGCAGCGGTCAGCTTATGCCGCACGCGAGCTCGGTCATCCGGCCGAGATCTACGTTCCTGCCGGGACGCCACAGATCAAACTCGACAGGCTCGAGCAATACGGTGCGCGCGTGATTGCCATCGGCGCGCGGTACGCCGAGGCGCTTGCCGCCAGCTCGGCCCGCGCGCGGGAGACCGGTGCGCTCGAGGTCCATGCTTATGATCACGCGCAGGTCCTCGCTGGACGGGGCACGCTCGGGCGCGAGCTGCAAATGCAGGCCCCGGAACTAGAGACCGTGTTCGTCGCAGTCGGTGGTGGCGGATTGATCGGCGGCGTCGCGGCGTGGTATCGCGGCGGATGCGAAGGTGGTCGCGGTCGAGGCCGGCCAGCCTGTCCCACGCTGGCGCGCGCATTGGAAGCGGGCAGGCCGGTGGACGTGGAGGTAGGTGGCTGGGCCGCGGACTCTCTTGGCGCCCGGCGCGTCGGCACACTCATGTTCCCGCTTGCGCAGCAGTTCGTCGAGCGGGTGGTGCTGGTGAGTGACGATCAGATCCGGGCGGCGCAGCGTCTGCTGTGGGACCAGCTTCGGCTTCTGGCCGAACCAGGCGGGAGCCACCGCGCTGGCCGGGCTGCTATCAGGCGCAGTGCCAGCCGAGTGCCGGCGAAGCGCGGTCGGCGTCATCGTCTGCGGCAGCAACACCGATCCGGCCCGCTTCGTATGAGCTGGCAGTAACCACCCCGTCACCTTCGGCGGCGCCACCCCTCCTCGGGGAGGGGGAGGATGTAGAATCTCCCCTCCTCCCCGAGGAGGTGCCACTGCGCAGCAGGCGGGGTGGTCAGTGTCTTCTCACTCTTTCGCTTTGCGCGTTTCGAAAACCGCCGCATCGCCGCCTGCGGTTCGCCGCTGAGATAGGCCTCACGCTGGGCTTTCTTGGCCGCTTCCAGGGCGGCGTCGAAGCCCGGTTGCGACAGCTCGCGGAAACGCTGCTTGGTCAGCGCGGATCGCGGTCGGACCGAGCTTGCCGGAGTTCTGCAGGCGACCGCCAGCGACTTTTCCAGCACCTGCTCGCGCGGCACGAGATGATTGATCAGCCCCAGCTCGCAGGCGCGCTCGCCGCTGATCAACGCGCCGGTGAGCGACATCTGGACATTCTGCGACTGCCCCAGGTGCAGCGTCATGAGATAGGAGCCGACGATGCTGGCCAGCCCGCGCGCTGGATCTCGGGCTGCCCCAGCTTCATCTCGGTGAAAGCCCACGCGCAGGTCGGGCACAGACCGATCTGGTAACCCGCGCCGGCAGCGCACGCCGTTCAGGCCGCGATGCAGGGCTTGTCGAGATCGCGCACGGCCTGATACATGGCGTGCTGGCGCGTGAGCCACTGGTCCACGTCGTCGATCGTGTGGCGCGCCGGTCTCGTTCAGGTCCTGGCCCGAGCAGAAGGCCCGCTCGCCGGAGCCGGTGATCACCACCGCTCGCACCGAGGCGTCGCGGTTGAGGTCCGACAGCGCCTGACGATGAGCGCCTCAGCGCATCTCGACGTTGACAGCGTTGAGCGATTCCGGGCGGTTGAGCGTGACGACCGCCGTGGAGTCGCGGTGCTCGATCAGGATGGTGCCCGGCATCTGTCGGTCCCGGATGTCCCCGTTGCGCTGGACGGACTTTGCACTGTGTCAGTCTGCCCGCGCGATGACAGTGTAACAGCTCAAGCGTCGTCCGCGCTGAACCACAACGCGCTCTCGACAGGCTCATAATACCCGAAAGCTGCTTTGCAGGAGAGGGCACACCACGTTGCCGAGAGGCCGCGGATGAGTCGGAAGCTAGTGGTCTTGCTTAGCCGCCCTGCTGCTGTCGGGCGCGGTTTGCGCCGCCTCCGGATCGCGATGCCTCGACCGCACGTCACGCGCTACCTTGCAGGCGTACGAGGCGGCGTGGGGTCGGCATGATGCCGCAGCTATCGCCTCCGTTCTACTACAGAGCCGCGCCATGCGGGTCTCGCGCGGCGGACCGAGTCGTCCGGCCGACACGCGCGGATCAGGAGGCGTTTTTCGCCGGGCTGGTGCGCGGCCTGACTCGAGCGAGGATATGCGCGCAGCGAATGGGAAGCAGGTCGAGGTTCGCCTGCTGGATGCGCAGACCGCGATTGCCAGCGGTGTCACGGTACGCTACAAGTCCGATGGCAGCGTGATGGAACGCCTGGGAGTCACCTACTGGCTGCGCGAAACCGACGCGGGCTGGCGGATCTTTCTCTCCGCCACACACGCACCGGAGGCCGCACTGCATTTCCGCTAGCGGTCCGGTGCCGGCCTTGGCCCGGAGCTACGCATCTGCGTTGTTATGCTGTTGCGCTGAGTCCACAAGAGCGCGTCCGCGCCGACTTCTCGCCGGCTCCGGCAATCAGCTCTTGTTTTCCAACAGATAGCAGCTCGCGCAGCGCGATCTCGGCGGTAATGCGATCCATCCGCTTCAGTTCGGAGCGCGGCTGGAAGAATCCCATCTTGGTCTCCTGCCACACGTAGTAGATGCGTCCCGGCTCGGTGTTGATCACTATTCCCGCCACGTTCTCGGTGTAGGAAAGGATGATGTGCTCGCCCGGGTCCACGGTCCAGCGGAAGTAGGTGTTGGCACCGCTCTTGCCCATGTCCTTGCCGTCCAGCGTCACTCGAATCGCCCACGGTGCGCTCTCGGGCTCGTTGCGGAAGACGTAGATGACGGCCTTGTCCGGGACCGGCTGCATCAGCTTGGCCAGCGTGTCCGGCCGGGGCTTGGCGAGCGCGTGTGCCGCAACCGGCGAGCAGCGCGACCACAGTCACCATTGCGCACGCCAACAGGGATCTCATCTTCATAGGTTTCTCCTGCAGTATCGGACTCGAACGCAACATGTACACTCGGCCAACGGTGTCGTCGCTCGACCTGCTCATCGCGCTGCGCCGCACGAGGCTGTCACACATAGGCCGGCCCCTCGATGACAGGGATGCGCCAGCAGAAATTTCTCGTCCACCTGCAGGCCGAGGCCAGCTCCTTCCAGCGGCCGCACGCAGCCGTCGCTGCCCACCTGATAGGGCTGGCTGACGAGCTGGTCGCGGAACAGGTTGTGCCTTGGACACGTCGCCCTCGAAATAGCCGCCGTTGTCGATCGCGGCCAGAAAGTGAATCGTAGCCGCCATATTCAGGCCGGTCATCGAAGTGTGCGGATTTATTGGCAACTTCCATGCCGAGGCGAGGTGCGCCACGCGCAGCGCCTCGGTGATGCCGCCGGTCTTGGACAGGTCCGGCTGCAGGATGGTGACCGAGCCGTCCTCGATCAGCCGGTTGAACTCGAAGCGCGTGTAGTGGTTCTCGCCTGCCGCCAGCGGTACGCTGCCGAAGCGAGGCGGCCAGCGAGTAGCTCTCGGTAGTCGTGCGCCGGGAAACGGCTCTTCCAGCCAGCCCACGTCGTAGCTCGTCGATAGCCGGGCATGACCTTGCGCGCGTCGGCTACCGCTGTAGCCGGTGTTGGCGTCGACCAGGATGGCGATGTCATCGCCAACGGCCTTGCGCACCGCTGCTACTCGCGCCAGATCGCGCGCGGGCGTGTCGCCCACGCGCAGCTTGACCGCCTTGTAGCCTGCCTCGACCAGCGGCAGGGCCTCGGCCACCAGCGCTTTGGGTTCCTGGTAGCCGAGCGATACGCCACCGGCATAGGCGGGAATCGGCTTCGACGCTCCGCCCAGCAGCCGGTAGAGCGGCGCGCCCAGCGCCTTGCCGCGGATGTCCCATAGCGCCATGTCGATGCCGCTCATCGCGAGGCAGGTGCCCGCGCCCATGCCGTGGCTGCCGAGCTGGCGCACGTAGATCTTGTTCCACACGCCGACCACGTCGTGCGGCATCCATGCCCATGCACGAGCTGCGCGAGCGTGGTGTTGACGAGCTGCGCCACGGCGCCCGGGCAGCGCCCGTGATGCGATTCGCCCCAGCCGACGATGCCCGCCTCGGTGCTGACCTTCACGATCACCGCGTCGCGCTTCACCGCGCGGCCGATGCCCAGCGTCACGCTGTTCTTCGGATCGACCGGAAACGACGTCGGATAGGCCTGGATCTCCGATGATGCGCAGACTGCTGGCTGCCATCGCTGCCGCTCCTTTGCTCGCTGTTTGGACGGTCATCAGACCATCCGTCCTGCGGACGGTAGACAGGCAACTGCGCTGCAGTTGGTCAAGGTCGCTCAGCTCAGCGCACTGCGCTTGACCTGCACTCCCGGCTGCTTGATCAGGATCCGGCAACAGCCGCGTGCCGAGCCCCGCACCGGGCAAGCCGTAGATGTAGCCGTCCTTCACCTGCGGCAGCTCGGTGAGGATGTCCTTGTACCACGTCGTGTGGTAGGCGCGCACAGCTTCCATCACCAGCGCATTGGGGATGTGCAGCATCAAGTGGATCGAAGCGACCCACACCACCGGCCCGTTGCAGTCGTGCGGCGCGACCGGGCGCTGATAGGCCTCGGCCAGCGCCGCGATCTTGCGCGCCTCGGTCAAGCCGCCGCACCAGCCCACGTCGAGCATCACCACGTCGGCGGCCTGCGCCTGGAGGATGTCGCGAAACGGCGCGGTGCCACCCAGCGTCTCGCTCGCGCACACCGGAATGCGCGTCGAGCTGCGCGTAGTTCTTGAGCGTGGCCACGTCGCACATCTTGATCGGGTCCTCGGACCAGAACGGGCGGTATTCCTCCAGCGCCCGCGCGATGCGCTTGGCCTGGTCCAGGTTCCACAGCGAGTGGAACTCGGCCATGATCTCGATGCGATCGCCCACCGCCTGCGCGGATCTTGCGGTACGGTTCCAGGCCGACCTTCAGGTCCTCGGCCGACAGCAGGCTGCCGTCGGTTCGCTCGGCGAAGGGATCGAACGGCCAGATTTTCATGGCGGTGTAGCCTTCGGACAGCAGGCTCTGCGCCAGCTCGTCGGCGCGATGCACGAAGGCCACCTGATCGTCGTAAGGGCCCTCCGGCGCGGGCGCGAGCTCGCCCGCGGCGACACTGCGCCGCGCGACTGCTGCGCGTGTTGTAGTTGTAGCCGGCGCAGGTGTTGTAGGCACGGATCCGTTCCGCGGCTCTTCCCGCCCAGCACCTGGCAGATCGGCTGGTTCACGGCCTGGCCGAAAAGGTCCCACAGGGCGATGTCGATGACCGAGGCCGCGCGGATCTCGGCGCTGCTGCTCGCGAATCCGAGGTAGCTGCTCGGTCAACTGGCGACTGTGCAGCTGGATCGCGAGCGGATCCTTGCCGAGAAGATAAGGCGCCGCCAGCTCGTGGATCTGGGCTTCCACCGCGGCTGCGCCGCGCGAGGTTTCGCCCAGGCCGACGAGTCCCTCGTCCGTGTGCACCTGCGCCAGCAGCAGGTTGGGCCGATCGGGCAGGCGGATGGTTTCGATGGCGGTGATCTTCATGCCAAGGCCTTTCCGGTTCCTGTTGCGGGTTGTGCTCGCCGCTAGCTGGCTGCGGCTGCGCTGTGAGACTTTCGTCAGAGCTTCCTGCGGCGATGCGTGTTGCATTCAATCCCGCTGCGCAGGCAGCCCTGCTCCTGCGCGGCGCGCACCATCTTCTGCCAGCGGAAGATGGTGCCGAGCGCAAACGTGACCAGCGCGAAGCCGATGCCGCGCGATGATGCCGGCTACATGTTTGTCTGGCCAGGAAAGGCAAACAGCACCGGACAGCGTCGGTCATCAGACCGGCGAGGCCCAGCCCGGCGAGGACCACGCCGATGGCGTCGATGATCAGCAGGAGCGAGTCGGGATCCTCGGCCGCGGACTTCGTGGTCGCGCATGGTGTGCTCCTCGATCCCGCCATCAGGCGCAGCGCTCAGATCCGGTGCAGCGCGGGCAGTGAGATCGAGCGCCACGACTCGATACGCCGGCCGATACGCATCGCGGTAGGCGTCCGAGTGGTGCACAGCAGGGTAGCCCTGACTCGGCGATGGACTGGAAGTAGCGCTCCACTTCGTCCTGCGGGAAGGGAATGCCACCGGCTCGCGCGAGATCCCCCAGGCAGCCGCAGAACTTCACCGAGCTTGTCGGACGCGCCAGGATAGCGTCTGAGCAGTCTGGACGAAACGCATCGGCGAGCACGTCGACGCCATGGCCGGCATGCGATGTAGGGCCGCAGATGGATGCGCGCCAGCTTGCCGTCGGGTGAGATGGGGTCGGCGATCGGATCGTCCGGACCCTTCGCCGAGGCTGCAGCCGCTTCGGCCTTCAAGCTGTCGCGCGCAGCGGCGGGGATCGTCCACGGCATGCCCCGGCCCCAGCGCCGACTGGTGCAGCAGCTTGTAGATATCGGCCAGCTCCATGCGTGGATAGCGCCGGAGGTGGTGGCCGAGCAGTTGGCCGACGAATTTCATGCGTTCAGCGCGTCACCAGCACCGGAACTTTCGAGTGCGTCAGCACCTTCGTCGTCTGGCTGCCCAGCACCAGCCCGGCCAGGCCGCTGCGCCCGTGCGAGCCCATGACAAATGAGGTCGCATCTCTTCTTCTTCGCCGCATCGATGATGCGCCTCCCAGGGGCGATGCTGGCCGAGGTAGAACCCTTCGTAGGGCACGCCGCGCCTCTTGGCGGTCTTCTCGATGAAGGCCGAGATGCTTCTGCGCCGCCTTCCTGCGCCTGCGCTTCGAACTCTTCTTCGGACATCAGGCTGGGCGGGATGTACTCGCTGTACATCAGCACGCGGTAGTCCTCGGGCGAGAAGAAGCCCACGACCTTTGCGCGCCGATGCTCTTGGCGAACGCCACACCCTGCTTCACGGCCTTGCGCGAGACGGGTGAGCCGTCGGTGGGCAACAGGATCTTCTTGAACATGGTTCCTCCCTCCTGGGGACTGAAGCGCCCGGGCCGACTCCCGGCGTCGACAGCCATCGTCTCGGAGCGGGGCTGCAGCCGCTTGACGCAGATCAACCCCTGCGCCGAGTATATCCAACGCCCGCCCCGCGTGTCGCGCCGCCGACTTTTGACAAACCGGAGGCGATCCACTAGTTCTTCGGCTGCCGCGAAGCGCTGTCCCGCAGGATCTTATGGCCGCTACTACCCACTGCGCTCACCTTTCGCGCCTTGCGCCTGCTGAGCGACGAGGAGTTTCGCTCCGGCGCGGATCTGGCGCGCGCCCTGGGCGTTTCGCGCAGCAGCGTGTGGAGGGCGCTGCAAGGCCTGGAGGAAGTCGGCGTCACCGTGCTTCGCCTTCGCGCCCGCGGCTATCGGTCTCGCCGCAGCCATCGACTGGCTCGATCGCGCGCAGATCCTGCCAGCTCGGTGCAGTAGCACGCACGCTCAGACCTACGACGTGCGCGTAGTGGACGAGGTCGAGTCCACCAACACCACGCTGCTGGAGCAGGCGGTGGCCGGTGCTGCGGGCGGGCTGGTGCTCGCGGCGGAGTTGCAGACGCGCGGCCGCGGCCGGCGCGGGCGCGCCTGGCACGCAGGGCTTGGCGGCGCACTCACCTTTTCCGCGCTGTGGCGCTTCGAGCAGGGCGCCGGATTCCTGGCCGGGCTGGGGCTGGCGGTGGGCGTCGCGCTGCGTGCGCGCGCTGCGTTCCTGGGTGTGGAGGACGCGATGCTGAAGTGGCCCAACGACGTGCTGGTGCGGCATCAAAAACTGGCCGGCACGCTGGTCGAAATCCAGGGGACGTGCTCGGCCCCAGCCTGGCCGTCGGTGGGCGTAGGCATCAACTACCGTCTCGATGCATTCCACCCGCCAGCGCATCGACCAGGCGGTGATAGACCTGCTCGCCGCCGGGTGCGCCGCGCGATCGCAACGGCGTGCTGGGTCAGGTCTCGGCGCAACTGGCCGAGGTGTTGGAGACGTTCAGGGTGCACGGCTTCGCGCCGCTGCGCAAGGAATGGGAGAGCTACCACGTTTACGCCCAGCGCCCGGTGACGTGCTGCGTCTGCCCGACGGCGGACGGACGAGGGGACCGTGGCGGGCGTGGGCGATGACGGTGCGCTGTTGCTGCAGACGCGACACTGGTCTGCGCCGCTTCCACTCCGGCGAGGTCAGCCTGCGCGCGGTCGGCGACGATGAGCGCCGCGCGCACTGCTTCTTCGCTCTGAGCCGCACATGCACATCCTCGCTGTCGACGTGGGCAACAGCCGCACCAAGTGGGGACTGTGGGACGGGCGCTGGTTGCGGCAGGATTCGGTGCTGAACGGCGGAGTTGGCGCATGCTCGGCGTGCGCCTCTGGCAGGACTGCCGACACCGCGGCAGCTGATCGCCTGCAGCGTGGCGGGCAGGCAGGTCGCGACTGGCTCGAGGCATGGGCGTTGAGCCAGGGCCTGTCGGTGCCGCTGGTGATCAGCCAGCGCGAGCAGTGTGGCGTGCGCAACGGCTACCGTGAACCTACTCAAAGCTCGGGTGCGGACCGCTGGGCGGCGCTGATCGCGCGCGCGACACCTGGTAGCCGGTGCGGCGCTGGCGGTCATGGCCGGTACTGCGCCGACGATCGACGCGCTGACGCAGGAAGGGCAATTTCTCGGCGGATTGATCTTGCCGGGCCTCGACCTGATGGCCGAGTCGCTGGCGCGAGGTACAGCGGGGTTGCCGCGCGCCGGCCGGCGGAGTTTGCGCTGTTTCCTGCAGGGCCACCGCGGACGCCATCGCGAGCGGCGCCATTCAGGCCTTGTGCGGGGCCGTAGAACGCATGCAACGCGCGCTGGCGGCGCGTGGCGCAGAGCCGCAGATCTCTCAGTTGAGCGGCGGTGCCGCCGAGACCCTGCACGCCCATCTGAGGCCGACCGCGCGCGTTGTCCCGCAACCTCGTGCTGGAAGGGTTGCGCGTGATCGCGCCGAGTGAGGGCGAACGATGAGAGCCCTGTTCATCCTGCTGCTGCTGGCCAATCTCACAGTCGCGGGTTATGCGTGGTACGCGTCGCATCAGGACAATCCCGACGCCGCCCTGCTGAACCAGCAGATCAACGCGGACAAGATCCGCGTCACCGCGCCCCGGCCGATGGTGCTCCCCGCGCGCCCGAAAGCCACCTGCCTCGGAATGGGGTACGTTCGGCGCCGGCGAACTGAAGCTCGCGCAGTCCGCGCTCGACGCGTTGAACCTGCGCCGATCAGCGTCAGCTCGCACGACGTGCAGGTGCTGGTCGGGCTTCTGGGTGTACATCCCGCCGCTCGAGACCAGGCTCGAGGTCGAGCGCAAGATCGCAGAACTGCGAACGGCGGGGCGTCGAGGAATACTACGCGGTCGAACGGGCAGGGGCCCGATGAAGAACGCGATCTCGCTCGGGCATCTTCAAGACCGAGGACGCCGCGGACAAGTATCTGGAGACCCTGCAGCAGAAGGGCGTGCGCTCGGCCCGCGCGGGCAGCCGCGAGCATCGTGTGACCCAGACCGCGTTTGTGGTGCGCGAGCCTGACGTCGCGCTGACTGCCAGGCTGGCGGAGCTGCGCCCGCAGTTCCCGGGCAGCGAGCTCAAGGCGCGTCGAATGCCCGCCGTAAATCCTGTCGTAGGACTCGGCTCAGGCCCGGGCAGCCAACCAGCAGAACGGCTAGGATGACAGTGCGTCCGGTCTTCGGTCTTCCGCGGGGGCTTTCATGCAGCAGACACGGATCGAAGCTTTGCAGCGTATGCCCATCTTCGGTGGCATCCGCGCGGACGTACTGGAGTTTCTGCTCGACGCGTCCGGGATGGTCTCCGTGGACAAGGGCCAAGTACTTTCTTCCATGAGAACGACAAGGCGCAAGTCGATGTTCGTCCTGGAGGCCGGTGCGGTCTCGGTCCTGAAGCTGTGGGGCGGGCAGCAATGCGTGTTGCGGCGCCTGGACCAGGGCGATTGCTTCGGAGAGATGGCGCTGATGGACGTCTGTTTCCGAGAAGCGCTTCGATCCTCGCGGTCGAGCACTGCACCGCAATCGAGATGTCGACCTCCAGCTTCTACAAGATCTACGAGAAGGACCTGGAGCAGTTCGCGTTGATCCAGATGAACATCGGACGGGAGGTGAGCCGCAGGCTGCAGGTTGCGGACGAGCACCTGTTTCGTGCCAGGATGGGTGCGCCCTATGTCGCTCCCGACGGGACCTTCCCCTCGACTTGATCGCCGTTCGCAGGGTGTGGCCCGCGGCAGTCGATGCCGCGCGAAAGTGAGGATCATGACAGTTCCGCGCATCGTGTTCGCGTCGCTGGTGCTGGCGGCAGCTGCGCGCTGGCGGTCGCGTATTACCCGCAGCTGCCCGACCGCATGGCCTCGCACTTCGACGGCGGCGGGCCGGGCCAGCGGCTGGTCGTCCAAGGATGTTCTTCTTCGGGCTGCAGGCGTTCGTTCTGGTGGTGGTGACGGCCTGCTTCGCCATCCTGCCCGCGGTCATCGAAGGCCTGCCGCCGCGGATGGTCAACCTTCCGAACAAGGACTACTGGCTCGCACCCGAGCGGCGCGCAGCGACTGATGGCGCAGCGTCAGCTCCGCGCTGATGTGGTTCGGCTGCGCAGTGCTGGCTTTCCTGCTCTGGCGGTCACCTGGCTGGTGATCCGTGTCAATCTCGGTCTCTGAGCCGGCACTGCCCTCGCCGCCGATGTGGGCGCCTGCTGGCAGGATTCTGGCCTGTGCGTCGCTGCTGCTGATGCTGCGCTTTCTCTATCTGGGGCGGCGTCCACCTCGGTAGCGAAGACACGGTCAGCCAGGCTGAGCCTCGTCCACCATCAGCTCGTGAGTACCGCCGGCCACGGGACGCAGCTCCACGTGCTGCGTGGTAGCACGCCAGCTCGTCGCGATGGGCAATGCTGACGATGGTGGTGCCCTTCAGCCGCTGGGTGAGCACCTCGTAGAGGCTTGGCCTGGCTAGCGTCGTCCAGGTTCGACGCTGGCCTCGTCGAGGAACAGCCACGCCGGCTTCTGCAGGCAAGGCGCGCGCGAAGGCGACGCGCTGCTGCTCACCGCCGGAGAGCTGCATGCTCCAGTTCGCCGATTCGTCCAGGCGCGCGATCAGGTGCGGCGAGACCCACCGCGGTGAGGCACTCCTATCACCTCGTCGTCGGAGAAGGCGTCGGAGGCGGCAGGATACAGCCACGACGCGCAACGCAGGGTGCCCAGCGGAAAGTACGGGCGCTGCGGGCAGGAACAGACGCGTGAAAGTCGCTTCGGCACTGCGGACGTGGCCGCGCCCGAAGGGCCAGATGCCTGCGATGGCGCGGAACAAGGTGCTCTTGCCGCAACCGGACGGCGCCCTGGAGCAGGACGCGCGCAGCCGCGAGCGATGGTCAGACTGGCGTTGGACAGCAGTGGCTGCCCGTTGGGCAGATCGAGCTCGACGTGATCGAGCTCGAGCGTGGCCTGCGCTCGTCCGCTCGAGACGGCAATGCCGGGGTGAGTTGCGGTGTCTGCTCCTGTGCCGAGTGCGATCGCCTTGTGGAAACCGGTGAGCCGATCGACGGTGGCTCTCCAGCCGGCAAAGCCAGGGTCCCGTCCGGTGTAGAGCGTTGATGAACCAGCTGACAACGCGACCCGCACCTGACCGAAGGCGCATCGCGAGATCTGCATCAGCCCGCCGAGCGGAATGGCCCCGGAGAAGAAACGCGGCGCTGCGACTACATGAGGAAGATCACCGCCGCCTGGCTGTAGCCGATGGTGAAGCCAGGTCGAGCTTCTTCTGCCGCTGCATGATGGACCACCAGTTCGTCGACCAGATGTGTGAACCGGTTGCGGAAGGTGGCGCAGCTCGTCCTCCTCGCCGCGGTACAGCGCGACGCCTTCCATATTCTCGCGAAACCGCACCAGGTTGTAGCGGAAGTCGGCTTCGAAGCGCTGCTGATTGAAGTTGAGGCCGATGAGCGGTTAGCCAATCTTGTTAGTGAGCCAGGTTCCGATGATGGCATATCACCAGCACCACCCATACCATGTAGCCCGTGAATGACGAACGTGTTCCCGCCCGTACACGGAACGCTCAAGCGGGCCCGACAGCACCCACAGGATGCCGACGAAGGAAACCAGTGTGACTACGGCGTTCAGCAGCCCCAGCGACAGGTTGAGCGTCTCGTCGACGAACAGCCTCAGGTCCTCCGCGATCGCGCTGGTCGGGGTTGTCGGTCTGCGCTCCGACGAGCTGCATGCGGTAGTAAGTGCGGTCCGCCAGTCCACTCCCGGTCAGGTACCTGCGGGTCAGCCAGCGCCGCCAGCGCGATCTGGAGCATCTGATGTCAGGTACTGTCGCGTACACCATCATCACGATCCAGATGGCCGCCAGCATGCGAGAAGCGTCAGAAACTGGTGGAAGAACTCAGCCTTGTCCTTGTCCTGCAATGTGTTGTAGAAGCAGGTTCTGCCACGCGTTGAACAGCACCTCCATGTACACCATGCCCAGCGTCAGCGCGACAATGACGAGCGGCAGCAGCCGCGAGATGACCTTCTCGGTGGTGGTGAAGCGGATCCAGCGCAACTCGACTGACAGCGCTGTCCTGCGAGAACCAGTAGGGCTTGAACAGCTCCCAGACGTCGCGCCAGAAACCCGATCCGACCTTTCTCATCCCAGTGCTCCTGTTCGGGTGTTGTCTTGGGCGGCTGCGTCTTCTGGCGCATCTCCTCCGGTCCCGCCTGCCCGCCGTGCGAGTGCCCACACAGTGTAACTCAGCCGCTAGCTGCGCCCGGTGGGCCTGGCGCCGCGGCTGCGGCCACCAGCCGCAGCGCGGACAGCTTCCACCGGGAACCTGAAGCCACGCTTAACTGCCGCGGCCTCAGGCCGGAGCGCTACTGCACCTCAAGACGGCCGCCCCGCGGCCGTTAACGTCTTTACTTCACTGCACGGCGACGCCAATGTAAGAGCGCGCGATGTCCTACGACGTCTGCGCTCGCGCTCCGTTGGCCGCTCTCGCTGGCGCTCGCCACACGCGATCGGCCAGTCCCCGGCTGCTCCGCAGCATCGCGCTCCGCGCGGGGGACTGCGGGCGATCACTCCGCTTGCCGACCGGACGAGCACAGCGTCCGGCGGTTGAGCGACGCCGGGCCCGCGTGCCGCCAATGTGCCGTTCCTTACGCTGCAGCGGCGGTTTGCGGCCTCTTCCGGGCCGCTCTGTGACGGGAAAAGTCATGGCAAAATCCGTCGTTTAACACACCTCTTAAGAGTTCTACACCTGCCGCGGCCGTAATAGACACTAACGGCTGAAAGGCCCGCGAAAAAAGTCTGCGCGGGTCGGTTCGAAAAGGGCAAACCCGAGCGAAAGCCGAGGGCGCAGAGTTACCGGTCTAAGGGCGATGAGCCTAGGGCAGCGGGATTGCCGAACAACGGGTGCACGCGGTCGCGCGTGCGCTCTTCGGCAGTGCTGGTTCTACGCCCTCCTGACGGGCCCGCTTACGGTCCTCGCACTTCGCGCCGGTTCCAGTTGCCTTCGATGTAGCCGGGGTCCGTCCGCTCGAGGAGGGTTGATCAGTGCCAACGCAGCAAGCCAGACCGGCGGGGATGCGCTCCCTGGATCGCAATGCAAGCGCTACGCCGCCGGATCCGTCGAGTGCGTGCGACCAGCGCTTCGCGCGTCTCCGGGTTCACTCTGGTCGAAGCCGTCATCACGCTGCTCGTCCCTCAGCATCCTCAGCGCCTTTGCCGTCAACGGCTACAACCTCGTTCGTGAAGCGCGCGCGTGCCGCCGAAGCGCTCGAGCAGCTCGACCGCTTTCGTACCCGTATGGAGAAGGCATTCCAGGACAACGGCAACTACGGTGTCGGCACCTGCGCCGTGCCCCTGCCGACGGGCGTGGAGCAGTTCGGCTTACTCCTGCGTGCTGTCATGCGGCTAACCAGGCGTTCACCGCCAGCTGCCATCGGCGTCGGGCACCGATGTCGGGTTACCAATTCAGCATCAACGATCAAGGCCTCCGGCGCACCGACGCAGTTTCCGGGCGCCACCGTGCCTGCGGACTGCTGGATGGTGGAGAAGAACCGATGCCAATGATCGCGCAGCACGCAACGCAAGTCCGCCAGCGCGGGCTTCACACTCGTGGAGATGCTCATGGTAATGGCGGTGGTCGGCATCATGGTCGCCGTCGCGCTCTCCCCGATGCGCATCGCAGCTGTCGAACGCCGACATCCGTGCAGTGGCCGAGGAGATGCGCAGCGGCCTGGAGACTCGCCCGGACCGAGGCGATACGGCGCAACACCAGCGTCGAGTTCCGCCGCAACGGCGTCGGCTGGACGGTGGTGGTGCCGGGCGCCACCGCGGCCCAGGACACTCAACGGTCGCTACCCGCGCTCGCGCGTCACGGCGCAGGTCGCGGTCGCCGCCGACATCGACACCATCGCCTTCGGCGGCTCCGGCTGGACCAGTCCTTTCGGGCACCACCATGACCATCAACCTGCAGGCACCGGCAGTCGGTAGTTGCCAGCCGCTAGGCGGCATCAACTGCTTGAACTGTGGGCGTGGCTGGCTGGCGGTCTGGTGCGCAGCCTGCGACCCGGCGGCCCAGGCCGGCACACTCAACCGCCTGCAACTGATTGCGGAGGACTTATGAAGCACTATCAAGGTGGCGGAGGCCTCATCGAGGCGCTCATCTCGCTGGTCACCAGTCTCCATCGGCGTGCTCGGGATGATCGGCATGCAGGCCGCACTTCTGGCCGAGAACGGCGAGAGCACGCGTGCGCATGCAGGCGGGGCTTTCTCGCCACCAGCATCCTCGGCATGGCGGCGGCCAATCCGGAGAACGTCGGCTGCTACATCGTCAACACCACGCAGACGGTGCCGTGCGCCAGCCCCGACGCGCCTGGCGCAGGCGGTGGGCTGGACCGCCAATGCGTCGGACCATTCTTCCCCGGCTCCGCCAGCGTGTCCACCCATGGTGGCCTACGACAACGCCAGCGGGCAGCTTCACGGTCACGCTGCGCTGGAAGATGAGGGGCGAGAGCGCAGTGCACAACGCTACATCTCCGCAACGCAGGTGAGCACTGGGGCTCTGACAGGCGACTATGCACAACGATCCTCGGGCCTTCTTCGCCGCCGGCGCAGCGATGTCTGGCCTCTCGCTCGAACAGACGGCCAACGCGGCTGCGTCGCGCCACGCGAAACGCGGGTCGGGCGCTCGCGCCGCGATGCTTCGATCAGCTCGCCAGGCCATGCAGCCAGCGCCAGTCCGGCATGAGCCTGGTCGAACTGATGGTCGGCCTGATGGTCGGCCTGCTGGTGGTGCTGGCGGCCTCCCGGATCGCTGTCCTTCTTCGAGACTCAGCGCAGCACGTCGGTGTCGGGCAACGGAGGGCCATGAACAGCGGCGTGATGGCCGGCTACCTGTTGCAGCGCGACCTGCGCAATGCGGGCGTGGGCCTGATGAACGCCACCCAGCTCGCCTGCAACACGCTGAATCTCTACTACAACGCCACTACGCCTGCCAACGGAGCGGCGGTGGCGCCGGCGCAGATCGCGGACGGCGGTGCCGGCTCCGGACAGCGTGACCGTGTTTCTTCGCCAACTCCGCGCTTGGCAGCGCGCCGGTGCAACTGAGCCGTGGCCTCGTCACTGCCGGCGGCAACCTGTTCGTGAGCTCGAACCTCCGGCCTGCGGCAGGGCGATGTCGTGCTGATCGCCGGCTCCGAGCGCGAGCCGACCCGTGCACACGGTGGCGCAGATCTCCGCCCTCACGCCGAATGGAAGCGAGGTCGAGCTCACGCCGGCCTCCGGACGCGAGCTACCCCTGGAACGTCGAACAACCCGACCGCGGAGCTTTGCCGCCGCGCCGCTGTATCCCGCCGGCGGCGCCGTGATCAAGGCCGGCAGCGGGCTGACCTGGCGCCATTACAGCGTCGCCGGCGGGGCGCTGAACGCCACCGGACCTGGTAACCGACACCACCATCCAGGTGGCCACCAACGTGCTCAGCCTGCAGGCGCAATACGGTGTGACCGACGGCATCAGCAACGAAATCCGTCAGCTGGGAGGATGCCACCGACGAGTGGGCCGCGCCCACACCGGATCTGATCACGCGCATCCGCGCGGTGCGCTTCTCGGTGGTGATGCGCAGCCCAAGAAGGAACTGGCGCGGGACACCAGCGGCACCAGTGCACGGTCACCACGGTGGCGCCGCAGCCCTGGCCGGACGCGGCGGCGATGGACCTCTCCGCGGACCCGGACTGGGGCTGCTACCGCTACCAGGTCTAGCCTCGATCGCGCCGCTCAAGAACGTCGTCTGGAGTGTGTCCCAATGACCTGCGCGCAACGCCAGAGGGGCGCGTCCCTCATCATCGTATTGGTCGTGCTGGCGGTCATGCTGGTCGGCTCGCTCGCCATGCTGCGCTCCTCCGAAGTGTCGGGACTGGTAGCCGGCAACGTGTCCTTCAAGGAGGCAGCACCCGGGCCACCGACATCGGCATCAGCGCGGCCAGCCAAGGCAGCTGGACGCCATGGCCAGCCGCCGCCACAGACACCAACGTCGCCAACGCGTACTTCGCCACGCGCCAAGCGGAGGGACAGCGACGGGCTGCCCACCGCACCGTCAACTGGTCGGCTGTGCCCGCCGCGCCCGTGGGCAATTACGGCGTCCAGTACGTGACGGAGCGCCTGTGTCAGACCACGCCGGTGACCGACCCGGTGGGCCAGTGCATGGCGCGCGACGCCGAGGCTCCTGGCAGCAACAAGGCCGGCTCGCTCGCCTACAAGAACCGCCCACGGTGTACTACCGGATCACCGTGCGGTCACCAAGCTCAAGAGCGCCGCCGCCGCTTTCGTGCAGGCGCTCGTCCTCAAATAACTCGATTGTCCGCCGCGGCCAAACGGCAGGGATCCCACTGTTACGGCCACCAGAGGTAAACGAAATGCTGCGCCCAACTCGACCTCGAAGACTCTCGCCCTGGCTGCTGCTCGTCCTGCTGCAAGCGCTTGGCAGGCTCAGGCCGCCGTGGCCAACATGGACATCGCCAAGCGTCGCCGCTGAACCCGAGCATGCACTGGCCAAGCCTAACATCATCTTCGGGCTGGACGACTCGGGCTCGATGGACTTCGAAGTGCTGCTCGCGACCAACGACGGCGCCGCCTGGTAGGACGTAGCCTGCCGCCGGCGTTTCATCGACATCGACTGCAGTGGCACGCTGCGGTTCAACGCTAACGGCAACGCCGGCGTCGACGGCTCGAGCACCTGGTACAAATACGCCTATCTGTTTCCGGACGGCAACACTCAGCGACGGCGCGCGTCAATGCCGACGCAACACTACGACCACTTCGCCATCCCGCCGATCCCGGCTTCGCGTACTTTCGCAGCTACCAGTACAACCCGATCTACTACAACCCGTACACGACTTACCTGCCGTGGGATCCAGGCCTATCTGAGCGGGCGCTACGCGCAGCCTTCACCGCTGCCAGCACCGAGTGCGGCACGCAGCCATCCTGGCTGCCCACCTCGGGGTCGGCCGACCACCATCAACCTCACCGACCAGCCTGTCCTCGGCGGCGAAACCAACTGGACCTTCCGCATGCTGCCGGGGGATGGTCATACCGGGCGCGAGCATCGCCAGCAATTGTCGGACGCAGGAACGGCGGCACCTGGAGTCAACGTAACCACCAACCTTCACTGATCGCGGTCGGCGACTACCTGGGACGTGCAGATCCCGTATTTCCCGGCCACCTACTATCTGATCGATCGACGCCAGCTGCACGAGCGCGGAGACGTCACCAGCGGCGCTCGCGCCGACCGCGCCGGACGATCAGGCGCTCAGGCGCTCACGAGATCGACGACCGGCGTGACGTTCCCGTCCGGGCCGGACCTACGCGAACGAGCTGCAGAACTTCGCCAACTGGTTCACCTACTACCGCAAGCGGAAGTTGATGCTGGGCGGCGCGATGGGCTCTGTGCTGTCCCAGGTGCGCGATGTGCGGCGGCGTCGTCAAGTTCAATGCCACCTCGGCCGTGACGATGTACGACTCTCGACGCCACCAGCGACAGCCTGAACTTCCGCCAGATCCTGGGCACGGTCTATACCAATCCGGTCCACCGGCGGACGCCCACCCGCGATGCGTCTCGGCTATATCGGCCAGCAGTACATGCGGAACGATTCGCAGCTGCGCCGGTTCAGTATCGCTTGCCAGCGCAACGCCGCGCCATTCATCCTGACCGACGGCTTCGCCAACAACGCCAGCGGGGCTGACGGTGCCGACCTACACCAAGACCACCTGGGGCAACGGCGCGCCGTTCACGCGGACCTGCGCCAACACTCTGGCCGATATTTCAGCTGTACTACTTCACCGCCAACCTGCGGCCCGCCATAGCCGACCGGACTGGTTTCGTTCGACCCGACCAACACGCGGCCGGACGCTGGATCGCAATCCGAACCTGCACATGAACACCTACGGCCTGACGCTGCTGGGCTCGAACGGGACGATCTTCGGCGTCAACGCCGCAGCAGAGCGGCCAACCCCTTCACCTATCCGCCTGCACGTGGCCCAACCCCGACGCAGAACCGCAACCCGACCTCGGTGGACGACCTGTGGCACGCCGCCATCAACGGGCGCGGGCAGAGTGTACATCGACCGACCGACGTGACCGGCACCGTGGCCAAGATCCAGGCCATGGTGGCGCGACCTGCTCAACAAGTCGGGGGCGGCGTCGGCCGTGGCGGTGTCCAACGTGAACATCCGCGCCGGGCGACAACAACGCAGCGTATGCGTCGGTGTATTCGACCGGCGGCTGGTACGGCGACCTCGCTCGCCTTCTCGGTCAACGTCACCACCGGCAACGTCGATGCCAACACGCCGCTGTGTGGTCGGCGCGCGACGCTGGAAAGCGTATCCAAGACTGTCACCAGCCCTGCTGCCACTCCCTCGAGTGATCGCCACCTACAAGTCGGACTCGCACGAGCCTCCACGGGCATACCGTTCGAGTGGACCAGCCTGCCCTCGGGCATGCAGGCGCAGCTCTCCAGCATCGCCTCCGCCCCCACTCCTGACCAACGGGCAGAAGACGCTCAACTTCCTGCGCGGTGCGATCGCGCGCCCGAGGCCTACGGCTATCGCATCCGCCCGTTCATTCTGGGCGACGTCATCGATGCTGAGCCGGTCGTGGTGCGAGCCGCGGTCGGGAGTACATCGACCCGGGCTATACCAGTCTTCCGGAACACTGCAGGACAGCCGCAAGGCGATGGTCTACCAGGCGGCCAACGACGGCATGCTGCATGCCTATCGACGCCGCGAACGGCAAGGAGTCCTGGGCCTATGTCCCGAGCCTCGTATTCGCCGGCCTGTCGGAGCTGGCCTCGCCCAATTATCAGCACAGGTTCTATCTGGACGGCACGCCTGCGGTCGGCGACGTCGATTTCAGCAACACCGGCGGCGCGGCGCCACCGGAACGCCGACTGGCACACTATCCTGGTGGGCGGTCTGCGCCAGGGCGGCAGGGGCTACTACGCGGTGGATGTGACCCTCGCCCGACGCGGCGAGCCGGAGACCGTGGCGGCCGGCAAGTACTGTGGGAGTTTCCGAACGCCAACACGCCGATGGCGGTATGTGAACAACCTCGGCTCCAGCTTTGGCAAGCCCCTGATCGTCAAGACCCGTGCGTATGGCTGGGTGGTGGTCGTCACGTCGGGTTACAACTCGACCACCACCGTCGACGGCAAAGGGCACCTGTACTTCCTCAACCCGCGCACCGGCGCAGTCCTGACAGGGACGGAGGCTGGTCGACCACGGATGGCACCCCACCAATCAGGCCAACCTGGGTCAGATCTCCGGCTTCGTGCTGAACGGCCAGCAGGACCCGACGGTGGAGCAGATCTACGGCGGGGACAACCTGGGCAACATTCTGGCGCTTCGACGTTCTCGGTCCAACAGCACCGCGGAGCTGGAGCGTAGCCAGCTCGCGACGCTGACGGATGCGTCCGGCAACCCGCAGCCGATTACCTCGGCTCCCGAGCTGACCGTGGTCAAGAACAAGCACGTGGTGGTGGTGGGAACCGGCCGGATGCTGGGCAGACAGCCGACATCACCAGCGCTGCGGTGCAGTCGGTCTACGCGATCGTGGATAACGGCACGACTACGCCGCTCGTCAACTCCGCTGCGCACGAAGCTGACCCAGAAAACGCTGACGGTGGCGGCCGGCGGGGTGCGCAACATCAACTCCGATGCGGTCGACTGGGTCAACAGTTCCGGCTGGTTCTTCGATTTGCCCGCCGGCGAGCGTGTGTCGGGCGACCTGACCGCGGCCTTCGGCACCCTGATCATGACCACGAACCAGCCCTCGCCCGTGGCCTGCTCGTCGGGCAGCTTCCTCTATGCCGTCGACATCAACACCGGCGGCCAGGTGGCGCTAGGCAACTTCGCGACGGGCGAGACGCCGTGGACCGGGAAGTCGCTCGCTCAGAGCCTGTCCACACCGACCCGTGGTGGTGGTACTGCCGAGCGGACAGATCAACTCCCTGGTGCGCAGCGCCGACGGCGGCATCATGTCCAACCGCCTGCCGCTGTCCTGGAGCCGCAAGGTGAAGAAGGTGTCGTGGAAGGAGATTATTCGCTAGGTGAGCGGCTGAGTGGTGCCAGGGACGAGGGTTGGCGAGGATGACGAAGCTCGTTGCCGCGCGTGGAGGACCACGAGTTGCGACGTCGCGATGCATGGCGGATACGCCAGCACCGCGCGTATCCTTGGCCCCTAGTCGCTCCATCCTCGCCCTGCCCGCCAATCCTAGCGCCTCGCGCCAGCAGCCCTGCTGTGTGCGCCAGAGACCTCGTAAACGGTCTGCCGCGCAGCCGGAATGTATCGGACACGTGGAACAGGTTCTCGGAGTGGCCGACGAACAGCGAGGCCGTCCGGGCGCAGCAGCGGCGCGAACCGTTGCAGCATCGCGGCCTGTGTCGCCTTGTCGAAGTAGATCATCACGTTCCGGCAGAAGATGGCGTCGAAGGGCCCGCGTGCCGGCCAGACCGGATCGAGCAGGTTGAGCCGGCGAAAGCTCACTAGATTGCGCAATTCGGGCCGCACCTCGTGCCAGGCCAGACTGGGTCCCAGTCCCGCGCAGGAGAAGCGCTTCACCCGCGACTGCCCCAGCCGCTCCACCCGTTCCATCGGGTAGACGCCTTCCTCTGCCTTGTGCAGCACTTGCGTGTCCACGTCGCTGGCGAGGATCGAAACCGCTGGCGTGAGGGTACCGAAGGTCTCCGCCAGACTGATGGCGATGGAATAGGCCTCCTCGCCCGTGGAGCACGCACAGCGACCACACCTGGAACGTATGGCGCTTCCGGTGGCGGGCGGCATGCTCGGCCAGCAACGGAAAGTGGTGCGCTTCGCGAAAGAAGGACGTGAGGTTGGTGGTCAGCGCGTTGGTGAACGCCTCCCACTCCGTCTCGTCGCCCCGCTGCAGCAGCTCGAGGTAATCGGAGAAGCGCGTCAACCCGCGCGCCCGCAGCGGCGCGCCAGGCGGCTGTAGACCATGTCCTGCTTCGCATCCGACAGCGAGATCCCGGCGCGCGTGAATCAGGCGCCGGATGCGCTCGAAGTCCTTATGCGAGAAATGGAACTCCCGAGTGTCGGTCACCTGCTTGGGGGCAGGACGGCAATGCTCTTGGTCATGGTTGGCGTCGGCGGGGGCGGCGAGAACCTGCCCGCCGTCCGTGAGGCGGTTAACGGTGTGCAGGGGCACCGGTCTTTGGAGGCCACCAGGGCCTGGAGGCCGCTGAGGAAGCTCTGATCAAGTCTCGCGACGCGCGTTGCGTCAGGTGCGGATGGATGCACGGGGTGAATATATGCAAGGCCCTCGCGACGAAGCTTTAGGTAGGTACTCTTGGCGAGGCGTGTCGTAGCGCGGAAGAGGGGCCCTCTGGGGATCTGACCGCGGAGACACGCATGAGGCCGGTGGCGACACGCTTAGGGCCGGTTCCACGGTCGCATCCCCGCAAGCGGGGCCCTTGCTCCACGCTGCACCGGCCCGCAACGATGCAGGCGCCGCACCTGACACAACCCGATAAATATTCGTCTCCTTCGAGGGACCGGGGCGCTTTGGGCCGATGGCTGCGCGGGCTCCTCCTTGTGTAGGCCGGCTACACGGCGTCCTCGCCCACTTGCGCGCCCGCGGAGGGCGGAGCAGGTTCCATCGGGCTTGCCCGATGGATGCGACCCTGGAGCGGGATGCAGCGCCGGGCCCGACCGCGTTCTGATTCGCGCCTGCACGGTCGCATCCCCAAAGGGCCCCTGCTCCGCGTTCCGGCGCGAGGCCCAAATCGCCCCGGTCGCGCATGCGAGACTTGATCAGAGCTTCCCTAGGCGTCGGTACGCCGGATGCGGGTGAGGGTCGCCGTGGTCGAGCGATCGAACAGGAACGGGATGGAATAGACCCGCCCGCCCCAGGACAGGACACGTCGGGCGCGCCCACGATCTTCTCCACCGGCCAGTCTCCGCCCTTGACCAGCACCTGCGGGCGTGTGAGCAGAATCAAGTCCAGCGGCGTATCGGCGTCGAACCAGGTGACCAGGTCCACGGACTGCAGCGCAGCGGCGACCGCCGCGCGATCTTCGAGGACGTTGATGGGCCGTTCATCGTCTTTGCCCAGGCGACGCACGGAGGCATCGGTGTTGAGCGCAAGAAGCAAGCTGGCGCCGAGCGCGCGCCTGCGCCAGATAAGTCACATGCCCGCGATGCAGGATGTCGAAGACGCCGTTGGTAAACACCAGTGGCCGCGGCACTAGGCGCAGGCGCGCGCGCCAGCGCGCCGGGTGGACAGATCTTGGCTTCGAAGTCGGCGAGATGTTTCCATCGGGGCACCGCTCAGCTGCGAGGACGTCGTGATAGTAGTCGATTTGGCGGCCGCCAAATCGGTCGGCTCAGCTTGCTGAAGGCTGAGTTTGATCCATCCGGGCCGGCATGTTGCTGACGGTCCGGCCCTGCATCATCGTTTGCGAGCGCATTTGACAGGGCAATTCAAAGTCGGCTAGCCTAAGTCTATAAAAGTGGCTTGCAGTATATAATCTAAAGAATTGATCTGACTAAGTGATTTGACCAGGACGAACGCGATGACCAGATCAGGAGCTAGGGCTTGCAGCGGGCTTACTATTGGCGGCTTCCATCGCCGCCGCTGGCCCGGTCAGGCAGGGGCCGACAGCGAAGAACGTGGCCGATCCGGAGTGCCCGGGAGCTGCCGCATGGATGGTGAAGTTCCTCGACGGCGTTGGACCGGACAGTCAACTTGTCAGGACAGCGAAGAGGGACAACCTTACCGGTGGCGAGGACAGCATCATCGAGGAATACCTGTCGCTTCCATTCCTCAGGTCACGCAGGAGAACGGCAAGTTCTCCTGATGCCCTGGTCGGGGCTGCGGACCCACGCAAACTAGCGTCTCGCCGTCGCACGGCTCACGGCCCCAGCGTCTGCGTAGATCGATCCTTGCAGCCCGCCGCTACGCGGGTTAGTCGAGATCGTTCGGCAGGTGAGCATCACGCCAAGGGCGCTGTTCTTGCGCTTGCCCTGCGCGTCCAAATCGTAGCGTTCCCTTTCAGCAGGCTGGCGGATGAGACCAGCCGATGAATTACCAGGCTCGATCTCTGGACGCACGCCAGCACCCGCTTCCCGGGTAGCGCCCAGCTGTTCACGGTGCTGTCCCGCCTGCGCCATGGACGCCTCGAGCTGATCGGTCCGGGCGGCGCGAGCTTTTCCTTCCCGGGCGCGCTGCCCGGTCCCGACGCCAAAATCCATCTGGAGGATTGGGAGGTCGCTGCCGACCTGTTGCCCGCAGAGGACATCGACTTCGCCGAAGCCTATCTGCAGGGTCATTGGCAGACGCCGGACCTGACGGACGTGCTGGCGCTGACCGCGGCCCAACCATGAGGCGCTGGTTCAGGCGATCCATGGTCGCCGGTGGGGCGGCCTGTTGCTTCGGGCCAGACATCTGCTGCGTGCGATACTCGGTCCGGCACGCCGCAACATTCACGCGCACGTACGATCTGGGCAACGATTTCTACCGCGCGCTGGCTGGACCAGACCATGACCTACTCCTCGGCGCTGTTCGGCGGGTGACTGGTCGCGCAGCCTGGAGGATGCCCAGACGGCCAAGTACGAACGCATCCTGCGTCTGGTCAACCCCAAACGCGGCGAGCAGATGTTGGAACTTGGGTGCGGCTGGGGCGGCTTCGCGGAGTACGCGGCACGCACGCGCGAGCTGCGCGCGTCCATGGCGTGACCGCATCGCGCCGGCAGCTCGAATGGGCGCAGGAGCGCACCTCGTCAGGCCGGGCTCGAACCGCTGGTGACCTTGGAGCATCGCGACTATCGCAGCGTGGAGGGCGAGTTCGACCCACGTGGTGTCGATAGAGATGTACGAAACGGTGGGAGAGCGCTTTTGGCCGGCGTATTTCGACACCATCGCACGGCGCCTCAAACGGGGTGGACGCGCGGTGATTCAGGCGATTGTCATGGGTGATGACCGCTTCGATCGCTACCGGCGCGGGACCGACTTCATCCGAAATACATCGCCCCGAGCGGTATGCTGGCATCGCGCACGGTGCTCGCCCGCCATGCGCAAACCGCGGGGTTAGAGGTGCGTACGCGGCATCGCTTCGGCGCGGATTACGCGGAGACGCTGGCCGCTGGCAGCAGGCTTCAATCGCGCATGGCCGCAGATCAGGGGCCGGGTTTCGACGTGCGCTTCAAACGCCTGTGGAACTTCTACCTGTCCTACTGCGAAGCGGGGTTTCGCGCCGGCGCGACCGATGTCATGCAAAGTGGAGATGAAGCATCGCTAGCCCGAAATCGGAGTCGATGCGCGATCCTGGATCCGCTGCCCACCCGGCGAGACGGGCGCTTGACCCCTAGCCCTCGTCCCTAATCTATATACTCAAACACCTTCACCACCCGTTCTACCCCGCTTGTGCTGCTGGCGATCGCCGCCGCGTCGTCGCCTTCCGTTATGTTTCACCAGGCCCATCAAGTATACGACGCTGTTCTCAGTCACGACCTTGACGTGATTGGCGTAGAACTTGTTCTCGCTCACGAAGCGCGTCTTCACTTTGCTCGTGATGTAGCGTCGTTGCTATGCGTGCCGCTCGAAGTGACCGGCCCGATGGTGAGATCGTTCTGGACGTTGCGAACGTTCTGCTGCACGCCGAGCGCAAGGGCATCAGACGTCGTCCTCGATCTCCTGGTTGGGAACCTCCCCGACCAGCAGCACGAAGCGGTCGAAGCTGATCGCATCGATGTGGATCTGGTTGGCGTACTTTTGTCGTCGTACTTCTCGCTGATGAGATGGTTCGCTTTCGACTCGATGTTCTGGTCGCTCGATGGTGGTCCCGCTGCTGCGGCGATCCTCCGCCATCAGAACCAGCGGCACCGCCGCCGGCCACCACCGCCGCCGCGCGGCTGTTGCAGCGCGGGTTGTAGGCTAACGCAAGGCCGATCAGCAGCAGTTCTCGTTTCGTCATGTTTTATTCGACTCCCAGCAACAGGACAATCGATGGCGTCGCACAGGCAGTGCAGGCACAGGAGGTGCACCTCCTGGATTCGCGCCGTGCGCGGAGTGCGGCACGCAGATATGAACATCTTGCTGCGCCGAGCACCTCACGCCATGACGCCGCCGTTCCTGCCGGTCAGAGCGACCACGCCCATCTGCCTTTCGTGCGCGGCGTGAATCGCTTCGACCATGTTGCGCGAGTTGCCGCTGGTCGAGATCGCGAGCAACAGATCATCGGGCTGGCCCAGAGCGCCCGCACCTGCTTCGCGAACACCTGGTCGTAAGTCGTAGTCGTTGGCGATCGATGTGATGGTCGAAGAATCTGTGGTCAGTGCGATGGCTGGCAAGCGCGGGCCGTTCCATCTCGAAGCGATTGAGCAGCTCGGCGCTGAAATGCTGCGCGTCGGCCGCCGAGCCGCCGTTGCCGCAGGCCAGGATCTTTCCTTCGTTCATCAAGACACTGGACCATGCGTTCTGCCCCTAGCCGCAGAGGCTCGGTCAAGACTCTTCGCGGCCTGCGTCTTGAGCTGAGCGCTCTCGGCGAAGTGCTGGCCGATCCGCTTATTGGAGATCCATGTCGCGCCTTCCCAGTTCGGCATCAAGCCCGAAAAGTTATCACACGAGCTACTGCGGATCGCTGCGTCGTGAGACAACGACAGCGGCTCTACTCACCTAAGGCGTCCTTGATCCATTCGGGCGCGCCGTCGTGCTCGATCAGCACGGCATCGAAGCGGCACGCTGGAGTCGCGAGCTGCCGGAAAGATAGTGGCGCGCTGCGGCGAAGCAGGCCGCCCGCGCTTGCGCGCGGTGATGCTCTCCGCTGCTCCGCCGAACGAACGACTGCTGCGCATGCGCACCTCTACGAATACAACAGTCTGCGCCATCGAGCAAGATCAGGTCGATCTCGCCAAGGCGGCAAGTGTAGTTGCGCTGCTTGAGCTTCAGTCCCTGGCCAAGCAGGAAGCGCAGAGCCTGATCCTCTGCCTGCGCGCCGTCGGGATTCATGGCTACCTTCTGGGCTGCATGAGCCGGGATTCACCGTTCAGACGAAGACACGGGCTGGCTGAGGACACGCGCTTCGCCCTTGACTGAACTGGGCCGGGATGAGCTCCCGCACGTAGCGGTGGTCGCTTCTCCAGCGTGATGTAGCCGGTAACGCCGTCCAGCGGCGTCTGGTTCGAGGCCGGCTTGAGCAGATCCTGCGCGATGCGATAGGCATCGATGCCCAGAGCGTAGAAGCGCTGGAACTCGAGCCCGGCCTGATCCTGGCGGGCGTAGGACAACACGGCCGGATGGTCCGGCGAGAGCAGCCACGGCATGTCGACGAAGTAGACGCCGTTCAACTCGAAGTTGGCGAGCGGCTGCGCGCTGGTGTGCACCATCGAGGTGGCAAATATGGGTACAGTACCGCCCAGATAAGACCGGATGAGCTTGGCGCGGGGAGCATCCAGCGCCAGGAAGATGGCGTCGCTGACGCCGTTGGCGATGGAGTCGCGCAGCTTCATCAGGTTTGGCCCATCGCTGGTGGACTGAAACTGGTCTTGTATAGTTCCGCCGCGACGCATGAACTCCTCTGCGAAGGCCTGCGCGAGCCGACGCGACAGGCCCGTCTCGCTCAGCACCACGATGGCGTTGTGCCGGCCCTGCTGCGCGCGCGAGTTGCGCGACCTGCTTGGCCTCGTTTTCGACTTGTAGGCCGAACACATATAGATTCGGTGGTCTCGGCGAATCGTCCTCCGGCGCACTGAGCGCGAGGTCAGGTACGGTGACCAGCACAGTGCCTGCGAGCGCGGTCACTGCGCTGCGCGTCAGCGGTCCAATCACCAGCTGTGCTCCGGCGCGCACCACGTCCTCATAGGCCTGCACAACGTCGAAAGACTCATCGCTGGTAGCGCGAGACGACGAGCGGCAAGGTCGTTCCTCGATGCTACCTTGGCCGCCTCGAGAATTCCCAGCCGGACTGCGTCCGCCTGTCGGCCGACGGACGGTGATCTCAGCGGTAGCAGCACCCGCGATGTGGGGCCCGGGCTGATCGGGCGACTTGGCGCCTAGCTGCTCGGCGTGCGCGAGGTGATTGGCCAGCGCGCAGCAGCCCAAGTATAGTAGCGCCACGATCAGTAGCGGAGAGGCCGGTACAGTTGCATAGCGACGCCCGCGCGCGGATGGAGGCGGCATTATATGTCGTGGCGACACCGCTGGGGAACCTGCGCGATATCACGTTGCGCGCGTCTGGATGTGCTCGCGATGCGGCCGATCTGGTGGCCGCCGAAGATACCCGGCGCACGCAGCAGCTGTTGTCGCACTACGCGATCCATGCGCATTTGATCGCCCTGCATGAGCACAACGAAGGCGACGCGGCTGCGGGAGATCATCATCGGGCTGCTTACCAACGGCGAAGTCCGTAGCCTACGTGACGGACGCCGGGACGCCTGCGATCAGCGACCCGGGTGCTCTGCTGGTAGCGCGAGTCTGCGCGGCGGGTCTGCGCGTGGTGCCGGTCCCGGGGCCCAGCGCCGCGACCGCGGCCCTATCTGCGGCGGGCCTAATCGCTGCGCAGTTTTCTCTTCTATGGCTTCCTCGCCCAGCAAGCGCAGGGCGCGACGCGACGCGCTGGCCGCGCCATCGGCGCTGCCGTACGCCCTGGTGTTCTACGAAGCTCCGCATCGCCTGCTCGACAGACTCGAGGACTATGGCGTGGTCAGCCTGGGGCCAGATCGAGAAGCGATCATCGCGCGCGAGATCGCAGCGATGTTCGAGAGCTTCCATCGCTGCACCGCCTCGCTCTGCTGCGCCGAGCCTGGCTGAACGAGGAGACGCCAATCGCCTTAAGGGGTGAATTCGTGCGCGATCGTGCAAGCGGTCAGCGTCGCTGCGGCCGACCCAGCAGCGGCCGATCGAGCGGCCGAGCAAGCCGAGCGTGTGCTCGAGATCCTGCTCTGCAACCATGCCGCTCAAGCAAGCCGCGTGCAACTCGCTGCGCCGAGATCAGCGGCGCAAAGCAGGAACGCGCACTCTATGCCCGCGCTGGAGTCGAAGAGGGTCGATTGACTCTCTGTCGTAACCCACCTGGTCGTCATCGACCCCAGCCAAAATTGCGGCTGCTGCACACTTCTGAATACCCGGTCGTCGCTGGTAGAACACCGAACCGCGGCCGTACTGGGGATAGACGTAGTACCACACGAGTCTGCTGTCGATGGTCAGTTCTGGCGCGGGAGCCGATGAGTGCTTCCACCTGCATTCGCGCCCATCCCTCGCTCGATCCGCGCCCAGTTCGATGGGGTTGGCGTAACTGTGGTGCCGGTATTCGCCGAGGTCGGCTTAGCCGCGACGCCGGACGGCACTGCGCGAGCAGTCAGCAGCCCTGTGTCTTGCGGCAAACGCTCTCGCTTAGCGCGTCACGCGCTTTCAGCGCTTCGAAGTTTGCTCACCAGCGCTCCACCTCGGATCGGCGGCGGCGGAACTTCCCGCGAAACTCAATGCAACCACACCGGGCGGAGGCCACTTCGCCGGTTCGCCGCCTGGTCGTCGACGAATACTGTCATGACGATTCCACCATGCGCCTTCAGCGGGAAGCGGCGTAGACCGCGAGCGCCCGGATCTCACATCGTTTGTGAGGCGATCGCATACGTCGAGCATCACGGGGTCCGTCAGGCCGCAGTCGGGACTTGAAGTAGAGGAGCTGTTTCGTGTATTCGGGATGCTGCCCCGCCAACCGGAAACGGCGTGTTGCCGTGGTTCGCGTCGCCATGGCACGACGCGCAAGCGACAATGCCCTGTCGGCGCGCCACTCTCATTACAGTGTTTTCCCTTCGTCCGAGCGCAAGGAAGGTGGTGGACGCGACAGGTTTAGCCGGCTGAGACGCGAAGTACGCCGCCAGCCGCGTGATCATTGCATCGTCGAGCTGTGAGGTGATCCCCCGCATGTAGGCTTGGGCGGGTGGATCGGCGCGACGGTGGTCCCGAAACGCCTTGAGTTGCGTTTCGAGGTACGCCGAAGTTGCCGCCAGCCGTGGGAACAAAACGAGTGCTGTTGCCGTCGGGCCCGTGGCCTGGGGCGCAAACCTGCGACACCACTGGCCGAAGCCGTCGTTGTTTGCGCCGGGGCAACAGTAGCGGTCAAAAGTCAATACCAGACTCAAGCATCCAGAGTTGCGAATTTCATCGCGAGGTCCTCCTCAAGATCTCCTCGGCTGTGTGAGAGCGCCGTCTGCGCGCGTCCGGCGCCGCTCAGAAGGCGACCCAACCAAGCACAAACAGCGTGTTGTTGCCGGACGCGTTTTCTGCCGAAACATCGTAGTTGGTGCTCGAACCGTTGAACCGGTCATAAAACGTGTACTGCAGCGCGAGCTTCACGTTCTGCCGGTAAATAGTCGAGCTCCTGCCAATCCAGCCATTGCTGTCGGGGCTGCGGATGCGCTGCCGACGACTGGGGCTGTGGTACAGCAACGGATCGGTCGTGCCGGTGGTGGAGAAGTAGCCGAGCGATCCGTACTTGCGTCGATAGTAGTAGCCTGCCACCGATGTGCAGCGTCCGCAGGGTGTCGGTCGCGTTGGATGCCAGCCCCACGGCAACGCTTTACGTGAGATCCTGCCGCTCATGAATATAAGTCGCCTGGAAGGAGACGATGTTGTCGTCGCTGACGAACTGGTATTGCAGATCAACGCCGCGTCGGTGTAGTTGTTGGTCGGTCCGGACAGGATGGAACGTTGCCGGGGAACAGATTTACCGTCAGTCCGTAAAGGCCGAAGGACAGCGCGTTGTGCGCCACTGCATCTCGTAGGCCACGCGCGCCAATAGGGTGCCAGGCCGCTGATCACGTCGCTCGCAGTGCTGTTGAGCGGTCCGGCCAAACCCGTTTGCGCGTTGCTGAATCCTGCGGTGCGGAACGATATACCCCCAGCTCGGCATAGACGGAATTCATCCAGAAGCCGTAGGCGCTAACACCGGCCACGCGCTTTGTGCCAGAGGACCGTCGATCTGCGTGGAGGCAGCAGGCATCGGCGCCGCTGTCGTGCGCGCATTGAACGGCATTTCCCAGGCGGGCGTGCTGTTCCACACGTCCTGCACCGTGGGGTTGTTGTTCAGAGTGAACCCGTAGATCAGACTGCGGTCGCGGCCCGCGCTCGAGTCGACAAACGCCTGATCGGCGAAGCGGATATCGGTGTTGTCAAGGCTACGTTGCCCGAATCGCTCTCGTAGGTGAGCTGGATGAAGCCACCTAGTTTCGGCGCAATGCAGCCGGCATAGAACGAACTGGCCTCCTGCGGGAACTTGACCGTTTTGCGAGGTCCGCCGGGGGCAGCCAGGTCAGGCACGGCACGGTCTTAGTCTGGGTATAGGAGACCTGGAACATCAGGGACAACGGTGGCAACCAGTTCAGCAGCAGTGCCTCGTCCTTGTCCGGGGTAATGGCTTTTACCTGCGGCAGGTTGTCAGAAGGTAGCCGTTGAGCTGAAGCGCCGTCCAAAGGGCGTCAGCTCCGGGAACACCGTGTGACAGGCTTCGCAGGCCATGCCGGTCTGCCGGGCGAAGCTGGGCACTGCCTGGGCGGCCTTGCGGCGTCGGCAGCGCTGCGGCGAGCCCGAAAGACAGGGCGGCGGCAGGACAAACCAGGAGAGAGACGGATACTCATTTGTGCCTCCGCTTATGAATGGGTGCGCGCGAGCCCCTAGCTCCCTCGAGCGTTCGAGGGCGCAGCCGCACCTGGCGTGCGGTCGTGAGGACCGCGTGCTCAAGGTCGGGGATTGGAAGGGGCCGCGCCGGGGCTCGAGGCCTCCCGGCGCTGGCGATCACACAGAGTCGCGTATACGCGTGCGGAACATGACGACGCCAGCGAGGCCGCAGAAGCAGAACAACGCTTGCCAGGCTCGGGCACGGCGGCGATATCTTCCGAGACAAGCCGGTGCTCCTCGATTTGCCCCGCCGGCCCCGGGAATGCCGGCGGTGAAGAACAGCGTCTTGGCAGCGCCGGCCAGCGTGCACTGTTGCCGGGCAAGGAGCCCCACAGCCCGTCGAGTCGTCAACGGCTGGCCGTGGGCGTCCTGCAGCTGTCCGACGAACGAGAGCCGCAGGCGGGGTCGGAAGCGTTGGATGCGCCCGTCGCCGAAGTTTCCGATCAGCGGGTCGCCGCTGAACTGCCCGGAAGCCGGCGAGGGCCAGCGCCGCACCCCACGGGGAGCTGAGTTCCCCGCCGTTCGAGGCGAAGCGGCGAATGCGAGCGCCATCCGGATTGAATTCGTCGACGAAGCCGTTCCCCGCCCCGGCCTACGTCATCGTGCTTGGCGGCATCCTGCTTCGCGAAGGTCACGAACCGAGGTTCCACGCCAACGTTCTGCACGTTGAACGGCGCAGAAGCCGTCGCCCACCGTGGTGTCGGTGAACGACCCCCGGTAAGCTGAAGTCGGAGCCGAACACGTCCACTGCGCCAGCGTGGAGAGTTGGTCGCTGTGCCAGAGGCGCGGCGTTCGATGCCCACGGTGGCGATGGCCAGCCCCTGTACACCCGCCCTGCTGGCCGACAGGTCCTTGGCGGCGACTGGCGCTGCCGCCGGCGGCCGGGTTCCAGCCGGAGACAGCGCCGCCCTCGCCGGCGAAGAGGAACAGAGCTCTGCCGCCGTTGGAGAAATGCCCTGGAACCCCAGACGAGCCGTTGAAGGCGATCCCCGTGGGGTTGCCGGGCACGTTGACCACCAGCGGCACGATCATGCCCGGCGCCGTTGTAGAGCGTCGACTTGTTGGTGCCGTTGTCCGATTAACCCAGAACGGGCTGGTGGGACCGTAGTCGATCCCCCCGGGTTCTGCAGATTGGGATCCGTGACTGGTGCCACTCCGGTGAGGTGTGGACACCAGGTTGGTCTGCTTGTAAATGCTGTCCCGCTAGTGCGGGTTCGGTGAGCCCCAGAGCGAGAACCAGGGCGGTCCTGCAAGTCTCATGTAAGCTATCAGGTCATTTCTCTCCTCGAAGACAGTAAGCAGCGCGACGGCAAACTTCAGCGGCAAGACACAGGCCTCCTCAGCTTGTGTTGACCTGTATGCTCAGGGCGCGTAAATGGAGTTCACAACCCAGGTCCAAATTGAACGGCTCGACGCATTGCGGGAACCAACGGTCATGCCTAGTAATCCTTAAGTCATCCTTACATTCCGATTGACCGATCATCCGCTTCAGCCGATCAGCCGCCATGGACCCCTCTGCTCCTGAAGCACAAGAGCGACGACGACGCCGACAACGAAGAAGGCCGCGCTGCTGCGTCTGATCGACGCCGGCAGCCGCAAGGCATTCGACCGGCTGTACCCGCAACTACCATCGCAGGTTGCGGCGCTTCCTCGGGCAGATTACCCACCATCCAGCTCATCGGTCCCTCAACGACACTATGCTGGCGGTGATGGAACAAGATGCCAGCGTCAATAACTCAGCCATACATCGCGGGTGTCGACCTGGATCTTCGCTATCGCTTACCGGAATGCCCTCAAGGCGCTCAAGCAGCCTTTACCTCCGTTTGCCGAGGCAAGCGGAGCACGGCGGCGACACGATGCGCTCGAGAACAGGCGAGCGCGCTGATACAGCGTCAGCTGCGCGCGCGTGTGCGCGGTGCGTTCGGGGTGCTCTCTCGCCCGAGCAGCGCGCGCCGTAGTCGGCTCACCTACTATCACGGCCGCTCTATCGCGAGATCGCCGAGATCGTCGGTGCCCGTCGACACCGTGAAGACGCGCATGTTCCATGCGCCGCAAGCTCAAGACCGTGCTCGAAGCGCAGAGACTTGAGCGAAGGACTGAAGAATGCGGCTATTCCGCTTTGACGACCCGGCGCATGCGGGAAGGCGTCAGCGTTTGCTGCCCTGGTACGCGAACGGGTACGCTCAACGCCCGGGAGCGCAGCAGCGTCGAGCGCCATGTCGCCGAATGCGTGGCCTGCCGGCGGGACCTGCCGGGCTCTCGCGCATCTGCAGGCGGCGCTGCAGGAGCGCTGACGATCTCGAGGTGCCCGGCGTCGCTCGACCGGATGCATGCGCTGCTCGACATCCGCAGCCGCCCGCGTCCGCGGGAGTCGGCGGACTGATGGACAAATGGGACAGGCTGCCGATCTGGGCACGCGTCGCGCTGCGCTGGGTGCAGTCGGGTCTGATGGTCCTGCTGCTGGCAGCCGTGGTCATCGGGAGGCCCGCCAGCGTGCAGTACTATCGAGCGTTGGGTGCCGGGCCGGCGCTTGCTTCAGGTGCCGATCGTGTAGTCGTCGGCCGTTCGCACCCGGTACAAGCGAGCAGACGATGAGGCAGACGATCCTGCGGGTTAAAGCGCGCGTTATCGACGGACCCAACGCCGCGGGTGCTTATACGCTTCAGCTTCCCGCTGGGGCGCAGAACAGTGCGCTTGCTGCCTTCCGCGCTCGATCCGACGTCGTGTTCGCCGAGCCCACTCCATCTCTCCCGTCAGTCACCCGCGAGCGCGCCTTGGCTTCACCTCTATCTGCCTCGCGTTGAGCGCGCTGGTGCTGGCTGCAGGCTGCTCGCAGATGGACAAACGCGCACCTAGCGCCAGAAATCGGGTGGGAGCAGATCCTGCTCGTGATCAAGGAGCCACAGATCCGGGCACTACCGCCCGGGCCCGGACTACGTTTCCGGCTACGGTGGCGCCGGCCGGGCTGGGGCGCGGCGAGCGGCCGAGGCCGTCGCCGACGCGAACGGTCTGGTTGTGGTGGATGAGTGGGCGATGCCTGCCCTGGGCGTGCGTTGCTTTGTGGCCCAGTTGCCGGCCGGACGTGCGGCGGAAGAAGTGGTTGACCGCCTCAATGCCGACGCGCGCGTGGAATGGGCGCAGCCGATGTTTCAGTACCGAGTGCTGGGGCACAACGATCCTACCATGGCCTGCAGACGGCCGCGCAGGTTCTGCGGCTGGACGAGCTGCACGCGTTGCGACCGGAAGGGGGTGCGGATCGCCGAGATCGACACCGGCGTAGACCTCCGGCACCCGGACTTGCAGGGGCAGGTGGTCGACGTGCAGAACTTCGTGGATGGCAACTCCTATGCGGCCGAAGTGCACGGGACGGCGATCGCCGGCATCATCGTCGCGAAAGCCGACAACGGCATCGGTATCGTTGGTGTGGCGCCGGGCGTCCTGCTGTCGCTGCGCGCGTGCTGGCAGCCGAGCGACGCGACGAGCGCCGTATGCAGCAGCTTTACGCTCGCCAAGGCCATGCAATACGCGCTGCGACACGGCGCGCAAGGTGATAAACCTGAGCCTGACCGGTCCGCGCGACCGGCTGCTCGAGCGCCTGATCGAAGCCTCCGTAGCGCCAGGGGATCGCAGTGGTGGCGGCAACCGACCCCGACGCTCCGGCAGGCGGTTTCCCGGCTCTTACCCGCTCGTCATCGCGGTGGCCGCGCCAGGCGACCTGCGGCTGCCGCCGGAGTACTCTACTCGCGCCGGGCGAGCAAATACTGACGACTACGCCGATGGCGAGCTGGGGCTTCCTCTCCGGCTCCTCCTACTCTGCCGCGCACGTGACCGGTGTGGTGGCGCTGCTGCTGGAGCGCTCGCCCGGTCTGCAGCCGCGTGTGGTGTACGGTCTGCTATCCCTCGACCCGATGCCCGCCGGTGAGCCGGCGGAGCCGCGGCTGCTCAACGCCTGTGCGGCGCTTGCGCAGGTGGTGGAAAGGGCGACTGCGGATTGCTGTAAAGCCGCCGCCAGAGACCAGCGGCCGCAGGGGCACCGGCGCCCATCTTGATGCGATGGTGTGCCCGCCACCTTAAAGCAGGCATCAAGCGGGTCTCGAACACGACCGCCAGGGATGATTCAGCGCGATAGCAGTTGTTACTGCGCTTTCGCCTTAGTCCGGCAGGCTCACCACCCCGCCTGCTGCGCGAGCACCCTAGTTGGCACTATAAGGCCACTCTTTCAATCCCCTTTGCAAGGAGGGTGGCGCAACGACGGGTGGTCACGCCCGCTCGGCCCGCGCGAACTGCCGCTCAATCTCTCCTCAGTGACTACCTTTGCCTCCCAGAACCTGATGCGCAGTGTGTCGCGCTCACATCTGCCATCAGCCAAGCAATACGTAATAACC
>ERZ1370068.8102-contig-6982_pt1 | contig 50293 bp, 82 predicted proteins | sample MGYA00561227_ERZ1370068 | MGnify/ENA primary metagenome ERZ1370068 (study PRJEB38410, sample SAMEA6850437) | metagenome | study: Metagenomic assessment of the ecological functions of the soil: analysis of the soil microbiota associated with the... | reverse complement strand
TTGCTTCGTTCCAGTTACGTATTTGCTCGACCGATTTCTTCCGGAACGTTCGGCTTTTCCGCATCGGACGGTTCTTCGGCGAGTGCGTCAGCGCTCGAGACGAGCGCATGTAGCAGGCGGCTTCACCCCCTGGCGAGATGCTGGCGGGTCTTGATGATGACTTTCGCGATCCCGACCTTGCCAGTTTTTCTCCGGCGTCGCCCGGAGGAGAACATAGGCCTTATCTCCACCGCCTTTCTGCGGCTCGGGGTAATACGGCTTGTAGAAGTGCATCGGGTCGATCTCCTCGACGTCGACAAAATCCACGGATGTCGACCGTCTGCGTCGCCCTCGAGGTCGACTCGTTGAAAATCCTTTTTCGGCTCAGGACGACGAACTTTCCTTTCGCCTGGCATGCTCGTAGCCTTTCACGATCTGCTCCCACGGCACTTCCTTGCCGTCCTTCCCGCGCGACGCGTTTGCCCAACTCACCGGACTTAGGTCGCTTCGCCCGCAGGGTCGAAATTTCAGGTCCTCCGCCGCGTCGCCGCGGGTAAACGGCGATCGGGATGTTAACGAGCCCAAAGCTGATATTCCCCTTCCAAATAGCACGCATTTCGCGGTGCGGAAATCGCATCGGGGACGGCGCATTTGCGCGGCTTCCGCCCTCGGGCGCGATCCGCTGAGCGGCGGTAAGCGCTACCGAGGCACCTGGGCGGCTGCCCCGTCTAATGCAGAGGTGATTAGAGCGACCAGCGCCGCTATCGCTTGGAGCTTGCTCACCAGGCGCAGGCGCGTTTGCCTGACGACCTGGCGTAGACGTGCTGCGTCTTCTTGCGCTCGTAACCAATGCGTCTCGTAAAAGGATGTGATTCCGGGGCGGACGGCGTTCAGGCCGAACGACGATCTGCCTGTCTCCGAATTGTTGCGCCCAGGCTTCGACCGCCTTGACCAACGCACGATCAACACCCATTCGGCGCACATCGGATCCACGCTCCAGTCCCGCTATCTCTACTTGCGGACCATAAAGCAGAACGCGGTGCTCCGCCATGATCACGCCTGACAAACGATCGTTAGGACCAGCCGCCACCGTGACGAGATGATCGGGATGAACCAAGAGGGCCTGGAGGCGTGGAAGGATCGCCCCGCCTCGACCGGATAGCCGAGCTCGGTCGCAGCCGGGCAATCTCGGCCGCGTCTTCCATGCCGGGCGCGCCGCAGGTACCAGGCCGGGACGCTCCGTGTCATTGGCCTCCGCCAAAAACCTCAGGCAGCGGCAGCGTTCAGCTCTTCGACGTCGATGCCGCGGCAGTTGGAAAAGCCGGATCGGGGTTTCTTCGATGAGGTTGTTGGGGCAGGACGCGCCGGCGGTGATGCCGACGACGACCGGACCCTTCCGGCAGCCAGTCGTGCGCCACCACTTCGCGTCGTTCGTGCAGGTTGTAGTGCAGAATCTCCTTGTCGGAGAGCAGCCGGCTGGCGTTGAGGACGAAATAGGTGGGCAGCTTTTCCTCGCCCATCTCGGCCAGGTGCGAAGTGTTCGAGCTGTTGTAGCCGCCGACGACGAGCAGCAAGTCCATCTTGACGTTGAGCAACTCGCGCAAGCGCATCCTGCCGTTCCTGCGTCGCGCCGCAGATCGTGTCGAAGAAGCGGAAGTTCTTCGCGGCCAGCTCCGGCTCCGTCGCGATCGGCGATCGCCTGTCGAATGCGCCGCTGCACTTCCTCCGTCTCGCCGCGCAGCATCGTGGTCTGGTTGGCCACGCCGATCGTTTGCAAGTGCACGTCGGGATCGAAACCGGGCGAATAGGCGCCTCGGAATTTCTCCAGGAACGCCTGCTTGTCGCCGCCGTGCCGGATGTAATCGCAAACGTAATCGGTATCGGCGAGAGTCAGAACCACGAGGTAATGCCCTTGCCGTCGCCGAGCGCGCGCGAGCTGGTCGCCTTGGTTTCTTCGTGCTCAGCCTTGCCGTGAATGATCGAGGTGGCGGATTCGCTGGCGTATTTGCGCACGCGTTTCCAGACACTCATCGACGTCGCCGCAGGTGGTATCGACGATCTGGCAGCCGCGCATCCTTGATCTGCTGCAAGATGGAAAGCTCGGTGCCGAAGGCGGGCAGGATGACGACGTCATCGGGCTGCAGATCGGAGATGTCGGCCTGTTTGTTCTGTCCGGTCAGGTTCTTGATGCCTAACGACGAGATTTGTTCGTTGACCTCGGGGTTGTGAATGATCTCGCCGACGATGAAAAGCCGGCGATCCTTGAAAACCTTGCGCGCGGCGTAGGCGAGATCGATCGCGCGCTCGACGCCGTAACAAAAGCCAAACTGCTTCGCCAGCCGCACGGTCAGGTCGCCGACCGCAGATGATCCCGCCGGTGCGCCGGACCTTGTCGACGATGTCGCTCCGGTAATGCGACTCGACCTGTTCCTGCACCGCCGTCATCGACCTCCGGCGTGCGCAGGTTGACTTTGTTGCGCGCGGTCGTGCCGCTGGAGATGAGGTTCGCGCTCATGCGGCCGATAGACTATTGCGACTCGCTAGGCACCTTTTTCCAGCGCCCAGCGATCAGCGGAGATTGTCTCCCGTTATTCGTGGACCTTTAGCCGTCAGTCAGGAGCGGACCCGGCGGGTCTTTGAACCAAGCCGACGACATCATCAGCGAGCGTGGCGGATCGGGATCGCGGCTCTGATCGAGCTTTTGCACCTGGCTGCCGTAGTTGGCGTCCTCGGGAAGGGATGTCGCGATATGCACCGGGCGTGCCAATTCTCACCAGCGCGAAAAGCCGGGCGGCGGCTTCACGATGCAGCCGGACGCAGCCGTGGGTGTGCGGATAAGGATGGACAAATCCTTCGTGGAATCCATAGGCGGGCTTGAACTCACACCAGTAAGCCATCGGATAGCCCGCATCGGGCTCGCTGACGCGGCGTTTGGTTTTGTCCTTTGTCGATGATGGTGAAATTGCCCGTCGGGGTCGGCGCGCCCGGCTTGCCCACGTTGCCCTGAACCGCCATCAGCAGGCGATCGCCTTCCATGACGTAAAGGTTCTGCGTCGAGAGGGAGAGTTTGACTACCACCTTGGAGGGATCGTGCGGCTTGTGCGCGGTGACGTGATAAGTGTGCCGGTCGACGGCGGCGCCATGGTGGTGCAGCTCGTCAAGCAAAGCAACGCGCAGCCAGCGGCACGAGGAAAAGGACGACGAAATGGAAGACGCATATGTTTCCAACTGAAGAACCTATCAGCGGGCATTTGTCAACCGCCGAGCTCTCGTTAGGCGGTTCGGTGTCATTTAGCGGCGTGCCGGATCGCTCGATACAGGCGCCGGTTAGCCTGATGCGCGCGTCCGCCGACCGCGGCGAGCATGATCGAAGCGCGGCACCGTGTGCGCGTAGAACGTGATAAGGCCGGGCCGCATGCGTAGGCCGAAAGCGCCAATACTTGTACATCCAAAGCCAGCCCGCGGGATTTTGCCTGAACGACCGGCTCAAACTGGTCCCAGCAAAGTTGCGCAATCTCCTGATCCGTCGCCTCGGGCGGAATCTCGAGCTTAGGATGAAAGACGACGCGACAACGCCCGCCGGGCAACGGTTCCTGATGCACCGGCACGATCGGCAAACCGGTGCGGCGGTGCAGCCAGGCGTGGGCGAAGGTGACCGGCATCTTCATTCCAAAGCAATCGATCGCGACGCGTCGGCTGGCGCGGATGGAGGGTGAGGTCGACCAGAATCGCCACGGTCCCCTGCCGTCGAAGCGTCTTGTAGAGGCGCACAATCGCACCTTCGCGCTGCGCCATCTGGTGACCGGATTGCTGGCGCAGGCGGTTAAAGATCGGATCGAGCTTCGGGTTTTGAACTCCTGCGCAATGATCGTCGCCCGCAATCCGGAGATAGCCGACCGTAAGGCTGGACCACTCGAAGTTTCCGTAATGGCAGGCGGCGAAGATGCAGGGACCGGTCGGTCCGACCGTGCGCGCGAATTCTTCCAAGCCCCCAGATCGATCAGCTCCCGATAATTCTTCGCGTTGATGCGCGGGCTCCAGAAGAGATCGATCATCGTGCCGGCAAATTGCTGGTAGGATTGGCGCGTGATTCTGGCGCGCTCGCGCTCGCGGAAAATCGATCGCCGAAAGCCGCCTCCAGATTGCTCAGGGCGACGCGCCGCCCCTGCAGATCGAGATGGAGCCGCGAGCGCACCGGCGATGCGCGCGAACTGCACCGCGAGCCGGACGCGGGAGCCGCGGAACGATGGCGGCGAGCAGGCGCACGCCAAGCCACTCCAGTTGGTAGCGAAGCGATTTCCAGCGACGACCTCATGGCGTGGTCGTCGTTAGGGCGAAGCGGCGGCGGGTCATTTCAAGAGCAGTCGGCGGGCGGGTTCGTTGACTTGAGGACGTTTGATTTTACCTTGGCGCAGGCTGTCGCCTGCTGCGTCCCGCATCATCGTGAAATACGTCCTTTTTGTCATGCGCCGGCAACATTTGCCGCAGTCCCATGGCCTTGGGACTTTTCCGCCGGTTGCTCGGCAATCGCAAGGACATCGAAGCGGATGCGGCTGGGCGTGCATGCGGTGCGGGGCAGCCGCCGAGCGTGCATGCAATCGACGTTTGCCGGAAGCGCGGCGTCGATATCTCGTCGTTTCGCAGTCAGCCGCTCACGGTCACGCTGGTCGATCGAGCGACCCACATTTTTGCCATGACCGGATCGCATTTGGAAACGATCCACCTCCTCTTTCCCCAGAGCGCGGATAAGACATTCTTGCTGCGCGAGTTTGAAGGAACCGGGCGCGACGCTCTGGCGTGATCTGCCCGATCCCATCTGGGATGGGTCGCGAGGTTTACGAGGAATGCGCCGAGAGCATTGAAAAGGCTTTACCGAGCGTTCTCGCCTTCGTAGAAGAAACCGAAATTGCGGTCTCCCGCCACGCTCGGCGGAAGTGCGGCCGCACGATCCACCATGGGAAATATGCCTCATCCATCTCGAATCCGAAGCGCGGCGACGGTCACACCAGAGCCATCGTTAGGCAACGCTCTCCGCAAAGTCGATCCGGAAATTTACGAAGCCATCGCCGCGGAGGAACGGCGCCAGCGCGAAAACATCGAGACTGATCGCCTCCGGAAAATTTCACCAGCCGCGCGGTGATGGAGGCGCAAGGTTCCTGCCTGACGAACAAGTACGCCGAAGGTTATCCGGCAAACGCTGGGTATGGCGGCTGCGAAAATGTCGACGTGGTCGAGCAACTGGCGATCGATCGCGCGAAGACAACTCTTCGGCGCGGAGCACGTCAACGTGCAGCCGCATAGCGGCGCGCAGGCCAACATGGCGGTCTACTTTCGCCGCGATCAAACCGGGCGACAAGATCCTGACGATGAATCTCGCGCACGGCGGCCATCTTACGCATGGTCATCCGGCAAATTTTTCCGGCAAACTTTACCAGGTCACGCATTACGGCGTGGATGCAGAAGACCGAGCAGATCGATTACGACGCGCTCGCGAAAGCAGGCCGAGGAAGTGCGCCCGGCGATGATCACCGCCGGGCGCTTCGGCTTATCCGCGCGTTCTCGATTTTCCGCGGCTCCGGCAAATCGCCGACTCAGTCGACGCGCTTCTTTTCATCGACATGGCGCACATCGCGGGCCTCGTCGCCGGCGGGCGAACATCCGAGCCCGATGCCGCACGCGCAGTTTGTCACCACGACGACGCACAAGAGTTTGCGCGGACCGCGCGGCGGGATCGTGCTCTGCGAGGAACAGTTCGCCAAAGCAGATCGACTCGATGCGTTTTTCCCGGGATGCAAGGCGGGCCGCTCATGCACGTGATCGCGGCCAAAGCGGTTTGTTTCACGAAGCGCTCCAGCCGCAGTTCCGCGAGTACCAGCGACAGGTGGTGTTGAACGCCAAAGCGCTCGCGGCCGGGTCGAGCAAACATGGCTATCCGCATCGTTTCCGGAGGCACCGACAATCATCTCATGCTGGTCGATCTGCGGCCGAAAGAGATCAACGGACGGACGCGCAGGAACGTTCTCGATCGCGCCGGCATCACGGTGAACAAGAACGCGATTCCCTTCGACACCTATCCGATCTTCAAGCCCGGCGGCATCCGCATCGGCACCCCGGCGGTCACGACTCGCGGGATGAAAGAAGAAGAAATGCTCGAGATCGCCGATCTGATCGCGGAAGCGCTCGCTGCCCGGGAGGACGAACGTGCCATCGCCAACGTCCGCCAGCAGGTGCAGCAGTTGACGCGGCGGTTTCCGCTGCCGAGCTAAGGCGGGGTCGGCTATCCGCTCGCTTGTCCTACTCCTGCCCTAACGACTTGAGCGATTTGAGTAGGAAGCAGGATCGAGGAAAAATCACAGATCGAAATCCGCCCAGACCGCAGCGTGGATCGCTCGCCGAATTGCTGTCGCCCGTCACGGTGGCGAGCGGCGGATACTTGGCGCGTGTCTTTTTCGCGCTCGCCCAAATGCCGCGTGCGCTCAATTCCCACCTCCCGCAACCGTGGCCAGAGCCTTCCGAGACGAGCAGGTAATCGATCTGATCGTTCTTGCTCGGCACGGCGTCGTCGCGATGCGTCCAGCGGTCGACGTCGTTAGGCAGTTTCTCGAAGGAATTGCGCAAACCCGCCGCTCGCAGGAGCGGCGCGAGCGATCCGAACTCCGGCAGTTCATTGAAGTCGCCCGCCACGACGACCCATTGCGTCTGCGAAATCGAAGCGCCTCAAAATGTTCGCGACGGTTTCCGACTGGCGCTTTCGTTTCGCATCGTTCGACGCCTTGCTTCCACAGCCGCGGCTTTTGAAATGATTCACGAGAACCCAGAGATGCCGCGTCCCGGGATATCGATTTCGAACTCCGCGCAATCGCGGCTGAAGACCGGCCAGTTCGTCACCGGATCAAGATCATCGACATGACTGCGCATGTCGGTGATCGGCGGCCGGCACAGCAGACCGACGTCGATCCCCGTTCGTCATTTCCATCAATCAGCATCGCGTGCGGATACGGCCCCTCCTTCAAGATCGTGCCGTTGAAACGCCGCAAGACCGGACGACTTTCGACCTCCACGAGGCAGAGCACGTCGGCCTTTACTTCGTTGATTATCCGGCCCGTGTTCTCAATCGCCGGCGCCTGGATCAGGTCGCGGCGCCATTCGATGGAGCCGATCCAATCTGCCCGTCCGTCGGCCACAATCTTGCCGTTGGAATAAAGCCGCCGCGCGTTTCCTGGAGAAAGAATAGGCCGCTTGTGCTGGTTGCTTTGTGCTCTTTGAGAATCTCCAGCATTCTGTGCTTGTCGGCCTCGCTGTAAACCGGTTGCGCGATCAAGCGTTGCAATTCCGCGACCGCGGCGAGGGACTACGGTGGTCTTGCCGGGTCGTCGCTGTTCATCGCGCTGCACCCGGCTGAAGAGGTTTTCCACGTTGAAGGTGGCGACACGCATGTTGGCCTTTTCTATCCGGAAAAGCGTCTCGAAACAATCGCAAAAGCGACGGCCTGTTTTTCGTTTACGTTCCGCGCGTCAATCTGCGTAAGTTGTCGGAGCAACGCAAAGACCATGACCGAAAAGCAGCAACCCAATCCCTTGCGCGAAGGGCTCTCGACCAAGGCGGTGCCGCAGCCGTGCGCGGTCGTGATTTTTGGCGCGACCGGCGATCTCACACACCGCAAGCTCGTTCCCGCGCTTTACAACATCGCCGCCGATGGCGAACTCCCGCCGGCGGTGGCGGTGGTCGGTTTCGCGCGCCGCCCGAAGACCGATGACGAATTCCGCCAGGAAATGGAGGAAGCGACCCGCAAATTTTCCCGGCAGACGGTGCGCGACGAAATCTGGGACGGCTTTGCCAAGTCGCTCTTCTATCATCAGAGCGAGTTTGGCGACGAAGCCGGCTACAAGACGACTAGCCGAGCGCCTCGACCAGACTCGACAAGGAGCGCGGCACGCGCGGCAATCGCCTTTTCTACTTCGCGGCCTCGCCGGAGCAGTTCGAAACGATCGTGAAGAATCTGAAGAAAGCCGGACTGAACAAGGCGCGCGAAGGGAGCTGGGCGCGTGTCATTCTGGAGAAACCGTTCGGCACCGATCTCAAATCCGCGCGGCACCTCAATCGGGTCGTGCAGAGTGCGTTTTCGGAGGATCAGACCTATCGGATCGATCATTTCCTCGGGAAAGAGACCGCGCAGAACATTTTGGTCCTGCGTTTCGCGAACGCGATCTTCGAGCCGCTCTGGAACACGCGCTACATCGACCACGTCCAGATCACCGCCGCGGAAACGCTCGGCGTGGAAAACCGCGCCGGTTATTACGAGAGCGCCGGCGCGTTGCGCGACATGGTGCAGAATCATCTTGCTCCAGTTGCTTTGTCTGGTCGCGATGGAACCGCCGACCGATCTCGGCGCGGACAGCATTCGCGACGAAAAGGTGAAGAGTCGGTGCGATCGCTCCGGCGCTTCAGCGACGAGGAAGTCGGCGCGCGAATGTCGTCGCGCGGTCAGTACGCGAGGGCGCGATCAGCGGCAAACCGGTGCCGGCTTATCGCGAGGAGAAGAGCGTCGATCCGAAGTCGCAAACCGAGACGTATCGTCGCGCTGCGCGTGCGGGTGGATAACTGGCGCTGGGCGGACGTGCCGATCTACGTCCGGGTCGGCAAACGGCTGCCGAAATCCGGGCACGGAAATTTCCGTCCATTTCAAAAGGCGCCGCAGGTCTTGTTCAATCGCGAATCGGAAGCGCTCGATCAGAACGTGCTCGTGATTCGCATTCAGCCGGACGAAGGAATTTCGCTCCGCATGCAGGCGAAGGTGCCGGGCACGAGCTTCCGGATCGAATCGGTGAAGATGGATTTTCATTACGGAACCTCCTTCGGCAAAGCGAGCCCCGAGGCCTACGAGCGGCTCTGTTGCTCGACGCGATGAGCAGGCGACGCGACGCTTTTCGCCCGGCGCGATGAAGTGGAGCAAGCCTGGGCGTTCATCGACACGATCGAGGAAGCCTGGGCCGAGAAGGAGACGCGCCGGAAGTTGTGCAACTATCCGGCCGGTTCGTGGGGACCGGAGGAAGCGGATGAACTGCTCGCGCGCGATGGGCGCAGCCTGGCGGAGATTATGATGCAACAGCGCCATCCGAGCGGAGCGCAGTCGAACGATCCCGTCGCGGAATTGTCTGCGCACGGATCTCTCGACTGCGCTCGAGGCGACCTAATCACCATGCCCGTCGCCACCGAAACTTTCACGCGCCGGACTTCCGGTCGAGGTCGGCCAGATTCGATCGCGAGCTGAAAAAGCTCTGGGACGCGAGGCGACGGCGTCGATGACGCGCGCTTCGCTCATCAATCTCGCGGTTTACAGCGAGGCGCCGGATTCGTTAGGCAAAAACACCGCGATCATTTCGCCAGATCACCGAAGACCACGCCTGCCGCGCGATCGTCATCGCGCGCCGATCCGGAGGCGAAGGAGAGTCGGCGTCGAGGCCTGGATCAGCGCGCACTGCCACGTCAGCCGCGCCGGGAGCAAACAGGTCTGCTCGGAACAGCTCTCGTTCTTGCTCCAGCGGCAAACAGTGCGGCCTCCTGCCTAACATCGTCTTCGCGCAGCTCGACTCCGATCTGCCGCTCTATCTCTGGTGGCAGGAGGAATTCCGCGCCGCCGATCGATCCGCAGCTCTGGGCCTGGGTCGATCGCGTCATCTACGACAGCCAGATCTGGCGCGACTTTGACGAACAAATGCAGCTGGTCGAAACGGCACAGAGGAAGCGAGACAACGTATCGTCCTCTGTGACCTCAACTGGGTGCGCTTGGTCCATTTGCGCCTCGCGCTCGCGCAATTTTTCGATCATCCGGCGACCCATCATCACCTCGACAGAAATCAAGGCGCTCGAGATCGAGCACGCGCCGAGTTTCGTTCCGACCGCCGCTCCTCCTCGTCGGGTTGGCTGGCGGGCCAGTTGGAATGGGAACGCAGCGCGCAAAAGAGAAATCGTTAGGCTTCTCGCAAAACGACCGATGACGGCGAACGAAAGATCAACAGTCGCGCTGCCGCGAAAAAAGGGCGAACCCGATCAGCGGCTGCCAGCATCACAACCGAGCCGCCGTGAGTTTCGCGTCGAGCACAAACCGGGCGCGGATTTGCTCGATGTTTTCTTTGGCCGTACCGGAGGGCCGGAAGATGCGGCAGGTCTCTGCCCGCCGGGAAAACGACGTCGTCGAACTGGTGCAGGAAGAATTGATGCGCGGCGGCCCGCACCGCGTTTACCTCCGCGCCGTCGAGCAGGTGCGTGATCTTCTGTAGACGTTTCCCACTACGCTCGCAAACGCAGGCGCAGTGGCAACGCTCCCCGCGCCCGCGTTGCCCAGGGTTGCGGGGACCCGCCGGATGATTGCAGTTTCCGCCACCGCCTTCGATTATTTCACCTCATTCGAGCGACCAATCGTAATCCTGGTAGGTGATCTTGACGTCGTTAGGCAAGGGCGCGATTGCGCCGCTTGTTGATGAAGGCCATCGGACCGCCGACCGCTTTGAAGTCGTCCTTGTACCAGTTGAAAATCGAGGAAAGCGCGGCTGTCTTTTTCTCCGCGGAATAGTCGACACCCGTTGGGCGAATTGACGAAAGCGACGGCCAGCTTCTCGAGTTGGCGCATCGAGTTTGTCCGCCTCGGAAAGGCTCCCGATTGAGCGGTGGGCAACTGCGGCTCGCGCAGTTGAGCGCACAGTGGACGCGAGGTTCGCCAAACTTCGGGCGGATGATGTCCTTCTCGAGATGATTGAAACTCATCTTCTCGCCCGCGACCTTGATCCGCTGGCCGGTGAAAAAGGTGAAGAGCAGGTCCTTCACGCTTTTGGTTGGATATTTGCCGAGCGCTTCGTGGAGGATCCAGGCGTTGTAGGCATTGATGGCAAAAGCAGAGCTGTTCCTTTGCTTAGGCTGGAAGCCTTTTCCTGCGCGATGCCATCGTCAACCGCTGATGGCCTCCATGTCGGCAGGCATTATTCTTCAGGCGGCGTACTTGACGCCGCTGTTGGTAGACGTATTTGCCGAGCAGTCCGTCTAAGTCGGATCCATTTCGAGATTGCTCACGCGCGATAAACCGTGACGGAGACGCAAGCAAGAGCGCGAAGAGGCCAATCCGGGCGCAAAAAGCAGACGAGTGGTCTCCATGGGAGGATTTTGAGTCTCCATTCTCGCCCCGGCAAGGCGGAGAGTGGCCGGCCGTGACCAGGCCGGAGTCTGGCTTGGTCCCCAGTTGCTGGGCTACGCGAAAGGCGCCAGACCTGCTGGAAGAGCGCGCAGCTACTCTGCATCTCTGATCGATCGCAAACGACTCGCGCAGCCCACGCGCCGGCCGCTTCGCCTAACGATCGCGCGAGTCGTTGATCGGCAGGGATCTGCAGCGCGTCGGCCAGAACGACCGGCTGATGTTCCGGCACGAGCAGGCCCGTGATCCCCTCACGCACCATTTCCGAACGCCACCAGCGCGGTCGAAACGACCGGCAGACCGTGCCGCCATCGCGTCCATCACGACGGTCGGAAGATTATCCATCCCACCTCCCGCTTCCGCGACGCAGGGCAGGACGAAGAGCAGCGCGCTGCACGCGAGCCGCTCGATCACCTCCCTTGCGGCAAAGCGACCGGCTTAAGCGTGACCACGGTCGTACAGGCCAGCGGCGGCTGATCTGCGATCGCGGTAGCGCCCTTCCAGCGGACCCTCGCCGATAATTTCCGCAACGGAATTCGACACCGCGACTCGCGCAGCACCGGCAGGCTTCGATCAAATCGTGAAAGCCCTTCTTTTCGATCAATCGCCCAATGGAGACGATCGCGGCGGGCGTGGCGGTGAACTCCGCTCGCCGGAAAGCGCTCGAGATCGATCCTCGTTGTAGACCACGGTGAATTTTCGCCAGGCGTCCCCTGGATATTTTTTGCGCAAAAAACCGAACGCCAAAGTCGCTGACGGTCACGACCGACGCGGGCGGCGCTGATCAGTTCGCCTCAACGAAATCTCAAAAGGGCTTCGGAGCAAAATGTCGTTCGCGTGCGCGGTAAAACTGAAGCCGACACCGAAGAATCGCTCGATCCAATATGCGGTCCGCGCCGCCAGCCCGGCAAAATGCGCGATGCATGTGTCGCACGCCGAGCGCTTTCAGGCGCGGTCCGAGATAGGCTGGCTTGATAGGACGGAGAAAGTCGGTTTTCCGTCCCCAGGCCCGACGATTTCACGGACCGCCGATTCGGGCAGCTTTCCTTGCGCACGGCCCGATCCACTTCCCGCACCACCTCGCTCATCTCGGGGAGGTATTCCACCTGATCGACGATCGCTGCGTCCCACGTCCTGTGCCGGTTCGTCCACCGGACGCCGCACGGAAAAGATCGCCGGCGATACGCCTTGGCGCCGGAGCTCGACAATTTCGTCGGTAACAAAATGTCTGCGGGTGAACGAGGGAAACCGTTGAAAAAGATAGGCCAGCCCGCTCATGGCAAAGGATTACCGGCGAATCCGCGGATTGGAAAGTGCTCTTCCCGGGGCAAAATCCTGCACCCTTCTCAGCGGCCTGCACGACTCTTGCTACTTCCCAAGAATGGTCCAGCGCGATTTCTTTGCCTTTTGCAAGTCGCTCCAGCTTGTCGAGCTGAAGGCCATTAGGCTCCCTTTCGCCAGTCAAGCATTTCGCGGACAACGAGATCGTCTACCCGCCGGGAAGACGGGCGCGAACTCTTCATCGTCACTCGCGGAGCCGTGGAATTGCTGCCGCAGAATGCCCGCCCCGGATCACCCGGCGACGGTGCTCTTCCCGCGGCGATATTTTCGGCGAGACCGGCGCCTTGATGGAACTTCCGCGCAACAACACCGCCCGCGCCTGCGGCTCGCTAAGCGTGCAATGTTTCCGCCGGAGCGATTTTCCGGAGCTGATGAAGCGAGTGCCGTCCTTCTTTCTCTTCCTTTCGGAGAAACTCGCCAATCGCTTGTTCCAGGCCCGCGAACTGACCCGTTCGCCTAACAATTCGCTCGAGCTTACCGGCAGCCTGGCCAACTTCGACATCGTCACCATTTACCAGACGATTATCCAGTCGATGCAGACCGGCCTGCTCACGATCGCGGACGAAGATGGCGAAACGATTTCGACCTTCTACTTTGAGAAAGGAACCCCGCGCTGGGGCCGCTTCCGAGCATCTGAGCGGCGAGGAAGCATTCTGGCAGCTTCTTCATCCACGAGCACCGCTCCGGCTCCTCTCTTTCTCGAATGAAACCCAGGTCCGCGCCGACTGGAGCGGAGCGGCGCGCTGACCCGCCAGGCGGACGAGATCTTGATCAACGCCATTCAAATGCGCGATCAATTCGACGATCTGCGTAAACGGATGCGCAATTCTTCGGCTCGAGCTGAAGCGACAGAAGCTCAATCTCTCCTGGGATAATCCTGAGCTGGAGGACCTTGCGTGGCGGAAGAAATCTGGCAGATCGCCTACAATGACGCGCTCACTCTCGCAGAACTCCATGGCCGGAGCGGCTATTGCGATTGGAAAATTTATCGGACGGTCGAGATGAAATGGTGCACACCGGGCTCTTCAGTCTCGGCAGTGACCGCGACACGCCTCGATTGGCACCAACAAAACAATGAAAGAAATTTTCACGCGCAATCGCGCTTTTACTCGTTGGAAGCACGCTCCTCTCCGGCTGCTCGATGCTGACGGCCCAAGGCCGGCGGGAGCGGGCCTACGACCGCTACGTTCGCAAATCGAGTCAGGGCCGGGTGAAACAACAAAAGCGCTTCGCCGCCAAGGGAAACACCATGCCAGTGACGCACCCGACCGAGCCAGCGGAGACGACCAGAAGTTTCCGGCCCGGAGTCGGTGGGAGACGGCAACGAACAGTAGCGGCCTAACCCCGAAGCTGTCGGGCTAGTCGCGCAGCACCGGGATTGGCCTGCCCACCCGATCGACCGCCGATCGTAGGTGAAGACCGCGCGGGTGACGCGCGTCTGGTCGGTCCGCATGTAGCGTTGCACCCAGACTTCGACCGGAATCTTCATCGAGGTTCGGCCAACCGATTCGACCCAGGCGTAACAAGCCACCGTGTCCCCCACTCTAACCGGTTGGAGAAACGACATGCCGTCCACCGCCACCGTCACGACCCGCGTCTTCGCCCTTTTCGAAGCGAGAATGCCGCTGCCCAGATCCATCTGCGCCATTAGCCAGCCGCCAAAAATGTCGCCGTTTGGATTGGTGTCCTTCGGCATCGCGACGGTGCGGGTCACGAGTTCGCCGGCTGGGTTTGTCGGGTAAGTTCATAAGAGCCCACGTGATACCGCACCGCGGCGGCGCTTGCGCTTCGCTCTGCAGCGCAGAAGCCTGAGCGCACACGACCACGGAAGCCGCGTTTCGCCGACGCTCACGGGATGCGAAGCAACGGCCGGCCAAACGCTGCAGCATGCAGTCGCCATAGCTATAGAAACGGTAGCGTTCGCGCACCGCCTCGGCATAGGCCCGCTGAATGAATTCCCGATCCCGCGAAAGCCGCCACCAGCATGCAAGCAACGTCGAGCGCGGCAGATGAAAATTCGTCAACAAACGGTCGACGGCACGGAACTCGAACGGCGGGTAAGTGAAAATGTCGGTCGCGCCTGTCTGCGCGACGAAGCGCCGCCGCGCTTCTCCGCAGCCTCCAGCACCCGCACCGAAGTCGTCCCGATCGCGAGAATGTTCTCAGCGGCGTTGATCGCCGCCGCGGCCGGTTCGGTGATCGTGAACCACTCGGCATGCATCCGATGCTCGGCAATGGTTGCACTTTGCACTGGGACGGAAAGGTCTGTGCCCACATGTAACGTGACGAAAGCGTGCGGCAACTGCGTCAGGATTTCAGGCGTGAAATGCAATCCGGCGGTCGGTGCTGCCACTGCCCCGGGCGCACGGGCGAAAACCGTCTCGGTAGCGCGTCTCGTCTTCCACGTCCGCCGCCCGCTCGATGTGAGGCGGCGAAAGGCATTTTGCCTCCGCGACAGGGATCGATCTCGCGCCCCAGCCTGACGACCCGCTCACCCTCCGGGCCGATCTCCTCCACTTTGACACCCACGCCGTCGAGCATCGTCATCGCTCCGATCCGCATCTTGCGTCCCGGCTTGACGAGGCAGCGCCAGCGCAGCGGACTGAGTTATTCTAGAAAGAGAAACTCGATCGCGCCATCATCGGAAAAACGACGTGCCGGTCGCACCCGGGTGTCATTCAAGATCAGAGATCGCCCGGCCTAACGAACTGCGGCAACTCGACGAACCGCCGGTGGTCGATCGTTTGCCGCGCCCGCTCGGGCAGCCATCATGCGTCGCGTCCTGGCGGCGCGAAGCGGCCGCGTCGCGATCAAGTCGGCGGAAGCTACATAATCGTAGGTCGCTTAAACGGGTGGTCATCTAGAAGCGGCGAAGGCCACGAGATTAAAGCGCAAAAGAGAAAAAATACTGTTGTCATATACATAGAGTTCTCTATAAAATAGAGTTGACACCAAAATACCATGGAAACACCACTGCATTCGTCCGAACAGTTACGCGAAGATCTCCACTACCTGCGCGGCGCCCTCGAGCGTCAGGCAACAGGCTCCACCGCCGGCTGCTCCGCTCCCGGGCGCCATCATCCTCGGCCTCTTACATTCTCTCGCGCGCGCCGCGATCTCGCCCCTGCCTGGCACAGTCCGTTCATCGACCTGGTCGGCTACGCAGTGCTTCTGACCCTGGCGATCTATCCCTGGCTGGACGCGCGCCGGCGCGGAGAGGTTGTCCGCTGTGCACCAGGCGACGCGGTGCGCATGCTCCTTCCATGGGCTGGTCTGGGATTCGCCATGATCCTGCTCTATCAAATCATTGATCGCCTGGCGGTTCCGGCGGAAGCGGTCTCGGCTTGCTGATCCTGCTCATCAGCCTGACGTACTTCGTGGCCGGGCTGGACGGGTTTCCAACCTGTTCTCGGCGGTCGGTCTGCGCTGGGCGCGGGCCTCTGGCGCGGCTCCTGGGCCGCAATCCGGCTGGCTCCTGTTCGGCGCCCTGGTCTGTGTCGGCTTGATCGGTGGGGCCTTGGTGGAACGTCGTGCCGAAACAAATAACATCGTTGCCGTCCAGGTGCGGCCGGGACCGCGCGCGATGGATCGGCTCCTCGAACATCGCAGCCGCCTCGGGCCCGCCTCCTCCTCGCGCAAGCGAGGCGATGAATTCCACCCGGCTGCGCGTCGAATTGTTAGGCGAGACGGATGGCAACCTGCGGCGCACATCTGCGCAAGCTGGAGGAGGCAAACTATATCGAAGTGCGGAAAGAATTTGTAGATCGCAAACCAGTCAGACTGGCATTCATCACAGATATCGGGACGAAAGCGCTGCGAGCGCACATGGCCGCACTGGAAGCGCTCGTAACCTCGGCTCTTTCGTGACCGGCTCGACTTCACCAGGAACGGCGCTTCCGGACACGAACACGCGCAAAGAAATTGCCGCGTGCGCACAAAGTCTTCAAAATGCTTGCCGACATGAGTGAGTTCGCGCATCGCAGCATGGAGACCGCGCTCAGCGATCTCGAAGCTCTGCGGTGCGAGAGCGACCGTCCGCCACGCGCAAGGTCGCGCTGCGCTGGCGCGATTGCGCGCGGCAGGCGCTACGCCTAACGAAGTCCGAACCGGACGACAAATCAGCGCGTCTTAGTTCGATCGCGCAACGCGTCGCGATTTGTCGCCTCTGCCCGCACCTCGCCAGTTCGCGAACACAGACCGTTTTCGGCGTCGGCAATCCCAAGGCTGAATTGATGTTCATCGGGGAAGCGCCCGGCGCGGATGAAGATCGCCAGGGCGAGCCGTTCGCTCGGTCGCGCGGGCCAGCTGCTCACCAAGATCATCGCGGCGATGGGCTTCACGCCGCGACGACGTTTATCATCGCCAACGTCCTGAAATGCCGTCCCGACATGCCGGCCGGCGAGCCCGGCAATCGCCGGCCCACTCCGGCGGAGATGGCAGACGTGCCTCCCCTATCTGACTGAACAAATCGAAATCATCCGGCCGAAAGTGCTCGTCGCGCTCGGGGCGACCGCAGTGAGGGGTTGCTCAAAGTACGCGAGCCGATGGGAAAATGCGCGGCCGATGGCATTCCTACCGCGACACACCCTTGATGATTACCTTTCATCCTTCGTACCTCCTGCGAAACCAGAGCAACACCGAGAAGCGCAAGGTGTGGGAGGACATGCTGCTGGTCCTCGAGCGCCTCGAACGCCCGATCTCGGAAAAGCAGCGCAATTTTTTCGTTAGGGAGCCGGCCGCCCGGTCGGCATTTGTCATCCTGCGGAGAGCGAAGGAACTCACACGCATCGCGCGGCTCCGCTCAATGCAGAATCGCTCGAACGAGGTCGGTCGTTAGCGAAAGATTGCTTTCCGCCGGATTGGGTTCTTCGCTTCTACGCGGCCGGATGAGAGATGGAGCGCGCGCCGTCACACGCACGATCCAGAGGTTGCACGGAATCACGTCTGTCACCCATGCGATCCGGGCTCGGCAGCTTAGTTTCGGTTCGGCTTTGTCTCCAGGGAACGACGAGCAGGTCCGCCTCGACCGCCTGCATCGAAATTTGACGCGGCGAAGCCCGTGTTGCCGCGGAATGCAACGCGCCTCGATCGGAACCGCTGTGGTGGCGCCGGCCGCGAGAATGAATTCCTGGAGCGCGATTTCCTCCTCCTCCAGGGTGCGCGCGGTCCTCTGCCGCTTCTTGTTCTGCGCCGTGCGGCGCGCGCCTTGTCGAAGCTCGTGTAATTGCGAATGACGTAAAGACGTTCGCAATTTTCCCTTCTCGGCCAGCTGCAGGGCGCGCGCACGTGCGCGCTGCGCGTGATCGGAGATATTCCGCCATGAAGACAATGTGGCGGAACGGCTTCGGCTCCAGCTCCGGTTGCGTGAAAAGCATCACCGAGCAGGCGGCTTCGCGCGACAAGTCGTCGCGCCACGTCGCCGAGGAACTGGCGATGGACCGCTTCCTTTCCAAGGCGCCGGCGATCAGCAGCTCGACTGATAATTTTCGGGCCGCGGCCAGAATCCCGCTCGCCGGATCGCCTTCTTCATAATGCACGGCGGAATCCGCGCGGCAGCTTCAGCTTCGCAATCGCATCGGCAAATTTCTTCGCCGTCCCCGTATCGCGTTTCCCGACGTAAATCATGCTCAAGCTGGGACCAAAGCGATCGCGCACGCGGTTCGCCTCCGCCAGGACCTGGTGAAATCGTGGCGAGAACGTCGCCGCAGCCACCGCGATGGATCGGTAGGGGTTTCGCTCATTAGTTCCCAATACCGTGGAACAGCCACGTTAAACGCTGGAGAGAAAGCCGCGCAGCGCGATGCTTGTCGCGCTGCTGAATTTCACCGTTCACTCTGCGATTTCCGCCTCATGCGACGCGCAATCTATCCCGGCAGCTTCGACCCGGTCACCAATGGTCATCTCGATGTGATCGAGCGGGCGCGCAAGCTTTTTCGACGAAGTCGTCGTGGCGGTCGCGCACAATGATCAGAAGCAGCCCTTCTTCACTCTCGAAGAGCGACTCGATTTTCTCGGAAGCATGACCGCTGCGCTCGACGACGTGAAGGTGTCGCCGCCTGATGGATTGCTGGTCGAATTCGCCGTGCAGCAGAAGCGCACGCCGTGGTGCGCGGGTTGCGCGCCGGTCTCCTGATTTCGAGTTCGAATTCCAGATGGCGCTGATGAATCGCAAGCTGGAAGCGACGCGTGGAAACCATCTTCCTGATGCCGAAAGAAGAGTATACTTATCTCGAGCTCGCGGATCGTGAAGGAGATCGCGCGACTCGGTGGCGACGTTGGCGCAGTTTGTCCCGGCCTGCGTGGTCGAAGGTTTTGCGCAGGAAATTCGATGAACCGAGTTGATCGAGTGAACCCAGAGGATTCGCGGGTGAAAATTCATTTGCGCCAGATTCCGCCGGAAGGATTGCATCTGGAAGGCGAGGAAGATTGTCCTCATCCCGCAACTCGATCCCGAAGGAAGCGCGCTGCGCCGGGCCGCTGCAGCTACGCCCTCGACGTCGGCATTTCCGAAGGCTCGCTCTGGGCGAACGGTGCCTCGACTGCAGCCGGTTGAGCTGCGTTGCGTCCGTTGCCTGGAGTCGTTTCCATTCGAAATCGAAGTGAAGGATTTCGCCGTCCACACTGTAACTAGTCGGACCCGAAGTTGTCGACCTCACGCCGTTCATGCGCGGAAGACATCCTGCTGAATCTGCCGGCCTATCCGCACTGCGATCGCGAAGGCGGGCGTGGTCTGTCCGATGCCGGCGGCGCTAGAAAATGACGACAACAAGCGCGATGCTGGAAGCGCGTCCGCCGGATTGGAGTGCGCTCGAGTAAACTGAAAGAACTTTCGAAGTGAAGGACGGCACCGTATCTCGCTCGACTTTGTCTTTTCTCCGAATTCCTGCTTTCCTGATTCCGCTCTTATGGGAGTCCCAAAACGCAAAACCTCCAAGATGCGGCTGCGCACCCGCAAGGCATCGCATCGCTGGCAGCGCGCCGCAGCTAAATAAATGCCCGCAATGCGGCAGCTACCGTCCGTCGCATACCGCCTGTCCTTCCTGCGGATATTACAAGGGCCGCCAGGTGCTGACGGTTGACGCCGGCTAACGTGGGTGGGGCTGTGCGTCCCGATCTTTGGTCCCTGAACATTCAGCCCTCTCTCACGCCGCAAAACTACCGCTTCCACATTCGGATTTTCGTTTTGCATTCGACGGCTCGAAAATCGCAGATTGGCGCCTCGATGAAAATCGCTCTGGACGCCATGGGCGGCGATTTCGGCCGCCAAATCTCGTTGGCGGCGCGGTCATGGCACTGCGCGACTATCCGCAGATCGACAAGCTTTTCCTCGTCGGCGACACGCCGCAGATCGAAGCCGAGCTGAAGAAGCATCAATTGCAACGACCGCCGGATCGAGATCGTCCATTCGACCCAGGTCGTCGCAATGAGCGATCGGCGCGGTCGAATCCGTCCGGCGGAAAAAGGATCTCGTCCGTCAGCCGCGCGGTCGATCTTGGTGAAAAGGGAGAGGCGGCGGCAATCGTCAGCGCGGGACACACCGGCGCCGCCGTCGCGGCGACCACGATCAAGTTGCGCACCCTCCGGGAATCGATCGTCCCGGCATCGCCGCCGTCATTCCCTCGGAAACGAATATCTTTGTCCTGATCGATGCCGGCGCGAACAGCGACGCGCGGCCCGAGCATCTTGCTGCAATACGCGATCATGGGCTCGGTCTATTCGCGCCACGTGCTCGGCTACAAGAATCCATCGATCGGTCTGATGTCGATCGGCGGCGAGGATGTGAAAGGCACCGACCTGACGAAGGAAGTCTTCAAGATGCTGAAGCGCAGCGAGCTCAATTTCCGCGGCAACATCGAAGGGCACGATCTTTTCGCCGATCCGGTCGAGGTCGTGGTCTGCGACGGTTTTGTCGGCAACGTCATTCTGAAAACCTGCGAATCAGTCGGCGACGCGATTTTCAAATGGCTCAAGCACGAGCTGATGAAAAACAAAGTTGCGCATGGCCGGCGCTTACCTGGCGCAAAACGCCTTTCAGCGCGATCAAGAAAAGAGTGAACTACGAGGAATACGGCGGCATCGCCGCTGCTCGGCGTGAACGGCATTTGCATCATCGCGCACGGCGCCAGCACGCCGCTCGCGATCAAGAATGCGCTGCGGGTCGCGACCGAGTCGATTGAACAGCAGGTCAATCCACATATCGTCGAGGAAGTCAGCCGTTATCATGAAACGAACGCCTCGCTCGAGCCCGCGGTCCGCTAAGCTCGCAACGCACCGTCTCGATCGTCGGCACCGGCAGCTACGTGCCGGAAAAAGTCCTAACGAACGACGATCTCTCCAAGATCGTCGACACCGACGACGAGTGGATCACCACGCGCACCGGAATCAAGGAGCGCCGCGATCGCAGCGGACGACGAATACACCAGCGACATGGGCGCCAAGGCCGCGCTCGCCGCAATGGAACAGGCGGGCATCATCGGCGAGGAAATCGATCTGATCCTCGTCGCCACCGCCACGCCCGACATGGTGTTTCCCGCCACCGCCTGCTTCGTCCAAACCAAGATCGGCGCGACAAAGCGGCCTGTCTCGACATCTCGGCCGCCTGCGCCGGATTTCTTTTCGCGATCGAGATCGCGCAGCAATTCATCACCTGCGCACACCTACGACACCGTGCTCGTGATCGGCGCGGAGAAACTGACCACGATCACCGATTGGACCGATCGCAATACCTGTGTCCTTTTCGGCGACGGCGCGGGCGCGGCCATTTTGCGCCATCGCGACGGCGGTAGCCACGGGCTTATCAGCACGCATATCGCGAGCGATGGCAAATTTCGCCGATATCCTTTGGATGCCAGGCGGCGGCGCGCGCCACCCGATTACGCGCGAGAACGTCGACGATCACCTGCAGACGATCAAGATGTCGGGCAAAGAAGTTTACAAACAGGCCGTCATCGCGATGGTCGACGCTGCGCAAAAAGGCGCTGGAGAAAGCTGGCCTAACGATCGACGACATCGCCTGCGTCATTCCGCACCAGGCCAACGTCCGCATCATCGAAGCGATCGCCGACCGACTGAAGATTCCGCTCGACAAAGTTTTCGTGAATCTCGACCGCTACGGAAACACCTCCGCGGCGGCCGTCGCCATCGCCCTCGATGAAGCGAACCGCAGCGGCCGAATCAAAGCCGGCGATTACGTGCTCGATGGTCGTCTTCGGCGGCGGTCTCACCTGGGCCGGCATCAGTCATTGAATGGTAGCGCGAAGTTGAGAGTTATGCGGCTAAGAGTTGAGAGCGAAGAGAGCTAATGGCTACTCAACTACTCCAGCTCTCAACTCTCTCACTTATCGATACTCACGCCCATCCTCGATTATCCGGATTTCGCAGCGGACTTCGACGACGTGCTGCGCGCGCGCCAACCGAAGCCGGCGTCACGCGCATCATCACCATCGGCACCTCGCTTGAGCAGCAGCCGGCGCGCGGTCGAGCTGGCGGAAAAATATTCGAACGTTTTCGCAGTCATCGGTGTTCATCCCAACTAGCGCTGGAGGACGCGCCGGACGACGTCATCACGCCGTTGCGTGAGCTGGCGAAAAGTCCGCGGGTCGCGGCGATCGGCGAAACCGGGCTTGATTATCATCATCTGCCGAGTGCAGTCGTGGCGCGCGGAACGCAAGACGCAGGTGATTTCCGGCGCTTTGCAAGCCGAGACCGACGACGAGATCGAAGGCGGAATCCACGATGGCGCGCTGCAAGAGCAAACAGGCGAGCTTGTTTCCAGCAGCAACTCGATCTGGCGGTGGAACTGAAGCTAAACGTCGTCATTCATCAGCGCGATGCATGGGATGACACGCTCGAAACTCGCGCGATTACGGCCGGCAGGTGAGCGGCGTTTTCATTGTTTCGGCGGCACGAAGGAGCAGGCCGAGGAAGTGCTGCGCGCTCGGGCATCTGGTTTCGTTTCACCGGAATCGTAACCTTCAAGAACGGCGCGCGTGTGCGCGAGGTCGCGGCCGGCTTGTCGTTAGGCGAGTTCATGGTCGAAACCGATTGTCCGTATCTCGCCCCCACCCCTTTCGCGGGAAACGCTGCGAGCCTGCGCACGCCGCGCTCGTCGCCGAGCATCGCCGCGGCGCGTGGCATTTCCTCGACGAATTGGCGCGGGCCACGACCAAAACGGCGGAGGAATTTTCAAGCTCACCGGATGAGGTCATCAGCGCTGCGATGAGTCGGAGGTCCGTTGCGTTTACGAGGGGGGCGCTTCAAGGTCGCGCCACGGGATCCCTCAACTTCGTTCGGGATGGCTCGGCGGTTGTCGCTCTGGTTACGCTCGCTTCCTGCGCCAGCGTCGATCGGCGGCATCAGGTGATTATCAGCATTCCCCGAGCAGCGGATGGCGCTGTGCTCGAGGATGGCGCGCCGCTCGCCACCTATCCGGTTTCGACTTCGAAGTTCGGTCTCGGCGATCTGCCGGGAGCCGCGGGACGCCCCTGGGCGCACTCGAGATCGCGCAGAAAATCGGCGACGGCGCCCCGAGCGGCGCCGCTTTCAAGATCGACGGCGCACCGGCGAAATCGCGTCCTCCGATGCGCCGGGTCGCGACATCGATCGTCACCCGCATTCTCTGGCTACGCGGCGAGAGCCGCAGAACGCGCTCGCGTATTCGCGCTACATCTACATTCACGGGACACCGGAAGAGCGAAACATCGGGCTGCCGGCGAGCTACGGTTGCGTCCGGATGCGTTCTCTGCTGACGTGATCGAGCTCTTCGCCATCGTCGGCACGGGCGCGCAGGTGAAGATCGAAAATGCGCCGCTCGAAGCGCTCGTGCCGGGCCTTAAGCCAGTCGAAGACCGCTTCATCTCAACGCACAATTTCGCTCCCACCAAGATTCGTTAGGGCATTGCGCCAGGAATGCGACTGTGATATTTGATCCTCCGCGCTAATCTTTCCGCGCCGCAATGATCCGCCGCCACGTGCGCTATACTGGATCCGTTCGCGCCCATCCGCGTTACCAGCGCTCGAACCAGCGAAGTACGACACCAGCCGAAAGAGCCGTAAATCCCGCCGAGGCGCGATTTCCGCGCCTAACGAATCATCACGGCATCTGCCCGAGATGCTTTGGACGGTCGGTTTCGAGGCAGTTTCATATCGGCATGCGACCATGATCTCGACCAGCTCGCGGAAACGGACTTTCGGTTCCCAATCGAGAATCTTCTTCGCTTTTGTCGGGTCGCCGATCAGGAGATCCACCTCGGCCGGACGCTCGTAGCGTTCGTCGTGCTTCACGTATTTCTTCCAATCGAGATCGACGCGCCCGAAAGCGATGCTCGACAATTCTCGGATGGTGTGCGTCTCGTTCGTCGCGAGGACAAAATCGTCGCCTTCGTCATGCTGCAGAATGCGCCACATCCCTTCGACATATTCCGGCGCGTAACCCCAGTCGCGTTTCGCATCGAGGTTGCCGAGGAAAAGTTCGTTCTGCAGGCCGTGCTTAATCGCGCGCCACGGCGCGCGTGATCTTGCGCGTCACGAAGGTCTCGCCGCGGCGCGGGCTCTCGTGGTTGAAAAGAATGCCGTTGCTCGCGCAGAGGCCGTAACTTTCGCGATAATTCACCGTCGCCCAATAGGCGAAAACCTTCGCCACGCCATACGGACTGCGCGGCCAGAACGGCGTCGTCTCCGTCTGCGGCACCTCCTGCACTTTGCCGAACATTTCGCTGCTCGAAGCCTGATAAAAACGGGAACGAATGCCGGTTTCTGCGAATCGCTTCCAGAATCCGAATCGTGCCGACGCCGGTGACATCCGAAGTGTATTCCGGAATGTCGAAGCTGACGCGCACATGGCTCTGCGCCGCGAGATGATAAATTTCGTCCGGCTTCAGATTCGTAAAGCAGCTTCACCAGATTGACCGAATCGCTCAGGTCGCCGTAGTGCAGGAACATCCGGACCGCCGTTGATGTGCGGATCGGCATAAAGGTGATCGATGCGCGCCGTGTTGAACGTGCTGGCGCGCCGGATGATGCCGTGAACTTCGTAGCCTTTCTCGAGGAGGAGATCAGCGAGGTAGCTACCATCCTGCCCGGTGATCCCGGTGATCAATGCTCTCTTCATCGCGAAGCCCCGCTCTAACGCATTCCGTTGAGCGCGGCAAACATTTTACCCGGGAGCGACGGCCGTTTGTGCCAACACCGAACGCTGCGCTGCGATCAGGTCGTCGATCCCTTTCCGGCCTAACGACAGCATTTCAGGGAGCTGCTTCGTGCGAGAACGTCGCTTCCTCGCCCGAGCCCTGCAGCTTCGACAAGCGAACCATCCTCCGTCGCGACGCAGATTGAAGATCGACTGGTAGCCGCCTTGTCTTCCTCGTAATTGAGATCGAGCAGCGCGACGCCGTCAATCACACCCACACTGACCGCTGCGACGAGCTTCTTGATCGGCGACTCGCTGATTTTCTCCTCGGTCACGAGTCGCCGGCAAGCCACCGAGACAGCCAGGCTGGCTCCGGTAATCGCGCGCCGTCCGTGTCCCGCCGTCGGCTTGCAGCACATCGCAATCGACCCACAGGGTGCGCGGGCCCAATTTCTCCAGATCGACCACCGCGCGCATCGGAGCGGCCGATCAGGCGTTGGATCTCACTGCTCCGGCCATCGAGCCGGCCTTTGGAGATGTCCCGCGGCTTCCGGCGTCAATGTCGAGTAGGGCAACATCGAATATTCGGCGGTCAGCCACCCGCCGTTGACCCGCTTGATCTTTCATCCAGCGCGGGACCGATTCCTCGATCATCACGCCGCAGAGGACCCGCGTGCTTCCCATCGACACCAGGACCGACCACTGGCATGCGGCGCGATGCCCAATTCGAAATTCACCGGGCGCAATTGGTCTGGGTTGCGCTCGTTCAGGCGATTCATTCCGCCCAAACTAGATGAAGTCCAGATCGGCGCTATCGCTAAAATCGTCTCGCCAGCCAGTTGATCACCGCGCCGAACGTTCCGCCAAAGACAGACGGACGGCCCGGATCAGATGCCTTCCCGCGATCGAATTCGTGATTCCGCCAGACTGCCGGCGGGTCAACGGTCCAAAACTGCTTGCACCGCCGTAGGCTGGAAACAATTTTCCAAAAAAATCGCTCTTCCCTGTTGACGAGCGTGCGGGGGAGCGGTATTTTCTTAATCCCGCCGGAAGCGGGCCCCGAAGGTTTTCGGGGTGGTTCTCACTGTTTGGGACTGCAAATTGAAACTCAATTTTGTCCCGGCATGATGATCGGAAACGAAAATTATCGTCGGCGCCAGAGTTGAGTTTTTGATGCCCGAAAGTTGCGCGGAACCGCTGGTTCTTTGAAATCTACATACAGGGTAGTAAATACAACTTTTTAAGAGCTGAGTCTGAAAATAACGAGCCGGAGGGTAAGATGTCCGGCCGGAGAGTTTCAGTTATCAAGTTTGAGCGTCCGGATCGGCAACGATTTGGCGTTCTACAGATTGATCAAGCTACAAAGAGCACATAATGGATGCCTTGGTGCCAATAGGCGATGAAGGACGTGGCTAACTGCGATAAGCCTCGGAGAGCGGTAAACACGCTTTGACCCGGGGATTTCCGAATGGGATAACCTGAGTGGGATAATACCTGCTCGAGTTTCTGTGAATACATAGCAGGAACATCGCGACACCCGGTGAAGTGAAACATCTCAGTAACCGGAGGAACAGAAAGCGAAAGCGATTCCGTCAGTAGTGGCGAGCGAAAGCGGAAGAGACCAAACCACCAGCTTGCTGGTGGGGTTGTAGGAGCCCGATGTGGTAGTGCAACGATTAGATGAAGCGAATGGAAAATCGCTCCGAGAGGGTGACAGGCCCGTAATCGAAAATCCGCGCACGCCTAGGGATTTCCTGAGTAATACGATGCACGTGAAACTTCGTATGAATCCACGCCGACCACGGCGTAAGTCTAAATACTAATTGGCGACCGATAGTGAACAGAGTACCGCGAGGGAAAGGTGAAAAGAACCGCTGTGAGCGGAGTGAAATAATGCACCTGAAATTATGTGCTTACAAGGTGTCAAAGCCGCGCAAGCGGTGATGGCGTGCCTTTTGCTTAATGAGTCTGCGAGTTAGTGTCAGTGGCGAGCCTAAGGCGTTCTGCGCTGGAGGCGAAGCGAAAGCGAGTCCGAAATGGGCGACCATAGTCGCTGGCACTAGACCCGAAGCCGAGGTGATCTACCCATGAGCAGGTTGAAGGTTGCTTAACCGCAACTGAAGGACCGAACCCGTGAAGGTTGAAAACTTCTGGGATGACTTGTGGGTAGGAGCGAAAGACTAATCAAACCCGGTGATAGCTGGTTCTCCCCGAAATAGCTTGAGGGCTAGCCTCGTGTGCTGACCTGCGGAGGTAGAGCACTGGATGAACTAGAGCCCATACCAGGGTATCGAATTCAATCAAACTCCGAATGCCGCAGGGTGTAACACGGGAGTCAGTGCGTGAGGGATAAGCTTCACGCGCGAGAGGCAAACATGCCAGACCAGCAGCTAAGGTGCCCAAATACCGTTCAGTGGAAAGGATGTGAGGTTGCTTAGACAGTGAGGATGTTGGCTTAGAGGCAGCCATCATTTAAACAGTGCGTAATAGCTGACTCATCGAGCGATCTCGCGCCGATAATGATTGGCGATAAGCGGTATACCGAAGCTCTGGAAGACGTTCTGGTTTCGCCAGGACGGATTGGTAGGGAGCGTTGTAGCGACATTGAAGCGGGAGCGGAAGCAACTGTGGAGTTTCTACAAGTGAGAATGCAGACATGAGTAGCGACAAGCCAGGTTAAATTCCTGGCCGCCGTAAACCCAAGGTTTCCTGGGGAAGGTTCGTCCTCCCAGGGTTAGTCGGGACCTAAGTCGAGGCCGAAGGGCGTAGACGATGGACAGCAGGTTTAATATTCCTGCACCGGCTGTGGTTAAGTTTAGTTGTGACATATGAGTGGAGACAGTCCGTCGATTGAAAGTGACGGTCCCGCAAGGGGACGCTGAGGCCTCTGGCCAAGGTGGATCTGTTAAAACTTGTATCAAGAAAAGCGATTAAATGTTCCCACGGTTGCCCGTACCGTAATCCGACACAGGTGGGTGGGTAGAGTATACCCAGGCGCGTGAGTGAAACCTCGTTAAGGAACTCGGCAATCTAGCCCCGTAACTTCGGAAGAAGGGTGCCACCGCAAGAGTGGTCGCAGTGAAATGGGTCAACCGACTGTTTAACAAAAACACAGCACTCTGCCAAGTCGTTAAGACGACGTATAGGGTGTGACACGTGACCAATGCGGAAAGATTACGGTAAGAGGTTAGAGCCGCAAGGCTCGAGGCTTTGAACCCAAGTCCCCGTGAATGTCGGCCGTAACTATAACGGTCCTAAGGTAGCGAAATTCCTTGTCGGGTAAGTTCCGACCTGCACGAATCGTGTAACGAGTTGACCGCTGTCTCAACGAGGAGCTCAGCGAAGTTGTAGTGGCGGTGAAGATGCCGCCTACCCGCAGTAGGACGGAAAGACCCTATGCACCTTTACTACACGCTGTTACTGTTGTTTCGATTTTGATGCTTAGCGTAAGTGGAAGACTGTGATGCGAGCCCTTTGGGGGTCGCTGAGTCGCCAATGAAACACCACCCTTCGGAATTGGAACAACTAACCTCTTGCCCATGATCCGGCGAGAGGGACACTGGCAGCCGGCTAGTTTTACTGGGGCGGTATCCTCCCAAAGAGTAACGGAGGAGTACGAAGGTTGGCTCAACCTGGTTGGCAATCAGGTGTCGAGTATATGGATAGAAGCCAGCTTAACTGTGAGACACACACGTCGAGCAGGTACGAAAGTAGGTCCAAGTGATCCGGTGGTTGAATGTGGAATTGCCATCGCTCAACGGACAAAAGGTACGCTAGGGATAACAGGCTGATCCTGCCCAAGAGCTCATATCGACGGCAGGGTTTGGCACCTCGATGTCGGCTCATCACATCCTGGGGCTGGAGAAGGTCCCAAGGGTCCGGCTGTTCGCCGGTTAAAGTGGTACGCGAGCTGGGTTCAGAACGTCGCGAGACAGTTCGGTCCTTATCCACTGTGGGCGCAGGAGAATTGAGGGGGTTCAGACCTTGAGTACGAGAGGACCGGGTCTGACGAACCGCTGGTGTTCCGGTTGTCGTGTCAACGGCAGTGCCGGGTAGCTATGTTCGGAAAGGATAAGCGCTGAAAGCATCTAAGCGCCAAGCCTATCCCAAGATGAGTTCTCCCTGAAGGAGTCGTGGTAGACCACCACGTTGATAGGTCACTGGTATAAGCGCAGTAATGTGTTCAGCTAAGTGATACTAATAACTCGTTCGGCTTGGTCATTTACTTTTCTATTAACCCGCCGCGTCGGCTTCAAACCTGACGCGGTGGCAAATAGAGGGAATGACAATTTAAACAAAACGAAGCCTAAACTGTTGGAACCAACTTCCTGTATGTAGATTTCAGAGAATCAGTGTTCTTTGAGAGAAATTGTGATCGAGAATTCGCTTAGCGAACGCAACCGATCTGTCACACGCCAGAAAATCTGGTCCCGACAAAGCTCGAGGCAGTTTTCTGGTGATTATAGCGCAGTGGCCCCACCCGTTCCCATTCCGAACACGGAAGTGAAACGCTGCAGCCCCGATGGTAGTACATCTATAGGTTGCGCGAGAGTAGGACGTTGCCAGAACTTACGCCCGGCATCTTGGAAACAAGGTGTCGGGCTTTTTCTTGCTCCTGACGCGAATTCGAGACTCGCATTCTTCCCGGCCAGTCAACCTAATCGCTTTCCAGCAATGGCTCATGCCCTCACCCCGATGATGCAGCAGTACCAGCGGCTCGCGCGCAGCGTGCCGACCTGATACGCTCGCTGCTCTTCGCCTGGGAGACTTCTACGAGCTCTTTTCGAGGATGCGAAGATCGCCTCCGGCCTGCTCAACCTCGCCCTGACCAAGCGCAACGAACGTCCCGATGTGCGGCATGCCGTATCATGCGGCACCGGGTTACATCGCCAAGCTTATCAGTGCCGGTCGGCGCGTCGCGATCTGCGACCAGACGAGCGAGCCGCAGCAGGGCAAAATCGTGACGCGGGACATCACCGCAGATCATCACCGCCGGGACGGTGAGCGATCTCGATCTCCTCGAATCGAAACGAGCCAACTATCTCGGCGCCGTTTTTTTGACGATGGAGTCTTCGGTTTCGCCTACGCCGACCTCAGCACCAGGCGAGTTTCGCCTCATGCAGGTGGCCGACGCACGCTCGCTCGCTTGATGAGCTGGCGCGCGTTTCCCATCCGAGTTATTGATCAGCGACCGCCAAGAGGACCAATTTGGCGAGTTCGATCGCGCGCTGTCCTACGACCATTACGCCTTCCTGCCAGAGAACGCGCGTTTCACTCTTTGCGAGCATTTCAAGGTTAAATCGCTCGACGGTTTCGGCTGCTCCGACCTGCCACAGGCGATCGCCGCGGCAGGCGCGATCGTTCATTACCTCAAACATCAACTGCGCAGAAAGATCGATCACCTCAGGTCCGCTGCGTTGCGACACGTCGACCGATCACGTGGTGCTCGATGCTGCAACCCAGGTCAACCTGGAACTGGTCGCCTCGCGCGGCGCGCGCGATACGAGCTTGCTCGCGGTACATCGACCGGACTGTCACCCCGATGGGTGGGCGAAGACTGCGCACCTGGATTTTGCAGCCGATCCGCGACTCTGACGGAACTCGAGTGCCGTCAGCAATTCATCGCCGATCTCCTGCAGGAGCCGGATCTGCTCGCGTCGCTGCGCGACGTTCGTTGCAAACGATCCGCGATCTTGAGCGCGCCTCCGGGCGACTAAGCCAGGCGTCGGGAAACGCGCGCGATCTGGTCGCGCTGAAAGTTTCACTCCAGCAGATTCCAGAGCTCGAAAGCGAGAGCTGCAGAATCTCCTCGATCGACTCGCGTTTGGCGCAAATCGCGCGTCAGGAATCGTCCGGAACCGAATCTGCTCGCGGCGCGTCTGCAGAAGGAACTGCGCGAGATGCCGGAGCTGGCAGCGAAGTTAGGCCGCGCGCTGGCCGACACTCCCCGCTCGCGCTCAAGGACGGCGGAATTTTCCGCGATGGCTTCGACCTGCGACCTCGACGAGCTGCGACAGGCGTCGCGCGACGGGAAAAACTGGATCAGCCGAATTGCAGGAACGCGAAATCGCGAGCACCGGAATCAAGTCCCTGAAGGTGCGTTTCAACTCGGTCTTTGGTTATTTCATCGAGATCACCAAGTCGAATCTCGCGCACGTGCCCCGCCCCATTACACGCGCAAGCAGACCACCGTCGGTGGCGAGCGCTTCATCACACCCGAGCTCAAGGAAATGGAGGCCAAAATTCTCGGCGCCGACGAGCGGGCGCGACATCTCGAATACCAACTATTCCAGACCTTGCGCGAAGAAACGTTGCGCGAGCTCGGCGCCGATCCAGCAGACGGCCAGCGCGATCGCGACGCTCGACGTCATCTGTGGCCTGGCGGAGACGGCCCGGCTCTTCCATTATTGCCGGCCCGAAGCTCGATCATTCGCTTGCGGCTTTGCCTCAAAGACGGCGCGCCATCCAGTCCTCGATCAAAATCTGGCGGAGGAAAAGTTCGTGCCTAACGACACCGACCTCGACGGCGAAACGCTGCGGCTGGCGATTATCACCGGGCCGAACATGGCCGGAAAATCGACCTACATCCGGCAGGTCGCGTTGATCGTCCTGCTGGCGCAAATCGGCAGCTTCGTGCCCGGCGGCGAGCGCAGCAGATCGGCCTGGTCGATCGCATCTTCACGCGGGTCGGGCGCGAATGATGATCTTTCGCGCGGCCAATCAACCTTCATGGTCGAGATGAATGAGACGGCCAACATCGTGAACAACGCAACTGAGCGCAGTCTCGTCATTCTCGACGAAATCGGTCGCGGGACATCGACCTTCGACGGACTGTCGATCGCGTGGAGCGTGGCGGAATTCCTGCACGACAAGATCCGAGGCGCGCACGCTCTTCGCCACGCATTACCACGAGCTGACCAAAGCTCGCCGAGGAGCGCAGCGGCGTTTGCAACTTCAACGTCGCGGTGCGCGAATGGAACGAGCAGATCATTTTCCTGCGCAAGATCGTCCCGGGCGGCGCGGACAAGAGCTACGGCATTCAAGTCGCGCGGCTGGCCGGTTTGCCGCAGGAAATTCTCGAATCGCGCGAAGGATATCCTGTCACATCTGGAAAACCAAATGGTGCGACTGAGACACCGAACCTGCGCACGGAAGAAACGCACCCAGAAACGTCCGCCGAAGGAGTCGACAAGCCGCAGCTTCGGACCTGCTCTAGGCTCAGTCGCGCGCGCGAGGAAGCGGCAATCCTGCCCAGCCATTTTCTGTGCTGACGAGCCGCGACGAGCCGGATAATAGGTAACGATCTCCCCATGGCGGTAAGAATCGAAAAGGATCTGAGCGACCAGCTGCGGGGCTACTGGCTTAAAGCCGTAGCGGCGATCGAGCTGCGCAACTTTGGCTACGCCATCGATCTCCTGCAAGACCTCCTCAAACACGAACCCGAATTTTTGACCGGCCGCCAGATGTTGCGCCGGGCGGAGGTGACACGAGCCAAGACCGAGAAGAAAGGGTTCTTCCATATCTCGACCGCGCCGCTCGCGGTCATGAAGGCGCAGCGGGAGCTGAAAAAGAATCCGAGGAAAACAATCGAGTTGATCGAGAAAGTGCCTCGAAACCGACCCCTATAACCCGCAGGCCAACATGCTCCTGAAAGACGCCGCCGTCGCCGCGGATTACCCGGAAATTGCAATCTTCGCGATGGAAACATTGCTCGAAAGCGATCCGAAGGACGTGAAGGTGCTGCACGAGTTGGGCCGGCTTTATCATCAATACGAGCAGAGCGACAAAGCCGTCGAAGTTTACAATCGAATCTCGGAGATCGCCCCACTCGACCTGGAAGCCATCAAGCTCGGCAAAGACGCTTCGGCGCGCGCCTCGATGAAGGATGGTGGCTGGACCGAGGCCGAAAGTTATCGCGACCTGATCAAGGACAAGGAAGTCGCCGTCTCGCTCGAGCAGCAAAGTCGAATGCAACTCAGCGATGAATCGCTCGAGGAGCAGATCAACGAAACCTTCGCGCGACACGAGGCCGAGCCGCAAAATGTCGATCTGGCAAAGCGACTCGGCCTGTTGCACGACCAGAAGGAAGATCTCGAAGGCGCAATCGCCTGGTATCAGTACGCGGTTGACCTAACGAACAAAAGCGATCCCGGCCTGGTGCGGAAAGTGGCCGACCTGAAAATGAAGCAGCTCGAGCGGCAGATCCGGGAAGAACGAGCAGTATCTCGCGGAACACGGAAAGAACGATGCCGCAGTTCGCGAGAGAAGATGGCGCAACTCGAGACCGCGAAGAAACAACGGGCGGAAATCCTGATCGACGATGCGCGCAAACGGCTCGACCGGAATCCAACCGACCTGCAATTGCGCTACGAGTTGGGCGAGCAGCTTGACGAACGCCGGCGAATACCGGACGCGCTTCCTGAATTGCAGCGCGCCCGCCAGAATCCGAATGCGCGCTTGAAGGCGATGAATTTGCTCGGCCGCTGTTATCGCGAGCTCGGAATGCTTCGATCTCGCGGCCAAGCAGCCTCGAAGACGCCGCGCGCGAGATGATGGTGATGGACGCAGATCAAAAAGGAAATCGTTTACAATCTGGGACTGGTTTACGAGCAGATGGGCGACTCGAAAAGCACATCGAGGCGATGAAGCAGAATCTACGAAACCGATTACGGTTACCGCGATGTGCGCGGAGCGGGTGGAGAAATCCGCACAGCCGAGTCTCTGAAGGAAGCTAGGGTTCTCCCGCCCGCAGGCCTCATTCTGCCCCCGCCTCATCGCGCCCCGCTTAGGCCGCCGCTCTCCCCACCCGGCATCGATTTCGAACGAAAGATTTTTCAACCCCTTGCTCTCCCGTCATTAGCTTCCGCGATGTCCGCTGGTCGACTCCGCCCCACCCGTTAGGCCATGAAGTTTTTCAAATCGCTCGTTCAGAAATTTGCCGGCAAGCCCGTCGACTGGGATGAACTCGAAGAGCTGCTCATTCGCAGCGATCTCGGCGTGCCGATGAGTCTGCGCATCGTCGCGGCGCTGCGGGGAACGCGGCGCTCGCGCGGACGATCACGGCGCAGGATGTCGCGGAGGTGAGCGCGCGAAGAAATCCTCCGCGTCCTGCCGGATCCAACCGGCGCCAATCCGTCCCTTGCCCGCGAAGCCGAAGGCGATCCTGATCGTCGGGGTGAACGGAACCGGCAAGACGACGTCGACGGCCAAGCTGGCCCATTACCTCGCAACGCAACCGGCATTCGGTCTTGCTCGCCGCGGCCGATACTTTCCGGGCGGCGGCGATCGAGCAGCTCGCGATCTGGGCGGAGCGGTTGAAGATTGAAATGATCCGCGGCCAATACAATGCCGACCCGGCCGCGCTCTGTTACGAGGCCTACCAGGCGGCCGATCGGCGCGACATCGAGTTTCTCCTTTGCGACACGGCAGGGCGATTGCACACCAAGAGCAACCTGATGGCGGAGTTGAGAAGATTAGGCGCCTCGCTAGGCAAACACGATCCCGGATGCGCCGCACGAGCGGCCTCCTCGTCGGTCGATGCCACCACCGGCAGCAACGCGCTCGCCCAGGCCCGCGAGTTTCACGCCGCTGTCGATCTCACCGGCCTCATCGTGACCAAGCTCGACGGCAGCGGCAAAGGCGGCGTCGTGATCGCCATCCAGCATGAGCTTGGGATTCCGACACACGGTTTGTTGGCACCGGTGAGAAGCTGGAAGATCTCGCGCCTTTCGATAGCCGCTTATTCGTCGAGCAGATGCTTTAACGTTCCGCCATCCGCGAGAGCTCAGACCGGACTCCCAGCTGAGAGATTGCCCGATCGCCCGGCGTTTCCTCGAATGAACGGGATCGGAAGGTTTCTGGTCTATGACAGTATGAAACCATTACGCACGTTGCTCACTGGCGGCGATCGCCTGCGGGCTAACGGCGGGATCGGCGTTGGGCGGGAAGCAGCGGAGTAGAGCGAATCTTCGTTTCGGCCGGAAACGCGCCTGATCGTTAAGCGGGCGCCGAATTTCGGCAATAACACGGCACTCAACCTGTATCATCGACGGCAGGCACGTTGCGAGTTTCACATATGGTCGACACTACGAAGGGATGTTGCCGGCGGGCGACTATCTGGTCACCATGAGGCAAACGCCGCACTTGAGCGATGCCTATCCGTATTCCGGAGCAGTGGATCAGGGTGGTGCCGGGTCGGACGAATGTTTCACCGCGTTCTGGGTTGACGGCGGTGACAGAATTCGTGCTCGACCTTGGGGGCTGATCGGTAGTTCGAAGCGTCGCGACCTCGGAAATCGCTGCGGCATTCCCGAAGCGCGCACTCGCTAGCGATGGAAAGTGCTCGTCCCAGGCTGCGGCGATTGTTGCAAGATGGCTCTTCCATTCCGAGGAATTGCGCTGATTCTTTCCCCGTTGACTCCGACCACGAAAGAGAAGCGCGGCCGCGGCCGTGGTGATCCTCCGCCGGTTAAGACCGGCCTGGCTGGATTCTTTGCCAAATTCGGTGTTCTGAAGAAGGCGCAACGCGAGCTGTGGCTCACGTTCCTGATCAAGTTCCTCATCTACACCGCCTACTCGGTCACGAACAAAACAATGGTGCTGTGGCTCTCGCGGGACCTCGGCTTCAGTGATCAGGCAGCGGGGCGTTGGTCGGCTGGGTCTGGGCGCCGGCCATGACGGTGTTCACGTTGCTCGCCGGCTCGCTCACCGACGCGATCGGTTTGCGCCGGACTTTTTCCTCGGCGTCGCGATTTGCACCTTTGCTCGCAGCGTCATGGTCGTGACGACGATTCCATCGCTGGCGCTGACTTGCGGCGTGCTTCCGCTCGCGGTGGGTGAGGCGCTCGGAACACCAGTGCTCCTGGCGGCAACGCGGATCTATTCCACCACCCGGCAGCGCTCGATTGCGTTCTCGATCATCTACATGGTGATGAACGTCGGATACGTCGCGGCCGGATGGATTTTTGACTACATCCGGCAATCGGACTCGCAGATCCACTTCTTTGGGTTCCAACCAACCACGTACCAGCAACTCTTCCTCGTCAGTCTTACGATTGAGATCCTGATTTTTCCCGTCATTTACTTTCTCCGGCGCGGGGAGGACGAGAAAGCGCGGGAAGGGCGGATGATTGCGGCAAGATCCGGTTTCTGGCGACGCATCGGAGAGACCGTCCGGCAAAGCGCGGTCGATACCGCCCAGCTCTTCCGGCGTCTCGTCGGGCAGTCGGCTTTCGCTCGCATCCTCGTCTTCTTCTTCTGATCGGGTTTCTCAAAGCCATCTTCCTGCAGATGGATTATGTCTTTCCGAAATTTGGTGATCGCGTGCTGGGCTTTCATGCACCTGTCGGCAAGCTCGCCAACATCAACGCAATTCTAATCATCTTCCTCGTGCCCACGATCGGGGCGCTGACGCAGCGCTTCGCCGCTTATCGCATGGTTGTGATCGGCGGCGCCATTTGTGCGGCGGGAGTTTTCATCATGGCGTTGCCGCCGGCGTGGTTCGTGCCGGCGGTGAATAGTCCGTTTGGACAATGGCTCGGGCACGCTTATCTCGGGCTCGAGGGAAGCATCAATCCCTATTACGTCATGACGGCGCTGTATCTGATGGTCTTCTCCGTCGGCGAAGCCTTTACTCGCCGCGAGTCTACGAATACGCGGCCGCCATCGCGCCCGCCGGCCAGGAAGCCTCATACGGCGCGCTGGCTTATCTTCCGTTTCTCGTCGGCAAGCTTCTCGTCGGCACGTCTGGTTGATCCTCGCGGCTTTCTGTCCCGCGGAAGGGCCGCGCCGTCCCGCCATGATGTGGCTTATCTTTGCGCTCGCGGCTTCGGTTGCGCCCATTGGGCTGCTGCTTTTCAGCCGCTACATCCGTGTGCCGGAAGCCGGCCGATCGGAAGTCGCCTAAGCATTCGAGCGCGGGCGTACGCCGTTGCCGCGGAATAAACTGCGGCGTAACCTCATCCTACCTCCGATGAACGAAATAACTGACGCCCTTACCGGCGGACGCTGAACACGCGGCAGCAACCGGTCCGGCCATCTGGGTCGGCGCGGCTGATTCTGACCGCCTGATCGCTGCCACGTCACTTTACATCAGCTACGCTGACGATGAGAAAACGAGACCAGCTGCAACTCTGCCGCCGCAGCAACGCAGTCCGCGACAAATTCCGCAAGATGAAACCACACCGACACCAAATCCATGTCCGACACCGAACTGCGCAAGAAGCTTGACGCCCGAACAATACCACGTCACCCGCGAAAACGGCACTCGAGCCGCCTTTCCACAATGCTTACTGGGACAACCACAAGCCCGGCATTTACGTCGACTTGATTAGCGGCGAAGCGCTCTTCGCGTCCACCGACAAATTCGAGAGCGGCACCGGCTGGCCGAGTTTCACCAAGCCGATCGACCCGGCGCATGTCGTCGAGAAAACTGATCAAACTCTCTTCATGGAGCGCACGGAAGTCCGCTCTAAAGAGGGCAACGCGCACCTCGGCCACGTTTTTGACGACGGTCCACAACCGACCGGCATGCGCTATTGCCTCAATTCCGCGGCTCTGCGCTTCGTGCCCGTCGAGAAGATGCAAGAGGAAGGCTACGGCCAGTATCTTTATCTTCTTCGACAAGGCGGCGAAGAAATAAGCCTCTTCGTTGGCCTAACGACAATTTGCGTCATCGCGAGCGAAGTCGAGGGACCTCGTTGAGGAACGGAAATTTAGCTTCAAGAACTGATCCGGCCCGCCCATGCCGCCGTGCGCATTCGCGCGCCGGTGATCTAGTCGAACTGGTCCGCTCAACTCTCCCGTCCGAGCCAAGCGCGCGCAGCGATTCTATTTACAGACAAACCATGCGCGTTCCATTCACTCTGGCACCGTCGGTCACTTTGGCCTTGCCGTGCGCAATCCGAAGAAGAGCGCGCAGTGGTTTGAGCGGGCCTTGGGACTCAAGAAGCAGTTCAACTTCGAGGATGGCGTCGCCGTCGGCAACGACCACGTCACGATCGCGCTTTTCAAGGGTCATCCGTCGCCGGAAACCATTGGTCACATGTCGTTTCACCTGCCCGATCTGGCGACCTTGCGAAAAGCCCTCGATCACCTGAAGAAAATCGGCGCCGAACTCGAGGATCCCGGGGACGAAATTGGTCCGGAGCCCCCGGGCTCGGCGCACATCGGCCTGTGGGTCCACGACCCGGATGGCTATCGCTGGGAACTTTCAGCACAGGACGGCGGGAAGTAATTCCATCCTGTCCAATCGCCGCTTCGCCCGTCGCCCTGCCTTACAATTTGTAAGACAAATAGTAACCTGAAATGGCATAGGAATATTTGGTGACCGGCCCTATTCTTAGTGCTAGGCGTCGGCCCCGGCTAAAGGTCTTTAGCCAGCGTTGATCACACCATTATGAAATCCAAGCCCATGTTCGTTTGCAGCGCCCGCTTTGCCACCTTGTTTGGCTGCGGCGCGCTTCTCCTTACCTCAGCCTTTGCGCTGGGCTCGCAAAGGATGCAGGCCACTGCTTCCTACCATAACGATGTTTCGCGCCCGCTTCGCGAGCTGGCGGCGTGAGGATGTCCTCAGTTCCGTCAAGAACGTGAGGCCGCCGAGAACCCGAAGATACCCAACTCTCATGTCGACAGCCCTGGATCAGGTGGTCGAGAAGAGTTCGCTGCTTCGCTTTTTGGCGCCCAGCATTCCGGCGCCGATCCTTAACTTCGACGGCATTCCTTTCCCGGGAGTCGGTTGCAACTGCGCGCCGCCTGATACCAACGGGCAAGTAGGCGCGACACAATACGTCCAGATGGTCAACGAAGGCTACCAGGTCTTCGATAAGGCTACCGGCAACTCCGTCCTCGGACCGAACAGCATCTCGTCGCTCTGGAGTGGCTTCGGCGGCGCCTGCCAGACAGGCGGCGCCGGCGACCCAGTGGTCCTCTATGACCAACTGGCCAATCGCTGGGTCATCAGTCAGTTTGCATCCGCGACCGGCGGCGCACCGATCACTGACGAATGCGTCGCTGTCTCCACGACCAGCGATGCCACCGGCACCTATAACCGTTATGGGTTCCACCTGGGCTCAAACTTCTTCGACTACCCTCACCTCGGCGTCTGGCCCGACGCTTATTACATGAGCATGAACGTGTTCAATTCTGTCGGGCACGGCCTACCTCGGCCCGCAGCCTTTTGCCTTCGATCGCGCGGCGATGCTGGCGGGCGCGCCCGGCTACATTTATCAGCCCGGTTGGACCACTGGGCGGCTCGGTCCCGCCTTTCCTCCCAGCGGATCTCGATGGCTCGACTCTGCCGCCGGCTGGCGCGCCAAATACCTTCCTTGGTTTCCCCAGCAGTAACAAATACACGGCCTATCACTTCCACGTGGATTTCGCCACTCCCGGCTAACTCAACCTTCACCACCTTCGCCACACCCCCGCGGCGGGTTTCACCGCGCTCTGCCCTACTACCCGCTCCTGCGTTCCCGAGCTTGGTGTCACTTCAGCGAACAAGCTCGACGGCATCGGCGACCGGCTTGATGTTCCGGCTGGCTTACCGCAACTTCGGCGACCACGAAGCGTTGGTCGGTAACTTCACCGTTAGCTCGGGTGGCGTGGCCGGCATTCGCTGGTTTGAACTCCGCGGCGTCACCGCCGGGCCGGTCACGGTCTTCCAGGAAAGCACCTACCAGCCGGATACCACCTGGCGTTGGATGGGCAGCACCGCCATGGACGGCCAGGGCAACCTTGCGATCGGCTTCAGCGCTTCCAGTTCGACGATCAACCCGCAGATTCGCTATGCGGGCCGGCTGGCGACAGATCCGTTGAATACCCTGGCCCAAGGTGAAGCTCATCTCTTCGATGGCACGGGCAGCCAGACCGGCACCAGTAATCGCTGGGGCGACTACAGTGCCCTCGACGATCGATCCAGTGGATGACGCCACCTTCTGGTACACGAACGAATATTATTCCAGCACGACGACATTCAATTGGCGCACGCGGATCGGCAGCTTCAAGCTCGCGACGGGAAATCCTACTCCTACGCCAACCCCTACATCCGACGCCGACCTCCACTCACGCCGACACCCACGCCGACGCCTACACCAACGCCAACCCCGGCTCCTGACTATTCACTCTCGATTAGTCCGTCCACAGTCACCCTTGGGCGTAACGGTGGCACGGCCACTTACACTGTCACGATCATCCCGGTAAATGGCTTCACACTCGGCAGTGACGTTCTCGGTCGCAGGCTTGCCATCCGGAACGACAGGCTGCCTTCAGCCCGAATCCGGCGACGACGTCCTCGACGCTTAGCTTTGACGGTTGATTCGTCAACGCCGAGGGGCACTTTCATCTTCACTGTCACTGGCGTGGGAGGATCTCCTCCGATCACCCGCACTGTCACCGGCACTTTGAAGAAGACGAACGGTCGATAGTCGTCGGGGCGACCAGTCCTGAGCCTTAGTTCCCAATCGGCGTGTTTGCAGTCGTAAGGCTGCAAGCACGCCGTTATGGCTTACCAGAATGATTGCCCCGTCACCTGTCACGCATCAGTCGCGACAACCCCTGTTGTTGTTCCGCACCCTTTATGCAGCCGTAAGAGCACGGCCTTGCCCCACAGCCGCGGAACTGCATTACGGCCGCCGTCAGCATTGATCCGCTACCGACGCCAACGAGGCTCGCGAGACAACAACTGCAGTCGAGTCCCAGTCACCACCGCTCCGGCGATCGCGCAACTAGGTTCGCGCCGTCCGAGCGAGCTGCGTCTCGCCGGCGCGCTCTTCGCCAATCCATGGCGTAGGATGAGCTGATTAGGGCGAACACCACCGGCCGATTTCCACGCCATCAGCGTGTCCCAGAATTTGACGCACCTCAAGGAAAGGGCGACGAACGGCAGCGCTGCGACCCAAAATGACCGCACTCACCACCAATGTCGGTTCTGACCAGCGCAATCTTCAGTTCAGAGAAACCAAGAGATTCGTGCGTGAGAGCGAAATCTGAAAAGGTCTTTTTCATGACGGCTTACTTAGTGTTTGCCGTGCTCAGTTCTGTGTCCGCCCCTGACTATGCAGACCGCATGCCTCCGCCGGCCCCCGTCGCGACATTCCACCTCTCGCCGGGGTCTCGGCCGTCTTCAACCTTTCCAAAGATAGGCCATCATCGCCCCGCCGATCGGCGAACCAATCAAGGGTCGCGGATCATGCCGCACCATAGCGCTCACGGAAGTCGCCAACCAGATTCACGGCCAGGATCCCGATCGCCAGCAGTCGCCGTCCCCATTCCTTCTGCCGTGCCAGCTCGCCGACAGCCGCCCAGGCGCACGCCGTCCCAACCACCAACATGCGAGCAGAACGGAAAGCGGCGTCCCCATCTGTTGAACCCGAGGTGCGGCCTCTGGGTTCAACCGCCAAACTACGTCCAGCTTCGCCGCCCGGCGTGAGCAGCGCCACCACTGTGATGGCGCAGGCAGTCGCCCTAAACGCAAAACGACGACCAACACCTTCATCCCGCCAACCACCGCTGCGACATGGAGCGCTTCTACGATCTCGCGGCGAAAAGTATAGCTGTTTCATGGAGAGCGCACAGCCCTCCCGTCCGCCGATGTGCAGGCGCCCCCGTGTGCCGCGTTCAGTGCCGCGCCGATCCTGCCTTCATTGTCACCGGTTTTCAGGCGTCCGCTTTCCGCTTTTCTATCTTCCCCTCCTCACTCCACCTTTTGGCATGCGGAAAACAGCGTTCCCGGGCTTTTCCATCGGCGTCGCGCTGGGCTGCCTCTTCGGCGCGGTGATGGCCTGTTCTCCCGGAAGTGGGGCAGCAGAAGGAACAGCCTCGCGATGCTGAGCGTGAACCAGCGCACCGGGAAACCGCAGCTCCACATCAGCAGGCAAGCCCGAGATCAAGTAAGGCCGTGCCGTCGCCCCGCCTGCCTTATCACTCGCCATTCGTCACTTCGGAGTGCCATTCAGCTTTTATTTCCTCCTTCATCCTCTATCCTCTACCGATGCCTATCGCAGCAGGCGGTTTCGGGAACGACATCACAGTCAATGTCATCGCCTCCGTTATTGCCTCCGCCCTCCTGCTCGCGGCCGGCTTCCTCTGGGGAAAATACAAAGAACGGCAGCGCTTCGGGAAGAAGCTCGAGGAATACGACTTCTATCCCTACGCCATCAATCGCGACAATTTTCCGGAGTTCAGCCTCAAAGACTTCCGGCTCGGGATGCATTATTTCCTGCGCAATTTCGATCCGACGGCGGCGCGGCAGCTCATCTTCATCGGCGAGCAAAACAACGTGAGGTGCCCAGCTCGAGCCGGCCGAGCAGAAGAGTTTATGCGCCGCCTCTTCGACCGCTATGACGGCAAGAAAATCGCGGACGATACCCGCGGAATACCTGGAGAATTTCACTGAGATCGTGCGCCTGCTCGGCAAGTCATTCCCCAACCTCGGCATCGAAATTCTGCTTCACGATCTCTCGAATCCGTCGCGTTCGCTTGTCGCCCTGGAGAACAACGTCACTGGCCGCAACCTGCACGACGGGACGACCAATCTTGTCATCGACCTGAAAAACGGCAGGTCTCACGCGAGGAGAAACTGAACTACGAGTTGAATTTGGGCGCGCGGAGATTCAAGTGCACCACCATTCCCATCATTCGTAAAGAGTATGGCGTGGTCGGGGCCATCTGCATCAACGTCGACGCAAACTATCTCACCGAAGAAGTGCTTGGCGCCTCCGAAAAAGTAGTAAACTTCTTCCAGACCTTTTGCCGCACCGAAATTCAGCTCGACGAGAACATCCTCAGCCGGGACGAATACGCGAAAGCGTTGAAAGGCAAGCGCCACTTCAAAGACAGCCGGTTTGAGTAAGAGAAAGCCTGGAAAGCCCGGCCGTTGCCGTGCATCATGCTAGCTTTAGTTCTCAGTTACTTATCACTCACCACCTGCTTATCTTCCTGACCCCAAAGCTCAGACCTTGCGCGCCTCCATTTGCACTCGCCGAGCCTCGATCAGTGGGCTCATCGCGGCCACGACTTCATCGTAGTTTTCAATGATATCGCGCTTGCAGACGCTATTCTGGCCGACTGCGCAAATTCCGTCCGGCAGATCAATGCCGGCGATCCGCCTGAGTGCGCTCCTGAACCGCTCCGTCAAGATACCATTCTCGAAATAGAGTCCTCGTAGCGGATGACAACCTTACCTGGATAATCGCAAAGGTGATCGAGCATGTCGACCTCGGCGCGAATAATCAGCGCCGCCACTTTCTTCAGCCACTCTATTGGCGCTTTCAGAGTCCGGCCGGCGACCTTCTCGGCGGTGAGGTTATGCCAAATACCCAACTCGCGGGCAATGAAGCGGCTAAGCACTTGTTCGCCGAGATTCTCGCGCCAGATAAATACGGAAGGCCGCGCCCTTCCGCTTCCAAATGGTGCAGGAAAAATGGTTCATGGTGAGGGTATCGCCACCACGAGGACAAGACGGACCAAGAGTTTAGTTTCACATCAATCAAGACATGTCGCGGAGCAGCCTGCGCGCGAAGCCAATTGAGGTAACGCTCGGCGATAGCAGCGGTCCTCAGCCCGTGTGGTTGTCTTCGCTCAGCCGAATGTTATTGTCTTCCGCAAAGCGCAAGAACGTTCCGGCCGCGTCCTTCGAGCGGGTGGGTATGGAAGACCTCGCCAAATTCGCGACATTTCCCGCCACTAAAGCCCTTTCAAGAGCCGTCGTGCTCTGTCCGTGGCGCAGCGGTAGTGCAGACAAGGCGCTTGCTCGCCATCGACTCGTTCGGGCGCCTGACGGGGAGGAGCTTTCGTCCGGTTCACCGAGGGATGGCGACATGAAGATTTTCGTGCCATGCACTTTGTTTCTGCCACCGGTTACGACGGAAAGCAAAACACGAGAACCAGATTAGAAACCAATGGCCTGCGCTTCGCGGCCGCTGCCAGCCGTGGTTTCCTCCCGCCTCTTCCTAACCGTTGAACCGTTGATTCGCCTCCAGCGGATTGGGACGTTTGATTGCCACCTCTGAATCCTGAAACCCGAATCCTGAACCCTGATTTCAGCTTTTCAAAACAATCTTCCCGAACGCTCCCGGCTCCAGCACTCGCTCGGATGCGCCTGCGGCGCTTCCGCCAGTGGCAGTTCCTGGCCGATCACCGGACGCAGAGCTGCCGTCCGCCAGGCCCGCCACGAGCGCAGCGTGAATGCTCGCCAGTTCGTCCGCCGGCGTGTTGGGCAGCACCATCCCGCGAATATCGGCGTCGCGCGACATTGTCTCCGCGCATCAATTTCCACCCGACCCCGGTTGCCGATCACCACCACCCGGCCACGCCGGCGCCAAAATGGTGAGATCCTTTCCGAGATTCAGATGGGCGGCCATCTCCGGGATCACATCCACGCCCCGCCCGGAAGTTGCCTTCATGATCGCCGCCAAATAATCCGGCGCGCTATGATCGAACACCTCGTCTGCGCCCTGCTCGCGCACCAGTTCCCGTCCACGCTCGGTGCCCGCCGTGCCGAGCACGCGCAGACCGTGCGCCCGCGCAGAGCTGCACCGCGCGCCGTGCCGACACCGCCGCTCGCACCGTGGACCAATACCGTCTCGCCCGGCTTCGCCTGCGCGCGCTGGATCAACCCGCGAAACGCGCGTCGCGTAGGGCGTTCCCGTCGCCGCGCCCTGCGCGAACGGAAGCATTTGCCGGCAACGGATGCAGCTGAACAGGATCGCAGAGCGCATACTCCGCATACGTCCCGCTGATTGACCCGGCAGTGTAGACCCGATCGCCCGGCCGGAATTCGCTCACGCCTTCGCCCACTTCCTCGACCACACCCGCGCCATCATTACCGGGCGTGAAAGGCAGCGCCGGCTTTCGCGCATACGTCCCGGCACGGATGCAGATCTCGACCGGATTGACGCCGACCGCGTGCATCCGCACGAGCACCTGGCCGGGGCCCGGCCGCAGCTGCGGCACCGCGACCAGTTTCATCACTTCCGGCTCGCCAGACACTCTTCCACGCGGATCGCATTCATTGCTTTGCCTTTACTTTGCCGATCAGCATTCTCCAAATCGAAACCGCTCCGCTGCACACGAATTAAGTTTGGAACCCAGGAACGAGTTCTGATGACTCGTCACTCTGCCGTTCACCTCCTCTCCTCACCTCCAGTCTCATGGATCCGCGCATAGTCGACCGTGAGCCTTCCGTTGCCGTGATCGGTGTAGATATCGACAAAGCGCTCGCCGAATCGGATGTCCTGCCAGGTATAATCGCTGCTGAGCTTTGCACCGCGGCGGGTATCACCGTTTCTACACCCACCACTGAAGCCACCAGCAGGGCTCGGCTCGCCATCGAGCGACTCGATCGTTTCCCCGTGGAGCGGACTGCTCTCGTCGATCGTATGCCGCAGAGTCAACGCCGCCGGAAACACAATCAAGCGGTCGAAGTGTAGTTTGAGCGCGTGGAAACACCGGAACATCTCCCCGTCCTCAGGAGCGGCTCATCGCGCGCGAACATGATGCGAAATTCCGCTTCCACCATGCTACGGGAGCGCAGGTTGGCCACGCGCAACATCAGGGTCGGTTGCCCGTTGAACGGCGCGATCACCACCGAATTGCTAAAGACGATCCGCGCCGTCGGTCGCGAGAAGCGCACAAAGATCAGGCCGGTCATCACCGCCAGCCAGAACATGCCGCTGATGATTTCAATCGTCGTCACGCACATGCCCGTAGAGCGTCTGCGGGCACATATGACCGTAACCGACCGTGGCTAGGGTTTGAACACTGAAAAAGAATGCTTCGGGGAATGAACCCGGCGTCATTCCGGCGATGCAATCTCCGCCGACAGAATAAAGCGCGGCGAAAGGAGATTGATGCCGATGTAGACGCGCCGGCGATGAGGGCGGCGAAGCGCGACCAGCTGAGCGAGAGAATCCATTGGTAGATGTCGCGCCACTCCGTTCCCGGCGTTGATCTTAAGAAATTCGAGGCTGACCCGCTCGGGTCGAGATCGTTCTAGGCGTCCGATGGTGCATGCGACAAGCTGTAGCCGCCATCCGGAAAGCGCACGCGTCCTCACGTAGCGCATCCTCTGCCCTCTTTTTCGTCTTGAAAGCCCGGCCTCCGCCTCCTGCTGCGTTACGGCTACTTTCTCCTTACTCCTGTCCTAACCTTCATGTCGCCGCCTTCTGCTTTCAGGTCAGTCCGCTACCAGAACCGCCGCGGATCGACCACCGGAGGTGCTCGCATTGCTATCGTTGCCCGACGACGTCCCGCTCGCGCTGCAATCGCGCCTGGACGCCTTCGTCGGCGACCGATCGGGCCGTGATCGGTCCGCCGGGCGGGGGCAAAGCGCGTCCACGTGGAGCTCTTCGCTGTCGTGCTGGGTGCGGAACCACCGTCCACGTGCTGGCATTCGTCTGGGCAGCGCTAGCCGCGCGCCCCGTAGACCGCGTCGACTGCGATCGTGCAGCCATGGATCGTGATCGTGCCGCCCGCACGAGCCTGCTCGCCCGTCCCATTCGTCCCGCCATCCTGGCGACCCTGCCGGCGCTCGGAGCCCCGGACTCGTGATGGTGGAGACGATCCCCGCCAGGATGGCCCGACTGGCGGTCGGCGCCGAAACACCTTCGATCATGGGCTCATCCTGAAGGCGACGAGCACGAACTCCCAGCAGCGATGGCAGCGGGGTTCGGTAGTAGCCGAACTTCTCCTCGCGATCGTAGCGCTCCGGTGGACTCGAGAGCACCTCGATGATCACGATCAGGGCTGGTGACGCCTTCGCCCAGAGACTTGCCGTTCCGCTTGACCGAGATCGTTTCAGAGCGGGCCGCAAACCACGCCGCCGTCTGCGCAGGTCGAGAGCCTGACCTCCGCCAGGTAGAAAGCATCATGTCGCTCGCGTAGACCTCGCAGTCCGCGGGGAGCGTTGCCGATGAGGCGTCAGCGCTCCGCGCATCCAGCCATGTCCGAATCTCGGACTTGTAAGCGATCCCCTCCAATGAACCTGGGAGTGGACGCGATGAGCCCCGGGGTGGCCGAGCCCCTATGCACCTGGGGAGTAGCCGCGTGACCCGCAAAGGTCGCGCGCGAGTACCACGGTGGAGGCCATGAAGATCACCGGCGAGCGCGGTGGGGTCACGTGCCAATTTCGCCATCCAGGTTCGTTGAGTCTGGAGATTCGACAGCGATGGATGCGCGGGAGCGCGTTGCCGATGAGGCGTCAGCGCTCCCGCGCATCCATCATGTCCGGAATCCTGACTTGTAACGTCCTCCAATGAACCTGGGAGTGGACGGATATTCCCGGAGTGGCCGAGCCCTCTATGCACCTGGGAGGGTCAGTGAGAGCCGCGCCGCCGGCGATTCAGACAGGCAGCATCGGCTGGCCACTCCCAGTGAAGGATGATCCCCACGTTCAGCCCGAGATCTGATGGGATGCGCGGGGAGCGCCACGCCCCATCGGCAACGCGCTCCCGCGCATCCATCATGTCCGAATCTCGGACTTGTAACGTCCTCCAATGAACCTGGGAGTGGACGGGATGAGCCCCGGAGTATTGCCGAGCCCCTATGCACCTGAGTGGGCCGCGTGACCTGCAAAGGTCGCGCGCGAGTACCACGGTGGAGGCCATGAAGATCATCGGCGAGCGCGGTAATCACGCGGTTACAGGAAGGACATACGTGGCCGGCGGCTGCGGATCGCGATCGAGCTGATTTGCGGTCATCTTCATGGCAGTGGAGCGGTTCGCTGACGACTCGGCAACAGCGCCACCAACCGATCGTAGCGCTCGGTGGACTCGAGAGCACCTGGGATGATCACGATAAGCCAGACGCTCGCCCAGAGACTTGCCGTTCCGCTTGACCGAGATCGCCTCGAGCGGGCCGCAAACCACGCTGCCGTCTGCGTAGGTCGAGAGCTTGACTCCGCCAGGTAGAGCATCATGTCGCTCGCGTAGATCTTCGCAGTCCGCGTGGAGCGCGTTGCCGATGAGGCGTCAGCGCCCCGCGCATCCATCATGTCCGAATCTCGGACGGCACGTCCTCCAATGAACCTGGAGTGACGGCCGAGCCCCGGGAGTGGCCGAGCCCTCGGCGCATCTGAGGAGCCAGTGGTGATTGGTCGTGCTGTTGGTTCATGGTCTTCCACGTGTATTGCTGCGCTTGCGGGTCACGCGGCCACTCCCAGGTGCATAGGCTCGGCCACTCCCGGCCTGCATCCCGTCCACCCCAGGTTCATTGAGTATTACAAGTCCGAGATTCGACATGATGGATGCGCGGGAGCGCGTTGCCGATGAGGCGTCAGCGCTCCCGCGCATCCAGCCATGTCCGGAATCTCGGACTTGTAAGCGATCCTCCAATGAACCTGGGAGTGGACGGGATGAGCCCCGGGTGGCCGAGCCCCCAGTGCACCTGGGGAGTGGCCGCGTGACCCGCAAAGGTCGCGCGCGAGTACCACGGTGGAAGGCCATGAAGATCACCGGCGAGCGCGGTGCGGGTCACTGATGGTCTCCTGCGCGCTCGGTCGAGCGCGGTGACGAGCTCGATCAGGACGCGCTGGTCGGCCCACCGCCTCGATGTCCGATGCCGCGCCTGAGCCTTCTGGTCGTACGCGTGAGCGGCCGCCGAAGATTCACCAGGCTGGAGCTGTTCATGGTCGTGCGCATGAACGGCACGCCTCCCGTGCGTGCGCGCAGATTGCTGCTGCGCTCGGTGGGCGAGGTGCCGAACAGCCAAAGCAACGCAGCCACGCAGAGCAGCTGTGCAATACGATTCGAGACAAGGTATCGTGGCATGGTTCTCCTCGCGATATTCCGGTGTTGAGATCGGTGAAACAGCAGAGTTGAAAATTGATGCATGACGCCACGGGGGTAATCGCGGCGTCCTCGGTTTGACTACATCGGGGTGAGTGTCAGGCGCTCGACGCACACAGCGGCGCATACCGCGACGACACGGCGGCATTCCGCGATCCGGCTTACGCGCCACGTCTGCCTCTGACGTCGCGTCGTTCACACCGCCATAGACGGCGGCGGCGATGAGTTGTCACACCGGCCTCGCGCCGTATAGAGCAAGGTGGCTCGATCGCTACGGAACCGTCGCCAGCGTGCACGGCCACTTTCGTGACAAAACTCAGCAGCTCGGTCGTCTCATTGCCTCATCCCGCCATGCGACCAGCCACCACGCCCGCCGAGCTCGGCTTCCCTGATCGCGCGCGGAGAGCGGAAGCGGGCCGCGTCGCTGCTCGTGCGCGATCACGCGGCGGCGGTGTTCGCGCTGTGTCGCGCGATCGTCCGCGATCGGAGGCTCGCCGCCGAGGATCTCAGCCAGGACGCCTTCGCACGAGCGTTCGGCGCGCCTCGATCGATTCCGCGGGGAGGCCCTTCGCCGCGCACGTGGCCTGCTCTGCATCGCGCGCAACGGCTGCCTCGATCACCTCGACCGCGCGCGCCGCGCGCCCTGGGCGAGCTGGCGATGCCCCAGCCTGACCATCTGCGCCGCCGACGCGCGCCGGCGCCGTACCACCTGGCGTCGGTTCGGCAGGACGCCGAGTTCGCGATGTCGGCCCTCGGCAGAGACCGACCGTGCGCTCGTCGTGCTCCACTTCGGGCCACGGCGTGCCGTACCGCGAGCTCGCCGAGTCGTTCGAGGCCGCGCGAAGGCGCGGCAGTGCGGATGCAGAATCTCCTCGCGCGCTCGTCCGCATGCGCGCCCAATGCTCGCCGACGACGATGAGTTCGCGGTCGAGGTCATCCGGTAGCCGTTCAAGTGCGCCATCCCACACGGCATGCTCGAAGGTTTCGGCCTCGGCGGTCGCCGCCCCCCCGACCCGCCCGGGGCGCTTTCGCCGAGGGCTCGATGGCCAGTCCGCCGCCAGACGCCGCCGCGGATCAACCACCGGCGCTCGCATTTGCGTATCGTTGCCCGACGACGTCCCGCTCGCGCTGCAATCGCGCCTGGACGCTCCCTCGTCGGCGACTGATCGGGTCAGATCGGTCCAGGCGCGCGTGCGTCATGGAAGTCGAGAGCTGCGTCGAGCCCGTGATCAGTCCGAACAGCAGCGCGACGCGCCCAAGAACTGGTCTCGCCCGAGCGGCTCTCAGCTCTCAGTCCGCCGCGCGGGCGAGCCGGGCGGGCGGCCGGGAGCGATCGCCTTGATGCCGGAACACGCTGCTGCTGTCGCCGCGCGCCTGATCTGCGCGAAGTTGCCGATCGGCGCAGCGTTGGCGAACGAACGAAATCGTGAGCGCGTTGCCCCCAGGCGAGGCGGGCGGTTGGAATCGGGAGCGGTCCACGTCGCCTGGCCGAAGCCGGCGAACACCGTCCAATCATTGGCGGCGTTGCTGTCGCCGTCGCTGAACCCTCAGGTCCTCGATGGTGGCGAAGTCGTCGATCGGGATCGACAGCGAGCCCAGCTTCGGATCGAGAAGTCGTGGTTCACTCAGCACGTAGACGCGGCGGAACCTGCCGTCGCCGAGGATCGGTCGCGGTGGCCGCGACCTGCGCCGAAGCCAGCCGCCGGATCCGTGAACGTGGCGTTGGAGCGGGTCGCCGCCCGCCGAGCGGGGTCGACGAACGCGTCGGAGGACGAGAGCCCCGCCTGAACGACGCGCCGAACGCGAACGCGTCCGGGTGTTGCCGTTGCGGGTCGGCACGATCTGCGCCAGCCCATGAGCAATACGTAACTGAACGAAGTACAA
>ERZ1370068.5373-contig-4397_pt1 | contig 50326 bp, 81 predicted proteins | sample MGYA00561227_ERZ1370068 | MGnify/ENA primary metagenome ERZ1370068 (study PRJEB38410, sample SAMEA6850437) | metagenome | study: Metagenomic assessment of the ecological functions of the soil: analysis of the soil microbiota associated with the... | reverse complement strand
TGTATACTTCGTTCAGTTACGTATTGCTTTAGCATATAGATCTCGCCGCGCACCTCACACTGCCGGCACGCCCTTCCTTCAATTTGTGCGGCACATCCTTGAGCGTGCGTATGTTGGCCGTGACGTCTTCGCCTTCAGCGCCGTCACCGCAGGTGGCGGCAGTGACGAGTTCTCCATCCTGATGGCGCAACGACATCGAGGCCGTCGATCTTTGGTTCTACGCTGAAGGCGGAAGCTTTTTCATCTTCGCCCCCAGTTTTCAGAAAGCGGGATACGGGCGGTGAAATCGACGACATCGCTTTCTCGGCGAGGCGCATTGTTGTCGGAAAGCGTGGCACCACCGTGCCGGACCTTCTTGAACTTTCCGTCGGTGCCGCTGCATCGCGACGGTAGATCGGACCGGATCAGTTCAGGGAAGCGTGCCTCGATCAACGCGGCATTTACGGCGGCACGCAAGCCATTCAGCATCCGTTACTATACAGGGCGTCGCGCCGCTTTGATAAGCGCGCTTGTCATTTAGTAATTTCAGGCCAGCCCGTTTCAGCTCTGACAACCAGCTGCGCTCGGTGAGGTCGACGGGGTTCGATCTTCGACGCGTCGTGACTGCCAGCCATGCACTGCGTCAAACTCACCGCTGATCGGCGGAATTTCATTTTTTGGCGCCATTCTAAATTTGTTGATTCGCGCCACGACCCAGCATGCGGGCATTTATCGTCAGCACTCACGGTACTAACTCGGTGACGCGGCTGGCTGTGCCGCTTTCCGCTACACGGCGACGTCGCGCAATGGGGATAATGGCGATTGGCGCGCCGCAAGCCTGGGCGCATGCGTTAGGGCCAGCGCACCGTGCCGCTCACTTCGTAGCTTGCAAGACGCATGCCGATGGCATCTGCGACGGCGCGCCAGCGCCTTTCGATCTCATCCGGCAAGAGAAGAGCGCGTCGGTGCGCAGGCGCGATCAGCCAGCACGACCTTCAATGCGAGCAGGGACGCGCAGTTCACGCCGAGCAACCCTCATCATCGGGCCCAGTGCGTGCCAGAGTTGGTCTGGACGCCCGAAGTTGCTGATCGATGCCATCCGGTCTGCGTGGCCCGGTCGCTCATCGTCTCGCGTCTGAGAAAACTTATCGCTCAAGCGCCGAGCGGCGGGTTCGCCGTTGACCGCCTTTGTCCGAGCCGCCGCAGCCTTGTGCGCGCCCGTGATGTCCGCCGCGATACGCGACGGCGTTTGGCGCATCTGCTGCCGGCTGTTGCGCAGGCCTTGAGTTGCCCTGCCGGCATCGATCAACGTCATCACCGCGCCGTGGCGCTTCGATACGCGGCGCCAGTTCATCAGGCCGGAACAATTATGTTGCAGCCGGCAGCCGCAAGGGTGTGACAGTCGTTCCTCGATGCGCTCCAGATCGGCGGAATTAAAATCGGCGGTGCGCAATGCTGTTTCCCAGATGGCGCTGGACCTCGACCAGCGCCGCCGGTAAGCGCAGCGTCAGTGACTTTGCGTTTGGCTCAGCTGTTTGGTGCTGGGCCTCCCGCCGTTCGAGCCGGCGGGGATGACTCGAGGAGCGCGGGCACGCTGGGGGCTGGCGGCGCACGACCACCTCGTGGGCGCTGTAAGTCCTGCGCGACCTTTTCCGCCTGCATCATTGCGGTGCCGTTCAATAGCCTGCGCGGTTTTTCGCCACCAACGCCACGGCGGGAAGCTGATGAGCTCTTCCACGGCGTGGCGCGCCATTCAGCTCGCTGGCGACTGCTCGCATACGGCGCAGTGGAAGGGCGTCGTACCGGCCGTGCCGCTGCGCGCCGCATCACAAAAGCGCCCCGACATTTGCCCGTCACGGTCATCAGGAGGATCTCCAGGCGTCCGAGGAGCCGGCGATAATTGGCTGCGTCGACAATGCACGCTCGGCGTCGTTGCGTATCAGGATCTCGACCAGAGCACCGACCAACCTGCCAGGCACCTGCACGCGTGGCGATCGTTGACGAAGCCCGTGTGCGACCATCGACGAGCTGCACTGCCTGGCGCGCAGGATGGGTTAAAATCCTCCACAGGGTATCATCAATGACCGCCAGAAGCGCGCGCGGGCGGGGTGATCACTGACGCGACGTCAGGTACAGCGTCACCTGGCCCTGTTCATGCATGCCGGACTAGCGCCTGGTCGCCGCCCCGGCGCCAAAGCCAGCGTCAGGCAGGATCGACTTGCGCGACTTTCTGCCTTCACCGCCCGTACGGAAGCACTGCAGGCCCCTCGGCGAAATCAATGTCGAGCCGGTCGATCGGGACGATATGTGTGTATCGCGGAGATCGAAGTCGGGAGGCATGGCGCGCGCCAAATCCACATGACCGTCATGCCCGGCCTTGTGCCGGGCATCCCGCGATCTTGCCAGATCTGCATAATCGAAGACGTAATAGATGGCCGGGACAAGCCCGCGCGCGATGATGATCGTGGGTAACTCGAGCGTTCGAGATTGAAGGAATCCGGCTGACCCGACCATGTCGTGCCCAGGCCGATGCGACTTTGAACGCGCTTGCTGATCAGGAGCCCTGGTTCTCCTTTTGTGCTCAAGGCCGCCGGTCTTCCACCAGTCCATAGGCATGCTAGCGGCACCAGGCGCTGTCCGGGAAGTTGTGCCCCCAAGAGCGAAAGCCGCCGCTGTCTGCGCTCAATCAACGTCGGCGATGCCGAGCTGCCATACGGGACTCAGTCAAGCCGCATCGGGGCCTCTTCGACATGGCGCGTCGTCCACGGACCTTCGTAACGACGGCTTTGAAGCGGTTGATCGCGCCGGTGTAATCCTTCTTTCAAATAGTAGCGGCCGATCTCCATTTCCTTGCCGGCCAGCTGGTCACGGGCAACTTCGATCTTTCTGCAAGCAGCACTGGTGGCGTATTCGCTGCCCGGATATTTCCGGATGACTTCATCAAGCGCGGCAAGGGGCGCTACCTCGGTGATTTTCGCTGGTCGCGCGTGATGTCGGGGATTTCGTCGAAATATGACGAACCGATCAGAAAGTGGGCGTACGCCGCATCCGCGCCACCGGGGTGCAGCGTGATGTATCGCTTGGCCGAGTTTACGCAGTCATCGTACTCGCCAGCCTGATAGTAGGCATACGAGGTCATAATGGGGATTTGCGCGCCCGCTCGAGTACGGATGTTGACGGTCGACTTCCTCGAATTTCTTAGACCGCTCCTATCGGATCCTTCTTTGGTTGAGGAGATAGAGTCCCTGATTGTAGAGCCGGTCGGCGGGCTCATCCGGAGGCGTGTCATCTTTCTTTGGAGAAAAATCGAAGCTGCTGCAGGCGCCGAGGGGGTACCCGCTAACAGCGCGATCGTCAGAGTGCGCGTAATGCGCATCCAGGGTCCGGTTTTGACCGCACAGTCATGTCTTTGAACACATCCACGCGAAGTTGTTCCCCGAAGGCGCTTCGCAAAGGGCCACTAAACTGCGCAAACTATCAGCGCCCGGTCTATCGGAAAATTGCCAATTTCGCTATGCGACTAAGCCCGACATTCGGCCCGGATTAAGGCGAAGGTCAAGGCAAAATCCCGAGATTTTCAGGACGCTTCCGGGCCATGGGCCGGCGCCACCAGGCCGGTGACAACATCGGCATGACCGCGCGGGCGCCGCGCCGGCTCGACGGCCTCGACCACCCGCCAAGCCTTCGGATCGGCCATCGAGGTGCGGACAGAACGGCATGATTAAGCTTGCGGCCGCCGCGGACGGTTTTGTACGCGGCGAAGCGGTGGCTGGCCCGCAAGCGCAAGATCACCAATGGCGTCCAGCACCTTGCGGACGGACGAATTCGTCTGCAAAGCGCAAGCCTGCCGGATTGAGTACGCGATCTTCACTCACGACGAGCGTGTTTTCAGAATGAGGCGCCGGAGTGCATAGCCCGCGCTCCACAACTTGGCGATCGCGCATGAAACCAAAGGTGCGGGCGCGCGATCTCGCCGGCGGAACGTCTCGCGGCCCAACATCAGTGAAAGGGCCTGCCGGCCGATCAGCGGATGTCGGGAAGTCGATTTCGGCCTCGACCCGGAAACCATGCTGAGCGCATGGCGCGCAGTTCGCCATAGAGCGCCGTCGCTAGATCCACAGATACCGTTTTGAGCACCTCGATGTAGCGCCGCGGCATGTGCTCGCGTTGTGAGGCCAGCCTGATCGATCGCATCAACGAAAGCGGCGGCGCTTCCGTCCATGATTGCTGGAACTTCCGGGCCGTCGAATTTCGACGACGGCGTTGTCGACGTAAAGAGCCACACAGGGCAGCCAACAGATGTTCGGCGGTCGAACACAGGGACCCTTGGCATCGCCGAGAACGGTGGCAAATTCGGTTGCGGTAACCGCGCGCGTACATCGGCGCGGATTTCGCGTTCGACAGAGCCGGTCCGCTCGCGATACGTTGAGAAGAACGTGCCGAGCCGCCAGTCGTCGTCAGCCGGATGAAGTGTGAGCGTGACCGGCAGGCCCGAATGCACGCCGATGCCGGAAACCCGGCGACCTGGTGGCGTAGCGTTGTTTGCTTTGCGCCCTTCATCTACCCCAAATTCCGCCGGCTATCTTAATCGCCGGTGCGGCCCGTCAGCCCATCATCGCGGGACCACATTTTTGCCTTTAGTCCAACCGCCCTTGCAGCTCGAGCGGCAATCCCCAGAGACTCAAAATGTCGGCTTTCGCCCGGGAAACTTAGGCCATTACCGCTGGGTCGCCTCCCAACTCACGCGCTTTCTTACCGACTGTTACTCTTTTTCGCCGTAATTGCCGGGCGCGGCTCCAGTTCCGCGATGCCACAAATTCGCCCGCCCGGAATCTCGCCGGCGGCTGGACCTGCTTACCTGCTCGATGGCGGATTCGAACAAGCCTAAAATCACAATATATTTCAGTGTAGTTATATCGCTTTGCGAGGAGCCAGGCAGCAGACGGCCCCACGCCTCTCCTCCCCGGTGCTGGAGGCGGGGCCACTCGCGCTGGATCGATCGTCGAGTTCGCCCCAGCCTGGCGACGGAGGAAAGCAGGGATAATCAGCCGGCTGGTCGTACCTCCATGGCCGGGTTGCTGCCTGGAGCGCCGAGCGGCCATGGGGGTCGCAGGCCCCTGTGGGGCCGCTCGCCGCGCGTATTCCGACACTGGATCGCTCGGCCGGCCTTCCGGATGACGAGCGGTCGGGCGCGTGCCGCGGACGCTCAACTGCGGCGCAGGCTGTGCCGGGCGTGGCACGGAGGCCATGCGGCGCTTCCGCCCTCCGTTCGCCGGCCAAGGCCAACCGAGGCCGAGCCTTTGCATCAGCGTCGATGCGGCCGCTTTTCCGGGATGATCGTCGTCGAGTTCACCGCGCTGCGCCCGAATTTCGTTTTGCGCCGGCAGCGGCAGTTCGTCGATGCTGCGGCATGCGCGGCGTACGCAGCGTTCCGGCGGGCGCAGTGGAATGTACGCCGCCGGCATTTGAGGGCTCCGCGATCGGCGCTTCGGTCGCTGACCGGCTCGAACAGTGACGGTTTGATCGGCATCGGCGGATCGAAACGTCTTCAATCGAGGTCGGCGGCAGAATGGCCTGCAGCAACCGCAGCGTGGGCGCGCCGATTCAAGCGAGGGCGCATGCGCGGTCACCGTTGTGCGTTCGATCCGGTCAGCGATCCGGCGGCGTCGTCGCGCATCTTGCCGGCGAGTTCTCTCAGAGCGTTCTCGGCTGGGCTGGGCGTGCGCGCTCACACCGGTATTATCGATGCCGGTCGCCACCACCGAGACGCGGATGATGCCTTCGAGGCTTTCGTCGAAGGTCGCGCCGACGATGATGTTGGCGTCCTGGTCGACCTCCTCGCGGATGCGGGTAGCAGCTTCGTCGACCTCGTAGAGCGTCGAGGTCCTTGCCGCCGGTGATGGAGATGAGCAGGCCGCTGGCGCCGCTTCGATCGAGGGTCGTCGATCAGCGGATTGGAGATCGCGGCCTCGGCGGCGGTGAGCACGCGCTTCTCGCCGGAAGCCTCGCCCGTGCCCATCATGGCCTTGCCCATCTCGCGCATGACGGCGCGAACGTCGGCAAAGTCGAGATTGATCAGGCCTTCCTTGACCATCAGGTCGGTGATGCAGGCCACGCCCGAATAAAGCACCTGGTCGGCCATGGCGAAGGCATCGGCGAAAGTGGTCTTCTCGTTGGCCACCCGGAACAGGTTCTGGTTCGGGATGATCAGCAGCGTGTCGACGCACCTTCTGCAGTTCGGCGATGCCGGCTTCGGCAAAGCGCATGCGGCGCTGGCCCTCGAAGTGGAACGGCTTGGTGACCGACGCCGACGGTGAGGATGCCGAGCTCCCGCGCGGTCTCTGGCGATGATCGGCGCTGCGCCGGTGCCGGTGCCGCCGCCCATGCCGGCGGTGACGAACACCATGTGTGCGCCGGTCAGGTGATCGCGGATTTCATCGATCACCTCTTCGGCGGCGGCGCGCCCACTTCGGGCTGCGAGCCGGCGCCAAGGCCTTCGGTCACCTGCAGTGCCCATCTGGATGATGCGCTCGGCCTTGGACATGGTGAGCGCCTGCGCGTCGGTATTGGCGACGACGAAGTCGACGCCCGTGCAGGCCCAGCCGTGATCATGTTGTTGACTGCATTCGCCGCCGGCGCCGCCTACGCCGAACACGGTGATGCGAGGTCTCATTTCCCGAATGTCCGGGATCGTCAGGTTGATGGTCATGTTTGCCTCATGAGTGCACGGGCAGCAGGCCTGCGTCGCGCCGAAGGCGCGACGCAATTTGCACGCCGCCGAACTGGGCCGATCCGCCACCGGCCGACCTGTGGTTTCGTTGATGAAGGGTCAGCAGAAGCTTTCAGCGCAGCCATCGTCCGACCCTGTGCCATGTAACCGCCCGTCCCTGTCATCAATTGCCGCGTTCGCCGCGGTTCGAAGTGTTCGAGATGGGCCGCCTGTGGATAGACCAAGCAGACCCGCCGCAACCGCGAAGGCCGGCCCCTTCGCCGCCTCGGCAAGCCGGCAAAGCCGAGCGGGCGCGCCAATTCGTACGGGGCGCCGCAGAATGCGGGCTGGCGAGATCGGCGAGCCCGGCTGAGCTGGCTCGCGCCGCCGGTCAGCACGACCGCGCCGCGCGGTTCTGCCGGCAAACGGCGAGGCTGCCAGCCGGTCGCGCACCATTTCCAGGATCTCCTCGACCCGCGGCTTGATGATGCCGCACGAGCGAAGCGCGCGAAACGAACTGCGGCGGCTCGCGCTCGTCATCATCGACCGGCGGTACCGTGATCATGTCGCGCTCATCCGATCCACCGCCCAAAACACTGCCATAAATCGCTTTGATTCGCTCAGCGTCGGCGACACGGGTGTTGAGACCGCGAGCCAGATCCATGGTCACGTGGTTGCCGCCAAGCGCGAAGCCCGTCGGCATGGACGAATGTGCCCGCCGGAAAAGACCGCCAAACTCGTGGTTCCGGCGCCCATATCGACGGTAGCCGCCCCCAGGTCCGCCTCGTCGTCGGCGAGGGCCGCAGAGCCCGGCCACATAGGGGACTGACACCATCGCCTCTGACGGACAAGGTGGCTGCGCTCGACCGTCAGCATCAGATTCCGCACCGTCGCGACGTCCGAGGTCACCATGTGCATGTCCACACCGAGACGGTGACCGAGCATGCCGCGCGGATTCGCGAATGCCCGTCGCGGCATCAACCGGCGAAACCGGTCGGGAGCGAATGCAGGACGGCACGCCCGTCGCGGACCGAATGCCGGCTTCGCCGCCGCCAGCACCCGACCGATATCGGCTTCCGGTAACAGCGCGACCGGCGAGATCGATATTCGCGACGAAACTTTCACTGCCCAGGCGGCCGCCGGACATCGATACGACGATCGATCTCGAGCTGTACCCCGCCATGCTTTCGGCAATGTCGATTGCCTGACGCACCACGTGTTCCGCTTCGACCAGATCGACCACGGAGCCGGCCTTCATGCCGCTCGCCGCGGTGTGAGCAAAGGCCAGGAGGCGCACGCCGTGGCTGCGGCGGCGGAGAACGCTCTTGCGGCGCTTGCGGCTCGAGCCGCGCGATCAGGCAAACGATTTTGCTGGTGCCGATGTCGAGGCCAGCGACGACAGCTGCGCGCCTCGGCGAAACCGGTCTCATCTTTGAGTAAGACCGAAGCGCAGCACGGTCATGCTTCGCCTCCTTTACTCGCCTTGCCCTTCTTCGCTTTCTCGGCATCCTTGAAAATCTGCTCGCGGGCGGCAGCAGCGTTGTCAGACTGGCGCGACGGTGATGCGGTCGGACAGCCTGAGATCGATCGCAACGATATCCCGCGACAGGAGTTTGTTGCTGCGTTCGCGAGATCGATGAGCGTTCGTAGCGCCTTCTCGGGTTCGCGTTCCGGCAGAAGAATTTCGATGCCGCCTTTAAGGTGCAAACTCCAGCGACGCTCCGCCACCAGAACCGAGGCATCCGTCACATGTGCTATCGCTGGATAGCGCGCGACAATTGCGAGGAAACCCTGGGCGCTTTGTTCGGCACCCTTGCCTACGACAAGCGGCAATTGCCGAAGCGCGGTGGCGCGGCGGTTTCGAGCACGGTGCCATCGGCGGCGATCAGCGCGACACGGCCATCCTTTTGCCAAAGCGCAAACGGTTGGCGTTCCTGATTTCGATGCGCAGGCGATCGGGATATAATTTGAGAACAGCCGCTTCCGCGATCCATGGATTGGTCAGCAGGCGCGTACGGGCGCGCGCGGCATCAAGAAACAGGAGTGACGAGCGATCGGTGATGCCGGCAAGCGAGAGAATTTCGCCCCGATCAACTTCGTGTTCGCCGGCGAGAGCGACCTCGGAAATATGGAAGCCAAGCCTGTTGGCGGTCGCGTCGCAGAGATCCTGCACATTCTCGATCATCTGCGGGATGTGGCCGCCCTGACCGCGCCGTAGCTGGCACTGACGAGGAGAAGAATGGCTGCGGCCGGATGAACCGGCGCCACGCGGCACCTTCAAGTTGACGAGCACTCCACCCCAGCGACGCGCAGTCCTCATCCATCGCCATTCGTACGACCGCGACCATGGACGCGAACGATGGGCGTCCTCTCGTCTTCAGCGATTGCGCAACGCGACTTCGACCTTCCATCACGTTCTACTTTTACCCGTTGTACCCAACATGGGCCGCAAGCTGGGCTGCGCACGCGCGACATCGCGGCAGCCAGGCGCGCGGCACCCCGCCAACGCCTAGTCTTCAGGCTTATTGGTAAATGATTAGTAAAATTTCGAATGATTTCAGCGTTTGTCGTTGATCCGGCTGAGCTTCAGCGGTCCAGCAGGCGTCTTCGACCATCCAGCGCACCAGTTCATCGAACGTAATACCGGCGTGCTGCGCCATTTCCGGTACCAGGGAGGTTTCCGTCATGCCCGGCTGGGTGTTTACCTCCAGGCAGCTCAGTCCTTCGATTCCGGACCGGGTATCGTCGTAGCGAAAATCCGAGCGGGTTACGCCACGGCAGCCAAGTGCGCGATGGGCGGCGAGCGACAGGCGCTGAACTTCCACCGTAGACGTGCGGGGGCGATTGGCGCCGGCAACAGATGCCTGGAGCCACCGGGCGCGTATTTGGCTTCATAGTCGTAGAATTTCACGGTGGGTACGATCTCGATGACGCCCAGCACTTTCTCCCCCATCACCGCGCAAGTGAGCTCCTTGCCGGGAATATAGGGCTCGACCACGACCCGCTCGCCGAATGCCCAGTCGGGACGAGTCAATTCCTGCGGCGGATGCTTGTGGTCCTCTCGCACCATGAAAACGCCGACGCTGGAGCCCTCTGCCACAGGCGCTTGATGACGTATGGCGGCGGAAGCAAGTGGCGTTTGGCCGCCTCCTGGCGCGTCGCGATCATGCCGCCCGGTACCGGACACCTGCGCCTTGAGCACGATCTTGGCGATGTCCTTTTGCATCGCCAGCGCGGAGGCGAGTACGCCCGAATGACTGTAGGGAATGCCGAGGAACCTCGAGCATACTCCCGCAGCGTGCCATCCTCACCCGGACGGCCGTGCAATACATTCCAGGGCTGCATCAGGCTTGAGCGCGCGCAGCGTCGCAGCAACGTCGCGATCGACGTCAACGCGGCTGACGCGATAGCCGGTCCGCTCAGCGCATCGGCGCACGCTTTGCCTGAACGCAAGGACACCTCGCGTTCGGCCGACCATCCACCCATGAGGACCGCGACGTGCTTCATGATTTCAGCGTTCCAGCCCGACCCGTTTGATTTCCCACTCCAGATCGACGCCGGAATGGGACTTCACCCGTTGCCGCACAGTTTCCCCCAACGATCTCGATGTCGGCCGCGCTGGCACCGCCAAGGTTGATAAGGAAATTGCTGTGGAGCTCGGACACCTGCGCACCGCCGATGGTGGCCCCGCGACAGCCGGCTTCGTCCACCAGCTTCCAGGCGCTATGGCCCGCCGGATTTTTAGGTAGAGCCACCGGTACGACTGCGCGGCTGGCTCGCCTCGCGCTTTTTCTGATGTCGGCCATTTCGGCGGCAATTTCGCCCGTCTCGCCGGCACGCCCCTGCAAAGTCGCGCTCGTGAAAATCACATCGTCCGGTGCGCTGCAGTGGCGATACGAAAAGCCCATCTCGCCATTGCTGAAGTTGCGGAGATGTTGCCTTCCCGATCCACGCCGCGCGCCTCAACCAGAACATCCTTGGTTTCGCCACCATATGCGCCGCCATTCATGCGCAAGGCGCCGCCGATCGTTCCGGGAATGCCGCTCAGAAACGCCAACCCGGCTACGCTGGCCGTCTGCGCCGCGCGCGCGACCATGACGTCAAGCATCGCCGTGCCGACGGTGGCACGGTGATCTTCGATCTTAACATCATTGAAGCCGCGGCCGAGCCGGACCACCACGCCCGCCACGCCGCCGTCGCGTACGATCAGATTTGAGCCGGCGCCGATGACCGTGACGGAAATTTCCGAAGGCAGGTTGCGCAAGAAATAAGCAAGGTCGTTTCTCGTCTTCAGGCATGTAGAAAGATTGCGCCGGCCCGCCAACCTGAAACCAGGTGAATTCACCAAGGGATTGATTGGCCAACAGGCGCCCACGCAATTCGGGCATCTTGGCTTTCAGATCGGGCACAATGTCGGGAAGCTCATAGCGCTTTTAATTCCGCCGGGAGCGGCGTATGCCCACTGTGTGATGGAGCCGGCACCAAGGCAGACCACATAGTCGCCAGGCCTGGCCAGCCTTTGATGAGTGGTGCGAGCTGCTCCGGCTCCTCCAGCGGATCGCCTGCTTGTGCCCGTGTGCGCGCAGGCCGGTCACCAGCGCATCCCTGTCGGCACCAGGAATCGGCTGCTCGCCGGCCGGATAGACGGGCGCAACGACCACCGCATCGGCATCGTTGAAGCAGGTGCAGGAATTGCTCGAACAGGTCATGCAACCGCGTATAACGATGCGGCTGCATCACAGCGATCACCTGGCCTTTGGCGCTCTCCACGCGCTGCAAGCAGGACGGCCGCGATCTCGACCGGGTGGTGGGCGTAGTCGTCAATGATCATCGCACCGTTCCATTCACCGACGCGCGTAAAGCGTCGCTTGACGCCACTGAACCCGGCGAAGCGCTTTGCGGATGGCATCGCTCTTGAGTCCAAGCGCGTGTGCGACTGCGACCGCCGCCGTGGCGTTCAGTGCGTTGTGCCGGCCAGGCATCGGTAAGGCGAGCTTGTCGATCGTATGCGAGGTCTTGCCCTCACGGTCACGAAAGAGAACGGAGAAGCACGACTCGCCATTCAGGTGATCCAGATCAGTGAGACGCGCGTCGGCTTGCGGATTTTCGCCGTAAGTGATGATGCGCCGATCCTCCATTTTGCCAACCAGTGTCTGGACGACAGGATGATCCGTACACATGACCGCGAAGCCGTAGAACGGCACGTTCTCGACAAAGGCGCGGAATGCGTCCTGCACGGCCTCGAAGGTCTGGAAATGGTCGAGATGTTCCGGATCGATGTTGGTGACAATCGCAATGTCGGCCGGCAGCTTCAGGAACGTGCCGTCCGATTCATCGGCCTCGACGACCATCCAGTCGCCCGCGCCCGAGCCGCGCATTGGTGCCGTAGGCGTTGATGATGCCGCCATTGATCACGGTCGGATCGAGACCGCCCGGCATCGAGCAGCGACGCGACCAGGGAGGTCGGTGGTGGTCTTGCCGTGCGTGCCGCCGATCGCGACGCAGCTTTTGAGCCGCATCAATTCGGCCAGCATCTCGGCGCGCCGCACGACTGGCAGGCGCCTGGCGCGCGCCGCGACGAGCTCCGGATTGTCACGTTTGATCGCGGATGAGACGACCACCACGTCCGCGCCGTCGATATTGTCGGCCCTGTGACCGATAGCGACCATGCCCCTTTGTCGCGCAGGCGCTTGACGTTGGCGCTGTCGGCAACGTCCGAGCCAGTCACGCGATAGCCGAGATTGTGCCAGCACCTCGGCAATGCCGCTCATGCCAATCCCGCCGATGCCGACAAAGTGCACGGGACCGATGTCGCGCGGCAGCTTCATGGGTTGCGCCCTGGCCTCTAAGCCGTCATGCCCGGCCCTGTGCCGGGCATCCACGCTTTCTTGACTAATGCAAGACGTGGATGGCGGAACAAGCCCGGCCATGACGCAAAACCTAAATTGCGGCAACTTTAATGACGAGGTCGGCCAGCCGTTCGGCGGCGTCAATAGTGCCGACGGATTTGGCCCCTGTAGCCATCTGCGCCAGCTGCGCTGGATCGCCCGAAAGCGTGGTGATCGCCGTGGCCAGACGTCGGGGCGTGAAATCGGTTTGCGCGATTCAGAATCGCGCCGCCCGCGGCCTCCAGAACGCCGGCATTCTCGAACTGGTCCTGGTCCAGCGCATGCGGCAGCGGCACCAATATGGCAGGCCGGCCGATGGCTGAAAGCTCTGCGACTGTCGAGGCGCCGGAACGGGAAATGATCAGCTGTGCCGCCGCCATTCGCGCCGGCAGATCGGAAAAAAATGGCGCGATCTCGGCTGAAACTCCGACGCGGGAATAGGATGCGCGCACGGCGTCCATGTCCTCGGCCCGCGCCTGCTGGACAACGCTGAGGTGAGTACCGATGCCGCGTCGAGCAGGCCGATTGCCGCCGGCACGATTTCGGCCATCACGCGCGCGCCCTGGCTGCCGCCGAAAACAAGCACACGAAGTTTGCCGTCAGTCGGCGCGGCGTATGGGCACGCTGGCAGCCGCAGATAACCGGCGGGCGCAACGGGTTGCCCGGTGAATGTTATTTTGTTCAGCCAGTGGCGATTGAGATTCTTGAGCGCGCGGAAGCCGGTTGCAATAGCGGTGACGCGAGGCGCCAGAAACCTGTTGGCGCGCCCCATGACGCTGTTCTGCTCGTGCAGGATCGTCGCAACGCGCACGCCAGCTCGCCGCCAGAAGCGGCGGCACCGTCGGATAGCCGCCGAATCCAACGACCGCCTCTCGGCCTGATGCGGCCGAGTATTGCCCAGGCTTTGGCCGTGCCGAACGCGAGCAAGGTTGCGGTGCGCGCCAGCGATATCGGATCACGTCCGCGCACAGTGGCGCTGGGGATGACATGCACGGCGCGTGCAGGAAATTTGAAATGCGCGGCGCGGTGGTCGGTGGCGAGATCAACGGCGACGCCGCGCTTCTCGGAGCACGGTGGCCAGCGCTTCTGCCGGAAACAAATGACCGCCGGTGCCGCCGGCCTGCGAGCAGGACGAGCGGCGCGCCGCTCGTCGCCATCAGATCGCGCTCCCGGCCGCCGCGAGATCCGGCGCAATCATCGCCGCGCGTGGCTGCTCGCGGGTCAACGCGAGCAACATGCCCATGTGCGTAAGCGATCGAGATCATCGAGGAACCGCCGTAGGAGATGAACGGCAGTGTCATGCCCTTGGCCGGGATAAGATGCAAGTTCACCGCCATGTTGATCGCCGACTGGGTGGCAAAGAGAATGGTAAGCCCGGCCGCAGCAAAGCGCGTGAACGGATCATCGTTGCGCATCGCGCGGATCAGCATGCGGATGACAATGAAGGCGAACAACGCGACCAGCGCAAGACAGAAGCGCAACCCGAATTCCTCGGCTGCTACTGCGAACACAAAATCGGTGTGACTCTCGGGAGAAGGCGCTTCACGGTACCCTCGCCAGGTCCCTTGCCGAACCAGCCGCCCCGCATGAAGCTTTCGGTTGGCGACGTCGATATTGAATGTGTCGCCCGAAGCAGGATCGACGAAGCGCTGAATACGGCGCGCCACATGCGGCACCGTGTAGTATGCGCTCAACAGCCCGATCCCGGCGAGGCCGGCGATCCCCGCGACCCAGACCACCCGCATGCCGGCCATGAAGAACAGCGCGCTCCACACCAGCGCGATCAGCATGGTCTGGCCGAAGTCGGGCTGCACCACCAGAAGCGCGATCACCAACAGCAGCAATGCCAGCGAGAGCGTGTTCGCCGGCATGTCCGGGGCGTTTCGCCGATTCACCCGAACAGCCACGCGACGATGATGACGAAAGCGGGCTTGAGGAACTCCGACGGCTGGATGTTGATGCCGAGCAGCACAAGCCAGCGACGCGCGCCCTTGATCTCGGGACCGAAATACGGCGTCGCCGCCACCATGATCAGGCTCACCAGGAAGATCACCAGCGACAGCCGCCGGATCTGGCGCGGATTCAGGAACGGAACGCCCAGCATCACGGCGATGGCGGGCAACAGATAAAGAACATGCCGGTTGACGAAAAAGAACGGGTCAAGGCCGAGGCGTGCCGCGACCGGCGGGCTGGCGGCGAGGCGAAAGCGACCACGCCCGCCAGCATCAACGCGCCGGATGGCAGCGAGCGAGAGCCGATCGACTGTCCACCACCATTCGCCGAAAGGCGTGCGTTGCGCGCGCGAGAGCATCTCGAGTCCCCGTCGGGCCCAAGCTGACGCTTCGCGGTTTAGGAAACATTAACGGTCGCGGTCACACCGGAATCGCCAGCACGGTGTCCGTGAAGGCTTTACCGCGCACCTCGAAGTTCGGGTACTGGTCGAAGGAGGCGCAGGCCGGCGACAGCAGCACCACCGGTTCCTTCGACAGCCCGAGGCAGCGGCGTCGCGGGCTGCCGCATCGATTGCGGCCGGCAGGGCGCCGCTGATCTCGTAGGGCACCTTGCCGTCCAAGGTCTCGGCGAAACTCCTGGCGGCTTCGCCGATCAGGTATGCCTTGCGGATCCGCGGAAAGAACCGGGCCAGCTGGTAATTCCACCGGTTTTCGGCTTGCCGCCCGCGATCCAGAAAATGTCCGTGGAAGCTCGCCAGCGCCTTGGCCGCCGGAGTCCGCATTGGTCGCCTTCGAGTCGTTGACGAACAGCACGTTGCCCTTGACGTCCAATCTGCTGCATGCGGTGCGCGAGGCCGGGAAAGCTTGCAAGCCCTTTCTGAATCGTAGCGAGGTCGATGCCAGCGTAACGCATGGCGCGGCTAGGCGCACGCAGCGTTCTGCGCGTTGTGCACGTCCGCGCAACGAGCCGATGCCGGCCAGGTCCGCCACCGCATGCGCCTGCCGCCGGCAGCATGAAGATGCGGCTGCCTTGCGCGTAGTAGCCATCGTGCACGCGGCCGACTCGACAGAAGACGCGCACGACGTTGCTTCCCTGCGCGCTCGATGCGTTCGGCTGCGGCACGGTGATCGTAGTCGTCGTCGACACCGACCACGCCGCGCCGCCGCGCTCAGATGCGCGGCGCAGGCGCTCCTTGATCGGCGGCATAGTTCTCCATGCTGCCGTGCCGATCGAGATGATCTTCCGAGACGTTGAGCAGAATGCCGACCGTCGGCCTGAGCGACGGCGCCAGATCGATCTGATACGAGGACACTTCGAGGACATAGCGCCCGGCCAGACGCCGAACGGCTCGAGCGCCAGCGCGGGCACGCCGATATTGCCGCCCATCTGGGCGTCGATGCCCGACGCGCCTGAGCAGGTGCGCTGATGAGCGCCGTGGTTGTCGACTTTGCCGTTGGTACCGGTGATGGCAACGAGAGGGCAGCCGCGGCGCCCGATTTCGCGCGTTCGCGGCAGAACAGTTCGATGTCGCCGATCACATCGACGCGCTGGCCTTGCGCGCGAGGCTCGCCGCCCAATGCGGCTTCGGGTGCGTGAGCGGCACGCCGGGCGTGAGAACCAGGGCGGCCACGCTCGACCAGTCGATGTCGCGCAGATTTTGGGTCTTCACCCCGGCGCTTGCGCTTCCGTGATTTTCTTCTCGTCGTCGTCCCAGGCGATGACGTCGGCACCGCCCGCGTGCAAGCGCGCTGCCGCCAGCAGGCCGGAGCTGCCGAGGCCGAAGATCCGCGATCCGCCTGTCCGGCGAACGCGGTGACCGGGATCACAGGCTCATCTCAGCTTCAGCGTCGCGAGACCGGCGAGCGCCAGCACGACCGCCACGATCCAGAAGCGGATCACGATCTGCGGCCTCGGTCCAGCCGAGCTGCTTCGAAGTGGTGATGGATCGGCGCCATCTTGAACACGCGCTTGCCGGTCAGCTTGAACGACACCACCTGGATGACCACCGACACCGCCTCGAGCACGAACAGGCCGCCGATGATGGCGAGCACGATCTCATGCTTGATGGCGACGGCGATCGTGCCCAGCATGCCGCCGAGCGACAGCGATCCGGTATCGCCCATGAAGATCGAGGCCGGCGGCGCGTTGAACCAGAGAAAGCCGAGGCCCGCGCCGATCACCGCGCCGCACAGCACCGCCAGCTCGCCGGTACCGGGCGACATAGTGGATCTGCAGGTATTCGGCGAACACGGCGTTGCCGGCGAGATAGGAGATGAGGCCGAAGCTCGCGGCGGCGATCATCACGGGCACGATCGCGAGACCGTCGAGCCCGTCGGTCAGGTTCACGGCATTGCCGGCGCCGACGATGACGAACGCCCCGACCAGCGACGAAAGCGCCACCCAGATTGAACACCAGCTCCTTGAAGAAGGGAACACCGAGCGAGGTCGCGATCGGCGCGCGGCCAAGCTGCGATGAGCGCCGTAGCAGGCTGCAACCGCGATCACCGCTTCGACGATCAGGCGCGTGCGGCCGGAAAACCCGGCGTGGGTCTGTTTGCTGACTTTTGAGATAGTCGTCATAGAACCCGATCAGCGCCGAACGGAGAGCGTCACGCCGAGCACAACCCAGACGTAGGGACTCTTCGGTTTGCCCACAGAAGAGTCGACACCAGCAGGCCGGACAGGATCATCAGGCCGCCCATCGTCGGCGTGCCCTTCTTGGTCAGCAGATGCGACTGCGGGCCCGTCGCTGCAGATCGGCTGGCCCTTGCCCTGCCTGATGCGCAGCAGATCGATGATCAGGACCGCCGAACAGAAAAGCGAACACCAGCGCGGTGACGATCGCTCCGCCGGTGCGAAACGTGATGTAGCGAAACACATTGAAGAACGAGACTTTGTCGGACAGTTCGGTCAGCCAGTAGAACATGGGTCGAACCCTGAATGTTCACCCCTGCGCAGGCGCCTGATCACGCGCGGCCTGCGTGCGGAAATTGCCGCTCGAGCGCCTTGACGATTGGACCCATTGCGGAACCGAGCGAGCCCTTCACCATGACGCCGTCGCCCGCGCGAATGGCGGCCAGCACGCTGTGATTCCAGCCCCGCCGCGGTCTCGGCATAGCCGCCCCGGACGCTCGCGAGGAAGAGCCTCCCACAGCGCGCGCATCAGCGGTCCAGCAGCAAAAACGAGGTCGATTTCGGCAGTCTCGATCGTGTCGGCGAGCGCGCGGTGCAGTTCGGCGCCCGCCGGTCCCACTTCAGCATGTCGCCGCAGCACGGCGATGCGCGCGGCCGCGCTTGCCGACCGGCGTCCGCCCGGCCAAGCAGAGCGATTGCGGCGCCGCATCGAGGCAGGATTGGCATTGTAGCTCTCGTCGATCAGCAGTGCCTTCGCCCGCCAGGGACGGATCAACACGTTGTACGCGCGCCACGTCCGCTTGCAGGCTTTGAGGTTGGCTGAGAGCGAGCGCGGCCAGCGCGAGATCCGCGCCAACGAGCGAGACCGCTGCAAGGACGGCGAGCGAATTGAGGACGAGATGCCGGCCCGGCGCGCCGACCTTGTAGGTGACGGTCTTGCCCCAGAATGCGCGCCTCGACAGTGGAGCCGTCCGCCTGCAGCGAAAATTGTATCAAGCGCGCGTCGGCCGCTGCGTGCTCGCCAAAGGAAACGATGCGCTCAATGTGAGCCGCCCTGGCGGCGGTGGCCAACCGCTGCATACTGCGCGTTGTCGCGATTAATGATGACGGCACCGCCCGGTCTCGACACCGGAAAAATCTCCGCCTTCGCGTCGGCGATCTTCTCCAGCGAACCAAAGTACTCAAGATGCACCGGCTCGATCGCCGTGATGATGCGCGACGTGCGGACGCACGAGCTGCGTCAGCGGCGTGATCTCGCCGGCATGGTTCATGCCGATCTCGAAGACGGCGTACTTCGCGCCGCCGGACAGCGCGCGAGCGAAAGCGGACACGCCCCAATGATTGTTGTAGGAGGCGACCGAAGCATGGGTTTCGCCGTCGGCCGAGAGCGCAAGCCGCAGCGCCTCCTTGGTGCTGGTCTTGCCGACCGAGCCGGTGACGGCGATGACCTTCGCGCGTGCAGGCGCGCGCGCGCCGCGCGCGCGAGATCGCGCAACGCTGTCGAGCACGTCGGGAACGATCAGCAGCGGCGCGTCCGGCGAAGCGATCACGCTGTCGCGTGTCGCGACGACCGCCAGCCCGGCGCCCGGCCTTCAGCGCCGCCTGCGACGAAATCATGGCCGTCGCGGTTGTCGCCCTGGATGGCGAAGAACGCATCGCCCTGGCGCCAGCGTGCGGCTGTCGATCGAGATGCCGGGACGATCTGCCGGCAGGCATGCCGGCGCGCTCGGCGCTGCATCGCCGCGCGCCATCGTCGTCGACGGTCCAGAGCGGCGCGCTCATGCCACTTTGCCCTGCGAGCGCGGCGGCGACCGCCTCGTGGTCGCTGAAACGGCAAAACGCGGTCGCCGACGATCTGGCCGGTTTCATGGCCCTTGCCGGCGATCAGCAGCACGTCGCCGGCGTGAGCTCGGCGATCGCGTTGCGGATCGCCTCGCGCGCGATCGCCGATCTCGATCGGCGCCCGGCGCGGCCAGAATGGCGGCGCGGATCGCGGCCGGATTCTCGCTGCGCGGATTGTCGTCGGTGACGATGACGCGGTCGGCATTTTCGGCGGCGATCGCGCCCATGATCGGACGTTTGCCGGTGATCGCGGTCGCCGCCCGCGCCGAACACCACGATGAGCTTGCCGCTTGCGCATAGGGCCGCAGCGCTTCGAGCGCCTTCTCGAGCGCGTCCGGCTTGTGGCGCATAGTCGACGAAGATCGGCGCGCCGTTGCTGCGTCGCCGACCAGTTCGAGCCGGCCCTTGGCGCCGGTGAGCTTCTCAAGCGCGGCGAACACGCGCTGCCGGCTCGCCGCCGGTCGCGATCGCGAGGCCCGGCGGCGAGCCAGCGCATTCTGCACCTGAAAGGCGCCGACCAGCGGCAACCGCACGCTGTATGTCCGGCCGCCGTGGCGACCGCGATCACTCTGCGCAAAGCCGTCGATCGAGCCGTCGACGAAGCCTGATGCCGTCGCCGTGCGCGCCCGACGGTGATGATCTTCAGTCCGCGCTTCGCTGCCGCTTCGACCAGCCTGCGCCGGCATAGCAATCGTCGACGCCGATCACCGCCGTCGCCGCCCGGCGCGATCAGATCGCTCGAACAGCCGCAGCTTGGCCGCGAGATAGGCCTCGATGCGTCGGATGATAGTCGAGATGGTCGCGCGTGAGATTGGTGAAGGCGCCGGCTGCGACGCGCACGCCGTCGAGCCGGTGCTGGTCGAGGCCGTGCGAGGACGCCTCGATCGCGAGATGGGTGACGCCCTCGCCGCGCCAATTGGTCGAGCGTGCGGTGGTAGCTCGACCGGATCGGGCGTGGTCAGCGAGCCGTAGATCTCGCGCTTGCGGCGACACCACGCCGACGGTGCCGATGCTCGCGCGCCTGATAGCCGAGCGCGGTCCAGATCTGGCGCGTGAAGGCGGCGACCGACGTCTTGCCGCTGGTGCCGGTGACGGCGCGCGATCGTCTGCGGCTGGCGCGGAAAGAATTCTTGCCGCCGCCAGCGCCAAGCGCGCGCCGCGCGTTGTTCGACCTGAACGAAGGCGACTGCCTCCGGCAGCGCCGTCGGCGGCGCTGCTCGGCCACGACCGCGGCCGCGCCGGCCGCCGCGGCCTGTCTGCGCGAAATGCGCGCCGTCGGCCTTGGCGCCCGCAATCGCGACGAACAGGACGCCCGGCTTGACCTTGCGGCTGTCGGCGGTGACGCCGGCGATGTCGATCGCGCCGAGCGCGCGCGTCGATCGCCAGCGCATCCGGCAGAAGATCGCGCAGCTTCACCGCGCTCTCCTTCGCGCTCACCAGCAGCAGCTTGATCGGCCGTCGGCAGATCGAAGCGGCGGCTCGGAACGTCGAGCAGCGGCGCCACGCGCTCGATCACCTGCGCCGCCGACCGGCACCGCATTCCAGCCGGAGGTGGCGAAGCCGTGCGTCTCCGGGCAGTCCCTGCGGTTCGTCGAGCATGATCAGCAGCAGATAGCGCGGCTTGTCGGCCGGCATCATGGCCGTGAAGGTGGTCAAGCACCTTGGTCTTGGAATAGCGCCCGCCGACCACCTTCTCGCGAGGTGCCGGTCTTGCCGCCGACATAGTAGCCCTTGACGTCGGCCCTGGTCGCCGTGCCCTTCTCGACGTTGAGCCGCATCAGATAGCGCATCTTCTCGCTGGTCTCGGGCTTGATCACGCGCGTTGGCGAGCGCTCAGCGCCTCCGCCTCGGTCGCGCTTGAGGAAGGTCGGCGGAATGAGCTTGCCGCCGTTCACCAGCGCGCCGATCGCCCATCACCGCCTGCAGCGGCGCGCACCGAGAGCCCGTGGCCGAACGCGATGGTCACCGTGTTGAGCTCGCCCCAGCGCTTGGGCACCAGCGGCTCGGCGCTTTCCGGCAATTCGGTGCGCAGCCGGTCGAGCTGGCCGAGCTTGCGCAGGAACGCACTTGTGGTGCTCGACGCCGAGCTCGAGCGCCATGCGCGCGGTGCCGATATTCGAGGAATAGGTGAAGATCTCCGGCACCGTGAGCACGCGGTTCTGGGCGTGGAAGTCGTGGATCGTGTGAACTTGCCGTAGCGCAGCGGCACGCGCGCGCGTCGAACGAGGAGTTGAGCGTGATCTTGCCGGAGTCGAGCGCCATCGCCAGCGTGAGCGCCTTGAAGGTCGAGCCCATCTCGTACACGCCGGTGGTGAGCCGGTTGATGCGGGTCGGGATCGATGCGCCTCGCGCGGATTGTTGGGGTCGTAGTCCGGCACCGACACCATCGCGATGATCTCGCCGGTGCGCACGTCGGTGATGCAGGCCGGCGGCGGCCTTGGCCTTGAACTTGTCGCGCGCCGCGATCAGCTCGTCGCGCAGCGCGTGCTGCACGCGCAGATCGACGGCGAGCTCGACCGGCTGCTGCAGCCGGTCGGTGGCGAGCCCCGCCATGTGCAGGTCGGCGAGCCCGCGGCCGTCGAGCCACTTCTCGATGCCGGCGATGCCCTGGTTGTCGATGTTGACGTGGCCGATCACGTGCGAGACCACCGGCGCCGTTCGGATAGACGCGCTTGTTCTCGGTCAGGAAGCCGATGCCCGGGATGCCGAGCCGGTGGATCTCGCTGCTGCTGGCTTGGCGTGATCTCGCGCTTGAGCCAGACGAAGCCGCGCTTCGACGACAGCCGCTCGCGCACTTCGTTGGCGTCGAGATCCGGCAGCACCGCGGTGAGCAGTTCGACCGCCTCGTCGACGTCGATGATCTCGCGCGGCTCGCGCGAACAGCGAGGGCGTCTTCACGTCGGTGGCGAGGATCTCGCCGTTGCGGTCGAGGATGTCGGGCCGCGCGGTCGCGACCGCGTCTGCGGACGCGCTGCGCGCGACCGCCGTGACCGTCGGCTGATGGCCGCGAACATGACCAGCCGCAGCGGCGATGACCGAATAGACCGCCGCGAACGCCAGGATCGCCAAGCCCGACGCCGCGCCTGCGCCTTCAGCGTTGCGGTCGACATTGCGGCCGTAGAGCAGCGTGCGCAGCGAGCGCCGCTCGCCAGCGGCTTTCCGACGGTGGCTGTCGGCCTGTCGCGGCGCTGCATCGCTGCTACCTCGCTTCGCCGCTGCGCAGCGGCTGGCACGCTTGCCGGTCGGTGTCCGGCGCGACGGGTCGTCGAGCATGGCGCCGATCGGATCGGTCGCCGGGCGCGGAACGCAGCCGGCGGGCGCTCGGGCAGCCGGTCGAGCTGGTCGAACTGCGTGCCTCGACCGGCTGCAGCGGCCAGGTGGCGCTTGGCCAGCCCCTGGATGCGGCCGGGCGTATCGAGCTTCGCCCATTCGGCGCGCAGCGCCGCGATGGCGTCGCGCTCGCGCGCGCGATCTCGCTGCGCAGCTTGGCGACGCGCTCGGCCTGCAGCGTCGAGTCGAACTTGATCTTGTAGACGTACGCCGCCGCCAGCATCGAGCGCGCCGATGACCAGGATGTTGAGAAGGCGCGATCATCAGCGCGCCCCGCGCACGACGTCGGCGAGCGACGGCAGGCGCGGCAGCAGATGCCGCGACGTCGTCGCGCGCGCGGCGCTGCGTCGGTGCGCTCGGCGGCACGCAAGCTTGGCCGAGCGGGCGCGCGGGTTGGCGGCGATCTCCGTCGTCGTCGGCGACGACCGGCCGCTTGCGTCAGGACGCGCGAAACGTCGGCGCCGTGGCGTCGGCTTCCGGCAGGTGGCGCGAGACCGCCGGCGGCGCGGCCGCGCTCGGCGAGAAATGTCTTGACGATGCGGTCTTCGAGCGAGTGGAACGACGACCACCACCAGCCGCGCCGCCCGGCTTGCAGCACGCGCTCGGCGGCGCTGAGCGCCGCGCGCCAGCTCGCCGAGCTCGTCGTTGACGAAGATGCGCAGCGCCTGAAACGTGCGCGTCGCCGGATGGATCGTCGCCCGGACGCGCGCGCACGACGCGCCGCGACGATCTCGGCGAGCGCGCGCGTGGTCGCGATCGGCGCGCTCGCTGCGCGCTTGACGATGGCGCGCGCGATCGGCGCGCGAATGCCGCTCCTCGCCGAGCGTGGCGATGATGTCGGCGAGGTCGCGCTCGCGGCGCGCGTTGACGACATCGGCGGCGCTCGGCCCGTCGCCGCCCATGCGCATGTCGAGCGGGCCGTCGAGGCGGAACGAGAATCCGCGCTCGGCGCTCGTCGAGCTGCATCGACGAGACGCCGAGATCGAGCACGACGCCGTCGACCGCCTCGTGGCCGGCAGCGCGCGCGATCGCGTGCGAGATTGGAGAACCGGTCCTCGACCAGAGTCAGCCGGCCCTGCGCCTGCTCGACCAGATCCGGCGCCGCCGCGCGATCGCGGTCTGCGATCGCGGTCGATGCCGATCACCGTGCAGTCGGCGGCGCCAGAATGCGCGCGCGTAGCAGCCGCCGGCGCCGAAGCGTCGCCGTCGATATAGACGCCGCCGTCGCGGACATCGAGAAGCTCCACAGCCGGGCGGCGCGAGCACGGGAATGTGACGGGCCGGTCCGCCAGCGACAGCCGAGCCGCCGCGGCCCGCCATCATTCCCGTGCTCAGTGCGCGTCTGCGCGCCGCCACCCGGGAGCTCAGCTGCTTCTTGAGCGCGCGACCTTCTCGGTGGCCTCCGCGAAGTTTCGCGCGAAAGCGGCCGGGCTCCCAGATCTGAAACTTGTGGCCGAGGCCGACGAATGCGACCGCCTCGGTGATTCCCGCATGGCTCTTGAGCGCGTCTCGGTGAACATCACCCGGCCCTCGCCGTCGATCTTCAGGCGTCTCGCTCGTGCCGTAGAGCGCCAGCGCGAAGCTGCTCGCGCTCGTCCGAATACGGCGCGATAGCGCCGCGATCAGCGCCTCGATCTCCGCGAGCAGCGCGTTGCCGCCCGCATCGATCGCCGGGCGATCCAGCGCCGGATAGCAATAGAGGCCATCGAGGCCGTCGCGGCCGAGCACCGCGCGGAATAGCGAGCCGGGATCGACACGCGCCCCTTAGCGTCGAGCCGCAGCGTGAAGTTCGCCACGAAGCGGTCCATACGCCCCTACCCCACTACCGACTGGACGCAACCGGGGACACAATTGGAGATGCTATTGGCGACGCACTCGGAGACGCTTGGACGACGCACGCCGGAGACGGGCGAAACCTCGGCACCGGATGCACGGCTCGCGCCTGACAGGCCTGTGTCCCAATTTGGGAAGTCGTGGGATATCATGGGATTACGTGGCCGTCAACAAAGCGGCCCCATCAACGCGACCCGCACGCGCCGTTGACGCAGGTCGGCCCCATTAACGGCCCAACGGTTAAACTTAAAGAAACGTTGCCAGAATTCCGGCCCCGCCTGGACCAGTGACCTCATGTGGATCGGGCTTATTCAGCGACATTCACGCCAACCGCAGAGGCGCTCGGAGGCCGAGCCTCGAGTCACGCCCGTCAGCGCCGGCATCACGTCGCTTCATCTTCCTCGGCGGCTTCACGTCGGCTACGGCGCCGATCCCGGCGCTCGCGGTCGACACCGTGCTGCGCGGGAGGTCGAGGCCGGCGCGGCTGGCCCTGCTCGGCACAGCCATGACGCTGCGTATTGCAGCGCGCACCGCCGGTGGCATGAGCCGCGGTTGCGGCCGCGTGAGGCCATCGATTGGACGCGGTCCCGGACTCGACCGCCGCACAGTGCGACTTTCTTGACCCGGTTGCCGCTGACCTTCGGCGGCAACACGACAGACTGTTCGTGCACGCCAGCGCGCACGACCCGCCGCGCTGGGACTACATCACCAGCGCCGAGTAAATCGAGAGCGCCTCGCGCAGCTTCGCACGCGACGCGCGCGCAAGCGACGTTCTGCGGCCACGTGCACGTGCCGCAGCTCTACCATCGCTGTCGCCGGCCGGCGAGATCGGCAGACACGCTGCCGGTGCAAGGCGTGGATAATTCAGCGCCGACGATCGGACTACTGCGCGCGAAGAACGATCGCTCGCGGTGATCGGTTCGGTCGGGCCAGCCGCGCGATTACGGAATCCGGCGACGCCTGCACGGCGCGCTCGAGACCGAACGCAACGTGCTGGTCTATGTGCGCGCGGTCCCGCCCGACGACAGAGAGCGCAGCCGCCCGCAAAATACAGCGAAGCCGGCCTGCCGCAATTCCTGGGGCAACGCCTTGCTCGCCGGTGTTTGAACTTCGGATGCTGCAGCGCAATCGCATAGCCAGTCGAACGCGCGCGCACCGGAGTTCCGTTTTCAAATTGCAGTCGGCGTCTTGCCGTAAAAGGGAACGGCGCTCTTCGCCATCGCGTTGAGGTTTCTGAACTCGTACGTAATGGAGGAGGGAGACCCCTATGCTCAAAAAATATTGTTATCGACCGCGCTGAGCGTGGCCCGTGGCGGGCGGCGCGTTTGCGCAATCGCCGCGAATGCGTCCGATAAGGAGAACCGGCCGTAAAGTCGGATTCGATGAAATCGGAAAGTTCCGGCAAGACGAACTTTGTGTCGTCCCAGAAACCTGACCAATGGCTGGCGTCCAAGTTCAAGGAGTACTGACGTTGTCGGATCCGACAATGAGAAGATCGGCGATGTCAGCGATATCCTGTTCGACAAGAGCGGGAAGGTCGAAGCCTTCGTGATCAGCGTTGGTGGTGTCCTGGGCGTGGGTGCGAAGGAAGTGGCCCTTGCACCAGAGCTCTTTCGATGTGTCCCGGGCCAAAACGGCTCGTCCAACAAGCTGAAGCTTGCCGCAACAAAGGACGAACTCAAGGACGCGCAGACGTTCGCGCGCTATGAGCCGCCGAAGCCGACAGGCACCACCGGCTCAGGCAATTCGATGGGCGGCGGTGGCATGAGGCCGGCAGGTACGAGCCTCCGGCCAGCAGCCGTTAATTTATCGCCCGAACTAGATCGCGTGCGGCCCGGGCAGGAGCGCCTGGGCCGCATTGCTGCTCAAGCCTTGCTTTTTTGATCGAGCGCGGTGAATGATGCGCCGCGTCTCTCTTCCACCACCGGTTTTATCCGGCCCATGTCCACGGCCTGTTTTCGCCGGATTCGCTTCATCGTCGCCGACGTCTTCGCCCTCGCCAATTTTGACGAGCGCAGGACGGCCGCCCGCCCGATATGATCTTGCTGCACTACACCGGCATGCAGAGCGGTGAGGCGGCACTGCAACAGCCTGACCACGGCTGCAAGCAAGGTTTCCGCCCACTACGTGGTATTCGAGAATGGCCGCATCGTTCAGTGCGTGCCGGAGTGACCGGCGCGCCTGGCACGCCGGGAATCGTCGTGGGCAGGGGAAACCGACATCAATTCGTGTTCGATCGGCATCGAGATCGTCAATCCCGGCGCATGAATTCGGCTATCCCGATTTTCCGCTGCGCCAGATTGCGGCCGTCATCTCGCTGTGCCAAATCGATCATCACCGGCGCGGGCCGATCAGCGCCGACCGCATCCTTGCGCATTCCGATGTCGCGCCCGCCCGCAAGCAGGATCCGGGCGAGAAATTTCCGTGGGGCCTGTCTGAGCAGATCCGGTGTCGGGCATTGGGTGCGCGCCGCGCCGCTCGACCTCGAAGGATCGGGCTCAAGCCCGGCGACCGCGGCGACGCAGTGACGCGGCTCCAACGGACGCTTACGTTCCTACGGCTACGGGCTCGCGGAAACGGCGACCTATGACGATCAACGCAGCGAGGTCATCACGGCATTCCAGCGGCATTTCCGGCAGGCGCGCGTCGACGGCGTGGCCGACCCGTTCGACGCTGCTGACGCTGCGCGCGCTTGATCGAAACGCGGCCGGCGCCGCCCGCTAGCGTGATCGGCTGCACGGACGGGGTTTCTTAAGCCTGCCGCGCGACGAGCCTTGACGCTGACCGGCGCGCATTCCCCATTCCTATCCCGTCAGTCGGCCGGACGGCTGCCCGCGCCAATGCCGAAAGGCGGCCGGAGAGGAAAGTCCGGGCTCCATGGACGAACGGTGCCGGATAACGTCCGGCGGGGGCAAGCCCCAGGGACAAGTGCCACAGAGAACGAGACCGCCTCGGCGCGTTGCGTTTAGCCGCGGCAAGGGTGAAACGGTGCGGTAAGAGCGCACCGCGTTTCCGGCGACGGAAGCGGCACGGCAAACCCCACCGGGAGCAAGACCGAATAGGAACGGCGCGGGAGCAATCCCGGATCTGTCCGGATCAGCCGTTCGGGTAGGTTGCTTGAAGCGCCGGGCAACCAGCGTGCAGGAGGAATAGCCGTCACGTTTGCGGCTCGCGCCGCGAGGCCATACAGAACCCGGCTTACAGGCCGGCTGATACGTGTGTAAGGGGGCTCGGCGGCAAACCCGCCGGGCCCCATATTGAGCCAAGCGATTGCATGAGCCGATCAAATCGCTTGCACTCGGCTGGTGGAGCAAGCGCTAATAGCGCTAGCGTCCGCGCTCCCGCATGACGCCCAACTTCCGCGAACGACTCGGAATAGCGCTCGGCATTGCCGGCGTGCTGTTATTCGGCGACGCTCGCCGGCGCACGCGCCTCGCGGTTCGTTGCCTTCGATCCGTTCTTTCTCTCGGCCGCGCGCGCGGCCATCGCCGGATTGCACCGGGCTTGACGCTGCTGCTCGTCTTGACGGCAAGCCGATTCCGCCGCGCGCGATCGTGGACTGAATTCGTTTTGGCCGGCATCTGCACGATCATCGGCTTTCCGGTGCTCATGGCGCTGGCGATGGTCAGCGTGCCGGCTGCCCATGGCGGCGTCGTGCTCAGCGATTCATTCCGCTGTGCAACCGCGGCTGCCGCCGCGCTCATCGCGCATGAGCGCCCGAGCGCCGGATTCTGGCTCGCAAGCATCTTGCGGGCGCCGCGCATCGTTGCTGATCTTCGTGGTGCGCCAAAGCGGCGCGCAACACAGTCCGGCTCCGGCGATCATGTATTTACTCGGCACCGTGCGTCTGCGGGCGCGTTCGGCTACACGCTGTCAGGCCGGCTGAGCCGGACGCGGCCCGGCTGGGAAGTGATCTGCTGGCAGGTGGCGCTCATTTCTGCCGCTGTCGATCGCTCGCGGCCTACGCGCTCTGGCCGCATTCGCTGGCCAGCATGCCGGCATCGGCCTGGGCCGGCTTGCTCCTATGTCAGCTTCGTCAGTCAGTTCTTTGCGCTTCTTCGTCTTCAACGCCGCCATGGCGATCGGCCGGCGTCTCGCAGTGTCGGCCAGTTGATGTTGCTGCAGCCCTTCGTAATCGTGGCGCTCGCGGCGCCGGTAAACGGAGAACCGATCCAGCTGGTCACGCTGGCCTATGCCGCCGCGGTCGTTGCGACCGTCGCGATCGAGCAGCGCATGCGCGTGACGCGCGGTTAAACGGCAGGCTTATTTTCTGTAGGCGGCCAGCATCGGCTTCGCCATCGGCACCGGCGGACGCGACCCACTCATTCGCGATGGCTGATCCATTTGGCCAGGCCGGATTTAGCGCCGGGCTTGCCGGGAGAACAATGATGCCGGCGTCCTTAAGCGCCTTGGTCTTGGCATCATTTCCTCAATCGACAATTTCCAACCACGTTCTTCGGCCACTTTCGCCGCATCGATCAATGCGACCTTTTCCCCTGCGGAAAGACGGCTAAATGCTTCCATGTTTGCGACTACCATGTTCCGCGGTAGCCAAGCCTGCGTATCCATATAGTGTGTCAGATACTCCTCGGCTTTCGACTGCACGCCGCTCGATGCCGAAGTAATCATAACGTCGACGCGGCCCGACGCGAAAGCGGCAGGAAGATCGGGACTTCGATCTGCGTGGGTTGGGCGGCGGCGAGTTCCGCGATCCCTTTGTCATCGCGTTATAGGTTCGGAACTTCAGTCCTTTGAGATCTTCCACCAGATCGATTTCACGCTTGGCGTAAATTCCCTGTGGCGGCCACGGCACCGAAAACAGAAGGAGCAATCGCTCCTTCGCGAGTCGCTTTTCAGAGATAAGGCCTTTGCGCAGCGTCGCGAGTTTGCGTGCACCTTCGTAGCCGGTTGCCGGGAGACAGGATCGAGTCGACGCCGTAGACTGGCGCCTCGTCTGCGGCGAGCGAAATCAGGACCTCTCCGGCCGCCGCCTTGCCATCGCTGACAGCGCGCTTGATCTCTGCGTGTTTGATCATCGCACCGCCCGGGTGGACAGCGATCTTCAATGACCCGCTGGTTGCTTTGTCCACATCCGCAGCAAATTGCGCGATGTTTAGTATCGAAACGACTTGCCCCGTAGTTGGTCGGCAAGTCCATTGGCTTTCGCGGCTGCGCTGCTGGCGACTGCACATGCAAGCCAGGGACCGCCACGAGTCCTTTCATTGAGCGTATTCCTCAATCAGCCGACTTAGTTCTTTTTGTAGGTTGCGATCACCGCTTCGCCTTCAGCGCCTGCCTTCTTCAGCCAGTCGGCGGTGAGACTGTTCGCCGACTTTCTTGAAGTCCGGCTTGCCAGCGTCGGACCCGGCGGCAACACCTTCATGCCGTGCGACCCGAGCTGGTCAGGATACCAGCCGCTCTTGTCCTGCCACACTTTCCAGCCGCGCTCTTCCGCGGCGGCGGCAGCCTTGAGGACCGCGCTCCTGTGTCGGCTTGTCGAGGCGCATCGAACGCTGCCTTGTTCATCATGCGTGACGTTCTTCGGTATCCATGCCTGCGTGTCGTAGAAGTGAGTCAGCGACTCCCACACCTTGCAGTCGTAGCCGGTCGCGCCCGACGACATGAACGAGTTGACCACGCCGGTCGCGAGCGCCTGCGGCAGTTCGGCCGCCTGCACGGTCACCGCCTGCGCGCCGACCAGCTTCGCCGATGCGCGCGGTGCCGACATTGTAGGCGCGCCATTTGAGGCCCTTCATGTCGTCGATCGTGTTGATGTCCTTCTTGGCGTAGATGCCCTGCGGCGCCCACGGCACCGCGAACAGCAGCATGATGCCCTGCGAGGCGAGCTTCTTCTCGATCGCCGGCTTCGACGCCTTCCAGAGCTTGCATCGGCTTCGGCGATAGCTGGTGGCCAGGAACGGCACGACGTCGATGCCGAAGATCGCGGTCTTCGTTCTCGTGGATCGAGATCAGCACCTCGCCCGATCTGCGCCTGCCCGGTCTGCACCGCGCGCTTGATTTCGCGGCGCCTTGAACAGCGAGGCGCCGGGATGCAGCGCTGATCTGCAGCTTGCCGCCGGTCGCGTCGGCGACGTCCTTGGCGAAGGCGGCGAGATTTTCCGCTGTGCGGATTGTCCGGCCGGATAGGCGGCCGGCAGATTCCACTTGGTCTGCGCCGAGGCGGGGCTGACGCGATGCGCAGCGCGGCGCCGCTGCAGGCCGCGGCGAAGACTTGACGGTCGGAACAGTCATGGCTGATCGCCCTCTCGGTTGAGCTCAGCTCGGGAAAGGCCATCGCGCGGCAGCACCATCACGATATCAGGAAATACCGTGATGATGGCAACCGCGACGACCAGCAGGAAGAAGAACGGCAGCGACGCCGCGCGCGACGGTATTGGAATCCTTGCCCGCTCATGGTCTGCAGCACGAACAGGTTGAAGCCGACCGGCGGCGACACCTCGGCCATCTCCACCACCAGCACGACGAAGATGCCGAACCAGACCAGGTCGAAGCCGGCCTGCTTGATCATCGGAATGACGATCGCGGTGGTCAGCACGATCATCGAGATGCCGTCGAGCGCGGTGCCGAGCACGATGTACATGACGGTCAGCGCGGCGATCAGCGCGTAGGGGCTGAGAGCTGCAGGCTGTCGACCCAGCTCGCCAGCGCCGCTGGAATGCCGGTATAGGCCATCGAGGTGGACATGTAGGAGGCGCCGGCGAGGATCAGCATGATCATGCAGGTGACGCGCGTCGCTCCCATCACGCTCGCCCAGAACGACGTCCCAGCTGCAGCGCGCCGTGCCACCAGGCGATGGCGAGCGAACCCAGCACGCCCCAGGCGGCGCATTCGGTCGCGGTCGCCCAGCCGAGCAGCAGCGACGAGGAACACCAGCACGATCAGCAGCATCAGCGGAATCGAGCTGCGCTGGATTCGTGCGAGCTTCTCGCGAAACGACATCGCCGGCTCGGCCGGCGGCGTTCGTCCGGATTGAGCAGCGACCAGCACTGCGATGTAGCCGGAATAAAGCACCATCACCGAGAGGTCCGGGCAGGAAGCCGGCGAGAAACATCTGGATGATCGAGACATTCGCCTGCCACCGCATAGACCACCATGGTGATCGACGGCGGGATCAGGATGCCGAGCGTGCCGGCCCCGGCGAGCGAGCCGAGCGCAGACCATCTCGTCGTAGCCGCGCTTCTTCAGCTCCGGCAGCGCGATCTTGGCGACGGTGGCGCAGGTCGCGGCCGACGAGCCCGACACCGAGCCGAAGATGCCGCAGGCCAGCACGTTGACGTGCATCAGCCGGCCGGGCATGCCGGTTGAGCCAGGGCGCGAAGCCCGCGGAACATCTCCTCCGACAGTTTGGTGCGGAACAGGATTTCGCCCATCCAGATGAACAGCGGCAGCGCGGCCAGCGTCCACGAAGCGCTGTTGCCCCAGATCGTGGTGGCGAGCACGCGGACCGGCGGGGATGTTGCCGCCGACGAATTGCATGCCGACATAGCCGGTCGCCAGCAGCGCGACGGCGATCCACACACCGCCAGCCAGCAGAACGGTCGAGGAAGATCAGCAGCAGTGCAGCGCAGATGCTCGATCGAGTTCCACCATCATCAGACCCCGCTCTGAATGGCCTGCTCGACCACCTCTTCGGCGGTCTTTGGCGTCGGCTTCTCGTAGCGCGGCGATGTTGCCGCGAATGCACATGGATGAATTCATCGATGAACGCGATCAGAAGAATGACCAGACCGCCGCGAATAGCCGAGCTGCAGGATCCACAACGGCACCGGCAGACGACGCCCTGCGCCATGTCGTGGAAGCGCCAGGATCGAAGGTCAGCAGCACGGCGTAATAGGCGAAGAACGCGACGAAACCGATCCGCCGACCAGCAAGCGAACCGATCTTCGACGACGTGGCGGGTGCGGCCTTCGAAGCGGTCGATCAGCAAGCCCGACCCGGATCATCTCGCCGTGACGGAACGTGTGGGCGAGGCCGAGGAACGCCGTCGCCACCATGCACCACGACACGAGGTCGTCGCCGGCCGGAATGTTGAAACCGAGCGGCCGACCAGCCGAGCAGGACATCATCAGGATGAAAATCGCGAGCAGAAACACGCCCGCCGCGTAACCTGCAAATTGATAAAGCCGGTCGAGAAAAACGCGTATCATTCTAATCCCCGCGCATGATGGCTTTTGCCGAGGCCGGCGCGCAATAGCCATTCAAAGGAGGACCGGCGGATTTTCGGGTCGCCGCACCGCCACGAGTCGGATCGGATCGACACCCTGGCTCTCAGCGTCGGCGCGGCGGCGGGCGCACTCAAAACCGGATCAAGGCCTTGGCCGCGTCGGGCTCCTGGCACGCCGCGCCCAGGCCGGCGGCAAAGCCGATTTTCGTCTGCAACTCTTCCGGAATGCGGACCGACGGCCTCTACGCCAGGAACGTCAAATATGCGCGTCGCGACAACGACCACCATATCCGCCTCGCCACGCGCGACCACTTCGACAGTATCTTCAGCCTCCATCGGCTTGAGCTTACCCTGCATCTCCGCCTTGATGCCCATGCGATCGAGCAGACTGACAAAGTACAGCCCGCTGGCCCCTTTGCCCGGATAGGCCACGGCCTTTGCTGCAAGCAATGTACGCTTGAAGGCCTCGACCGACGAGATGTCGGGCTTGGGTGCGCCCTGACGCACTGCCACACCCAGCCCGGCGCGGCCGAAATCGGTGCGTGGTCCAACAACCATACTGTCCTTGATCAACGCGTCGATGATCGGCGGATTCCCGACGACAACATCGAAACTTTCGCCGGCATCGATCTTCTTCTTGACCTCGGATTCACCCCAAAGCGCAGCTCGATCTTGTTGCCGGTGGCGTGCTCGAACTGGGTGCACAGCTCGCGCACCGCGGCCCTGGGACCGTTGCCGCTCAGAACCTTAAGCTCAACCGCGTGTGCGGCTTCAGAAGGCGACAACCAGCGGGCACCGCGAGCGCCAACAACCTGTTCATGGGTTCACCACTTATTTTTCCGGTACCCGAGCCTAGCAGGCTTGTCTTTGCCCCTGACAGGCCGGACATAGTGCAGCCCTCGTCAGCATTCAGCACCATGCCAGTAAAAGCATCACCTCAGCTCTGGGACTTCTGGATTGACCGCGGCGGCACGTTCACCGACATCGTCGGCCGACGCCCGACGGCACGTTGGTGGCGCACAAGCTCCTGTCGGAAAACCCCGAGGCCTATACGGACGCCGCCGTGCAAGGCATTCGCGATTTGCTCGGACTGCGGGCTGGCGAAGAAATCCCGCCCGGCCGCGTCGGCGCGGTGAAGATGGGCACGACAGTCGCAACCAACGCCCTGCTCGAGCGCAAGGGCGAACGCACGCTCCTGCTGATCACCAAGGGCTTCCGTGACGCGCTCAAGATCGGCTACCAGGCGCGCCCGAAAATATTCGCGCGTCACATCATCAAGCCCGAGATGCTCTACGAGCGTGTGGCGGAAGTCGACGAGCGTGTGCGCGCTGACGGCACGGTGGAGCGGGAGCCAGATCTCGCGAGCGGTACGCGCCGATCTGGAGCGCTGCCAAGGCTGACGGGATCAAAGCCGTCGCGATCGTATTCATGCACGCCTACCGCTTTCCCGAGCACGAGAAGCGTGTTGCAGCGGCTCGCGCGCGAAATGGGCTTTGCGCCAGGTTTCCGGTGAGCCATGAAGTGTCGCCGCTGATCAAGCTGGTTGGCCGCGGCGACACCACGGTGGTGGACGCCTATTTATCGCCGATCCTTCGCCGATATGTGGCGCAGGTGGACAGGGATCTCGATGCAAAACGATCCGCTGCGCGACTGATGTTCATGATGTCGTCCGGCGGACTGACCGACTGCCGAACTGTTCCAGGGCAAGGATGCGATCCTTGTCCGGCCCGCCGGCGGCGTGGTCGGAATGGCGGAAACCGGACGGCAGGCCGGGTCTCGATCGCCTCATCGGCTTCGACATGGGCGGAACATCGACCGATGTGTCGCATTTCGACGGCGAGTACGAGCGCGCGTTCGAAACGGAAGTCGCCGGCGTGCGAATGCGCGCGCCCATGATGCTGATCCATACCGTCGCAGCCGGCGGCGGCTCAATCCTGCATTTCGACGGCGCGCGCTTCCGCGTCGGTCCCGATTCTGCGGGCGCCAATCCCGGCCCGAAATGCTACCGGCGCGATGGGCCGCTGGCCGTCACCGACGCCAACGTGATGGTCGGCAAGCTCATTTCCGGACTTCTTCCCGAAGATCTTCGGGCCGTTTCGCGGAATCTTCCGCTCGATGCGCATGCCGTGCGCAATGCCTTTGCCGACCTGGCGCAGCAGGTCGGCGATCGCAAACGCCGAGGACGTCGCCGACGGCTTCATCAAGATCGCGGTCGAGAACATGGCGAACGCGATCAAGAAAATTTCCAGTGCAGCGCGGGTTATGACGTCACGCGCTATGCGCTGAATTGCTTCGGCGGCGCGGGTGGCCAGCACGCATGTCTGGTCGCCGACGCGCTTGGCATGACCGCGCGTGCTCATCCACCCTTCTCTTCGCTGCTCTCTGCCTACGGTATGGGCCATGGCCGACATACGCGCCACGCGCGAACAGGCAATTGAACTCGCTTTCGGCGACAAGGCGCTCACGGCGATAGCCCGCGTCGGCGCAGCGCTTGGCAAGGCGACAAAGGCCGAGGTCGCCGGCCAGGGCGTGCCGCCGGGCAAGATCAAGATATTTGCGCGCGCGCATATCGCTATCGCGCGGGCACCGATACGGCGCTGGTCGTCGCGGCCGGCAGTGCCGCCGCCATGAAGCGCGCGTTCGAGAAGGCGCATAAGGCTCGTTTCAGTTTCATCGACCGCACAAAACAAATCGTGGTCGAAGCGGTCTCCGTGGAAGCCGTCGGCGGCGGTGCAAAGTTTCCGAAAAGTCGGTGAAACGCTCGCGCGGCGTCCTGCCGAAACCCGCCTTGCGTACACAGTTCTTTCCAGCCGGACGACTGGCACAAGGCGAACGTCTACACCGCGCGAGCAGCTCAAGCCAGGCTCGCGCGTGAAAGGCGCAGCCATCATCATCGAACCGCACCAAACCATCGTTGTCGAGCCTGGCTGGCAGGCTGAGTTGACCGCCAAAAATCATTTGCTGCTCACGCGCGCGAAGAAGTTCGAAGCGTACGTACGCCATCGGCACCGCATGCCGACCCGGTGATGCTGGAAGTGTTCAACAATCTCTTCATGTCGATCGCGGAACAGATGGGCGTGTCGCTGCAAAACACGCGCCTATTCGGTCAACATCAAGGAACGGCTCGATTTCTCCTGCGCGGTGTTCGCGCATGACGGCACGCTGGTCGCCAATGCGCCGCACATGCCGGTTCATCTTGGTTCCATGGATCGTTCGGTGGAAACGATCATTCGCGACAATGTGGGACAGATCAAACCCGGCGACATCTACGCCATCAACGCGCCCTACAACGGCGGCACCCATCTCCCGACATCACTGTCTGCACGCCGGTGTTCGACGACAGGAAGAAATCGATCCTGTTCTGGGTGGCGTCGCGCGGCCACCACGCCGATGTTGGCGGCATTTCGCCCAGGTTCGATGTCGCCGAATGCGACCACCATCGAGCAGGAAGGCGTGCTGTTCGACAATTTCAAGCTGGTCGACCGCGGCCGTTTCCGTGAAAGGAATTGATGGCGGCGCTGACCGGCGCGAAGTATCCGGCGCGCAATCCGGTGCAGAATATCAACGACATCAAGGCGCAGATCGCCGCCAACGAAAAAGGCGTCGCCGAGCTGCGCAAGATGGTCGTGCACTTCACGCTGCCTGTCGTGAAAGCCTACATGCAGCATGTACAGGACAACGCAGCCGAAAGCGTGCGGCGTGTGATCGACCGGCTGCACGATTCGGAATTCAGCTACGAGATGGACCAGGGCACCGTGATCAAGGTGAAGATCACCGTCGACAAGAAAAGCGCGAGGCGACTGTCGACTTTACCGGCACAAGCGGGCAGCAGCCGACCAATTTCAATGCGCCAGAGCCGGTGACGCGCGCGGCGGTGCTCTATGTGTTCCGCGTGATGGTCGATGACGACATCCCGATGAACGCCGGCTGCCTGCGGCCGATCAATATCGTGATCCCCGAGCGCTCGATGCTGTCGCCGGAATATCCGGCCGCCGTGGTCGCTGGCAACGTGGAAACATCGCAGGCGGTGACCAACTGCCTGTTCGGCGCGCTCGGCGCGCTCGCGGCCGCGCAGGGCACCATGAACAACCTCAATTTCGGCAATGCGCGCTATCAGTACTACGAGACGATCTGCTCAGGCTCGCCGGCGGGCCCCGGCTTCAACGGCACCGATGCGGTGCACACGCACATGACGAACACGCGCCTCACCGATCCGGAGGTGCTGGAGTTTCGCTATCCCGGTCGTGCTCGAGGATTTCCACATCCGCACCGGCTCCGGCGGGCGCGGCAAGTGGCACGCCGGCGACGGCATCCGGCGCACCATCCGTTTCCTGGAGAAGATGGAATGCACGATTCTGTCGGACACCGCCGGGTGCGCCCGTTCTGGCCTTGCCGGCGGCGAAGCCGGCCAGGTTGGCGAGAACGCGGTGCGGCGGAGAGACGGAAATATCGAGCGGCTACAAGGGTGCGACGCTACCGATCATTGATCAAAACGAGGCCGATTATCATGCAAACGCCCACGGCCGGCGGGTATGGAACGCCGGAAACACAGTAATTGAAGCAAATCTGGCGCGGCGGTCGTCAATCATTAGCGCCGGCCTTGCTTGATTTTGCCGGCCGAGATGCAAATCTTCGGGCCATGCGCATCACCGTTCTCTCAGCCGCGTTGTTGCAGCATGCTCGCCATGCCGGCACAGGCGCAGGTTTATCCGGTGCAAGGCAAGTGGGGCCAAAGCGCGGGCAGCGACAAAAGGCGCGATCGACTGCGCGAACAACGAGCGCGTCATCGAGTTCATCGGCAACCAGCGCACCGACAGCAACGGCGGCGTGCCGTCTTATCGTAATCAGTCGGTTCAATCAGAGGGGCCGTCGACGTATCGCGTGGTCGATGAGTTTTCCACCGGGCAGATCAGCGCGGGCCACACCGCTTACGGGCTTCGCAAGATCGATGCCGATCACATCGAGATGAACATGCAGGACGGCAGCTTGCTGAAGCTGCAGCGGTGCAAGTAAGTTTCATCCGTAGCAGAATGGTCGTCGCCGGCAAGGCGCGAAGCGCCGTCTTCGTGGCGCTAATGGCGCGCGATGATCTCGCGCTCGCCACGATGCACCGGTGCTGCCTCGTGACCTTGCCGCAAGCGCGCCGAAGAAGAAATCGTCGGACGGCGCGCTTTGAGCGCGCTCCGGCGGCGGCGGCGGGGACGCGGGCCGTTCCACATGCAGGTCACCGAGCTGCGCACTCGCCGTCGGCAAAGATGCACTTGGCTCAGCCAGCAAAAGGCGCACGCCGAGCACCTCGCTCCAGGCCCGCCATTCGGCGCAGTGCTTCGTCGGGCCTGCGGCGTCAGAAAGAGCGGCAGCGTCAGTGCAGGATCGCTGTGCTTGCAGGACGACTGCCAGCAGCGTCTGCGTCACCGCCCTCAGCCCGGCAGCCAACTATAGTGAAATGCCGTCGTAACGCTGCGACCGGCATGTTGAGCGCCATGCGCATGCCGTGCAGCGAGCGCCGCAGCACACACGCGCTCGCGATGGAGCTCGATATCGCGCACCCGCCCATCGGCGGCGGCATCGCTCGCGCAAAACCGTACGGGCAAGCCAAAGGGTCGAGCCGCAGGGTCGCGGCCCGACCCGGCGCATCCGCCACATCGCATTTGACGCCTCGAAACTCTCCCGCGCCCGGCTTATGTGCCTGGTCGCGCGTCGATACATGGCAGAAAAGGCGTCAAATCCGCTTAAAGTTCTGGGTTAACCGGCCGTAGCGATGCGGTGTTTCGCGATGAGATGATTGACGCCGCGTTGCGAACCATGATTGACGAGGTGTTGCCGTCACCATCCAAATTGTCCCGGTTCGGCGGTTGAACCAGCACCGCGACATATGTGAAAGACAATCAGTGACCGCTCCTGCCGCCTCGCTCCTCGACCTCGCTCCACTGACCGACCGGGCGGAACGGCTGGTAAAAGCCGCGCGCGGCTGCCGGCGCGGACGCCGCCGATGCGGTGGCGCTGCGAACAATGTCATTGGGCATAGAAGTGCGCGACGGACGGACCGAGGAATCGGAGCGTGCCGAGGGCGACGACCTCGGTGCCTGCGCGTGCTGGTCGGGCGCCGGCAGGCCATGGTGTCCACAAAATGACGTTAACCGGCGACGGCGCCGCACGCTTTGGCCGAACGGGCCGTCGCCATGGCGCGCGGTGACGCCGGAAGACAAGTTCGCCGGCCTCGCCGACGCAAGCCTGCTGGCGCATGATTTTCCCAATCTCGATCTGATTGATCCCAACCTGCCAACGGTCCGGCGAACTCTCGAAACGCATGGCGCGCGCCACCGAACAAGCGGCACTTGCCGTCAAGGGCGTCAGCAAATCGGGCGGCGCGTCCGCATCGGCCAGGAATCGGCGGAATGGTGCTGGTCACCAGCCACGGCTTTCAGTGGCGCCTATGTCGGGTCGAACCACTGGTCTGGCGGTAACCGCGATCGCAGGTGACGGCACCGCCATGGAGCGCGACTACGACTACTCGTCGGTACGGCACGCAGCGGATCTCGAAAGCCCTGAAAAGATAGGTCGCAGCGCGGGCGAGCGTGCCCTCGCACGGCTCAATCCGCGCAAGGTCTCGACTCGCAAGGTGCCCGGTGGTGTTCGACTCCACGCTCGGCGGGCTCCCTGGTTTCGCATCTCGCCGGCGCAGTCAATGGCAGCTCGGTCGCACGCAAGACCAGCTTTCTGCGGGACCAGATGGGCAAGAAGCTGTTTGCCGATGGCATTCACATCATCGACGATCCCCTGCGCAAGCAGCGGGCTCCGCTCTCATCCTTTTGACGGCGAAGGGGTCGTCTGCCAGGAAGCTCGCGCTGGTCGAGGACGGTGTGCTTGCGCTCCTGGCTACTTGGACAGCGCGACCGCCCGCGAGCTTGGCCTCGTTACCACCGGCAACGCGCAACGTGGCAGTTCGTCGGTGACTTCGCCCGGGCCAGCAATCTCCATTTGGAGCCGGGTCAACTCAGCCCCGAGGAACTTATCTGCGGATATTGCCGACGGTTTTACGTCACCGATTTGATCGGCGTGGGTGCGAACATGGTGACGGGCGACTACAGCCGTGGTGCATCGGGGTTCTGGATCCAGAATGGTAAACGCACCTATCCCGTGAGCGAGGTAACCATCGCCGGCCACCTGCTTGATATGTTCCGCACACTGACCCCGGCTAACGACCTCACATTCCGCTACAGCACCAACGCACCAACGTTGCGCGTGGAGGGCCTGACCGTTGCCGGCCAATGAGACAGGCGACTTGCGCGAGCCGCTCGAAGCCATCATGCGCAAGGCTGGAGAGCTTGCGCGCGAGACCGCACGCCGTCCGTTCAAAGCGCTGGACCAAAGGCGCCGATCATTCGCCGGTCACCGAGGCAGAACATCGTGGTCAACGAGTTTCTGCACGGTCAGCTCAGCACACTTTTGCCCGGTGCCGGGTGGCTGTCGGAGGAATCACCAAGACCAGTTGCCCGACCGGGCGTTGCCACTTGCCTGGATAGTCGATCCGATCGACGGTACGCGCGCCTTTATCTCCGGCCGCGCCGACTGGAGCATTTCAGTCGCACTCGCCGAACATGGGCGCCCGCTGACCGCGGCGCTCTACGCGCCGGTGACCGACGAGATGTTCCTTGTTTCGCGTGGTGGCGGCGCCACGGTCAATGGCGTGCCGATCAGGACGACGTCAGGAGAAACGCTCAACGGCGCCAGGCTCGCCGGCCCCAGGCGCTATCTCGATCGGCTCTCTGCACTAACGCCAGGAATACTGGTCCAGCCCAAAGTGCATTCGCTCGCATTGCGAATTGCGCGTGTTGCGCAGAGAGCGCTCGATGCCGCAATCGCCTCGGGCGGCAGTCATGACTGGGACCTTGCGGCGGCCGATCTTTTGGTGCACGAAGCCGGCGGCGCACTCACCGACTTCGTCGGCCGGCCGCTGAAGTACAATAAACCGCAATCCGCGCACGGCGCACTGATAGCCGCCGGCTATTCCCGCCACACTGCGTTGATCGGGCTTGTGCGCGACCGCGAAGCCGAATTCGCGTAAATTTGCTAACCTCGAATCCGCCGCCGCCGGGAGCTTTGACCAGGGATCGACTCATGTCGCAGAGATCGCCCACCGCAAAAAGCGGTTACTGCATCTCGTATTGGGCGGCGGAGACTGACCGAACTCGGCGGCAACGAATTCAAGGATCTCGAAAAAATCGATATTGTCGGCGTCTTTTCCCAACTACGCGACCGCCTACGTCGCGTGGAAGGCCAAAGCGCAGCAGACGGTCGACAACGCCCATATGCGCTATTTCATCGTCCACCTGCATCGCCTGCTCGACCCCGACGCTGCGGGCCGACCAGCCCGTTGAGTGCCCATGCCACCGTTAAAGCGTATCGTCAGCTCACCTGCATTCCAGGAAGCCGTCGGCGCGGTGGCGGCCGCTTATCTGCGACTTGCCTGGCGCGACGAGCAGAGTCACCCTCGAGCCTTCGGGCATCTACGAGATCGGTGGACATGCCGGCGATCATCGCAATGTGGCACGGCCAACATTTCATGGCGCCGTTCATCAAGCGCAAAGACCCGCGCCACCGGACCAAGGTGCTGATATCGCGCCACCGCGACGGCGAGATCAATGCGCGTGCTGCCGGAGCGACTGAACATCGGCACCATCCGCGGGTCGGGCGCCCATAACGGTGAGTTTTACCGCAAAGGCGGGGCCGCCGCCTTTGCGGAGATGCTCAAGGCCCTGAACGAAGGCTACAATATCGCCATGACTGCCGATGTCCCAAAGGTCGCACGCATCGCAGGCTTCGGCGTAGTGAAGCTTGCGCAGCACTCCGGCCGGCCGATCTACGCGGTGGCGATGGCCTCGAGCCGCGCGCATCGAGCTCGACAACTGGGACCGATCCGCCATCAACCTGCCTTTCAGCCGCATGGGATTGGTCGCCGGCGGTGCGATCCGTGTGCCGCCCGACGCTGACGACGCAGCGCTGGAGGCGGCGAGACAACAGGTCGAAAGCGAACTCAATCGCGTTACAGCACGCGCATATGAGATAGCCGACCGAACCGGGGCGACAGATCTTGAGTGGCAGGCTTCCGGCCGGTTTGCGGATGTACCGGCTGTTGTCCGCCGCGGCGGGGCCATTCATCCCCGTTCTGCTGGCACGGCGCGCCAAGCGCGGCAAGGAGCATCACCAGCGTCTGTCCGAGCGCCGGGGCGAAATCATATCGCACGGCCGGACGATCCTCTTGTCTGGCTGCATGGCGCGAGTGTCGGAGAACTGGCCAGCGTTCTGCCTCTGATCGACCGCATCTGCGCCCGCGGCATCAACATGCTCGTGACGACCGGCACGGTCACATCTGGCGGGCTCGCTGAACAGCGCCTTCCGCCCGGGGCGGTCCATCAATTCGTTCCGTTCGATATCCCGCGCTTCGTACGTCGCTTTCTCGATCATTGGCGCCCCAATCTCGCGCATTGTTCGTCGAAGCCGACCTGTGGCCAAACATGATGATCGAAGCATCGGCGCGCGGCATTCCGATGGCGCTGGTCAACGCCCGTCTGTCGAAAAATTCCTTCGAGCGTTGGCGTCGCCTGCCCAATTCGATTGCTGCCTTGCTTCAGCGTCTTGATCTTTGTCTGGCTGGCACCTCGCCCGACGCTGAGCGATTGAGCGAGCTGGGCGCGGCAAATGTCGTCGTCACCGGTAATCTCAAGATTGATGTGCCGCCGCCGCCCGCCGACCCAACAGAGCTTGCAACATTGCAACGTGCAATCGCAGGGCGGCCAGTGATTGCAGCCGCTTCCACCCATGCCGGCGAGGAGAACGTGATCATTGAGGCGCATGCCCGCCTGCGTGCGAGTTTTTCCGGATCTCCTGACATTGATCGCGCCGCGCCATCCCGAGCGCGGGCCCGGTGTCGCCGAGCTCGCCGCATCGCAAGGCTTGAACGCGGTACTCCGCTCGCGCGGAGAATTGCCCAAACGCACGACCCAGGTCTATGTGGCGGACACAGTTGGCGAGCTTGGCCTGTTCTACCGGCTGACGCCGGCGGGTGTTCATTGGCGGCTCGCTTGATCAGACATGGCGGGCAAAATCCAATCGAGGCTGCCAAGCTGCGCTGCGCAATTGTGCACGGACCGCATGTCTGGAATTTCGCAGAAATATACAGCGCGCTCGACGGCGTGCATGGGGCCGAGCTGATTGACGATGCCGATCGCCTGACGGCGCACTTTGCCGCATGGCTTAACGACCCCGATGCCTGTGCTCGGGTGGCCGAAGCAGGACACAGGATTGTGGAGACTCTGGGTGGCGGGCTCGATCGAACCCTCTGCGTCCCTAACATTAACGATGCCGCCCTTTTCGTCACGGGCACAGCCCAAGGAGGCCGAAAGCTCGGAGCCTTGACGGCAGCCCGTCGTAAAGAATATCGCAGCGCGCTTAAGCGCCTTACCGTTTTGCAGGTGGATCTTTTGTAAAGCGCCGTCGTCTGTTCCCTCCAACCTTACGATGGTGTCAGAGCACACCGTGATCCCGTGCTGTTGAAGACGTGCCTGCATGCTTGGCGAGACCGTTGACGGGCCATCGGTGCAAAGGAGCACGTCCGATGACCACTGCTTCATCATGAGAGCCAAACTGCCGCCTTTATCGCCCTCACCATAAACCGCGAGAGGTTGGTCCCGGTGCTCGAAACCATCGCAATAGGGGCAGTGGTGAACGCTCCGACCATACAGCCGTTCGATACCGTCAAGTCGCGGCACTTCATCTATCAGGCCCGTCGTGAGCAGGATCTTGCGCGCCCTCGACAGTAAAGCCATCCGCGCACGCAACCGAGAAACGATTCCCGGAGGGGTTATTGTCAGTTACGCGGTCCACGCGCGACGTTACGGTAGGGTACCGTTCGAGTTCCAACCTACCCCTGGCTAACAAGTCACTTGGAGCCATGCCTTCGTGGCCAAGCAGGCAGTGCACAGCTGGCGACGCCTGATTTCGAGGCTGCCCCACGTCGCACAGAACTACGCGCCGACGGCATCGCCCGAGCACGATCGCGGCGCTTAGACCTGACGGACCGCCTCCCACAATGACGACGTCATAAACATCGGTCATCCCCACTCCAGGTAATTATTCGTTCAGCCGCTTTGTGAAGTTAGCCGGCAAACTGCGCCGTCAAGTTCACCACTAACGCAATTACCATCGTGTTGAAGAAGAACGAGAGGAGGCCATGCAGCATCACGGTGCGGCGGGTCTCACGCGAGGTGATGTTGATGTCTGAGGTTTGCGCGGTGGTCCCGACGACCAGCGATAAGTACAGGAAGTCGAGATAGTCTGGACATTTCTGCCCATGAAAATCAAACCCTGCTCCCGAGCCTCCTGAACGCCTCGTTTTGCTATGGAACTCGTGCGCATAGTAGAGAGCAAAAACAAAATGCACGAGAAACCAGGACACCAGAATGGTCGAGAAGGATAGGCCGAAGAGCACTATCGCTTCGGAGCCCTTCGCTTTGCTCAAGCCCGAGAGCTGCGCCCCGATAGCAACCATCATCGCAGCCGAAGCGAGAATTGTCAGAATAAGGATCGCGCTCCTGCTTTCCTCTTCCAGGCTAGCTTGTTGCCTTATGCCGTCAATCTCACACCGGAACATCATGACGCCCAGAAGCGCGATGTAAAGCCATCCCGCCGCGTTCCAAGCGGCTAAAATTCGGGTCATCGCACCATCAAGCGGCACCAAGACGGCAACCAGGACGCCGACGATCAACGCCACAAGCAAGCGGCTGTGTGCCCACAATCGTGCTGAGACTCGGGGATTTACTGCTTCGTGCAGCGACTTACTTTTGCTGTCGGCATCAAGTCACGCGAGGTCTGCGGCTCGTAGATCAACGAACGTGCTGATCAAATGGTTCGTTACAGCGACATCTTCATCCGGGTGTCTTTTTCAAAAGTCGCCCCTCGAGGTCGCCTAACCCCCAACAAGGACTATTGATCGATCCGCCGGCGATCCGCATTGAAGAACTGCCCACCACCCGTTCAAACGAAAGACTGAGGGCGGTCCCCTGTTTGTCAGCCGAAAAACCACATCCACCACCTTTGATTACCTGCCCGTGGTGCTTGGAGCCTCTGCTACCGGCGATCGGCTGAGCACGTTCGCCCGCCATGACGATTTTTTGTACTCAGCGGGACAGTGACTGGAACTAAGCGATCGCAGCCCAGTTCTCTCTATAGCAGGCGCACACTTGGCGCCCTCTCCCCTACAAGGAGCATTCCATGAGTAACACCCCTGGCGCGCAGGCGCAGGCAAGCACGCACGCAGGCAGAAACAGTCCTTCCGACATCGATGAGCTGCGCGACAACATTGCGGATATCGCCGGCAGCGTCGGGGATATGGCGAGTCGCCAATACGAGCAGGCTTACGACGTGGCAACCGACGCTGTCGAAGAAACAGGCCAGATCATCAGACGCAACCCGCTCGCCTCAATCGGAGTCGGCTTAGGTGTTGGCTTCCTGTTGGGACTTATCCTGACGGGCGGTCGCACTCACCGCGCCTGACGACCGCACTCTCACCCATCTTTCACTCCTCTTACCGGAGACTCCCATGGCACAAGCACCAAAGACGCTAGACGAACTGTTTCATGACACCTTGAAGGACATCTACTTCGCGGAGAAGAAAATCCTGGCGACGCTGCCCAAAATGGCGAAGGCAGCTCAGAACGGTGAACTAAAGGCAGCCTTTGAAAAGCACCGCGATGAGACAGAGGGTCAGGTCGAGCGACTGGACCAGGTTTTCGCAATCATCGATAAAAAGCCCCAGGGCAAGACCTGCGCTGCCATCGTCGGTATCACCGAGGAGGGAGCTGAAATCATGCAGGAGTACAAGGGCTCCCCTGCACTAGATGCCGGCCTCCTCGCTGCGGCCCAGGCTGTCGAGCACTACGAAATTTCGCGTTACGGCACTCTGCGCACTTGGGCCGAAGAGCTGGGCCACACTGATGCGGCTTCCCTTCTTCAGGAAACGCTCGACGAAGAAGAAGCCACAGACCAAGCCTTGACGGAAATAGCCAAGACCGCGGTCAATCAGGAAGCCGAAGCCGCTTAGGGCCGACGCGTCGACGTGACCGCGGAATTTCAGCCGACCCGTAGTCGTTCCGCCCCGCACGTTAATCTTCCAAGGACCGGCAAAAGAGCACGTGTGCGGTTTGCTAACAGGAGGCGTTCATGCGTAAAGAACTTAAGAACATCGCTGAATATAGGAAGCCGAGTAACGATGCTTTTGCGTCGGTCGCCCGGTCGTTCGGTGAGGCCAACAATCGTCTTAAGGCGCTTGCCGTAGAGTCAGTTGGGCGCGCGGTTGAGATTCAGTCTCAGTTCGTCGCCAAAGCATATGACACCTACATTTCCGAGATATCGAAGCTCGGAAGGATGTTCTTCGTCGGGTACAGAACCTTCACTCCTCGGCCACAATCAACTGCCATATGCCAATCTCAACGAAAAGAAAGCCGTGGATAGTCAGCAACGCGCGTCGGCTGAAGCCAAGGTCAATGCCGAGCCCGCGAGGCGACGAACCGCCGCCCAGAGTATGCCCACCAAACGAAAGACAGGAACTGTCGCGAAGAGTCAGTCACAGCTCCAATAGATCGAGCAAGGCCAAGAGGAAGGCCGGTTCAGTCCATCGCAGAAAGCGTTAGCCTGTTCAGGCGAGTCTCAATACTTCATGAAAGAATTCAGCTATGCGTATCGCGCAGATTGCGCCTCTTTATGAATCGGTTCCCCCAAAACTTTACGGCGGTACGGAGCGAGTTGTAGCGTGTTTAAGCGACGCGCTGGTTCAGCGCGGTCATGAGGTAGTGCTGTTCGCTAGTGGTGATAGCAAAACATGCGCGAAAGTCGTTCCATGCCGAGAGATAGCCCTCAGGCTGGACAAGAAGCTCTCCTGGGACATTCCGGCTCATCTCGCCATGCTGGCGGAGGTCCGAAAGCGTGCGAGCGACTTCGATATTCTCCATTTCCATCTTGATTGCTTTCACCTTCCGCTTTTCCAGGACATAGCAGATCGAACGTTGACCACGGTGCATGGACGGCAAGACATCGACGATCTGCGTCGGCTACATCAACACTATCCCGACTATCCACTAGTCTCCATTTCGGCGAGCCAGCGACGCCCGCTGCCGCATCTGCGCTGGGTTAAAACTATCCATCATGGATATCCGAAGAAGTCAGTACACTTTCTCGCCTGTGGCTAAGGGTGACTATCTGGCGTTTCTTGGCCGCGTCGCACCCGAGAAAGGTGTGGACCGCGCCATTGAAATAGCTCGCCGCACGGGCTTGCCGCTCCGCATCGCCGCGAAGGTGGACCCAGCCGATAGAGATTATTTCGAAGCCCGTATTCTTCCGCTTCTTGACGCACCGGGAGTGCAATTCGTCGGTGAGATAAGCGAAGCCGAGAAGTCGGACTTCCTGGGTGGCGCCCTTGCCCTACTCTTTCCCATCTCTTGGCCCGAGCCCTTCGGTCTCGTGATGATCGAGGCCATGGCCTGCGGCACGCCAGTCATTGCCTTCAATCAAGGTGCGGTGCCGGAAGTGATCCGTGATGGAAAAACTGGATTCATCGTTGAAAATGTCGAGCAAGCTGTTCACGCGGTGGCTCATCTCGACACTATTGACCGCGCGGTGGTCCGCGCCACATTCGAGCGTCGCTTCTCGGTCGAGGTAATGGCGGCCAAATACGAGGGCGCCTATGCCGACATCATTGCGCGAAATGACACGAGGCGCCTGCGTATTGCAGCGACCAAAGATCGTAAGCTAGCTCGAGCAAGCGCTTTCCCTCACGCAGTGCGAGTCATTCCCCTCGCAGGCCGCGCTTAACTTGCGCATTGCTCGCGATGCCGCCTTGGGTCTCTAGCTAACGCTGAGGGGGCTGACTTGGAACTGAAAAACCGACGGATCAGGCCGTTACTTCACCGCCACTCCTCCCGTGAGTGACCACCACTATGCCGGAAGAAGCATGGTTCCCAAGCCAGCCTCCTCACGCGCCTCGCTTTGCGGAAGGAATAGGCCCCTCTTCCCTCCGTCACTTCCCCCTGGAACCGGGGAGAGGCCCCGACCTAGTCCCCCGTACGCGACCCCTCCCCGATAGTCGTGTCATGAAGAAAAAGCGGCCATTTGATCCTCGAGAAGCGTTTTCTCGCCAGCGGCAACGGCAGTGGAAGCGTGCAAAGTTACAAAAAATCAAGTGGTCTTCTCTCAGGGCGATCGATGCAGGGGGTTTTTACATTCAGTGGCACTTGCAAGGTCACTTTTAATAAGTCTCCTGAGCGAGCAAGGAGGCCGTGGTCGCTCTTCCTACGAGAAGGGGATTTCTTCGGTGAGGATGCTTAACGGGACAACCCGGCGCCTCGCCACTGACACGGCGATGACAGACTGTGAACTTTTGAGGCTCGACAACGCCTCCATCAATCGTGTGCTCCACGAGCAGCGAGTTCTCAGTTCTTCATGCCTATCTGTTGGCGCGCAATACCGCGACGAAGCGGACCTCGTCGATCAGCTGTTCAATTCAGTGAAGCGTCTCCATGGAGCACGCTTCTCTGATGGCTAATTTTGGCAAGGAGGACGGCCCGAAACCGTTATCGCCAAGTGAGCCAAGAAACCCTCGCCGAGATGATCGGCACCACCCGGTCATGGTGAGCTCCTTCATGAACAGAGTTCCGCAAGCTGGGCTTCATCGAATACAACGGCGAATTGGTGGTCGCAACGCTCTGCTTAATGTGATTTTGCATGACGATCCTCACATCCGGCGCGGTGCTGACGGTCAGGAATAATTCAGAGGGCGTCAGCTTCTCGTTTTTCTTCCGACCGTGCAAACAGGAACAGTCCAGGAAAACTATCCCGATAAGCTTCATCCATCACCGGTAAGGGTGACAGGCCAGCCATGGCTGAGAGCGTCAAAATCTCCCGCCTGCAAAACTGAAAGGTGGGAGCCATGCGAGGTGATCCCAAAGAAGCCCGCGCCCACGCGGCGAACTGCATGAAGCTTGGCGAAACGGCAAGCAGCCCGACGCTACAGCTTTTTAGATTTAGCGAAGCAATGGACGAGACTGGCCAACGAGCTAGACGACGCTTATGCGCTTCTAAAAGCACTGAATGAGTTAGACCAGACCGTGTCCAACGCTCCTAACGACAGCGATCTTTCACCCGACATGCTGCCGAACCAGGTTCCAGGCATGGGTGCAGTCAAGAGCGCCGACCGAAGCCGACGCCCCTCAGGTGATTACCGGGGTTGACCGCTCACACAATCCACCCGGGTCGCGCGCTTGCATAGTGGTTGCGAGGTCTTTCCGGGCCGCACCTGGCCGGTATAATGGTTACCCAGGCAAGTGGATCTGCAGGGTCACGGCCGTGCCCTTTGGCGGTTATCGCGAAAGCTTCAGTCCTGAAACGCTTGCCGTCCTCGAAGCTGCGTTCAATGCGGCCTGGGACGCGGTCGTCGCAAGCGGCGTGGACTGCGATCAGCAGGCAACAGCGAACTGCTCTGGCTGATGCGATTGTTTATTTTGCATCGGAAGGCGAAACAGATCCTAAGCGGCTCAAAGAGCTCGCTCTGGCAGCCCTCCCGAGGCGCTCTCCCAATAAAAGGGCGCCGACCGAGCCGACGGAGTTATTCCTTGGAAGCGCCTCCATCCTGCGACTCGAATCCAGCGCGGCCAGCGTCAACTTCTAGAGGCCAGCCCCAATTTCAGGAGGGCGTCGAACCGCGGCAGCACGGCTAGGCATTCGTCGCATGAATCGCCAGTCATCAATCTTCCTCAACTCCTGTGGCGTGAGCATAATTTGGAGCCGCTGTCCGCGTGTCACTGAAGGTTGCCTCCTCGCGGGCGTAAACGAAAGGCCCTCTCTCGGGTTCCCTTGCGGGCTTCTTGTTGCGGTGCATGATTGCCATATTGACAAAAAACAGGAGCTTTGGAATCACTCGACCAAGCGAGAGCTCTGATCAAAAGCCACGCAGGAGCTTGAAGAGCAGCAAACCATCAAGGCGGCGGAATAAAGAAAGGGCGCCGACCGAAGCCGACGCCCTATGTGATTACCGGGCTTGACCGCTCACACGATCCCCCGAGCTCGCGCGCCTTCGCGTCCGCAGCCTGAAAGGCGTCGGCGCGAAATTCGCTGATCGCCGGCGACGCTGCACGGTAGGCTTTTCCCAGCTTCGCGGTGAGGATCTAGGTTTGGCCGATCGGGCGCCTTGCGATAGGCGGTCATCATGTCAGCGTCGGGTTTGGTTACAACGATCTCGTCTCCGTCGAGTTCGACATTGAAGGTTCATGGGCGAACCGTTTCACAAAAAGGACGCCCACCGAGCTGACGCCTTTCAGAAGCAGGCGTACCGCGCTTGCGACCGTGCAGCGCCACACGAGCAGCTGCGAAGAAATTTCTCGAGACAGTCCCAGGCCCCTGGCGAAATCATTGGCGGTACCAGGCGGCAACACGGCAAGCGGCTTGTTGAGGGTCTCCTAGACCTATTATCAGAGATCGCACCAGGTGCGCCTGCTTGCTGTCGTCAACCCCGAGGCTTCCCGAGTCCGGGGCCGCTTTTGACCGAGATGGCCGCGTGGTTTAGGAGAACTGTGAAGCCACCTTCCGTAACGACGACTTCACAAGATGAACTCAAGAGACGCTGCTTCGCGCTGGTCCACTGCCGTCGATCGTATAGTCATCGGCGGGGGCGATGGAACGATCTCGAATGCCTTGCAGAACTGCTGCTCAGTCGGCGCAGCAATGAGCACGTTGGCGATAATGCCAATACTTGCCCCGCGGATCGCGCGGGAACATTAACGTTAGCGGCTTTGGGTCAGCGAAATCTGCTTATCCGCTGTGAAACAACTCACGCCGCAGAACCTACGGAGCCGGCTTGGTTCCTCTTGCTGACCTGCCAAAGACCCCTCGCTTCAGACCCAATGTTTAGCAATACGTCAACCT
>ERZ1370068.7039-contig-5982_pt1 | contig 50335 bp, 68 predicted proteins | sample MGYA00561227_ERZ1370068 | MGnify/ENA primary metagenome ERZ1370068 (study PRJEB38410, sample SAMEA6850437) | metagenome | study: Metagenomic assessment of the ecological functions of the soil: analysis of the soil microbiota associated with the... | reverse complement strand
GCACCTGCCCGTCGATCTTGGTGAGGAACTTCTTGAATTCGATCGTGCGATGCTGCCGGTGCGTCGAGCTGATCACCGTTCCGTCGGCGGTGTTGAACGCCGCGAGCAAGCTGGTCGATGCCGTGGCGGACGGGGTCGTGGGTCCGCTTCTCGGGCATGCCCTGGTCATCAATTATCGCTCCGCCCAGTTCTGCCGGACTCGGAAACAAGTCAACCGCTTGCGCCCGGCACAGTTCCGGGGTAGTCATAGAGTGGTCTGTCTTGCGGAGGTGCTCGATGCCCTTGACCAGCTGTCCGAACCGCCGCACCCGCAGGCGTTCCCTGCGGTCCACCGGCGTCGCCATCGCCGTCGGCCTGCTGGCCGGCGGGATCGGCGTCGCGGCGGCGCCACCTGGACAGGGCGCTCCCCGCCGGTTCCGGCCGCTCACGTCTGGGTGACCACGCCTGACGGTTCTGAGCAGATGCACGATCGCGGCACCGTGCCGTTCAGGACCGGTGGCTCGGACCGGCTGCTGACGATCACCGTGGACCCGTCGCTGCGCTACCAGACCGATGGACGGGTTCGGCGCCTCGATCACCGACTCGCTCGGCCTCGGTGCTGATGGAGCTCGACCTGACCGACGGCGCGCGACGCGACCATGCGGCGACCTGTTTGTCAGACGGACGGGCTGTCGTTCCTGCGCCAGCCGATCGGCGTCCTCGGACTTCGTCGAACGGCCCGCACTACACCTACGACGACGTGCCGCCGGGCGAGACCGACTACGACCTGTCGCACTTCTCGATCGCCCACGACCAGGCGCAGATCCTGCCGCTGCTCCGCCAGGCGCTCGCGCTCAACCCGAGCCTCAAGGTGATGGCCACGCCCTGGAGCCCGCCGGCGTGGATGAAGACCAACGACTCGTCGCTGATCGGCGGGCGGCTGATCGACGACCCCGCGATCTACCAGGCGTACGCCGACTACCTGGTGAAGTTCGTGCAGGCTTACCAGGCGCGCCGGCGTGCCGATCTACGGGTCTGACCATCCAGAACGAGCCGCAGAACCGCACGCCGTCGCGGCTACCCCGGCACCGACCTGCCCAGTGCGCGCAGGCGGTCGCAGTCATCGAGCGGCTCGGCCCCGCGCTGCAGGCCGCCGGGCCTGCGACACGAAGATCATCGGCTACGACCACAACTGGTCCGAGCACCCCAACGACATCGCCAACACCCCGCCGGGCGAGGACCCGGAGACCGAGTACCCGACGCTGCTGCTCGAGTCCCCGGCCGCGCGGTGGATCGCCGGGACGGCGTACCACTGCTACGCGGGCGACCAGAAGCGGATGACCGCGCTGCACCGGGCGCTTCCCGCGACAAGGAGATCTGGTTCACCGAGTGCTCCGGCTCGCACGGTCCGACCGACCCGCCGCGCGCAGGTCTTCAGCGACACGCTGAAGTGGCACGCCCGCAACCTCACCCTCGGCACCACCCGCAACTGGGCGCAGTCGGTAGTCACCTGGAACCTCGCCCTGCGACCCAGACGGTGGCCCGCACAACGGCGGCTGCGACACCTGCACCGGCGTGGTCACCGTCAACCCGACGGCACCGTCACCCGCAACGCCGAGTACTACACGCTCGGCCACCTGGCCCGGTTCGTGCGGCCCGGGCGCGTGCGGGTTGCAAGCTCGTCCTACGGCACGCACCGGCTGGAACGGACTGCTCGATGAGACGCGGCCTTCGTGAACCCCGACGGCTCGACAGCGCTGGTGGTCCACAACGAGTACGACGACCCGCGCACCGTGGCCGTCGCCGTGGGCGGCCAGTCATTCGACTACACCCTGCCCGGCGGATCCCTGGTCACCTTCACCTGGCCGCACGCCGCGGACCTCGCCCCACCGAGACGCTGGTCGACCCGTGGACGACCTCGGTGACCAGCAACGTGGGCGACCCGTAAGCGCGGGCGCGGCCACGGACGACGACGGCTCGACCGCGTGGACCTCCGGCACCGCCCAGGCACCCGGCCAGTGGCTGCAGGTCGACCTCGGCCACGCCCAGCGGATCCGGCAGGTCGTGCTCGACGCCGGGCCGTCGACCTACGGCTGGCCAAACCAGGTGACCCCGTCGGCCGACTACCCGCAAGGTGTCCGGGTCGAGGTGAGCACCGACGGCCGGACCTGGACCGGTGCACGCGACGTCACCGGCACCGGGCAGCTCACCGTCCTGACCACCCCGCACAACCCGGTCCGCTACGTCCGCGCCACCCTCACCCGCGCCGACGGGCACTGGTGGCAGGTGGCCGAGGTGCGGGTGTACCGCTAGTGTCGCGCGCCAGGGGGCCGACATTGTGCGCTCAGGTCGCGAGGACGAACGAGCCACGGTGAACTGACACGACGCCTGTGGCGAGCGCGATGGCGAAGTTCATCATGCGGGGTGTCGGATTCGCGTCGTCCAAGGAGTTCGGGAGAGTCGCCCAGGCCGCAGGCGACGCGCGATTTCGGCGAAGAACGTCTTCTTGTCTGCGACGTTTATTTGAACACGATGATGCATCGTGTAGGCGACGGCGTCGAAGTCGGCGGTGCAGCGGTTGAGGGCGGCGACGTCGCCAGCAGATGAAGCTGAAGCCTGGTTGTCCCGCTGGGGTAGGCTGGCCGGGTCGTACAGCGTTTGGCCCTTGGGGTGGGAGTGCCAAGCCGTGCGGGCACCAGGGTGCGAAGCGCACATGCGCGCAGCCGATGGCTGACTGCAATATCTGGGTTTCCGCACCGTATCGATAAATACGGTGCCAGTGAACCAGTCAGCGGGATCCTTGGCCGGTTTGACCGGCGCTCCTCGTCAGTTTCATGAGTTCCTCCCTTTCTTTGGGGGATGTTTGATGCTCAGGGCTGCAAGAGCACCTGATGGCCCGGCGCCTCGTCCATGGCCTTGGTAGCCTCTCGGCTGCTTTGTCGAGCGGCAATGTTGAGGTCGAAGACCTTGCCCGGATCGATTCTTGCGGTCCCAGATCAGTTGTATCAGCTCAGGCAGGAAACGGCGCACGGGTGCGGGTCCGCCGTGAATGTGGACCCCGAGAAGAACAGGTCGTCGCCAGCGATAGAGACGTCATGGGCAGACACCGACGAACCCGACGTGGCCGCCTGGTCGGGTGGGAGCGGATCGCCTGCATCATGGCCTCTGAGTTCCGGACGGCCTCGATGACGCTGTGCGCGCCGAGCCCATCAGTCAGCTCCTTCACCTTGGCGACGCCGGCGTCCCCGCGTTCCTCGACGATGTCGGTTGCGCCAGAAGTCCCGCGCCAGCACTTGGCGATCCGCGTGCCGACTCAACGGCAATGATGCGCTCGGCGCCCAGTCGCTTAGCGGCGAGAATCCCTAAGATGCCGACAGCCCCGTCGCCGACGATGGCAACGGTCTCTTCCGGGCCTGACTTCGGCGGCGACCGCGGCGAACCAGCCCGTACCCAGCACGTCCGAGGCCGCCATCAGCGACGGGATCAGGTCCGGGTCCGGTTGTCCTGGCGTCGGCGACGAGCGTGCCGTCCGCAAGCGGGACGCGAGCACGCTCGGCTTGGGTGCCGATAGTGCCCATGAGGACACGGTGCACGCAGTAAGCCTGATAGCCCGCCTGGCAGATTTCGCAGGTGTTGTCCGGGATGCCCAGAAGGAGCCGACGACGAAGTCGCCGACCTTGATATTCTCGACATCGGAGCCGACCTCTTCGACCAGGCCCGCGTACTCGTGGTCCCATGACCTGGTGGTCGACCTGCTCGGCACCGGCATGATACGGCCATAGGTCCGAACCACAGATACAGGTGGCCGCCAGCCGGATGATCGCGTCTGTGGGGCCCGATGATCTTGGGATCCTGCGCCTCGACCCCTACCTGGCCAGGCTCTGTCATGACTACTCCACGCATGCTTCCTCTCCTTTCACATGACGTCTTTGCTGCGCACTGCGCTCAGGGGCAGCCCGCGCGGCCGGCTCGTCTCCGAGGCTTCGCCAGTTTGGGATACGGCGGCCGCCAGTCGCGGTGGTTCTGATTCCGTCGGCGAGAGCGCACGCGCCTCGCGGGTACAGGTAGGTCCAGCGTCCCGCGACCTTCGCGCAGGTTTCGTCGACAAACCAACGATCTCCGGGAACGTGGCGAAGAGGGCGGGCAGCGTCGATGAACTCTCGGTGTGAACGTCTGCACCCACCGGTAGACGGTCACGTGATCAACGGTTACGCCTCGTTCGGCGAGCAGATCCTCGACATCGCGATAGGACAGGCCGTAGCGCAGGTACCAGCGCACGGCGACCGCGATGACCTCACGCGGGAACCGATAGCCCGCGGGCGGAGCAGAGGACGTTGGCGACGTGGTCACCAGCTCAGCAGCGTCCTCCGCACCGAACACAGCAGGCCTCAAACGCAACAGCGCCCTGGAGAGATAACCCATGCCGATCGGCACCCGATCCCGTCAAGGGATCGCCAGCGTCGTCACCGGATTTGATCCATCTTCTCGACCGGGCGAACCTTCTGCTCCGCGCCTGGACCTCATCTGCACCGTCACCCGCTGGAAGACGCCGAGCACCGCGCTGGGCCTATCACGTGCCGGTCGGGTCCGGCACGGGCGAACGCCGTCGCTGCTCTTGGTCGAGGCTGCAGGCTCCGAGACCGTGAACGTGGACGAGGTCATCAATCGCGCCAAGGTCAGCGGCTCGCCCGCATCGCGTCCATGACCAGCTCCGGCGTCAGGTCGTCGCGCTGCTCGCGCTCTCCGACGACGGCGCCCCGTATACGACAAGGACAACGCCGCCGTCCTCGCCGAACTCGGAGTCCCAGCCTTCGCGTGCACCCCCGACGCTTTCCCCGACCTGCTCGCCCTCGCCATCACCGGCGGCGACATCGCCGCCTGGGCCCATCGCAGCGACCTCGCACGCCGCTAGCGACCGGAATCGCCTGCCGCCTGCAGCCGTTAGCTGGACTCACATAACGCCAACGTCTGATCGCCGCTGCACCAGCCGGAGAACGCGGAATAGTCGGCGATACCCCGTCGAGGTTGTGACGTTGCGTGCGGATCGCGAGCGGCCGTCTCACGCTGGATCCACTTGCCGCTCAATCGCGCGACCGCGGCACGGCTGACCAAGTCACACGCGAAGCTCCGCACTGAGTTGCTCCGCCAGACGCACCGCCATCTCGATTTCGACGCGCCGGATAGACACGCTTTCGACGTTGATGCCGAACGGGACGCCGAGATCGCGGCAGTAGGTGATGAGGTCGGTAGCCGTGGCGAGAGCCAGCCGGTAGGACGCGTCGAGCGGGTCGGTCGCGTGTCTGAGGTCGTTCTCGATCCAGCGCGGGACGTCAACGCCGAGCCAGCGCAGGAACTCCAGGGTGCGCATCGACCCGCACACCGAGAATGTGAAGACGATGGGTGCGACGCCGGTGCCGCGCTCGGCGCACGCGTAGTGGTAGTCGGAGACCAGGTTCTTCGCCGCGTTGATGTCGTAGACGACCTGGGTCACGAAGAAGCGGTTGCCCGCGTCCTGCTTCGCCAGCAGTCGCAGATGTTCGTCGTCGCGCCGACTGTGCCGCTCGGGTATCGCGACACCGCCCACCAACAACGCCGGGTTCGCTTCGCGGCTCAGTGCCTGCGCCTGCGTCAATGACGTCTGTGACCGGCTTCCGCGGCTGGCCGCTCCGACCAGCACCGTCATCACCCGCGAAGGATCTTGCTCCTCGAACCAGGCCCGCAGCTGCGCAGGTGAGTACTTGCCCACCGCGCGGTAGACGATCACCGGGGCTGCCCAGTTAGTGAGGTTGTCGGCGAGGAAGGCCGCCGGGTCAAGGGTCGGCATGAACGGGAAGGGCCGCTGCGCCGGGTTGCGCGCCGCTTCGTCGGCGAGGTCGTAAAGGATTAACCCATCGACGTCCAAGGGCCCGAGGCGAGCGAGGGTGGCGTCGGCGATCTCTTGCGCCCGGTCGCCGGCGCTGGCTGCGCGCGGCGGTGTCAACGCAAACAGGAGGAACTCTCCCGACCCGCTGGCAATCCGGTCGGCCAAACTCATGATCGGCAATGTAACGGCTCGCAAGAAGCCGCCATGCGCGACCTTCGGCCATATTGGGAAGCACTTACGAGCGACTCGCTTTGCATCGGCCGCACATAATCACCCACACAGGGACGGACAACGCACCCCGAAGTCCGCGAAGTAATCGGCGGTCGCGTGCCGGTCTACGCGTGCGGATGGTGCGCGGTCGCGTGTGGCGTTCTGGTGGCGGATTTAGGGTCGGTGTTCATTGGTTGCCGGGGCTCGGGCCCTGGGGTTCGGGCTGCGGCCTGATCCCTTGGGAGGTCACGATGACCACCACACCGATCGTTAGCCACGGCGGAGCTCGTTCCCGTCGCGAAGCCGCTGTTTACCGACGGCGAGCGCGCCGCGTTGGCGGGTTTCCTCGCCGGCTACAGCGGGCTGACCCGGGACGCGTACACGCTGGATCTGCGGCAGTACACCTCGTGGTGCGCGCAGCACGGGTTGCACCTGTTCACTGCCGCGGCGGGCCGACATCGAGTGCTTCGGCCGCGACATGGAGGTCCAACGGGCGAGCGCGGGCCACGATCGCCCGCCGGTTGTGCACCATCGCCGGCTTCTACCGGTACGCCGTCGAGGAAGACCTGCTCGAGCATTCCCCGGCCGCGCACGTGCGCCGACCCCGGTTGGATTACGACTCGCACGTGGTCGGGTTGGACCGTAACGAGGTCGGTGCGCTGCTGGTCGCGGCCGGGCTGGGCACCGCCGCCGAGCACGCGTTGATCAGCCTGTTGGCGATCAACGGTTTGCGGATCTCCGAAGCACTCGGCGCGGACGTCGACGATCTCGGTCTCGAACGTGGCCACCGCACCCTGACCGTGCTGCGTAAGGGCGGCAAGCTGGTCACCATCCCGCTCGCCCCGCGCACCGCCCGGGCGATCGATCTGGCCATCGGCGAACGCCTCGACGGGCCGATCTTCCTGCGTCGCCGATGGGCAGCGGATGGATCGGCACAGCGCCGGGCGGATCGTCCGCCGGGTCGCCCGCCGCGCCGGGCTGGACAAGAAGATCAGTCCGCACACCCTGCGGCACGCGTTCATCACCGCCGCCCTCGACGCCGGCGTGCCGCTGCGTGACGTGCAAGAAGCCGCCTCGCACGCCGACCCGCGCACCACCATGCGCTACGACCGCGGACGAGTCTCCTCGACCGGCACGCCACCTACATCGTCGCCGCCTACCTCGCCGGCGCCGCCCGCTAAGTCACGCTGGTCGTCCGCGCGGGTCAACAGGGACGCTGGCACGACCCGCTGTCGGCCCTTGAGTCGACTGGCTCGGTTCGCTGCTCGCGAACGCCACGCGCGTTGCACGTCGGCTGTGTGCAACGGTCGCAGCATGACCGAACGCGACGCGAGCTCGCGGATCTGTTGACGACGGCGTCGCGCACTGGTGCCGTCTGCGTGCTTGATCTCGACGGCGTCGGCGCAGTGACCTTGAACGCGGACCAGGTCGTGCAGGCCGGGTCCGCGTTCAAGATCGCAGTCGCGTTGGAGGTGTACTGCCAGGCCAGCGCCGGACAGCTCGACCTCGACCGAGCACCTCCGCTTCACCGCCGAACGCGCTCCCGTAACTGACGGCACGATCGAGCAGGCCATCGACCTGATGCTCCGGCTCAGCGACAACGCGGCGTCCAATGCCCTGCTCCACCGCGTCACCCGCGAGCGGATCATGACACGACTGGCATCGCTTGGACTGACTCACACCACGGTGTCGCACGACGTCCTTGCCGAGGTGGCCGATATCACCGCGCGACTTGACACGCTCGCCCAGACGGTTGGGTTACCCGGCTGGAACCAGGTCACCGAGATCGTCTACGACGGACGCTACGAGGAGATCGCCGACCGCCTAACGAAGATCAACGTGGACGAGCAGGCTCCTGCCGCACGAGCAGCTGGGTCCGACCACCACTGCCCGAGAATTGGCGACGCTGTACCGGATGATCTGGCTAGATCAGGCAGCACCCGCGCAGGTCTGCGCAGCTGTCCGCGCGGCCGCAGGCCATCAAGAATTAACCCGCCTGGCACTCGGCTTCGCCGACACAGCCGGGGTTAGCGTCGCCGGCAAGGGTGGTCGCATCCCGGGAATCATCTTGACCGACGCCGGCGTGATCACCTTTCCCGACCGGCACCGCTACGCGGTCGGAGTCTTCACCCGCGCCCACCGCGCCTTTGACGGCGAACTTGCCAGCTACCAGCTGATCGGCTCCATCGCCGCCACCGCCATCGCCCGGCTACACGCGCTGAGTGCCGAACGATCGACCGTCAAGCGCAGATTGCGGAACGCCCCCGCGCCTGCGCCGACTTAACTATCGGCGAAGAGGTCGCAGACGAGAGCGCGCCACCACCGTCTGATTGAGACTGGTGGCGGACGTCAACGTTGGTCGTAGCGTCCGCGGTGTGCGGCGAGCTGGCTCGCGAACCGTCTGCCGACCTCGGTGTCTGGCTTGAGATCGAGGTGCCGGCTCGCCGTGCTCCGACCGTGGTGTGGCTCGAAAGAGGCGCGAACTCGCAGTCGATCCTGAATCAGACATGCCCACCGCGGGATGAATCCCTGGTCTGTCGCGATGAAGGAGGAGGCGCTGGCGTGGCTGACGTGATCATCGGTATCGATCCGCACAAGGGATCGCACACCGCTGTCGCTGTGGACGCGACCGAGGCGGTGCTCGGCAAGTTGCGGGTTCGTGCCTCAGCGAAGCAGGTCGATCAGCTCCGCACGTGGGCGCGGCGTTGGCCCGAGCGTAGCTGGGCAGTAGAGGGCAGTCACGGCCTCGGTCATCTGCTCGCTCAACAGCTCGTGGCCGACGGCGAGTGCGTTGTCGATGTCCAACCGAAGCTGGCCGCTCGGGTGCGGTTGCTCAACACCGGCAAGGTCAACAAGAACGACCCCAACGACGCCCGCTCAGTCGCGGTCGCGGCGTTGCGCTCACCCGCAGTGCGGCCGGTCGCACCAGATGATCAGGCGAGTGTGCTGAAGTTGTGGGCGCGTCGACACCGCGATTGAGCCGTCAGCGCAACCGACTGGTCTGCCAACTGCACGCCGTGCTCTGCGATCTGATCCCGGGTGGCTTCGCCAAGGAAATCACCGCCGGACAGGCGGCCATCGTCATCGACAAGATTGAACCGCACGGTACTGCCGGCACCGCGCGGCTGGAGCTCGCTCGTGATCTTCTTGCCGGTATTCGCAGTGTCGATGAGCACCGCCGCCAGGTGAAGAAGCGACTCGCCAGGCTTGTTGCCGCGTCGAAGACGACGGTCACCGACGTCTACGGTGTCGGGCCGGTCGTCGCGGCGACCGTGCTGGGATACGTCGGCGACGTGCGCCGCTTTCAGAGCAGGATCACTTCGCCGCGTACAACGCGACCGCACCGATCGAGGCGTCCTCCGGCAACCGGCACGTGCATCGGTTATCGCTACGCGGGAATCGGCAGCTCAACCACGCTATCCACATGGCCGCCGTAACCCAGATCCGCAACCCCGGCACCGCCGGGCGCACCTACTACGACCGCAGGATCGCCGCGGGGATGCCGCATCGCTCCGCACTGCGCGCGCTGAAACGCAAGGTCAGCGACGCCATCTACCGGCGGCTCATCGAGGACGCAAACGCCCAACGCCACAAGGCGGTGCAGCGGCCCGGGAGGGCAATCGGGGAACGACTCTGTCTCCAGCGTGGCCGGCTCTCACCCCGAGCTACCGGATCTTCGGACAAGCCACTCCCGGACCGCACATCAGCCTACGACCACCAGCGCGCACGAAACAGCTGCTGACATCTCTGCCTGCCCCTCGTAGGCGCCACACCGGCCGGAGCGCAACCGGGGTCAAGATGCAGCCCCGCCAACGCCCGCGCAGCTGGCAGAGGCAGGAACGATCTTGACGCCGGCGAGCACCGGCCCACATCGAGCGCGCAGGAGCAGGCCACACCCACAGGCGCTTGACAACAAAGAGGTCTCGATCTGCGCGGGCGTGGCTGTGATCAATGAGATGCGCGTGTTACTCGCCCATATCACCATTCTGTATTGCCGCGTTGCGCATGGCTTATGTCGAGGCTCCGTTGCGTTGACCGCGCCCGGCACGCGTCGGCGGAGAGACTGTAGGCGTGATCAACTCGAGGTCCAGGTCGTTCTCTCGCTCCGGCTGGCTATCGGTTCCCGCGTGAGGTGATCGCGGTCGCCGTCCGCTGGTATCTGCGCTACGGCCTGTCCTACCGCGACGTCGAGGAGCTGCTGGCCGAGCGCGGCATCATCGTGGATCACGTGACGATCTATCGCTGGGTGCAGACCTTCACGGCGGAGTTCATCGACGCGGCTCGACCCGCCCGGCACGCGACCGGTGACCGCTGGTTCATCGACGAGACCTACGTCAAGGTCGCCGGCCACTGGACCTACCTGTATCGCGCAGTCGACCAACACGGCCAGGTGATCGACGTGCTCGTCTCGACCCGCCGAGACGCGACCGCGGCACGGGCGTTCTTCGCTCGCGCACTGCGCTGCGGCGACGGCGCCGGTCGAGGTGACCACCGACCGAGCACCGGTCTACCCGCGCGTTGCTCGACGAGCTCGTGCCAAGCCGCGCGTCACGTCGTCGAGCAGTACGCGAACAACATCGTCGAAGCCGACCACGGCCGGTTGAAATCGCGGCTACGGCCGATGCGCGGGCTCAAGCGACTCGCCTCGGCGCGCACCATCGCCGCCGGACACGCGTTCGTGCAGAACCTGCGCCGCGGCCATTACGACATTGTCGCTGATGAGCCTCTCGTCAACCGCGTACGTCTCGCCTTCGACGAGCTTGCATCCCGCCTCTAACCCCGGTCGCAACGCCACGCCACCGGTTAGACACCCACCCCCGCCCGATCAACGCAACAGACCCGCCTGCCATGGATCGATCGCTCCCGGTGCAGGTGGAAGATCTTCACTACCGTTACCGAGCCAGCCTCGCCGAGGCCGGCTTGCCAAGAACCTGTCGCTTTGCATTCCGCTGCGGTCTCGACGTCGACAGGCTTCTGATCGAACTGCTCCATGACCGCGACTATGCGCAAGCGGTCGAGTCCTCGCGAATGCGATCGACCAGGCGCAGGATGCGGATGCGCTCGCGCAGTCCGGACGCGCGCCGACCGTCGGTCCAGGCTCGATCGTCACTTCAGCGCCTACCTCATCCCGACGTCCGAGCAACCGAGCCTCTGACCCATTCACCCGACCGTCAGGGAAGGATTCCCGCGCTTGATCGCAGACGCCGCCTTCACAGACAACCAGCTCCTGCTGGCGACGGCCCAAGCCGCCTAGGTCCTCAGCGTCAGCCGAACAACGCTCAGTACGCATTGATCAAACGACGCGACTTGCGGCAACGATTCCAGCCAGACGGAATCGTTGCGCTCATCGGTGCCCGCTTGTCACCGTGTCCGAGTGAGCGCTATCCAGGTGCGTCGCGCCGGCCCCTCGGACGCGCAGGCAATCGGCGCGGTGTTCGACGCCGCGGTGCGCGCCGGCTGGACCTACCTCGGCGCTCGCATTCGGCGCCAATCCAGTGGGGCCCGTTCGTCGATATGTGCGGGCGCCGTGCCCCGCTGGATGGTCGCCCAAGATCGCTACCATCAGCGCGGGCAATGCCCGCGCCAGCCCAGGGCATTGTCCCGGCCGGGTGCTCCCCGACACGACGCTTCGGACGAGCGGGCGCCGCCGACCCTTCGCCATCCGTACGCAGCGGACGCCCTCGCCCTCTACTCTTGCCCTCGACCGCCCTACTGTCGCGATCACCCCATGATCTGCTGGACTTTTGCGTTCCTGGCGCAGACCGGAAGACTGCGGACGCGTGCACCCTGGCGTCCTGCTGCCATAGGGCTGTGCCGCGACGCCCGGGTCGACCCGGTGAGCTGATCGGCTGGTGTTTGACCGCTGGCCCGGTCACGATGCTAGGGCGGGGCGGGCCAGGTGTGTACGGGCTGTCCGGTGGCGGCGAGGTTGAGGTAGCTGTGCAGCATTGTGGCCAGTGCGGATGGCCGGTCGAGCCGCCGTTCGGCGGCGGCGAGCGCTGTGCGTTGCCAGGCGGCACCGGTCTGGCCGGTGGCTACCCTGCTGGCGATTACGTCGAGCAGGCGGTCGGTTTCCGGTGGCGCCACGTCGGCGTGCAGCAAACCGGCCCGGGCCGACGGCAGCAGCTCGGTCACGAGCTCGGTCGCTGGGACGGTGCGCGGGCCGCCTTTGCTGTACGGCCAGGTGAGCGGGGCCGCTAAGCCGTGCTGGGCGGCTCGGTAGAAGTTGTGCTCGGCGCGTTCGAACGGCAGCTGGTAGGTCCATCGCGGATCTTGTTCGGCCAGCCAGAGCGAAAGCCCGATGAGGAACGCGGCGTTGGCCATCATGTCGATCACGGTTGGCCCGGCCGGTAGGGCACGCATTTCGATGCGGAGGTGGCCTCCGCCGGCGGGGTCGTAGATGGCCCTATTCCAGCGCCAGACGGTGCCCTGGTGCAGCCGTAGCTCGTCGAGGGCGGTGCCTGTGTGCGGTCGCCGTCTTGCGGGTCACTGGCGCCAAGGACGGGTAGTAGTGGCTGGTGCAGCCGCACGCTTTCGGCAAACAGCTGCGTCGGCCTCGTCCCGCAGCCATCCGGTACCGAACGCCATGCGAGCGAGTCGACGCCGCGGGCCGCGGGTGTCGCGGTCGTCGATGGATTGTTTGCACAAGGCGATGCGGGTCTCTTCCCACAAACGGTGGCCGAGGAACGTGGGCGAGTTGCCGGCCACGGCCAGCACCGGTGCGATGGCCAGCTGGGCCGCGTTGTATGCGCGGGTGAACTCGGCCGGGTTCACCCGCAGGTGCAGCTGAAATGAGGTGTTGGCCCCTTCGACGCTCAGCGTCGTCGCTGACCAGCTCCAGCGAATCGTCACCCTCGATGCGAATCCGGAACGGGCCATGTCGCACCTGCCGCAAGCGGTTGTTGAGCGCCGAGTAGCGCCGCAGGTCGGTGAGCGCCTCGGGACCCAGGTCGGATCGCCGCAGGGTGGGCAGGATGCCAATAAGAACAATCCGCCCGCCCAACGCACCGGCCGCATCTGCGACGCGATCCAGCAGCATGCGCAGTTCACGGCTCCAGGGCGGTAAACGGGCGCCCGGCGAGGCGCACCGGGGAGGCGTTCAGCTCCAGGTTGAAGCGATCCAGCTCCACGGTGACCCGGGGGTCGGCGGACGCGGCGCGCACCGCCTGGTTGCGAGGCAGGGGCCGGCCTGCGTAGTCGACCAGGAACAGCTCTAGTTCAGCCCCGATAGTCGCTGGCCCGACCCCGAAGCCGGGCCGGTCGAGGAGCTTCTCTAGCGCTGACAAACACTGCTCGAGCCGCTGGGCGAAAGCGGGCGTACTCAAGCTCATCGAACGTGTCCCGCTCGACATCTTTCCCCATCCCCGAAGCCTCCACGTCGCCAGGCCGGCTAGCCGAACCAGTTCGATGGCGCGTCGTCGGGCACCGCGATGCGCCGCCCGGTCAGCAACGCCGGCAGGGAGCCGGACGTAGTGGGTCTTGGCGCCGGGCGCCCACGGGTAGAGCGGCAGCTCGCCCAAGCGGGCGAGATCATCGGAATCGATGACCTCGACGGCCTCGGCGCGCACCAGCACGCTCCAGCCGGTGCGGGAGGCCTCGTCGGCCCCGTCGATCTGGAATGCCACCCGCGCCCCCGCAGCGCGGCGTCCAGTTTGCTGCCCTCGTCGGTGCGGAACAGCACCGTATGGCCATCCAGGACATAGTTGACCGGGAACGCCGCCGGACCCAGCTCATCGATCAGCACCACCCGGCCCAGGTGCTGCGAGGCGAGCAGCCGGAAGCATTCGGACCGCGCCAGCTCCTGCCAGCGAACCTGATACACGGCCCCCACCTCCTCGGGGTCTACGCCCATACCGCCGCTGACTCAGGCCGTCCTTCGGCCGGTCCGGGTTACGCACTGACCGCACACCTCGCACGACGAGATCACCGAGTCGCCTCTCGTGACTTGTGCCGCGCGTTAACTCCAGCATCGCACCCGTAGCCAGGCAAGCGCGGGTCCCATGGCCTGATCTCGTCGGGACCGTAGGCCCTGCGCGAGACCATCTCGCGGCAAGATCAGCCGGCCCTCGCATTCGGTCCTCGCGGCCGAGCCGCAAGGTCGGACAACGCAAGAACCGCATCCCGAACATGATCAATATCGCGGAGCGTCCACCCGAGGTCGAGGACCGGGCGGTTCCCGGAAACTGGGAGGGAGATTTGATCATCGGCAAGCAGAACCAGACCGCGATCGGCACCCTCGTCGAACGCCAAACCGGCTACACCATGCTGCTGCACCTGCCCGACGGGTACAAGCCCGAGCAGGTCCGCGACGTTCTCGCCGCGAAAATCAAGACCCTGCCCGACTCGCTGCGCCTATCGCTGACCTGGGATCAGGGCCCACAGATGCGCGAGTGGAGACATGTCTCCATCGACGCCGGCATCGACATCTACTTCTGCGACCCGCACTCGCCGTGGCAGCGCGGCACCAATGAAAACACGCGAGCCGACGGTCATCCGGCCCTGGAGGCGAGGCCAGGCTGTCGGGTGGGCGAGACGGCGTTACGCGCGGCTCGGCGACAGGCCTAGCGGGCGGCCGACGAGGCTGGCCTGGCGGCGGGCCAGGCTGTCGGCGACCGAGCGCAGCGCCTCCGCGGCGGGCGAGTCCGGCTGGTGAAGCACCACCGGGCGGCCGTCGTCGCCGCCTTCCCGCACCCGCTGGTCGATGGGCACCTGACCGAGGAGCGGCACGCGGGTGCCGGTCGCGATGGCCAGGAGTCGGCCACGGCTTGCCCGCCACCGGAGCCGAACAGCTCCATGCGAGAGCCGTCGGGCAGGGTCAGCCACGACATGTTCTCGACGACGCCGACGATCTGCTGATGAGTCTGCAGCGCGATCGACCCGGCGCGTTCCGCGACCTCGCGAGCGGCGATCTGCGGAGTCGTGACGACCAGCAACTCCGCGGACGGGACGAGCTGGGCGACCGAGATCGCGATGTCCCCGGTGCCGGGCGGCAGATCCATCAGCAGCACGTCGAGGTCGCCCCAGTACACATCGCCCAGGAACTGCTGCAGCGCGCGGTGCAGCATCGGTCCGCGCCAGACAACCGCGGTGTTGCCGGGGGTGAACATTCCGATCGAGATGACCTTCACGTCGTACGCCACCGGCGGCATGATCATCTGCTCGACCGGCGTCGGTTTGCCGGTCACCCCGAGCATCCGCGGCACGGAGAATCCGTAGATGTCGGCGTCCAATACGCCCACCGACAGGCCCCGTCGAGCCAGCTCGGCGGCCACGTTGACGGTGACCGAGGACTTTCCTACGCCGCCTTTGCCGGAGGCGACCGCGTAGCACCCGCGTGCGGGATCCCGGCTTAGCGAACGGGATCTCCGCGGCTCGGAGCGTTCCCGCGCAGTTTCTGGCGCAGCTCGGTGCGCTGCGCGTCGGTCATGACGCCAAGGCTCACGACGCGTCGCGGTGACACCGGGAATCGCCGAGACGGCGGTGGTCACGTCCCGGTTCAGCTGCTCCCGCATCGGGCAGGCGGCGACGGTCAGCAGCACGCCGACCCGCACTCGACCGTCCGCCGCGATGTCCACCGACTCGACCATGCCGAGCTCGGTGATCGGCCGGCGGATCTCCGGGTCGAGGACTCGGGCAAGGGCAGCGTGGACCGCGTCATGGCTCGGAGGGGCATATGCCGATCGTACGGGGCGTCACGCAACTACGTGGCCGGCGATACGGGAGTTGACCTCGCTGGCCCGGGCGACGATCGAGTTGTATCGCCGCTGGTCCCCGTCCCCATCGGTCCAGTCGGCGATGGTCTCGTGGAGCCGCGTCGACTCCTGTTCGAGCGCCTCCACGGTCAGGCCGCGGAGGTCCGCGAACGGGTCGCGGGTGGTGATTGCGGTGTCCATTGCTTACTACTTGGGGTGCGGTGGGAAGGCTCCCCCTCATCACGGGGAAACCTGGGTCTCCAACCCCGCTGACGCGGGGGCTCACCACACCGCCCGGCACTCCTGGCCGTCCTGCTGGCGCCGACTGCCGCCGGGATCTTCGCGATCACCGGACCCGCAGTGACGGCCAGTACGCCACGGCTACGACGGTTCGGTGACGCCGCGCTTCACGATCGCCGACCAGTGGCACCGCGCCCCCGCGACCTCCTCGCCGTTATCGGCGCGAAACACGCTCACCGACCCCCAGCCCGTCCCGTCGAACCCGGACAGCGCCCACCGCAGCTCGCCAGCACGGATCGCGGCCCTGGCCTCTGGCGGCGCGTCGGAGAAGATCAGATGCTGGACCTTGTCCCAATCGACGTCCCGCTCGGCGACGAACCCCGCCGGTGCGGGCTCTGCCAGCCCCGGCTCAAGCTGGGTCTCCATGTCCGGCCAGCCGGTTGGCCTCATCCCGGCTGCGCTCGTATTCCTCGTTGTCATCGCTCATCGGTGCATCCTTCCGTCACGGTCCTCCGCGTCGTCGAGCAGCTCACGCATCCGCGCCTCCAGCCGGACACGCTCACCCTCGAGCACACCAAATGCCGGGCCACAGCCTCACCCTTACCGCAGCGCGCGAGACCGAAGTACGGTTCGGTGGCCTGATGCTCACGGTGCTCCCGCGCCCGCCGCTCCACAGCCTCCACCGCCGCCTGCGCCCGCCGGGGTCATACTCAGCGGCCCGCCGGCACCCCGTCGAACAGTACGACGCCGGCCGCCCCGCACCAGTCCGCTCGACCAACCCACCGCCGCACTTCCTGCACGTCAATTTCTCCACCTACCTCGTCGTCGGCGAGCAGCTTGTGCACCGCGCGGGGAGGGCGCGTACCGCCAGGTGGTTGTCGATCTCGCCGCGCGGGCGGCCGACCAATTGGGCCACCGCATCCTCGTCAGCGACGAGGGTCAGCAACTCCTGGTAGGCGGCGGCACGCTCCAACGGCGTGAAGCCGACGCGGTCGTCGTTCTCCACAATCTGCGACGCCTTGCGGGCGAGCGGATCGAAGGCGCGTACCAGTGCGGGGATGGTCTGCAGGCCAGCGCGCTGTGCGGCGGTTATCTAACCACCAGGGTTGGCGCGGTGGCCTTTCGCAATACGAAAAGCGTCGTGGACGGTCGGTGGTCATCGGTCGTGCCTCGTGTGGTGCTCTGGCTCATCAGTGCCGGGAGAGCGGACCCGACAGACGCGGCACGGCCGCGTTTCGCCTACCAGATCTCGAATCCGCCCGAGGCGGCCACGAAGTCGCGGAACTCCGCGACGTTCTCTGCGCTGAACGGGTAGCTCGTGGCATCGGGGCGGACCTTGCCCGTGCCCTGGCACGAGATGCAGCCACCCCGCTGCGTCCAGCCCTGGGCAACGGCGAAGCTCATCCGTGCGAGTGCCGGTGCCGTTGCAGAGCCAGCACGGCTCATCGGGCAGCGCGGCGAGGTCGGCGGTGTACTTCTCGGCGAACTCGCTGGTCCGGCCCGTCTCAATCTCGGCCGTCAGCATGGCCGCGAGCTTGTGCGCTCCTGCCGCGTCCAACCCGTCGCCGTCGTTGTAGTGGCCCGAGATCCCCTCGGTCAGATCTGGCGCGACCTCCGCGCAGTAGTCCCAGAGCGGACACCACCACCACACGTTGTTGCGGAAGTATTCGCCCGTCTCGTTCGTCGGTGCCTTCCCGCAGACGTCCATACCTATATCAGTAGTCCTCGGAACGGAGGATCGTGGTGGCGCTGCGGTCGGCCTCGGTGATGATCCACAGCCGGTTGGGTCGTCGGCCGTGCCGTAGACCGAGAGAATCCGAGCGCCGGTCTCAAGCGCCTCCTCGTTCAGCCCGTCATCCTCGGGGTGGATGTCGCCCCAGTCACCGCTCACGTGGCGGCGAAGCAACGCCGCGGGGTTGATCCCGGCGTCTTCCATGATCTGGATAACGCCAGAGGTGGCAACAACTTGCCCCAGGGAAAACCGTGGTCGCAGTTGATGGTTCGTCGTGGTCACCGTGTCGTCCTCCGCATCCTTGATCGCTCCCTATCCCGTGATTGGGAGAGGCGCGCCAGCACCTCTTAGGTGCAGGACTGACGGAGCACGCGACGCTGTCACCCGTAGGGCGGCGGGTTCTGGGACGAAGCGCAGGCAGCGGGGACCGGTCCGTTCCCCGACGTACCCACGGCAGAGCATGCGAGATTTGCGCTCCTGATGCCCTATCGCCCAGCCTCGGCCACGAGAGACGACGAGCTCCCCAATTGACCGGTGTTGGGCTCGCCGTCGTCGGTCACCTGGCGTGAAAAGCTCTCGATTTCCACGTGCGACGCTCCTGCCTGAGCCACGAACTCGTCTCCGACAGTCTGGCGTGGGAGCTGACACGAGGGTGCGGTCCACCTGTGCATCAGCGAGGCAACCGGATAGATCAACGCGCCCGCCGCCAGGTGAATCACGGTGCAAGCGCACCTGATGATCGTTCGCTCAGTTCGTCCAGTGCTCGTCTGACCCCGCTGTATGCCCGAACAAGCCAGGCAGGCCGCCGGTGTGTAGGAAGACGGTCCGCTCTCTCCGACGGATCTCGCCGGCCGCGACGGCGGCGATCAGCCCGGCCATCGCGCGACCGGTGTAAATGGGATCGAGCACGATCCCTCGGTCCACGCGCGGCGGTGAGCATCGCGTCCATCACGGCGTCGGTGAGCTGGCCGTAGCCTCCGCCGACCTGCCGCTCGTCCAGTCGTAGCACTCCCGGATCGATGGGCACGTCCGTCGCGGGGACGAGTCGAGCAACGGTCGCGCGCGGATCGGTCACCGCACCGCAATGGACGCCGAGCACTCGTTCTGGGCCGAGCACCGAGACCAGACCGGCCATGCTGGCGCCGGAACCCACGGCTACGACAACCGTGGAAATGTCGCGGGAGTTGCCGCAGCAATTCCCGGCCGCCTTCGGCGTATCCCTCTGCGGACAGTGGGGTCGAGCCGCCGAACGGAACGAGGAACGGTGCCGCACCGCCGCGACGCAGATCCTCGGCGATGGCGGCCGTGTGCTCGGCGAGGTGTGCCTCGTCACCGTCGCCCGCCCAGACGGTCCGCGCTCCAAACAGGCCATCGAGCACAAGGTTGCCGGCCCCAGCACGATCAGGTGTGCCGGATAGCACGAGGAACGACATCGAGACCGAGTCGTGCGCCGGCCGCCGCGGTCAACCGCGCGTGATTGCTCTGCGCCGCGCCGCTGGTGACAAGTGTGCGGGCACCCTCGGCCAGCGCGGCAGCGCACGTCCACTCCAACTTGCGGACCTTGTTGCCTCCACCGCCCAGCCCGCTGAGATCGTCGCGTTTGAGCCACAGGTCGCCCGGATCGAGACCGAGCGCCCGAGCCAGCTGTGGCCCAGCTTCGAGTGGCGTTGGCCAGGTGGCAAGACGAATTGGCTGCACCGCTACAACACACCGCCCTTCTGAGAGGCTGGCTGGGTCTCCCCGCAGTTTCTCAGGACTAGGGTCCGCGGCGCAGCCAGCCGCGGATCACTGCACACCGCCGTCGAGCACGGTGAGCACTGGACCGGTGTCGAGCTCGACCTCGTTGCCGTGGTCGATGCACTGGTCGAGCTGGTCACGCAGCGCCGCTTTCGCCGCGAGCGTGCGCTGGTCGGTGACACCCCGGGCGGTGTCGCAGTCGAGAAAGGTGAGCACCGCGGCGACGAGCTCGTGGGCGACGACGTCATCAGCCATCGCCGCGCTCCCGCGAGAACGGCCCGCACAGCGTGGCGGGCATGTCCTCGGCGTTTGCCAATCCGGTGACCCACTCCTCGTCGTGCAACCGCCAATGGAAGAACGCCATCGCGTCCGTTGCCCGGTCGCGCAGCGCGCGGTCGGATACGAGTACATGGTGACGTCGCCCTCGACGTTCTCGGCGAGTTCGTACGCGCCGTCACGGGTGCGGTGAAAGATCACCGCGTACGGGCACTCGCCGAGATCCCATCCCTGGCCGCCCCACGCTGCCACCGCATTCCAGCCGCGCTGCGCGGCGGTGGTCATGCGGTCGTAGCCGTCGTCGCCCAACAGGTGGGCGGTCGACCAGAAGCCTTCCGGGTGGACGCGGAACTCCTCACTGAGCAGGTCGGAGGGGCGGGCACTCACGCCCGCCCCTTGTTCGTGGTGCGCCGCTGCGGTGCGAGCGCGGGGCTGTCGGCGACGACGTCGGCTGGGGTGGTCTCGCTGCGCGCGGGCGCGCCGAGCAGCTTGATGGTCTCGGCGATCACCTCGGTGACGAAGCGCCGGGTGCCATCGGCGTCGGTGTAGTCGCGGGAGCGGAGCTTGCCCTCGACGTAGACCTGCCGGCCCTTGGTGCAGTACTGCACTGCGATTTGGGCGAGCTTGTCGAATGCGACCACCGAGTGGAACTCGGACTGCTCATGCCGCTCGCCGGAGCTGTCGCGCCACTGCGAGTTGGTCGCGATCCGCAGCCGGGCCATGGGCTTGCCCTGGGTGTCGATGGACTCGGTGTCCTTCGCGCAATTGCCGAGAAGAGTGACCTGTTGATCATGTCGGTGCCTCCAAGTGAACGGTTAAGACGTCACCCGGAAAGGCGGACGGGGAGGTCGCGGAGTCTCCCGAGCGCAGCGAGGCCGCAGGTTCAGAGGCGAAGCGGCAGGGCCCTGTCTGGCAGGGTGCGTGAGTCGTCACCGTGCTCTTGGTGGATGTCGACAGTGATTGACGGCCACGTTGTCGGGAACTGTGCGGACACCAGTCCTCGCTCCCAGGGCGCTCGTGGCACGCCGTCGCGACCAATGGGCACGGTGTGGCAGCACCGGCCGGCGGCAGGAACAGAGCGACCACGCAGGCGCAAAGACCGCCGCCCGCAGCGCAGACGCGCAGGGCCGGAGTACGGAGCGGGCCGCTGTGGCCCGCAACAACCGGCGTCATGACACCCGGCGCCGACGAGAATCGCCGCGTCCCTCACGCGGCTCGGTTCGCCCACGGACCCGCCCGGGCGGACGTCGAGCAAGCGCCGGGCCCGGGACGGAGCGGCCGACCACCAAGCGGGCACAGCAGACCCGCAACGCAGGCGCGCTGACCGCTGACACCTTGGCCGTCGAGCCTGCAGCGGCACCGGGGACGTCCAGGTCCTCGACCTCGGCGGACTCTCCGGCGTCGAAGACGCCGGGGCGGAGACCAAGCGAACGACGGTCGCGGCGACTGAGCAGCCGCTCCCGTTCCGAGCAAGTTCCATGTGGCGGATCGACTGGGAGACCGGGCGCCGCGCCGACGCAGTGGACCACGCGACGCCGAATGGCGCCTCAGCGCCGGAAGGTCGCGACGGTACGAGAACCGGCCGACTGGCGCTATTCGGAGGAGGCCGTGCGCAGCCGCAGTGCGTCGCGGCGGAACGATGCCGCCAGCTGATCGGCGTGACGCGGGTCAAAGCCCGGGGGACGCGCCCGGCAGTGGTCACGAGGTGTGCAGCCGCGTCGAGGTATCGGGCTGCTCGCACGAGCGCAGCGGGTGGTACCAGCACCACCGCTGGCGTGCTGGACCTGCCGGCGTCATCGATGAGCTGTCCGATCAGCGACAGCAGCTCAATCAGATGCCGTGAGGTGGTTCGGACGGTGTCCAAGTCGGTCTCTTCCAGGTGCAGATGCACCGCCTCGGCCAGCGCCGCGACACAGCGGCCAGCGAGTTCCAGCCGGAGCGTGACGGTGCGCTTCGCGGCAAAAAGGTCGGTGCCGGGCTCCTCATCGGGAAACGAGTTCAGCATCGCGAAGGCCAGTCCCGCGACCGCGTCATCAGTGAGGTAGCCGCGTGCGGTCGCCTGGCTGACACCGGAGTGCGCGGCCACGTACTGCACCCGTTCGTGAATCATCTTCTCAGCGCCGGCAAGCGACATCGACATACCGTGTGCGTCCAGCTCGGCACACAGCTGTTCGGCCCGAGCGGCGACCCAGGTTGGTTGAGGCATCGAAAGCTTCCCGTGATCGATGTGAACGTGGATCGGTCTGCCTTGTGCACGCCGGACGGCCACGGCGGCAACTCATACGTTCGCACACGCTGCCTCCGGCTTGCCGACGGCAGCTCGGGCTCGCGATGAGCACCGTGAAGCGTCGCCTCTCGAGCGTCACCGGCCTAGACGACTACCTCATCGCGCTGGGCGAGCCTGGGACGAAGCGACCGACCACCGAAGCGGGCAGCCCGTCCTCGTACTTGGTGTGTTCTCTGCGGCGGGACCAGCCGGGGCGCTGGCCAAACGCGTGGTGACGTACAGCGCGCAGCGCACCACTGCGGTGATCGCACGACACAGCCTCCGACGCCTCAGCACGGTCACCACGATGCGAGAACCGAGCGGAGTGGCGGTGCATGCGGTGGATATCGCCTGACCGTCGCACCACGGTGATCAGCACAAGGCGACACGCGGACCACGACCACAACAGCACGGTACGACAACAGCCGTGAGATCAGCAGCGGGGAGTGAGGTCACCGACCGGTGCGGCAACCGCGACGGATGCGGTGGACGGGTGGTCGCGTCCCATAGGGATCACGAGGACTTCCCGGGCAGTCGCTGTCCCTGGCCGATACACACCATGCCCCAGTCACCGGCTCTGGCCGCAAGCCGCGATCCAGAGAACTTTTCGCCCGCTGACGCTCGCCGGCTTCGCCTCGAAAACTTCTTGTCTCCCTTTCCTTGCAGCCGCCGGCCACCGTGGCGTGTGCGCATTGCGCCAGGGCGACCACACGGGAAGCCCGACCGAGACCCCGAGAAGGGGACGTCATGAACACCACCGCAACTGTCGCGGGCAACCTCACCCGTGACCCCGAACTCCGCTACACCCCGTCAGGGACCGCGGTCGTCACCGTGGCCGTCGCGATCACCCCGCGCCGCCGCAACGCCGAGACCGGCAACTGGGAGAACGGCGAGACCACCTACCTCAACGCCAGCGAATTCGGCCCGACCGCCGAGCACGTGGCCGAGAGCCTGGCCACCGGCGACCGTGTCGTGGTCACCGGCAGGCTGGTGGAGCGCAGCTTCACCGCCACGCAGGGTCAGCGCGCCGGCCAGGAGATCCGCCGCCACGAGATCGTCATCGACGAGATCGGGGTCAGCCTCCGCTACGCGACCGCCCGTCCCGTCAAGGCCCACCGCAACGGCGACCTCCACGTGGTCGAGGACGACGAGAACGCCTGAGCCATCAGGCACAGCGGACCGGCGTCAGCGCACCAGCTGGCGCCGGTTTCGCGTGTGATCTCGGAGCAGGATCAGCGCCTCACCGCACGGGCACTCTCGCCGATTGGCACAGCCCGCGGAGCGAACTGCCGAGGAGGACCTGAGCCGCCGGCTCGGTCCGGAGTTCCGGATGCGGCCGGACGGCATCGCCCGGGAGATCGTGGGCATCGACGAGGCGGTGCGTGACCTGTTCTCCAGCCGACGCCGGGCGATCAGCGCGGGGACTGGCGGAACTCGCGGCGTCGTACGAGGAGCGGCATGGGCACGCGCCGAGTGCCTACGTGCTCCGGCTCATGGCCGAGCACGTGACCCTGAAGACGCGGGCGCGCAAACCCGAGCAGAGTCCAGGCCGCGACGAACTCCTCGACCGCTGGGACCAGGCGGTGCGCAGCCAGCTCGGCGGGACACTCGACTCGGTGATCGCGTCGGTACTGCTGGACCCGGACCGACCGCGGCAGGCGGCGGAGTTCTCGCCGGAGCACGTCATCCAACAGGCGATCGCGGATGTGGAAGCGATCAAGGCGGTGTGGAACCGCCACGATCTGGTCGCAGCGATCGTGCGTCACCTTCCCGATGAGCTCGGTGCGTTGGAGCCGCGGCAGGTGCGCTCGTTTGATCGCCGACCTCGCCGACCAGGCGCTGCAGCGTGACCTCGCGGTCGTGCCGCTGATGGTGCCGGAGCTGATCCCGGTGCCCGCGGAGTTGCGCCGCGACGATGGGCGGTCGGCGTTCGAGCCGCACAGGCCGGAGCGCTACGCGACCGCGCGTCAGCTGAGCGCGAAGAGTCCCTGCTCGCCCTGGCGCGGCAGCACGGCGGTCCCCAGCTTGCGGCGGAACAGGTCTGCAGGCCGACGAGTTCGCGGCGGCCGATCACCTGGGGCGGTTGGCCCGCAGTGGACTGACCTCGTCGCCATGGATGCGTCGGAGCGCTATCGGACGGTGCTGCACGACCCACTGGGGGAGGAGCGAGGGCGTCGCGTCGATGCGGACACCGCAAGCGGTCCGCTGTACCGGATGGTGCGGGAGCGCGGAACCCGACGGGCACAACGCCGAGGAGCTGCTGGCCCGCGCGGTGCAGGCCCGCGAGCTCGACAGCGCGGACTCGATCGCCCAGGTGCTGCACCATCGGATCGACCGACGGGTGGAGCGGGGAGCCGAAGCACTGGCGCGACCGGAGCGCGAGGAGTTCCTGCCGCGCAGCTACCACCGACCGGACGCCAGCACGCGACGACGAGGTCGGGCGGTACGTGGCGCAGCTTGCTGAGGCGATGGACCGTCGCGCCGAGCGGCTCGGCGAGGAGGCGGCACAGTCGCCGCCGTCGTGGGCAACCGAGCGGCTCGGGCAAGTTCCGGAGGATCCGACCGCGCCGCGCGGAATGGACGGTGCGTGCCGCCTCGGTGGCCGGGTACCGCGAGCAGTTCGGCCATGAGGATCCGGCAAAAGCCATCGGTGAGGCGCCCGGGCGCGGTGAGCCGGAGCGACGTGCGGCAGGGCAGCAGGCGGCGAGTGCTCTGGGCATGCCACGCGATGAACAGGACCTTGCGGCGCGCAGCGAGGGTGAGCTGCGCAACCACGTTGCCGCGTACGACCGGGAGACCGAATGGATGCCGCCGAATGTCGACGACCGCTTGCGGGTCGCGCATCTCGCCCAGCGTGAGGCGGAGGGCGGCGCCGCGCGCCGGCAGGCGAAGCAGGACGCGATGCTGCCGGGCGATTCACGGAGGGACGCCCACGCGCAGCGGGTGCAGCAGGCCCGCGCCCTTGCCGAGGTGCTCGCGCAGCGCACCGCGCGGCTTGAGGAGATCGCGGAGGCCCGGGCGGCCGCGGTCGCGAGTGTTGCCGATGTCGAAGCGCGGGCACGGGCGGCGCGCGCGGAGCTGCGCCGCCGAGGCCTTGATCTGGCGGAGGACCGTGAGCGCGACCAGGCCGATGAGCGTCGGGATAGCGAGCGCCATCACGATGCCATCAATGTGCCGTCACCGGATGCGCAACGCGAGGAGCACCGCCCGGACATCGCACCGGAGCGCGGGGAGGCATCGCGCGCTGCGCCGGTGGATGGCCGTGGTGAGCCGGCACCGGAGTGGGACGACAGCACCAATGCGGACCGGCGGATCGAACGCGACCTCGAGCGAGCCCGCGCCGCAGTGGCGCGGATCGCTGAGCGTCGGGAAGCGGAACGGCATGAGCCGGAGCGTGACGATGAGCGCGATCGCGTCCACGAACGTGACGGCATCGACATTGGTGATGAGCGGTGATGCCGTCAGCGGCGAGGAGGAGGATGGGTGCGCTGGGTGCCGGTGCGCCGTTCGACATCGGTGCACGATGAGGGTGGGCGTACAGAAGGTGAGTCGGGATGCTGACACCGCGACCACGTGACGAGATCGAAGCGCAGTACGCCAAGGCATGGGTCATGCTGCTGGGCACACCGGCGCGATGGCGGGACGGCGACCGCCACACAGATTGTCATTGCGATGGCCGGCGTGCACGAGGCGCTCGGCTGGGTGCTCGGCCGGACTCCGTGGTCGCCGTTGAGTGGCCGTGATCTTCCCGACCCCGGGCCCGCGGAACTGCTCAGCGAATATGCCCGCGCGGAAGCCGTGCGGCATCGCAGTCGCGTGCTGCCTGTGGGCATGGACCGGGTCTACGTGGGCGGCATCGAGCACGCCCTGTCCTGGGCTCGAGGCGCAGCGGACGCCGCTCCGCCTGCTGGCTGAGGGTGCCGCACCGGCCGTATCGTTCGAACATGCGTTCTAATCGGTCTCGTCGAAGTGACCGGGACCTGCTCGAGGACGCCCATGCGCTCGGGATGCTGCGGGCGGTGGCATCGGGGCTCGTTGTCCGGGGCGGGGAGGAGACCCGGAGCGTGGCCGCGGCCTACCTCCTCGACGGGGAGCAAGTACGGCTCAGCATGGTCGGGCTCGCGCGCGAGGACCTGATCCTCATGCCCATCTCCGGTCCCCCGCGGGTTGCCCCACGGGGCCGCCGGTTGCTGGAGGGGTGGCTCAGAGCGGACTTGAGCCGGGCGTTTGCGTTGGCGGAGTTGCTCGTCTGGCTCAAGACCCTGCTGACCTATCTCACCCGCTGAGCCATGGCGCATAAATAACCGTCACCCGGCTGACCATGCGGATGGACGTACCTGACCTGCTCCCGACGATCGTCGGCCCGACAGTGATTTGCGCGGACCGCCGAGCACCGTGCACCTTGCGCGCCCTCGGGCCCGGTTGCGAACCTGGGTACCGCCCTTGGCGGCGTGCTGTGGTGGCGGGGGTAGCCACCACCGAGCCGCACTCGTGGTCATCAACGCAGGGTCACTTGGCGCGGCGATGACTCCGTTGCCCACCATGGATGGCGGGGTGGTGCTCCGCGAAATCCGGTCGTTGAGCAATGCAAACCAGTGGTCGGCGGTCGTTAAAGTTCCTCACCGGCGACCGGCGACCGGCGACCGGCGACCGGCGACCGGCAGTCGGCGCGATCGGCGGGCGAGCGATGGCGTGCCGTGTGGTCGCCGGATGGTGCATTTCTCCGATGGTGTCTTCTGCGGGATTGCCCCCGACGTGGCTCAGGATCAGTGGCCGGCGTGCGTGGGCGGGCGCACGCTGTGATGAGAAGTGGCGGTTGTGATGGATCAGCTAGCCGAGCAGATCGATGGCCTGCCGAATATCAGCGGCAGCGAATCCCGGGTGGAGGCGGCGATCGCGGCCGGTCGGCGGCAACCGGTCTTCCACACGCAGAGAAGCCGCTTCGATGGAGTAGCGAGCGCATTCGCGGTCGCTCTGCACATGCACCAACCGTTGATTCCAGCCGGCGGGCCTGAGCTGCGAACCGCCCGTGTGATCAGCAACCTGCAGTACATGCTGGAACACCAGGGCGTCGGCGACAACCATAACGCGCCGGTGTTCCTGCGCTGCTACCAGCGGATGGGCGAGATCGTGCCGCGGCTTGCGGATGAGGGGCGCCAGCCGCGGGTGATGCTGGAGTACTCAGGCACGCTGCTGCACGGGTTGCGCCAGATCGGCGCGAGCGAGGTGATCGACGCGCTACGGCGAATCACCTGCGACCCGCGCTACTCAGGCGCCGTCGAGTGGCTTGGGTGCTCGTGGGGGCACGCCGTCGCCCCTCCACCCCGGTCCAGGACTACCGCCTGCATGTCCGGGCCTGGCAACACCACTTCGCGGCGCTGTTCGGATTGGCCGCGCTGGGCCGTGTGCGGGGTTTCTCGCCGGCGGAGATGGCGTTGCCGAACCATCCCGACGTGGCGCACGCGTTCGTTGCGCACCCTGCTCGACTGTGGCTACGAGTGGGTGTTGGTACAAGAGCACACGGTCGAGAGGCTGGACGGCGGCGGGGTGGATCGCCCGCACGTCCCGCACCGGCTGGTATGCACCAGCTCGACCGGCGAGACGGCCAGCATCGTTGCGGTCGTGAAGACCCAAGGCAGCGACACCAAGCTGGTCGGACAGATGCAGCCCTACTACGAGGCGAAGGGGCTCTCACGCCAGGACCTCGCCGGCCACAGCGTCCCGCCACTGGTCACACAGATCGCCGACGGCGAGAACGGCGAGGTCATGATGAATGAGTTCCCGGCCAAGTACGAGGAGGTGGTGCGGGAGTGCTCGGGGACGGCCACCTCGATGATGAACGTCACCGAGTACCTGGAGCAGCTGCACGGGACCGGCGTCGATGTCGAGGACCTGCCGGTCATACAGCCGCTGCTGCAGCACCGCATCTGGGAGCGGATGAGTCCCGGGACGGGCCCGACCGGCTCACCGCCGTCACCACCGAGCTGGCCGGTGAGGACGGCCGCTTCCACGTGGAAGGCGGCAGCTGGACGAGCAACATCTCCTGGGTTCGGGGATACGACGACGTGCTGAACCCAATGGAGCGGGCGAGCGCTCTGTTCCACGAGCGCGTCCTGCGGACCGGCGTCGACACCAACGACGCGCGTTACCGAAAGGCCCTCTACCACCTGCTCACCGCAGAGACCAGCTGCTACCGCTACTGGGGCGGCGGCGTCTGGACCGACTACGGCGCCGAGATCGCCCGGCGAGCCAGCGACATCCTGACACACGACCTTTAGCTGCGGGACACGTCGATAAGCGTCGTGCCCGTTGGCACGCAGCTCAACACCTGGTTGCTTGGTCCGTGCCGATGCGCGAACGCCCGCGCGCAAGTTGAGATACACGACGCCGTTCGAAGCGAGCAGAACAAAGTCAGCCATTGGTCGTCGGCGGAGATGCTGCTCCCGACGTGATCGGCTCACCGGCCGCCGCGGCAAATATCGAAAGAGTGCGAACTGAACCGTGTCGAGGCGAACATGCCGCGACGAGTTGCGGCGCCGGGAGACGGTGGGTGGAGCCACGGCTGTTCGCGTGGCTTTTCTCCGCCTGAACCGGGATGCTGAACGCGGCCGGCGGTCGCACGGGGCGAGGGTCGGCGATGTGCGGAGGCTGCTGTGGTGACCGGTGCTGTCGACGTGCGACGAGGTAGTGATTTCGCCGGCTTGTGCCGGCAGGTGCGTGCCGCGAGGTTGTTGGAGCGTCGCCGTGGTCACTATGCGGCGCGGATCGCCGTGACCGGGCTGGCGTTCGCCGCACTGTGGTGGATGTTCGCCGTGGTGGGCGGGTCCTGGTACCAGATGATCGTGGCCGCGGCGATGGGGATGGTGTTCACCCAGGTGGCGTTCCTCGGCCATGACGGCGGCCACCAGCAGGTGTGTCGTTCGCGCCGCGGCAACGACACGATCAGGGTGCTCGCCGGCGATCTGCTCGTCGGGCTCAGTTACGGCTGGTGGGTGGATAAGCACAGCCGGCATCACGCGCATCCCAATCAGGAGGGGTATGACCCGGATATCGGCGACGGCGTGCTCGCGTTCACCACCGCCCAGGTCGCCGCCCGCGGGGCGCGGTCGGGCGGTTGGTCGCCCGGCACCAGGCGTGGCTGTTTTTCCCGCTGCTCACCCTGGAGGGCATTAACCTGCACGTCGCCAGCATGCGTTCGCTGCTGCAGCGCCGATCCGCCCGGTACCGGCGCGTCGAACTCGCCCTGTTCGGGCTGCACGTCGCCGGCTATCTCGGCGCGGTGTTCCTCGTGCTGTCTCCGGTCAAGGCGCTGGTGTTCATCGCGATCCATCAGGGCGTTTTCGGCCTGTACATGGGGTGCTCGTTCGCCCCCAATCACAAGGGAATGCCGATGCTATCCCCGAGGGAGCTGACGTCGACTTTCTGCGCCGCCAGGTGCTGACCTCCCGCAACGTTCGCGGCGGATGGTTCACCGACTTGCTGCTCGGCGGGCTGAACTACCAGGTCGAGCACCATCTGTTCCCGAACATGCCCCGACCCAGCCTGCGCCGGGCGCAGGCCTGGTCGCGGCGTACTGCCACGACCACCGCATCACCTACACCGAGACCAGCCTGGTCGGCTCCTACCTCGCCGCCCTGCGCCACCTGCACGCGCTCGGCGCGCCGCTGCGGGTCCGCGCGTAGCCCAAGATCTTCTCGCAAACCAGACGTCGGTCGGAGTGGGGCGGACGTCCATCAGCGCAAAGTCGACGTCGCCCGCGAGCAGGTCGTGGAGGACACGCGCTGGCGGTGCCCACCTCGGAAGGACTGCTCACCGTCTGCGGCAGTAGCGCGCGTCGCGGAGCGCACGCGAGCGGCACAACCCATGAGATGCGTGCGCATCCGTTGGCCGCTGGAAGAGCGCGCTCGAGACTCATCTGCTCCACGCCGTCAGCCGTGACCCAGAACCTCGCCGATTGCGAGCACGATGACGGTGACCACAGCGATGAGGCCGACGGTCCTTGCCCAGATGACCCTGCTCGCGGCCGGCGGGCTTCGCGGGGGGACCGGGAATCTGGGCCTGTGGCTGGATGAGGTCTTTTGATATCGGGTTGGCGAAGCTGGGGCAAGGTCGATGGCCGCCGCGCGAGGTTCGACACCGCGCTATTGCAGCGTCTGCGCTCTGTGCAGCGTCCGCGTTATCGTCGCGGCACTGGCGGGCCGGCCAGGCGGTCGAGATGATCCGATCGACGTGCTGACAGTCCCGTGGCGGGCATCGACGCGGGCTACCGCGCGGGTCAGCGAATCGTCGTGGTCGGCGTCGTCGTGTCGGACGCGGGCAACGGTCACGTAGTGATCGTCGGGTGGGGTCGAGTAAACAGGGCGCCCACGGGTGGAGCGCTGAGCCCGGCGAGTTCTCTTCGCTGCGGTGACTGTCAGCCTTGCGTAGCGGATTGCCCGCTTCGTTAAGACGAGCATTCAGTACCGTCCGTGCGCGCCCCGCTCCTGGGCTGGCCGGGCTGGGTGTGAGTGGGCTGGTGGGTTGGGCGGGGTGTTGGTTGGTGCGCAGCCGGCCATCGCGGTGTGGAGGAGGGCGTCGCGGTGGGTGGCGAGTTGTGCTGGGGTGAGGGTGCGGATTGGGCGCCACAGGGATCCGAGGGCTGCGGTGGCGCGTGCGGTGGCTGCGGTGCCGTCGGCGGTGGAGCCGGTGATGGCCTGGCACATGCGCTCGGTGTTGTGGTGCAGCCGGGCGCCGATCTGGGGGTGGTTCAGCACGGCTTTGTCGCTGTCGACCCAGGCGGCGATCTGGCTGTGGTTGGTCAGCGTGGTGAGGTAGTCCTCGAGCAGGGCGCGCACCTCGTCGGGCCAGTGCGGTGTGGTCGGGTGGCGGTCGACGAGCGCGTCCAGGCTGTCGAGCAGCGGGTCGGCTACCGCGTGCAGCAGGTCGTTCTTGCTGCGGAAGTGGTAGCTGACGGCGGCCTTGCTCATGCCGGTGGCGGTGGCCAGCTCGGCGACGCTGGTTGCGTCGTAGCCGCGTTGGGTGAAGCTGTTCAGCGCGGCGGCGAGCAGGGTGTCGCGTCGGTTGCGGGTGCCGGGCACGGTGGGCCCTCCAGGTGTGACCAGTTACTGGACGGACGTTCACCCAGCAGTGTACGGTCAGGGCTGTCGGCGCGCCGCAGCCGGTCAGCCACAGCGTGATCATTCGACAGTCGCCGAGACGACTAGCACGCGCTCCCGGTACGGCCGCTGGGCGCCGGCAGAAGGGTCTGCTTCCGGCTGGGACGGGCGGTGACACGACACACCGCGCGAGCCCCGGCCGGCGGCACGGCAGGATCCTCCCGCGCATCCTTCCTGCGGTGGAGCCGCCACCGGATGAGGTGAGAACCATGCTGGTCGCGCACCGATCCGTTCCGGGACTTCGACCGGCTCGCGCAACAGGTCTGGGGTACCACGGCGCGTCCCGCGGCGATGCCGATGGATGCCTGGCGGGACGGCGAGCAGATCGTGGTGCAGTTCGACCTGCCGGGGGTGGACATGTACTCGGTGGACCTGGACGTGCCGCGCAACATGCTCACCGTCCGGGCCGAGCGTCGCGCGCGTCAACCGGCGAGGACACCGAGATGATCGCCGCCGAACGCCCGCGAGGGGTGCTCAGGCGGCAGCTGATTCTGGGCGACACCCCGGACACCGACCGGGTGCAAGCCAGCTACACCGCCGGTGTCCTCACGCTGCGCATCCCGGTCGCCGAAAAGCCAAACCGCGCAAGGGCGCGATCACCAACGCGGTCCCGGACGCCGACCGCGCTGCGCTCACCGGCTAGGCGACACCCGATGGCCAGACACGTCGTGCACCGCCGAAACGGCCAGGTCGACGAGTACCAGGAACTGCCCGACACCGAGCACCTTGAGCCCGACATTGTGACCGTGACCTTCCCCGACGGATCGCTGCGGTCCTACCACGCCGAGGACGGACTCGGCGGTGTCGGCTTCGAGTTCGCGCAAGCCGGAATCCTGGTGCTCCGCTTCGAAGACAGCGACCATGTGCTGAGCGCCTTCGCGCCCACCGCCTGGACCTCGGTCAGCGGCACCGCACTCGGCGACCGCGGCCGACGATCCTCCAGCGGCCGTTGAGGTCCACGACGAAACCGCGGCGGCGCGGCCGCACGGTCAACCGTGCGCGGTAGGCCGTGCGAGCCGCCCGCAGGAGGCGACATCGGGTCCGGGACACAGCAAGGCGCGGGTGACGCCCAGGCCCGATCCATGACCAGTCACCCACCCCACCAACGGCCGGCCGCCGGTGCTCAGACGCCCGGGCCGGACAGGGAGAGCCATGGCAGACAAGTCCCCACGACACGCCACCGTCAAGAAACCGAGCAAGACCATCAAGCAGAAGCGAGCCGCCAAGAAGCTCAAGCTCGAGCAGGCCGCCAGACGCGACATCGCGGCCGCGATCCGCGACCGGTGAGCTGAAGCAAACCGGCCGCCCACAACCTCAACCAGGTCGGCACCGACGTGGTACAGCTCTCCGCGTAGAACGCCAGCGGCTCGGCGGCGTAGGCGGTGACGAGCTCTTCGAGGGTCTCGAACGGCGCGCCGCGCGGTGAGCAGACGATGAGGCCCGGGCGGACGGCCTCGTCAGCCAGGTGCTGCCGCCCGCGCGTCGCTGCGACCGCGGAGGGAGGAAGACGGTCGAAGTCGTCGAGTGGCGGTCGGCTTGGGCGTGGCGGACCGCGACGAGCGTAGCCAATGGCGACAGCCTGCCCGGTCTGCGTGGGGGCGTCGGCGTCGGGCGTCCGCGCGCTGTGGTGTACTTCGGCGATTGGCGAGGGACGGGAGGCCGCACCGGGCGTGAGCGGGACGCGGGTTGGCCTGTTGTGTGGCTACTTGGACCCGACGCGGGACGGGGTGGCCGACTACACGCGCCAGCTCGCCGTCCACCTCCGCCGCACCGGGCTCGACCCGCTGGTGGTCACTACGTGTGAGTGGGCGCGGGCCGCCGGTGAGGGTGCGGTCGGGGTCACTGAGTGCTGGGATGTGCGGGGCGTCGCTGCGGCTGGCCGGGCGCTGCGCCGCCTGGACCTCGATCTGGTGCACGTGCAGTTCGCGCCGTCGGTGTTCGGCTTTTCGCGCGCGGTCGGCCTGCTGCCCCTGTTGCTGCCGGGGCGCATCCCGCTGGTGGTGACGCTGCATGAGTACGGCGTGTGGTCTGGGGACGGCCGCGGCCGGCGGGGCGCGCTCCGCGTTGTGGTCGGCGGCCGAACGGTGCGGGTACGCCGAGCGGGAGACGCTGCTGCTGGCGCCCCGGGCGGTGTGCCTGCTGGTCCCGTCGCGGGAGCACCTGGAGGTGCTGCGGGGCCGCTTCGGTGGCCATGCGCCGGCCACCTTCGAGGTGCCGATCGGCCTCAACGTCGGGGTCGCGACCGAGCGGTCACGCCCGGGCCCGGGTCGAGGTGCGGCGCGCGCTCGGCGCGGCGCCGGAGCGCCCCGTTGGTGGTGTTCTTCGGTTTCCTGCATCCGGACAAGGCGCTCGACCGGCTGATCGCCGCGGTGGCCGGCGTGGGGGCGCAGCGGCCGGGGGTACGGCTGCTGCTGATCGGCGGCGCGGTGAGCCACTCCGTCCCCGCGCCGCCGCGCGTCGGCTGCGCCGGGAGCTCGAGCAGGTCGCCGTGGCGTGCGGCGTGCAGGATCAGGTGCATTTCACCGGCTACCTGCCGGCCGCGGAGGTCTCCCGGCTGCTGCAGGCCGCCGACGTGGCGGCGTTCCGTTCAACGCCGGCGTCACCCGCAAGTCCGGTTCGCTGCTCGCCGCGCTCGCGGCCGGGGTGCCGGTCGTGGCCACCGCACCCCCGGCGAGGTGCGCAGGCCGACCGAGGCCGGCGGGTGCTGCGGGTGCCGCCGCGCGACACCGCGGCGCTGAGCGACGCGCTGGGGCGGGTGCTCAGCGATCGTGCCTTGGCCGACCGGCTGACGGCGGCGGGTCGGGCGGCGGCGGCGAGGCACAGCTGGGACGCGATCGCCGCCGCGCACGCCGGGTGTACGCCCGGGCGCTGGCCTGTCACCGAGGCCGGAAGTCGTGGACAGGAGTAGCGGAACCGAGCAGGGTGGGGCCCTCGACGGCGGTGGAAGGGGACGCAGATGTCACTTGCGTGACCGGGTGGCGCACGGCGCCGGGGGCTGGCCGGCATGTTTCGGCGCGGGGCGTGGGCGGTCGGGCGGCCGTCGGGAGCGAGGAAGACCGAAGACCCGGCGCTGTTCCGCCCCTCGTGTACGGCGATCCGACGCGCCTGCACATCGCCCCCACCGCGGTGGTCAACAACGCGCTGTTCAACCTCTCGTCCGGGCAGATCACCGTGGGCGAGTACGCCTTCTTCGGCCACAACGTTCTCGGTCCTCACCGGCACGCACGACTGGACCAGGTTCGGTGCGCAGCGCCAGGTCGCCGTGCCGACGTCGGGACGCGACGTGGTCATCGAGGAAGGCGTCTGGGTGTCCAGCCATGCCATCGTCGTCGGGCCCTGCCGCATCGGAGCACACGCGGTGGTCGGCGTCGGCTCGCTGGTGCTGCGCGACGTCGAGTGCTACACGGTGGTCGCCGGCAACCCGGCCCGGGTCCTGCGGACCATCCCCAGGCCCGGCCAGGCCGAGGCGGAGACGGTCGACACGGACGGCGGCGCCGCCGGAACGCTGACGGCCGGATGAGCAGGGCAGCGACCGACCCGCGAGGATTAACGTCGGCCCAGCGCATGGCGGCGCTCGAGGCGCAGCTGCGCGATCTGGCCGGTGCGCTGGCCGAGACCGCGCGGCGACTGGCGGGCGCTCGACACGGAGCTGCGCGAGCTGCGCGCAACAGTCGATCGGCAGCGGGCCGCGCTTCGCCGCGCTGTACGCCGATTTCACCGACCGGTTCCGGGGGTCGACGGCCGAGGTCACCGCCAAGCTGGCCGGGTACCTGCCCGACGTAGGCCGGCTGGTCGGCGCGGCCGTCGCAGCCGGCGAGGCGGGCAGGGGGTGGTGGACGTGGGCTGCGGGCGGGGGAGTGGCTGACGCTGCTGCGGGACGCCGGCGTGCCCGCCTCGGGCGTCGACGCCCACCCCGGCTTCGTCGAGGCGGGACGGGCGGATGGTCTCAACATGGTCCACGGCGACGCCGTTGCACACCTGCAGCAGCTACCGGCGGACTCGGTAGACCTGGTTACCGCGTTCCACCTCATCGAACACCTCGACGTGGAAAGGTTGCTCGCGCTGCGTGGCCGCGGCACCGCGCTACGTCCCGGCGGCTGTGTGCTGCGTCGAGACGCCCAACCCGAGCAACCTGCGCATGGCGGCGTGCGACTTCTACAACGACCTGGACCCACCGCGCACCGCTGCCGCCCGCGCTGACCGAATACCTGGTGTCCGCGTCCGGCTTCGGCCAGGTCGAGTACGGCCGCTGCACTCCCAACCGATCCCCCTTCCAGCCCGCCAGCTCCGGCGCCGGGCAGCAGGTCGAGCAGCTGGTGGCCCTCACGCTGTACGGACCCAGGACTACGCCGTCCTCGGCTACAAGCCGCAGCCGGCGAACCGAGCCTGAGCGTGCCGGGCGTGCAGCGGATCCTCTATCTCGACGGATACACCGTGCCGGCAGAGCAGGCGGGGCCCACCGGGCGCGGTACCGTCCAGTGACGCGATCGGCTATGGGATCACCGCCTCCACGGCGATCCGCGCGGGGCTGCGGGCCGCGGGGTGGGAGGTGGTCCGACCCGAGATCGCCGTCCCCGCCGACAACGACGAGCGTGCGTCGCGCGGCTACGGTGGCTGCTGTCGTGCTACGACGCGGCGCTCGACGTGCTGAGCACGTCACCGCCCGACGTCGTCTTCTGCTTCCACGCCTTCTCCACCTTTCCGGTGGAGATCCGGCGCATGCTGCTCGACCTCGGGCTCGAGGTGCCGCTGGTCGGCTATACCCACGGCAGTCATTGGGATCCGACTCGACACCTTCCGATTTCAGGCCTACCCCGGATGGAGCTGCTCGACCTGGCCAATCTGCAGGTCCTGGATCGCGTCTTCCTCGTCTCGGACTATCTACGGGCAACGTTGTGGCGCACCATCTCCGCCTTCAACAGGCCGCTGGCCGAATCCCTGGACGCCAAATGCGCGGTCGTCGGCCTGCCGCTGGACGTCGAGCGCATCGACGCCTGCCACACGAACGAGCGCTGGGCGCGTCCGACGGTCGTCTTCAACCATGCCCCGATCGCCAGCAAGAACCCGGAGCTGTTCGTCCGCGTGATGCGCCAAATCCTGCCACGCCACGACGTGCAGGTGCTGTTCACCCGCCGCTTCCCGCCGACGCAGCCGGGCGGGGCGGCCGTGGCGGCTCTCGCCGCGGCCTTCCCCGAGCAGGTGATGCTGGGCAACAACCTGCCGCTGCCGAACTACTACCGGGCGCTGTGGATGGCCGAGCTGCAGGTCTCGACCGCGACGCACGAGAGCCTGGGCATCGCCACACTCGAGGCAATGCACACCGGCACCTGCTGCATCCTGCCGCGCCTGGGCAGCTACCCGGAGATCACCGGCGAGCATCCCGACGCGCTGTACGACCCGGGGAAGGCCAGCTGCACGAACGGCTGACCTACTTCCTGCGGCATCCCGACCGGCGGCAGGCCGTGGCCGGCGACCTGCAGCGAGCCGCCGCCCGATACACGCCCGCCGTCGTCGTGCCGCGGATCGCCGCCGTGTTGGACGCCCTGTAAACGACACGGGCGGCGCAGCCCGCCTCCCGACGCTCGGGCCGCCCACGAGCAGCTCCCCACCCTGCGGCCGGCACAGTCGTGCGACACCCGTGCCAGAACCGACCGGTCCGCCCGCCACGACCTCCGCGTGCACCTCACGCTGCTCGACCTCACCCCGCTGCATCGCCGCCCACAACGCCCACACGCCCTCCGCGACGATCGGTCTGAAAACGAAGCCAATCAACACCCTCACAAGATCGGTGTTGGCGACCACCGCAAGGCTCCGACACCACGGCATTACTGGACGGACGTCCACCCAGCGGCGTATGGTGAGGGTGTCGGCGCGCTCCAGCCTTAAGGCCACAGCGTGACCATCGATAGTCGCCGAGGCGACCAGCACGCGATCCGGGTAGACCGCCGCGCCGACAGTATCCCGGCCCCTTTGGCTTGCTACCCCTCACCGTGCAGGACGCACGCGAAGCGGCCAAGGGGGTGGGATCGATCCTCCGCCCAGCTGCGGTGGAGACCCTCGCCAGAATGAGGTGGTAACGATGTTGGTCCGCACCGATCCGTTCCGCGAATTCGACCGGCTCACCCAGCAGGCATTGGGAACCATGACCCGCCCGGCGGTGATGTCGATGGACGCGTGGCGCGACAGCGTCGAAGTTGTGGTTGCCGTTTGACCTGCCGGGCGTCGAACCGGACTCGATCGATATCGACGTGGAGCGAAACGTGTTGACGGTCAAGGCCGAGCGGCGTCCGCCGACCGGCGCGGACTCCGAGATGGTGGTCGCCGAGCGTCCCAGCGGCGTGTTCAGCCGCCAGCTGATCGTCTCCGACACTGACACCCTGGATACCGAACGGATCCAGGCCAGCTATGACGCCGGCGTGCTCACCCTGCGGATCCCCATCGCCGAAAAGGCGAAACCCCGCAAAATCGCCATCACGACGAGCAACGCCGCCCCCACAGTGATCGAAGGATCCACCGCCGAGCAACAGCCGCTGGTGGGAACGACGGCGTAGCCGAACCGGACCGAACGGCTGGGTCGCCTTCACCTGGAGGACGTGGTGTCCACGGTGAGATCCCACGCCGGACCTGTCCCGGTCAAAGTCGGCGACCGGGGCAGGCCGCACTTCGACCGCGGCCGCAGCGTGAGACCCCACAGGTGTGAGACGGAGCTAGCAAATAGGCGGGATTCACGGCCGGTCCGGACCGGGTTCAGCGCGGTCGATCACGTGATCGAGCAGATGCTCAAACGGTCATGCGTGGTGGCGGGGCGCTCTTGCGCTGAAAACACCCAGTACCCCTCGGACGTATGCGCCGCCCGTATCTCGACGGTCGGTCAGCGGACGGTCGGTCAGCGGAAGCGCGAGAACGCGATCAAAGCCCTCGAATGTCAGCTTCAGAGATTCCGCCTTCAGGAACTGCGACGGCTGGTTCTCGGCGCCCGCCAACTCGATCCTCGTCGGGCGCGCGGACGGGCGAACGAGCACAGTGACCTGACCGGGGCATCTCGCCGGCGCTGCAACCCGTCTTCCACATCCTTGAAGTCAACCGTGACGACCGAGTCACTCGTGATCAGCAGCACTGCACCCGAACGGGTGCCGCGGGTGGTGTCCTCGGTGGATCTGTATTCGGAGTACAGCACCTGATCAGCCCTGACCAGCAGCGAGATCCGCTCGATGACGAAGACAGGCAGGTAGGTCGTGTCGTTGGGCAGCTTGCTTGCTTCGAATTTCTTTGACAAAGCGATGGTGTTCTCATCGGCTTGCTCAGGCATCATCGGTGCCCCCAAAGTTGGTCGGAAGAGGGCCGATCGTAGATCGGTGTTCAGGTGGCCGCTCCGCGGCTAGCCGTCGTCAACCATCCTCAGCGCGGCCTCACGGATGCAGCCGGCGCAGAACGCCACGGTGACATCACCTATATCGCCGCCCTGAGCGCATACATTAGCGCTATGACCAGCCACGTGAGCGTGAGCGCGCTGTCTCAGTTCCTGACTGACCCGCGATGGATGCCAGTCCCGAACGGTAGCGGGCGTCTTGACGTTCGGGTCGTCTTCTCGGTCGAGGCATTGACCCCAGGCGATGACCAGCAACCGTGAGCTCGTCAAAGCCGGGAAGGTGCCGCTGAGGGTCATCGGCAGCTGGAATGTTGACCTCACCACCTACGGGCCCGTGAGTCCCACCAGCGACCTGTTCGCGACGCTGGCGCGGAAGTGCGTCTACCGGGCGCGGATCCAGCGGTACAAGCCGCAGACCGACGCGGACCGAGAGTATTGGCCGCGGCGGAGCGTGGAGCCCCTGGCGCTGGCCCAGATGAACGACATCTTGGGCATGATCGGCCAGGAGGGGTGCGGTGACGACGAGGGCGCTCTTAATCGTCGCAGGAGTGGTGCTGTGGGCTGTGGCCTTGGCCGTGTATTTCCATGAAACCCACGTCAAGTACACGTGCTACGCCGCGCAGGCGCGAACGTGTCGTGGCCGGACGACGCCGATGCGCACCCCCGGCCACCCTGAGCGTGACGTTTCCGCGGACGAGAGCTAGACGGCAGGCGGCGGAGGCCCCGCACCGGTCACCGGGCGGGGCGCCCTCATGTCCGGGTACGGTCCGCGCACGGAGACCCACCCGGCTGACGCACCGGCCCAGGGCAGCGGGGCCATGATGACCGCCATGACGACGCCGGAGTCCGGCGACGTAGCTGCCCGACTGGCTCAAGCGAGCCGCCTCATCCGCCATGCGCAGTCCTTGGCCGAGAAGATCGCCGAGTTGACCGAAGACGAGCTGGCCAGCCTCTGCGGCCTAGCGGCGAATAATCACGACCGGGATCAAGATCCACACGGCAATGAAGGCAACGATGGAAACAGCCAGGTCCGCCGAGACATGCGCCGGCGACGGAGCCAGCGTCGACGCATGGGCTGAGATTACGCAGACACGCACGCTATGCGGAAGATGCACCGGTTCAAGACCTGCGGACGCCCTGACAGCACGACAGAGCGCCCGCCCACCCGGACATGGGGTGGCGGGGCGCTCGTGTGGGCTGCCTGATGCTCAGGGCTGGTGTGAAATGCCACCAAGATTTGCAAGCATGGTCAGGACGATGTTGTGTCCGTTCGTCAAGACCGCGCACGTCGTCCACGCGCATTTTAAAGATGTCGTGGCACGCGTTGCCGTCGAAAGCTCCGACGACGATCGCTGATGGTGCCTGCATCCTCGGCCGGCTGACGCTGCTACTCGCGTACGCGGCGCGGGATGAGACGGATCGCCGATTATACCGACCTCGCGGTTATGCCGACTCGAGCGGGGATTTCCTTGCGGCGTGAGGGATCCGGGCGGGCGAGAGTCGGCATAACCATCGCGTGCCGAGGAAGGCTCGACCGCGTACCTCGCGAACTGTACGTCGATGCGCACCGCCACAATCCGCGTTGCAGCGCAGGTCACCCGCTCCTGCTTCTCTCGGAGCCGGTGAAGGAGGCTCAGCCCGGAGGCCGCCGGATTATGCCGACCCGCTGACCCGCATCCCCTTACCTCGCAGGCGATCCAGCATCAGGGTCGGCATAACCAGGAGGTCGGCAGTAGTCGGCGTTACTGCCGACGTCGGCGTTACGCCGAATACGGCACGTGCGGCGGAGAGCGTTTTCGGGCGCGACTCGGCGTTATGCGCGCTCGGCACAATGATCGCGATTCAGGCCTGGCGTGTCCTATCTTTCGGAGGCGAGGTGTACCTCCGAACCTGGGGCTTGACTTGGCTGACGTGGTCGGCAGGCTGACCGCGAAGCTCATAGTCGACAGTCCAAAGACAGCGATGTTGACCTGTTGGATCCAGCCGTTCGGCCCTCAGTCGCGGCGGAGCCGGTACCAGTGCTCGTCGAGCTTCAGCTTGCGGGCTATCGGGTCTGGATCTGAGTCGGCGGCGACGACGTCGGTGGATCCCGCCAGGCGGGAACGCGGGCTTCAACGTCGCCGAGGGTCGCACCGCGCGGCAAGGCCGGCCGCGGCGGCCGGGTGCGAAGACGTCGAGAGCAGCGTCGCCGGGGTCGGCGACGGCCGTGGACTCGCGGCCCATCGCGGCACGCTGCGCGTCGGTGAGGCTGTGGAAGGTGCCGGTGTCGAGGATCAGCCGGAAGCGCAGCCGACGTCAGTCGTGCGCAGCGCGGTGACGTCACCGCGGACGATCCGCATCGGGACGCCGGCTCGACTGTTCCGCCTGCGGGCGCGTCGCGCGGCCGTCCCGACCAGCTCGACGCCGGTCACGTCCCAGCCACGCTCGGCCAGACGAACGCCCCACGCCGCCCGCTGCCGGATCCCGACATCCAGCGCCCGCCCGAACGGGCGGCTGCGCGCCCTGCTCGTCGCGGGCGAGCAGCCCGCTCAGCGTGTCTGGCGAACGGCGGATGGCCGGCAATTTCCTCCCATGGGTGGAAGCCGACCCGGTAAGCGAGCTTGTAGAAGGTGCTCATCCGGGGAGTCCGTGCGCGCTCAGGTTGCCCGTGGCCACCCCCGATCGCCTCGTCCAGCTGATCGGTCGGGCTGAGACTCGACGATCTCGGTGCCGGCGTAGTGGATCGGCGTGTGACCGGGCGGAACGTAGTAGGCGCTCGCCGGCTTCGTAGGTTTCGACCCGGTCGGCGAATCGGAAGCCCATCCGTCCCTGCACCGCGCATCCCCACCGCGGGAACTGGCACCGGTCATCGGGCAGGCCGCGGAAGATCGAGCCAGGTCGACATCGGCGCTGTGCGACTCGAAGCGAGACGGTGTAGCCGCCCTCGAAGTTCTCCAGGTGCACCTCCAGGCCGTCCATCGCGACCGTCTCGGTTGCTGTCTGCTTAGAAATCCTGGGCATATCGTCCTCCTTCATCTCGAGCGTGCTCCTGTAGCGACGAGGCAGGGAGGATCGGTCGGCGCGCGTCGGCGGCACCCAACTTTGCGTGTTGCGACGCGTGGGTGCCAACACGTAGCCGGGCCGGCGTCGGCCTACGGGCGAGCGAGCACGGTTCAGAGCAGCTAGTGCTCGTACGCGTACGCACGGTGGCCGCGGCACGGAGGTGATGATGCGAGCTTGGCGAAGATGTTACTGACGTGCCGCTCGACGGTCCGCTCGCTGATGACAAGTGCAGCGGCGATCTCACGATCGACTTCCCGGCCGCGACGTCGCGAAGTACTTCGACCTCGGGACGTCAGCTCACCAGCGCCGGCCGCCCGGCCGAGCCGGGCGGCGTCGGGCACCGCGCCCGAGCGATTCGAGGTTGCCAGGGCCGCGTCGATCTCCAGCTGCCGCGCTCTCGGCGTCGCCGAGGCGCGACAGGCCTCCGCTATCTCGACTCGGGCACGCGCCAGTTCATACGGCGCCCTCAACTCCGTCCACAGGCTCGCTGCCTGGCGCAGGCTCTGCAGAGCGGCGTGCGAGTCCCCGTCCGCTCGAAGGGTCAGTCCAGTGGCGGTCGCCGCCAGCGCGCGCAGCATCGGCGCCCGCAGCATCGCCGCGGTCTGCCTCGGCTCCCCGGCCGCTTGCCGTGCTGCGTCGCGGTCGGCAGCGGCCAGCGAGATCTGCACCGCCGCCGGGAGTAGCCGGGCACGCGCGATCCGGGCTCGGCCGCCTCATCCAGTGCCCGGTGGATGACGGCGCGCGCCTCCCTCGCGTCCTTGCGCGAGGCGCAACAGCGCCAGCCCCGGCTGCAGGTCGCGGCCGCGGCACTGGCCCGCTTGTAGGCCGCCTCGGCCGAACCGAAATCCCCGCGGAGGCGATGCAGCTCAGCCTGCTGATAATGCGCGGCGCCCACGGCCGCCGCTCGACGAGCCTACTCAACCGAAGGCGCGCCTCATGTCTGCTCAGGGCGTCCGACCATTGCCCGCGCAAGCTGCAACTCTCGCTGCGGTGGACGAGGCACTGGCCGCGAAACGGCGGAAGCTCGGGCTGGGCATCACACCAGGCGCCCAGCGCCGAGGGTCCACGCATGGACCACGCCCAGGTCGAACAGTTCTGCCGCCGCCTCGATCACGCTGCAATACGAGTCGCCCACGATGACCGGGACACTTCCCCGGCCGTGATCGCGACCATGGCCTCGTCCAGTAGCGCCACACCGTCGGCGGTGTCGCCGAGGTGGATCCGGGCACCGACCCTCACCCGGTGGCGGGACAGGCGTGACCAGGTCCCGCATCGCCGAACCGGACCCCGACCGCCGCGGCCGCAGCTTGAACCCAAGCGGCGGCGGCGATCGAGATCACTCCCGAAAGATGGCCTGCAGTGCGCCCCAGGTAGCGCGCTGCCCCTGCTCGACACAATCCGGCTCGCCGCCCTCGGCAGAAGCCCGGCGGGCACGAGCAGCCCAGCCGCCTCCCGCGCCACGTCGCCCACGTTAAGCAGGCGGGGTCGATCCAGAACGCGCAGCGCATCAGCCCGGCCGGCGTCGCCGTCACGCTGACGCTGCTGGAAGGCGCGCGTCCATGCCGCGTCACTCGCCGCACGTCCTCACCGGCGAGATACCCAGCCGTGGCGAGCAGCTCAAGATCATCGACCGCGATCGGCGAACGCTGGTCCGCGGCCGTCAGCGCGGCGCACGCACTGCTCCACGCCTGCCGCCGGTAATCGCGCCTGCCCCGTTCGAGCGCGGTCTCGTCAGTCATCTCCTCACAGGTTCCCGACATCGGCACTCGCCACGCAACTCCCGAGCAGCAGTCAGGCATCTTCCGCCTCACGGCACAGTCACACTGAAGCGGTTCGGCCGCGTGCCCGTCGAGGCGTTGCTGCCGCGGTCGCGGTGATGGGCCGTCACGCTCTTGACGCTCAGCCGGTCGGCCAGCCGCATCGCGACGAGGCCCCGGACACCCGACCCCGTGCCGAGTACCGGTCCATATCGCCCCATCTGCACCGCAACCATGTCCGCTAGTCCGGCGCCGACGCGACGGGCCAGATCGAAGAGGATCGGGGTGCGCTCTCGCGGGACTGCTCAAGACGCACCCAGTGCCAGGCGTTGGCTGCGCTCCATGACCTGAGCGGCGCGTCGCTTATTGCCGGGTGGTTAACACCACCTGCCGTGATCGGTTGAGCCGTGAGGGTGCCGACGGGCACGTCGCCGGATCGCGCGCATCAGCCGCGGTGGCCGGCTGCCTGAGGTCAGCACGCGTCGGCTCTCTGGCATGCCTCGATGGTGTGGAGGCTGCCGAGTCCGCCGCGAAGGCGAGTTCACAGTGCGCCGCGCGTTCGCTGAGGATGCCCAGGGGATTGGAGCGGTCTTCGACGCCGCGGTGCGGGCGACCTGGACGCTTCTCTGGCGACGTCGCGCAGCCACCGATGTTCTCGGCACGGGACTGGGATCAACTGGTCGCCGACCACGCGCTCCTCCGGACGCGCTGCTCGTCGCGACCGACGCTGGGCATGGCGTGATCGGCTACGTCGCCGTGCATACCGAAGCAGGGGAGATGTTTCTGTTGTTCGTCCACCCGGCGCACGCCGAGGCGGGGCGTCCGCCGCGCATTGCTGGACGCCGCCCACCACGTCCTGCGGGCCGCTGGGCACACCGAGGCGTTTCTGTTCACCGAGGAGCGCAACACCCGTGGCAGAGCGGTGTACGCCGCGGCGGGGTACCGGCCTGACGGCACAGTGCGCGAGTCCGAGCTGTACGGCGTCAGCCTCCGCGAGGCTGCGCCTGGTCAAGACGCTGTAGGGACTTCGTCGTCGCGGCGACGCGGTCCCCTGACCTGGCGTCGCGTGACCCCTATCTGGGGCACGGCGAGGCGCATTTCGGGCGGTAGCTGTGCGGCTCGCCAGCGACCCAGGCCACGGCCTCCATGAGGGACATGCCGTCCTCGGCGGTCTGGACGCCGTCTGGGTCGAGGTACGGGCGCGTCGATGTCGATATCCTGCGGGTTGCTTTCGGCCACGCAACGTCCCTTCCCCGGGATAGGCGTCGCCCAGGCTATCCCTCGAAGACAGCGAGCAGCGCGCCGGACCTTCGCTCCAGGGAGAGAGGCTCGTCGGCCCAGCGGCCGGGGAACCCCCAGCGCCGCGCGCGGCTGATCCGGCGCGGTCATCACCCGCGCCCATGGCCCACCGCCTCCACCAGTTCGGGCACCAGCTCCCGCCGTTCCGACTTCCCGCCCTTGCCCTCGTAGGTGTATGTCCCGCCCTCGAGATCGACGTCCTCCCAACGGAGCCAGAGCACCTCGGCGTGGCGTCTGCCGGTGATCAGGAACCACGTGGCCAGGGTGTGGAGCCGCAGGCCTGCGACCGTCTCCGTCGGGATGGCAGCGAGGAGCCGGCGTGCCTCGTCCCGCGGAGAGGGCCCCGACGTCGCGGTAGGGCTGGCGTCGCGGCGCCCCCACTCCGTCGGTTCCGATGACGATGAACCCAGCGATCCGTGAGGGCGGATGGCGTGAAGATCCGATTCGCCGAGGCAGGGCAGGGTGGGAGCGAAACGGTTGTCCTGACCTGCCCCTGGCCGGAAAGTGTGTTCCGCATTCCGAAAGGTGTGAGACCGCTTGGCCGAGCGCTTCCCACCTGGTGGTGATCGATCTCCCCGGGTTCAGTCAGTCGGAGGGAGCGAATCGACATGTTCCCCGCTGGCGATGGGAGCTTTCCTCGTGGGGTTGGTGCCGGGAGTGGGACTTGGGTCCGGTGCACCTCGTCGGCCCCGATGTCGGCACGTCCGCCGCATGACTACTAGCGCCGTCGCGAACACGGCGGAGGCCACCTGGGTGATCACGGTGGGACGGCCAAGTGTCCACACGAACCAGCCGATCCGGGGGCGGAAACGCCACGGCATCAGCGGAGCAGGTCGAGTCGGTCGAGGCGGCTCCGCTGCGCGGCGGGCAGCCTCGCCGCCACGAGCCTCGCGTCGTAGGTGGCGGCCTGCACCTGCGGCGGCAGCGCCCGCCGCCAGGCACGGGTGTCCCAACCGGCTTGGTGCCCTGGATAGAACAGCTGACGCTCGGCGGTGGTTAGCCGGGCACGTACCGGCAATCGAGATCACCTGGCTCCGGGTCGACGGTGCGATGGGAGATTGTCCGACCTCGGACAATCTCCTCCCGGTCGATGCGCTGGTCTACGACGTCCAAGGCGGCGTCGAAACCTGCAAGCCAACTGCCGTCCGTGGGGCGCAGCTTCCCATTCAGTGCTGGTCATCGGTGTCCTCCTAACATCCGTACTAACGCACTCTTTGTGCTTCAGCTGCGGCTGCCCGATGTCGTGGCCATGCAAAGCAGGCAGGCGAATCTTGAAGGTACGAGGCTGTCGCACGAATCGTCGACGCGTGACGGCGATTCGTTGGCCTGGTGCGGGGTTGGTGATCGAGAAGATCATCGGGTGGCCTACAACTTCGTGGCAGCCGACCGCGACCAGTTGATGCTGATGCCGCCGTCGGTGGCGGACTGGCTGCCGGAGGATCATCTGGCGTGGTTCGTGCTCGACGTCGTCGCCGAGCTGGATTTGTCGGCGTTCTATGCCGTTTACCGGCCCGACGGTCGGGGCGGGGCCGCCTACGACCCGCAGATCATGCTCGCCGTGTTGATCTATGCCTACTGCACGGGCGAGCGCTCCAGCCGTCGGATCGAGAAGCGTCTGATCGAGGATGTGGCGTTCCGGGTGGTAGCCGCGAACCAGCGTCCCGACCACGCCACGGTCGCCCGGTTCCGCGCCAACCACGAGACCGCCGTCGCGGGACTGTTCGGTCAGGCGCTCGCGGTGTGTGCGCGTGCAGACCTGCTGCGGCCTGGCTTGATCGCGGTCGACGGCACGAAGTTGGCCGCCAACGCCTCACGCGACGCCAACCGAACCGCCACCCAGATCGCCGAGCAGATCCTCGCCGAGGCTGCCGCAACCGACGCTGCCGAGGACGTGGCCGCGGTCGAGGCCGAGCAGGGTGAGCCGGTGAACACGTTGCGCGAGCGCAACGGTCGTCGGGCGAAGCTTCGGAAGCTTCTGGACGAGCTGGAGGGCGAGGCGGCGCAGAAGTCCTACGAGTCGCACCTGGCCAGCGCGCGCGGAGATCGAGGCCGCCACGGGCAAGCCCATTCGCGGACGGCGTCCCTCGCCAGGATCGTCGACACACAAGTCGCGAGGTCAAGCGAGCCTCACCGATCCGGACAGCAGGCTGCTGAAGACCAAGGGCGGTTACGTTCGGGGCTATAACGCGCAAGCGGTCGCCACGCAGGACCAGTTCGTGATCGCGGCCGAGGTCACCAACTGCGCCCACGATGCGCCCGCCTACGCCCGATGGTCAAGGCGGCGAAGCAGAACCTGCGCAGGGCCGGGGAGAAGCGGCGAGTTCGAAAGGTCGTCGCCGATGCCGGCTACTGGAGCACCGAGAACGCGAACCTGATCGGCGTGGAGTCCTTCATCGCCCCCGGCCGCGCCCGCGAGCTCAGCCGCATCGCTGAGACCGACCAGCAACGCAGCCAGATCCTCGACCGCGTCGAAGCCGGCCAGATCGACACCCTCGAGGCCTCCGAGCAACTCGGCGTGACCAGGGCACGGGTCAATCAACTGCTGCGTCGGCGCCGAGCCGGCGACCCCGATCCGTTGACGACCATCATGATCGCCAAGCTAAACACCCCACGAGGCCGCAGGACCTACACCAAGAGGGCCGCGAGCATCGAGCCCGTGTTCGCGCAGATCAAACACAACCGGCAGCTCCGCACCCTCACGCGACGCGGGCTCGCCGCAGCCGACAGCGAATGGAAGCTGATCTGCGCCACCCACAACCTGATGAAGGCCTACCGGCTGGCCTGACAGCCACCCGGCCATGACACCCGATACCGCGGCACCAGACGCCGGTCAGGCAGCCACACGATTCATGCGACAGCCTCGTACCGGCGAGATTCCCTCAGACGCCTCGTGAAGGAAGCCCTCCGAATGCGTCCGAGCCGCCTCATTGTCGGTGAGGTACGCCAAGCGGAATGCCTCGATCCGTCGAGATGTCGGCTATCGATCCTGGGACTGATCGCCTACTTCCTGCAGCTCGATCTCTGGACCCGGACAGGTGTCGGAGTGACTCCCGTGAAAGAGGGCGGAAAACGCTATTTACGAATCTCTGCGATTTTGAGAGCCGACATCTTCAAGATCAAATTAATTCGGCAACCAATCATCCGCTTCACCGACGTACCGCTTCATAAGCTCGAAGATCCGCTCTGAGGACTCCTCCATGTCGCGTGCCAGCCGGCGAAGTTCCTCGACCGTCCACCGCCGCGGCTCCACGCGGGGCCGCCACCGGCGCGTGCGAAACGACGTCCGCTCGTGGCTGTCGTCGTCGAGTTCGTAGTCCAGCCACACGCCGTGAACCGCCTCGTTCCTCACCTCGTACAGCGACTTCGCCCGGTCGAGCGCCGCGCGGAGGTCGCCGTTGAGCTCGTGCTCGGTGTGATCGAGGATCGCGCGGCACGCCTGCAGCACCGTGTCGAAGTTCTGGCCGGACGCGACGACCGCGCCCATCCGCGATCCGATCAGCGTGGCGTACACCTCGCCCAGCAGGTAGCCCAGCGTGCCTGAGGTCGCGGTGACGGCACCGAGCGCCTCGAGGAACGGGACGAGCCGCCGCTCGTCGTCGTCCCCGGCACTCACCGTGGCACCGTAGCCCCGCCCGCGCCTCCGGGGTCGATGGGCTCGCGTCCGGGTCGCAGGGTGATCAACAGCCGCGTCTCATCCTCCGCCTCGTCGACCCGCACGTCCCGGATGCGCCACTCGCCCAGGTCGGCGACGTTCAGCACCACCATCCGTGTGCCGTCCTCGTGGTCGAGCACATACGCGGGCCACAGCAGGCTCGACGTCTTCTCGTTCTCGTGGTCGCCGTCGTCGCTCATCCGCGCAGCGTACGGCGTCTGCGAGCCGTTCTGGTTGCTTGCCGGCGGGGTAACCGCAGTTCCCCACCGAGCAGGCCGCGATGAAAATCCCTTACCTCACCGTGCGCGAGCGCCGGCCCAGCCGCAGCAACCCCACCGGAACGATCCCCGCCTGGAAGAGCATCCTGAACACCCTGGCCATCACCTACGGCGACCGGCTCAACATCAACTAGCCGTGACCCTCACACAAATCACGGACGGACAGGCCCATCCTCCGGAACGCCTTACGCTGGTGGTATGGCCAGCGCAGCGGGGAATGCGGGAGGGGACCCGGTGAGGCTGGCGGTTCGTGACCGCCGGGCCCGTCCGTTGCGCGACCTGCGGATATCGGTTACCGATCGCTGCAACTTCCGCTGTGGTTACTGCATGCCGCGCGAGGCCTTTGGCGCCGACCACGCGTTCCTACCGCGCAGCGAACTGCTGTCCTACGAAGAGCTCGGGCGGCTGGTACGGGTCTTCGCCGACCTGGGCGTCAGCAAGATCCGGCTGACCGGCGGTGAGCCGCTGCTGCGCCGCGACCTCGAAGTCCTGGTGTCCCTGGTCGCGTCGACACCGGGCATCAGCGACGTCGCGCTGACCACCAACGGCTCGCTGCTCGCCGGCCGGGCGCAGCGCTTGCGCGGTGCGGGGCTGCGCCGGGTGGCGGTCAGCCTCGATAGCCTTGACCCGACAGTGTTCGCGGCGATGGGCGACACGAGGGTGCCTCTGTCGCAGGTGCTCGATGGCATCGCCGCGGCGGCCGAGGCAGGGTTGGCGCCGGTCAACCTCAACGCTGTTCTGCGCCGTGGCATGAACGAGGCCGGCCTGCTCGACCTGGTCGAGTTCGCCCGCGACGGCGGCTATGTGTTGCGGTTCATCGAGTACATGGACGTGGGCAACACCAACGGCTGGGACCGATCGGAGGTCGTCACCTCGGCCGAGGTGCTCGACAGGGTCGCCGCGGTGCACCCGGTCGAACCCCTGGCGGCGGGGCGGCCGGGTACGGTCGCCCAACGCTGGCGCTATCTCGACGGACGCGGAGAGTTGGGACTCGTTTCCTCGGTCAGCATGCCCTTCTGCGGCACCTGCACGCGGGCCAGACTCACCGCGATCGGCGAGCTCTACACCTGCCTGTTCGCCACGCACGGGCGCGATCTGCGTGGCCTGCTCCGTGGCGGGGTCGACGACGAGGCGCTGCATGACGCGATCGCCGCGATCTGGCGCGCTCGGGACGACCGCTACTCCGAGCTGCGGGGGCTGGGCACTGCGGATCTCCCGAAGCCGGAGATGTCCTACCTCGGCGGCTGAGGCCCGCCCGCCTGATGTTGCAGGCCACCGTGGCCTTCAGCGATCTTTGGGCAGGACCTGTCGGTACTGGTACGCCAACAGGTCGGGGCGGGACGCGCGTCGTGGATCGCGGAGAACACGATGCCGATCGCCTTCGCCTGCCCCTCGGCCAGGAGGACCTGTGCCTGTCGTTGGCCCTCCGCGTTCAGGATCGCGGACTGTTTGGCGCCTGCGGCGGTGATCCGGCGGTGGCCGAGATCGAGCAGATGATTCACCGCAAGCCTCGACGCGGCCACATCATCTATCCGCACCGAGAACAGGCCGGGGTGGTGCGTGCCGAGCACACCCACCGGCAGGTTCAGGGTCTTCAGGGGCGCGCCACCTCATCGTCGGTCGGGGCCAGGCTCGCCACCGGATGGCATCAATACGCTCACTAGATCTGCTGCCGTGAGTTTTTTATTACCGCACTCCGTTGAACTTCGGTGGCGGTCCTCGTGATCGATAAGGCGGCGATCACGGTTTTATCGCCCGGACGGCGCCGAACGGTTTGTTGTACGTGGC
>ERZ1370068.4533-contig-360_pt1 | contig 50341 bp, 77 predicted proteins | sample MGYA00561227_ERZ1370068 | MGnify/ENA primary metagenome ERZ1370068 (study PRJEB38410, sample SAMEA6850437) | metagenome | study: Metagenomic assessment of the ecological functions of the soil: analysis of the soil microbiota associated with the... | reverse complement strand
TCGAGATCGTGCTCGCGCGTCAGCCGATCGATCGCGGCCGCCGGCGGCATCCGCAGCAGATCGTGCATCAGCCTGCCGATGGCGAGGCCGAGCTCGAGCGGCCGGCCGGCGCGGTCGCCCTTCCAGAACGGCATCTTGCCCGGCTCGCCCGGGCGCCGGCGACACGAGCACGCGGTCGTGCGTGATCTCCTCGATGCGCCACGACGAGGCGCCGAGCACGAACGTCTCGCCGACGCGGCTCTCGAAGACCATCTCCTCGTCGAGCTCGCCGACGCGCGCCGCGCCCGGCCGCGCGCCGAGCGAGGAAGACGCCGTAGAGCCCGCGATCGGGAATCGTGCCGCCGTTGGCGATCGCGACGCGCTTCGCGCCCTCGCGCGCGTCGAGCGTGCCCGGCGACGCGGTCCCAGGTGACGCGCGGCCGCAGCTCGGCGAACTCGTCCGACGGATAGCGGCCCGACAGCATGTCGAGCACGCCGTCGAAGACCGTGCGGCTCAGCTCGGCGAACGGCGCGGCGCGCCGGATCGTGCGCGAACAGCTCGTCGACGTCCCAGTCGTCCATCGACGACCATCGCGACGATCTGCTGCGCGAGCGATGTCGAGCGGGTTGCGCGGATAGCGCGTCGCCTCGACCGCGCCGTCGTGCATCGCCTGCGCGACCGCGGCGCACGCGACGAGATCGCCGCGGAACTTCGGGAAGATCACGCCCTCGCTGACCGCGTCGACCTGGTGGCCGCCGCGGCCGATGCGCTGCAGGCCGCTCGCCACCGACGGCGGCGCCTCGATCTGGACGACGAGATCGATCGCGCCCATGTCGATGCCGAGCTCGAGCGACGAGGTCGCGACGAGCGCGCGGCAGCGCGCCGGCCTTCAGCAGATCCTCGACCTCGACGCGCTGCGTCGCGCGCGATCGATCCGTGGTGCGAGCGCACGAGCGTCTCGCCGGCGAGCTCGTTGAGCGCGCCGGCCAGCCGCTCGGCGAGCCGCCGGCTGTTGACGAAGATCAGCGTCGAGCGGTGCGCGCGGATCAGCTCGAGCAGCCGCGGATGGATCGCCGACCAGATCGACGGCCGCGCGTCGCCGACCGACGCCGGGCCGCTCGGGATGCTCGATCGGCCGTGCGTCGAGCCTGCGCCATGTCCTCGACCGGCACTTCGATCGTCAGCTCGAGCGCCTTCTTCTGCGCCGGCGTCGACGATGGTGACGGGGCGGTAGCGGACGCGCGCCGCGATGCGGCCGGCGAACTCGTCGCCGATCTCGCGTCGGCCGTCGCGTCGCCGGTCGGCGACCGCGCGTGGCGCCGCGATCGCGGGACGTCCGGCCGCTCGGCCGGCGTGTCGACCGGACTGCGTCCGACGCCGCCGAGAAACCGCGCGACTTCGTCGAGCGGCCGCTGCGTCGCGGACAGCCCGATGCGCTGCGGCGGCCGCTCGCACGAGCGCCGCGAGCCGCTCGAGCGACAGCGCGAGATGCGCGCCGCGCTTGGTCGGCACCAGCGCGTGGATCTCGTCGATGATGACCGTGTCGATCGACGCGCAGCGCCTCGCGCGCGTTCGACGTCAGCAGCAGGTACAGCGATTCCGGCGTGGTGATGAGGATGTCGGCCGGCTCGCGCTGGAATCGCGCGCGCTCGGCTGCCGGCGTGTCGCCGGTGCGGATGGCGATCGCCGGCGTCGAGATACGCGTCGCCGCGCGCCGTCGGCGACCTGCGCGATGCCGGCGAGCGGCGCGCGCAGGTTGCGCTCGACGTCGACCGCGAGCGCCTTGAGCGGCGACACGTAGAGCACGCGGCAGCGCCGCGCTTGTCGGGCGGCGCGGCGCGAACATCACGCGATCGAGGCACCAGAGAAACGCCGCGAGCGTCTTGCCGCTGCCGGTCGGCGCGAGGATCAGCGTCGAGTCGCCGCGCGCGATCGCCGGCCAGCCGAGCGCCTGCGGACGAGTCGGCGCGCTCGAACGCCGCGGTGAACCATCGCGCGACGCGGCCGGATGAAACGGCGCGAGGCGGATCAGGATCAGTCGAACGAGCGGCTCACGTCGGCGGCATCTTATAATGCTGGAGACATGTTCACTCGTCTTAACTCGCGAGATCGAGGACGAGTGACTCATGGGTGATGCTGGCGAAGGACTGATCGACGCGGAAGCTCGGATTCAGGAGCGGATGGAAGAGCTGGAGCGCGAGCGGCGCGCCAGAAGCACGCGCAAACGGTGCGCGATCCGGAACAGGTGCAGGCGCTCGAGTCGCTGCGGCTGGCGCGCACCGAGCTCGAGCGGTCAGCTCGCGCGCCACGACGCACGAACGGCGCCGCGCGCAGATCGCGCAGGCGATCGAGGAGATCGACCGCCGCATGGAGGAGACGAGTGCGCGTAGCGCCCGATCGTGCCGCGCGTTCACGCGCTACCACGACGGCACCAAGCACCACTTCCACCAGTTCGCCCGGTCGCTCGGCTATCTCGACTGGGCGTCGCAGCCCGACCCGTTCCGATCGTTTGCCGGCGCGCCGCGTGTCGCGCTGTATCCCGCGCCGGGCGCCGAGCCGACGGCCGCGCCCCGCTGCGCGTCGCTACGATCAGCCTGTTCGAGCGCACCGTCGGCCGCACCGCTGACGCGCGGCGGCGCATCGGCGATCTGCTGCGGCACGCGCTCGGGCTGTCGGCGTGGAAGCAGTTCCGCGACGTCGCGCTGGTCGCTCCGCGTCAACCCGTCGAGCGGCAACCTCCATCCGACCGAGGCGTACGTCGTCGCCGGCGCGCTGCCGGGCCTGGCGCGACGCGCCCGCGGTCTATCACTACGCGCGCCGATCGTCACGCGCTCGAGCAGCGCTGCCGCGTTCGACGCGGCCGCGCTGGACGACGGCGTGCGGCGGTCGCCGACGTCTGGCTCGATCGCGCTGACGTCGATTCACTGGCGCGAGGCGTGGAAGTACGGCGAGCGCGCGTTCCGCTATTGCCAGCACGATCTCGGTCACGCCGATCGCCGGCGCGTCGCGCTCGCCGGCCGCGCGCTGTCGGCTGGCGCGCGGCGCTGCTGCCCGGGCTGGTCGCACGCGGACGATCGCGGCGCTGACCGGCATCGATCGCGACGAGGACTACGTCGACGCCGAGCGCGAAGAGCCCGGCGTGCCTCGCTGTGCGCATCGCGCGCTGCGCGGCGTCGATGCCAGCCGGTCGTCGATCGGCGGCCGCGCGCTCGTCGACGCGCGGTCGCGGCGCGGGCAGTGGACCGGGCGCGCGAGTCAGCTGAGCGAGGATCACGTCGAGTGGACGTTCATCGACGAGATCGCGCGCGGCGACGCGGCGATCCCGGCCGCTGCGATTGCTCGGCGAGCGTCCAGTCTCCGCCGGCTCACGCGATGCGCCGATCGCCCGATCGGCGAGCGCCGATCGGCCGCCGCCGGACCGCCCGCGCGTCGTCCTGCAGCGCCGCAGCGCGGTGGCGCTTCGACGGCGCGATCGTCGATCGACGCGCGACGCGTCTTCGCGATGCTCGTCGCGCGTCGTGCCGGCGCGCCGGCATCCGCTGGGACGCGCTGTGGTGGACGCCGCGCATTCACCTGCTGCTCTTCGTGCATCGCGTCGACGGTCTCGCGCCCGGGCGTCTACCTGCTGGCCGCGCGACGCCGCGGCGGCTCGACCGCCTGCGGCGCCGCCTGCGGCCGAGTTTCTCTGGGAGCCGGCGCGCGGCGACGCTGCCGTTGTTCGCGCCTGGCGCGCGGCGACTGCCGGGCGCTGGCGCAGCGCCTCAGCTGCGATCAGGACGATCGCCGCCGACGGCTTCTTCAGCCTCGGGATGATCGCCGGACTTCGACGCCAGCCTCGCGGAGCACGGTCCGGCGTTCTACCGCCATCTGTTCTGGGAATCGGGCGTCGTCGGGCAGGTGCTCTATCTCGAGGCCGAAGCCGCCGGCGCGCGCGCGCACCGGCATCGGCTGCTTCTACGACGATCCGGTGCACGACGTGCTCGGCCTGACAGGGCCACGCGTTTCAGAGCCTCTACCACTTCACGGTCGGCATCGCCGGTCGAGGACACGCGGCTCAGCACCGAACCCGGTTACGCCTGGGAGATAGCGAGTCGCGGACGTGCCGATAGCCGGACCGCTGACGGCGCCTGACGCTCTAGCTCCGCGACACAATCCGTTAACACAAGCTGCAATCGTACGAGCCGCGGCTTGGTGAAATCGTTCACAAGCCCGCATGACTACCGATGCAGGGCTGGCTCTCCATCCTCATCATGATCGCGCTCGGCGCCGGGTTCGCGCTGGTCTCGGTCCTGCTGTCCGAGTGTCCTCGGCCCGCGCAAGCCGACGCCGGAGAAATCGGCGCCGTACGAGTGCGGCATGCCGGCGGTCGGCGACGCCCGCGAACGGCAGTCGGTCAAGTTCTATCTGGTCGCGATGATCTTTCCTGCTCTTCGACATCGAGGTCGCCTTCCTCTATCCGTGGGCGATGGCGCTGCGCGATCTCGGCTGGACCGGGCTTCGTCCAGGTCGTGCTCTTCATGGCTGCTGCTGCTCGCCGGCTACGTCTACGTCTGGCGCAAGGGCGCGCTCGACTGGGGGCGAGATCGCCGAGGCGTCGCGAACGGCGATGACTATGGGCCTCGAAGCTCGAAATCCCGGTCCTGACGACGACCGTCGAGAAGATGGTGCAGTGGGCGCGCCGCTCGTCGATCTGGCCGGTGACCTTCGGCCTGGCCTGCTGCGCGATCGAGATGATGGCGATGAGCTGCGTCGCGCTACGACATCGCGCGCTTCGGCGCCGAAGTGTTCCGCGGCAGCCCGCGCCAGTCCGACCTGATGATCGTCGCCGGCCGGCTGTCGCGGAAGATGGCGCCGGCGCTGCGCCGCATCTACGACCAGATGCCCGAGCCGAAGTGGGTGATCTCGATGGGCGCCTGCGCGTCGATCGGCGGCGTCTTCGACAACTACGCGCATCGTGCAGGGCGTCGATCAGGTCGTGCCCGGTGGACGTCTACGTGCCCGGCTGCCCGCCGCGCCCCGAATCGCTCATCTACGGCATCGTCCAGCTCCAGCGGAAGATCGCGCAGCAGAAGCTCGTCGTAAATGGATCCGACGCGCTCGTCGCGTCGCTGCAGGAGGCGCTGCCCGGCGCGCCGACTCGAGGCGGCGCCGAGCGTCGATCTGCAGACGACGATCTACGTCCTGGTCGCGACGATCGTGCCGGCGATGCGTCCGCGCGCTGCGCGATCGGCCCGAGCTGCGGTTCGACGTTGCTCGCCGAGCTGACCGCGGTCGACTTCTGGCCGCGCGAGCCGCGCTTCGAGCTGGTCTACATCCTGGTCTCGATCGACGCATCGCCTGCGCGCTGCGCGATGAAGGTGCGGCTGCCGGGCGACGATGCGCACGTGGCGACGGTCAGCGACGTCTGGCCGGCGGCCAACTGGCTCGAGCGCGAGGTCTGGGATCTGTTCGGCATCGCCTTCGACGGCCATCCCGATCCGCGGCGGCTGCTGATGCCGGAGGACTGGGAGGGCTATCCGCTGCGCAAGGACTATCCGGTGCAGATCCGGATGACGCCGCAGACGCAGCGAGCCGCTGCAGGTGACGGAGGAGGAGTTCCGCGCCAACGTCGATGAAGGATCGGCTGACGCGCGTGACGACGAGTGAGCGCGCCGACGCGTGCATCGAGTCGACGTTGGCGAGACGATCGCGCTGCACGAGCGCGTGCAGGCACGCCGACCCGCAGCCGGTCGCTCGACGCCGCGGCGGCGATCGTCGGACGCGCTCGCGCGCGGCGGCAAGCTGCTGCTGTCTTCGGCAACGGCGGCAGCGCCGCCGACGCGCAGCACGTGGCCGCCGAGCTGGTCGGCCGGTTCACGCGCGAGCGCGCGCGCGCTGGCGGCGATCGCGCTGACGACCGACACGAGCGTGCTGACCAGCGTCGCCAACGACTACGCGTTCGATCGCGTGTTCGCGCGGCAGGTCGAGGCGCTCGGCGCGGCGCGGCGACGTCGCGCTCGGCATCAGCACCAGCGGCGCGTCGCCGAACGTCGTCGCGGCGCTGGAGGCGGCGCGGGCGCGCGGCCTGCAGACGATCGCGCTGACCGGACGCGACGGCGGCGCGGTCGGACGGGCGGCCGACGATTCACGTCAACGTGCCGTCGGACTCGACGCCGCGCGTGCAGGAAGTGCATCGGACGCTGCTGCACGTGATCTGCGACATCGTGGAGAGCGTGCGTTGACCGATCGAGCACGCTGAATTCGCGATCTTGTGTCCTCTGTGTCTGAGCTCAGCGGTGAGTCCGCGATGCCGGACATTCGCACCGAGACGATGACCGTCAACATGGGGCCGCAGCACCCCAGCACGCACGGCGTGCTGCGGCTGGTGCTCGAGCTCGACGGCGAAACGGTGCTGTCGGCGGCGCCGACCATCGGCTACCTGCACACCGGCATCGAGAAGACCGCCGAGCAGAAGAAGTGGCAGCAGGTCATCCCGCTCGTCGAGCGGATGGACTACCTGAGCGCGCAGTCCAACAGCATGGCGTTCTGCCTGTCGGTCGAGCAGCTGCTCGGCCTCGAGATGCCGGAGCGCGTGCGCGACATCCGCGTGCTGCATCGCCGAGCTGCAGCGCATCAACAGCCACCTGGTCTGGCTCGGCACGCACGGCATGGAAGTCGGCGCCGTGTCGGTGATGCTCTACTGCTTCCGCGAGCGCGAGCTGCTGCTCAACATCAACGAGATGCTCGCCGGCTTCCGCATGTTCCCGAGCTACATGCGCGTCGGCGGCCTGCGCGAGGATCTGCCGCGCGGCTTCCACGACGCGGTCCGCGCGTTCCTCGATCGCTTCGCCGCCGAAGCTCGACGAGTACGAAGACCTGCTGACGAAGAACGAGATCTACCTGAAGCGGACGCAGGGCGTCGGCGTGATCTCGAAGGACGATGCGGTCGCCTACGGCCTGGTCGGGCCGATCGCGCGCGCCGCCGGCGTCGACTACGACGTCCGCAAGTACGTTTCCGTATCTCGGCTACGAGACCTACGACTTCGACGGTGCCGACGCAGACCGACGGCGACGTCTACGCGCGCTATCTGGTGCGCGTCGCCGAGATGCGCGAGAGCGTCAAGATCTGCCGGCAGGCGCTCGAGCGGATCACGCCGACCGGCGTCGTTCGCGGTCGACGATCCGCGCATCACGCCGCCGCCCAAGGATCGCGTCTACACCGAGATGGAAGCGCTGATTCAGCACTTCCTGATCTACTCGCAGGGCTTCACCGTGCCGGCCGGCGAGGCCTACGTGCCGGTCGAAGGGCCGCGCGGCGAGCACGGGCTTCTACGTCGTGTCGGACGGCACCAACCGGCCGTGGCGCGTCAAGTCGCGGCGCGCCGTCGCTGCTGGCGTGCCAGGCGCTCGAGCAGATGATCGTCGGCGGCCTGATCGCCGACGTCGATCGCCGTGATCGGATCGATTGACGTCGTGATGGGAGACGTGGACCGGTGAGCTTTCATCCCGAAGATGGCGTACGGCGCCACGTTCCACAAGTCGGCGCGCCAGCTCGACGAGACGGGCGCGCCGTTCGTCTACACGCCGGAGAACCGCGCGCGCTTCGACGAGATCGTCACGCGCTATCCGCCGGATCGGCGCGCGCTCGGCGGTGCTGCCGGCGCTCTATCTCGGCGCAGCACCAGCAGGGCTACATCACCGCCAACGCGATGCGCCACGTCGCCGAGCTGCTCGGCATCACGCCGCGCCGACGTCGAGGACGTCGTGTCGTACTACACGATGTTCTACACGCGGCCGGTCGGCAAGTTCGTGCTGCAGCGTGTGCCGCACGCTGTCGTGCGCGCTGAACGGCGCCGAGCGCGTCACCGAGGAGTCTGCGCGCGAAGCTCGGCATCACGCCGGGCGAGACCGACGCGAGCGGCACGTTCACGCTGATCGAAGTCGAGTGCCTCGGCGCCTGCGACCGCGCGCCGGTGGTGATGGTCAACGACGCCTGGCACGAGTGCCTGACGCCGGAGGACGCCGCGCAAGCTGATCGACGATCTGCGCGCGCAGCGGCGAAGCGGCGCTGTCAGCGGCTGTCATCACGTCGTGGAGCGAAGAGCGCAGCTAAGGCTGAGCACTGATGGAACCGGTCCTCACCAAATACGTCCGCGAGCCGAACTCGCTTCACGCTCGATTTCTACCTGCAGCACGAGGGCTACGACGGCGCTGAAGAAGGCGCTCGGCCATGACGCCCGACGAGATCATCGAGCTGGTCAAGGCGTCCGGCCTGCGCGGCCGCGGCGGCGCCGGCTTCCCGACCGGCATGAAGTGGCAGTTCGTCGACAAGAAGTCGCCGAGCCGCGCTACATCGCCTGCAACGCCGACGAGAGCGAGCCGGGCACGTTCAAGGATCACCTGCTGATGGAGCGCAACCCGCACCTGCTGATCGAAGGGTGCGCGATCGGCTGCTACGCGATCGGCGCGAAGGTCGCCTACATCTACATCCGCGGCGAGTTCTTCCACGTCCAGCACGTGCTCGAGCGCGCGATCGACGAGGCGCTACGCGCGCGGGTTCCTCGGCAAGAACATCCTCGGCTCCGGCTTCGACTGCGACGTCTACGTGCACCGCGGCGCCGGCGCCTACGAGGCGGGCGAGGAGACGGCGCTGCTCGAGTCGCTCGAAGGCAAGCGCGCGCAGCCGCGCAACAAGCCGCCGTTTCCGGCCGTCGGTCGGCCTCTACGGCATGCCCGACCGCGGTCAACAACGTCGAGACGCTGTGCAACGTGCCGCTCGATCGTCGCGAACGGGCGCCGAGTGGTTCGCCGCGCTCGGCCCGGAGAAGAACGGCGGGCCCGAAGCTGTACTGCGTCAGCGGCCACGTCGAAGCGGCCGGGCGTCTACGAGGCGTCGATGCACGTCACGCTGCGCGAGCTGATCGACGGCTACGCCGGCGGCGTCCGCGACGGGCGGACGCTCAAGGCGGTGATTCCCGGCGGATCGTCGGTGCCGATCCTGCTGCCCGATCAGCTCGACACGCAGGCCAGCTTCGACGGCGTGCAGAAGGCCGGCTCGCTGCTCGGATCGGCCGGCGATCGTCGTGCTCGACGACACGACCTGCATGGTCTGGCTGGCCGAGAACCTGCTGCACTTCTACCGCCACGAGTCGTGCGGCAAGTGCACGCCGTGCCGCGAGGGCACCGACTGGCTGCACAAGATCCTGCAGCAGATCGAGCGCGGCGAGGGACAGATGCGCGACCTCGACCTGCTCGTCGAGCATCTCCGGACAACATCGCCGGCAAGACGCTGTGCGCGTTCGGCGACGCCGCGGTCGACGCCGGTGCTGACGACGCTGAAGCATTTCCGGCACGAGTACGAGGCGCACATCAAGGAAGGGCGCTGCACGCTGCCCGGCCGACTGGCGCGCGCAGGCAGCCGGTGGGGGCGCACTGATGCGACTCGACGTCGCTGCTCATCGCCGCAGATCGCGCCTGATCGCTCGTTCGTCTTCTTCAGCGCTGCTGCAGCTCGGCGGCGGCGATGGTCGTGGCGTCGAGCGCAAGGTCGGCGGCGCTGCTGCAGCAGCGGCTCGGCCCGTACCTGGTCGGGCCGCAGGGGCTGCTGCAGCCGTTCGCCGACGTCATCAAGCTGATGTTCAAGGAGGAGCTGCGGCCCGCGCGCGCGCCGATCCGGTGCTGCTCTTCGCGCTGGCGCCGATCATCTCGGCGACCGCGGCGCCTTCGCCGCCTTCGCCGTCGTGCCGTTCGGCGCCGAGCACGACGCTTCTTCGGCCTGCTCGACGAGCCGATGCGGCTGCAGGTCGCCGACGTCAACGTCGCGGTGCTGGTGATCTTCGCGATCGCGTCGATGGGCGTCTACGGCATCGTGCTCGCCGGCTGGAGCTCGAACAGCAAGTACTCGCTGCTCGGCGGCCTGCGCTCGTCGGCGCAGATGATCAGCTACGAGCTGTCGTACGGCCTGGCGCTGGCCAGCGTGCTGCTGCGTCGGCAACTCGCTGTCGCTGCGCGACGATCGTCGACGCGCAGTCGGGCTACTGGCTCGGGTTCATCCCGCAGTGGTTCGTGTTCCTGCAGCCGCTCGGCTTCCTCATCTTCATGACGGCCGGCGTCGCCGAGACCAACCGCGCGCCGTTCGACTTTCCCGAAGCGGAGCAGGAGCTGGTGGCCGGCTATCACACCGAGTACAGCTCGCATGAGCTTCGCGATGTTCTTCCTCGGCGGAGTACATCAACATGGTCACGGTGTCGGCGGTGGCGACCGACCTGTATCTCGGCGGCTGGCACGGGCCGTTCCTGCCGCGAGTCGCTCGGCTGGATCTGGTTCCTGGTCGAAGGTCGGCGCGCTGCTGTTCTTCTACGTCTGGATGCGCTGGACGCTGCCGCGCTACCGCTACGACCAGCTGATGGCGTTCGGCTGGAAGGTGCTGCTGCCGGCTGTCGGTCGTCAACCTGCTCGTGACGGCCGCGGGGTGCTCTATTTCGGTGCCTGAGACGCTGATCGCTTCTACGTGCTTCGGCGCGCTGGCGGTCGGTGGCGTCGCTGCTCGTCATCGCGCAGCGCAACCCGATCTACAGCGTGCTGCTCGCTGATCGCGTCGTTCGGCGGCGCTGTCCGGCCTCTACGTGCTGCTCGACGCGCCGTTCGTCGCCGTCATGCAGATCATCGTCTACGCCGGCGCCATCATGGTGCTCTTCCTGTTCGTGGTGATGCTGCTCAACGCGCCGCGCGAGGACGCGCGCCGAGTGGGACCGCGTCGCATCCGCTGCAGCGGCCCGGCGCCGGTGCGCTTCGGCGCCGCTGCTCGGCGGCGTTGCTCGTCGCTCGAGCTGGGCTGGGCGCTGCGTAGGCGGCGCGCTCGGCGACGCCGGTGGGCGCGCGACGCCGACGGCGCGCTGAGTCAGCTCGGTGCGCGAGCATCGGCCGCGTGCTGTTCACCGACTACGCGTTCGCGTTCGAAGCGACGTCGATCCTGATCCTGGTGGCGATGGTCGGCGCGGTCGATGCTGGCGCGCGCAAGGATGCAGGTGACGCGCGTGATGTCACGCTCGAGCCACTACCTGATCGTCTCGGCGATCCTGTTCGCCGATCGGCACCGCCGGCGTGTTCCTGCGCCGCAACCTGATCACGATCCTGCTGTCGATCGAGATCATGCTCAACGCGCGTGAACCTGACGTTCGTGGCGTTCGGCCGCTCGCTCGGCACCGTCGACGGGCAGATCATCGTGTTCTTCGTCATGACCGTGGCCGCCGCCGAAGCCGCGGTCGGCCTGGCGATCGTCATCGCGCTGTTCCGCCACCGCGAATCGCTCAACCCCGACGCCTTCACGCTCGTTGAAGTGGTGACGCATGACTCGCCGCTGATCCCGCTGATTCCGCTGCTGCCGTTTGCCGGCTTCCTCGTCAACGCGACGCTCGGGCGAGCGGCTGCCGAAGTCCGATCTCGGGCGGCGCTCGCCTCGCTCGGCGATGGCTGGCGTCGTTCGCCGTCTCGCTGCCATGCCGGTGCTGGCAGCTGGTCGGGCCTGGCGCCGGACGCAGCGCCGATCGACGCAGACGCTCTACACGCTGGATCGCGTCGGGCGACTTCACGCTCGACGCTCACGCTTCGGCGTCGATCCGCTGTCGTCGGTGATGATCCTGGTCATCACCGGCATCGGCTCGCTGATCCACATCTACTCGACGGCCTACATGCACGACGAGACGCGACAGCGAGTTCGCGCGCTACTTCTCGTACCTCGAACCTGTTTGCCGCGTTCATGCTGGTGCTCGTGCTCGGCGCGAACTTCCTGGTGATGTTCGTCGGCTGGGAAGGCGTCGGCCTCTGCTCGTATCTGCTGATCGGCTTCTGGTTCAAGAAGAAGTCGGCCGCCGACGCCGGCAAGAAGGCGTTCGTCGTCAACCGCATCGGCGACTTCGCGTTCATCCTCGGCATGCTGCTCGCTCTTCGTCGCGCTTCGGCACGCTCGACTTCCAGGACGTCGCGCGCGGCGGTCGCCGCGCTCGGCCCGGAGACCGACGTTCGGCACGCTGTCGATGGCGACGCTGCTGCTGTTCATCGGCGCCACCGGCAAGTCGGCGCAGATTCCGCTCTACGTCTGGCTGCCGGACGCGATGGAAGGCCCGACGCCGGTCTCGGCGCCTGATCCACGCCGCGACGATGGTGACGGCCGGCGTGTACATGATCGGCGCGCAACGCGGTGCTGCTTCAGCCACGCGCCGGAGACGCTGGCGGTCGTCGCGGTCATCGGCGCGCGCGACGGCGCTGATGGCCGGCACGATCGGCCTGGTGCAGAACGACATCAAGCGCGTGCTGGCGTACTCGACCGTCTCGCAGCTCGGCTACATGTTCCTGGCGATGGGCGTCGGCGCGTTCGGCGCGCGGCATCTTCCATCTCTACACGCACGCGTTCTTCAAGGCGCTGCTGTTCCTCGGCTCGGGCGCGGTGATTCACGCGCTGCACGGCGAGCAGGACATCCGCAACATGGGCGGCCTGAAGACAGGACTGCCGATCACCTACTGGACGTTCCTGATCGGCTCGCTCGCCATCGCCGGCGTGCCGCTGCTCGCCGGCTTCTTCAGCAAGGACGAGATCCTGTTCGAGACGTTCGCCGAGCGGCCACCAGATCCTGTGGGTCGTCGGCATCCTGACGTCGCTGCTGACCGCGACCTACATGTTCCGCCTCGTCTTCCTGACGTTCCACGGCGAGCGGCGGCACGAGCGCCGGCGCCAGCATCCGAGGACGAGAACCCATGCACAATCGCACGCGCACCTTCGGACGCACAGTCGCACGACTCGCACCACGCACGCATCGCACCTGCACGACGCGCCTGCGGCGATGGCGCTGGCGCTGGTCGTACTGGCGTTCGGCTCGGTGCTCGGCCGGTTACGTCGGCGTTCCACGCGCGCTTGGCGGGCAGCAACGCGCTTGGCGCATGGCTCGCGCCGTCGTTCACGGCACGTTCGGTCACGACACTGCCGATCAGCGAGGTCGGAGAGGCGGTGAGGCAGGCGGAGCTGGCGAGGCGGAGTGCGGCGAGGGCCTCGAGCTGCTCGCTGATGGTCGTGTCGAGCATCGTCGCGATCGCGGGCATCGGCCTCGCCGCGTTCATCTGGCTGAAGCGGCGCGACATTGCCGACAAGGCCGCGCGCGACGTTTCCCGGCCTCTACCGCGTTGCTGCTGAACAAATGCTACGTGGACGAGATCTACGACGCCGCGATCGTGCAGCCGATCCGCATCGTGTCCGCAGGAAGCGTTGTGGCGCGGGGTCGACGTCGACGTCGATCGACGGCGCGGTCAACGGCGTCGGCGACGATCGTCGACGGCTGGTCGTCGCTGCTGCGGCGGCTGCAGACCGGATCGGTGCGCGCCTACGCCGGCTCGCTCTTCATCGGGGTCGTGCTGATCCTCGGCTATTACCTCTGGAGATGAGACGACTGCCGTGCCCTTTATCGCTCTCGTGGCTGCTGCCGGTCGCCGGCGCCGTCGCTGCTGCTGTTGATCGGCAACGCCGACGGACGCCGCAACGGCGCTGATCCGGTGGGTCGCGCTGCGTCGTCTCGATCGCCGGTGTTCGCCGTCACGCTCGCGATCTGGGCGTCGTTCAACCCGGCGTCGGCCGAGTTCCAGCTCGTCGAGCGGCATCGCCTGGATTCCGGCGTTCGGCATCGACTACTACGTCGGCGTCGACGGCATCAGCCTGCTGCTCGTCGTGCTGACCGGGTTTCCTGACGCCGATCGCGCTGCTGTCGTCGTGGGAGTCGATCGAGAAGAAGGTGAAGGAGTTCTCGATCTTCATGCTCGCTGCTCGAAGCGGCGATGATCGGCGTCTTCGTCTCGCTCGACCTCTTCCTCTTCTACGTGTTCTGGGACGCGATGCTCATCCCGATGTATTTCCTCATCGGGATCTGGGGCTACGACCAGCGCATCTACGCGGCCGTCAAGTTCATGCTCTACACGATGGCGGGCAGCGTGCTGATGCTGGTCGCCATCCTCGGCCTGGCGCTACCTGCACAGCGCCGCGACCGGCAGCTACAGCTTCGACCTGCTGCAAGCTCTACGCGCTGCGACATCGCGCCGCGCACGCAGTTCTGGTTCTTCCTGGCGTTCGCGCGTGGCGTTTGCGATCAAGGTGCCGCTGTTTCCGTTCCACACCTGGCTGCCCGACGCGCACGTCGAGGCGCCGACCGCCGGCTCGGTCATCCTGGCCGGCGTGCTGCTGAAGATGGGCACCTACGGCTTCGTGCGCTTCGCGTTCCCGCTGTTCCCGCTGGCGGCGGCCGACTTCGCGCCGTGGATCGCGCGTGCTCGCGGTCATCGGCATCATCTACGGCGCGCTGGTCGCGATGGTGCAGCCCGACATGAAGAAGCTGGTGGCCTACTCGTCGGTGAGCCACCTCGGCTTCGTCGTGCTCGGCATCTGCGCGATGAACGTCAGCGGCGTGCAGGGCGCCGTCTACCAGATGCTCGCGCACGGCGTCAGCACCGGCGGGCTCTTCCTCATCGTCGGCATGCTGTCGGATCGCCGGCACACGCGCCTGATCAGCGAGTTCGGCGGGCTCGAAGAGCGTGATGCCGCGGCTGACCGCGGCGTTCCTGATCATCACGCTGGCGTCGATCGGCCTGCCCGGCGCTGAACGGCTTCGTCGGCGAGTTCCTGATCATGCTCGGCGCGTTCCGCTGGGATCCGCGCTACGTCGTCGGCGCCGGACTCGGCGTGATCCTGTCGGCGGTCTACATGCTGTGGATGTTCCAGCGCGTGTACTACGGCGAGGTCACCAACGACGAAGAACGCGACGCTGCCGGATCTGCAGCCGCGCGAGTGGGCGCGCGTCGTGCCGCTCGTGCGCGATCGCGATCGTGATGGGCGTCTTCCCGACGATCTTCCTGCAGCCGATGGAGCCGTCCGTCACGCGCATCGTCGAGCGCGTGCAGGCACGTGCAGCCGCTGCGCGTCGAACGAGAACGCAGTCCGAGCGCGAGCGACCGGCGAACGACGCACGGTCCGAACGCGTCGCCGCGAGTGCGAGGCCGAACGATGATGCGATGCCACTCCAGCTCGACGCCGATCGTCCCGATGCTCTGCGTGACGCTGGCGGCGCTCGCCGCGCATGGCGCGCCGAGGCGTTCCGCGAGCCGGACGAGCGGATGCCGATCGGCGGCGCTCGGGCATCGTCGGCCTGGTCGGCGCGGCGGTCGTCGTCGGCGCTGCTCTGGAACCGCAACGCGGTCAGCTTCGGCGTCATCGTCGGCCGACAACTTCGGCCTGTTCGTGACGCTCGTGCTGGTGGTCGTCGGCATCCTGACGATCATGTTCTCGTCGCAGGTCGTCGAGCGCGACGGCATCCCGGCGGGCGAGTACTACGCGCTGCGTGCTCTTCGCGATCGCCGGCATGATGCATGATGGCGACGGCGAACGACCTGCTGGTCATCTTCATCGCGCTCGAGATCCTGTCGCTCGCGGTCTACGTGCTGACCGGCATCCGGCGCGACGATCGCGCGCGCGACCGAGGCGGCGTTCAAGCTACTTCCTGCTCGGCGCGTTCTCGAGCGCGTTCTTCCTCTACGGCATCGCGTTCACCTACGGCGTCACCGGCAGCACGCGCCTCGACCGCGATCGGCGTCGTACCTGGCGGCGCAGTCGCTGTCGCGACAACCCGCTGATCCTGCGTGGCGCTCGGCCTGCTGCTCGTCGGCTTCGCGTTCAAGATCTCGGCCGTGCCGTTCCACATGTGGACGCCCGACGCCTACGAGGGCGCGCCGGCGATCGTCACCGGCTTCATGTCCACCGGCGTGAAGGCGGCGGCGTTCGCCGCGTTCGCGCGCGTGTTCCTCGTCGGCGTTCGAGCCGTTCAGCGCCGACTGGGCGCCGGTCGTCTGCGGTGATCGCGGCGCGCGACGATGATCCTCGGCACGGTGGTCGGCGTGGCGCAGACGAACCTGAAGCGGATGCTCGCGTATTCGAGCATCGCGCACGGCGGCTATCTGCTGCGTCGGCCTGGTCGCGGCGAACGACGTCGGCAAGGCGGCGATCCTGTTCTACCTGCTGGCCTACGCGGTCACCAACCTCGGCGCCTTCGGCGTCATCGCGCTGCTCGGCGCGCGCGACCGCGCGCAACGACGAGCTGCGCGACTACGCCGGCCTCTGGCACGCGCATCCCGGCGCTGGCGGCGCTGATGACCGTCTGCCTGCTGTCGCTCGGCGGCCTGCCGCCGACGGCCGGCTTCATCGGCAAGTGGTACATCTTCAGCGCCGCCGTCAGCGCCGGCTACTACGGCCTGGCCGATCATCGGCGTGCTGACGAGCGTCATCTCGGTGTTCTTCTACCTGCGCGTCGTCGTGATGATGTACATGCCGGAGCGCGGCGCCGAGGCGCCGCCGCGTCCACGTGACCGCTGTCAGCATGACCGCGCTGGCCGTCGTCGATCGTCGCCATCTTCTACCTGGGCATCCTGCCGACGCAGGTCCTCGAACCTCGCCGCGCAGTCTATCGCCACGATTTTCTGAGCGGTGCGGCTACGGTCTGGCAGCCCCAAGCCGCCTGCGAGCTCTGAGCCGGCGTGGCGCAAGCAGGAAGTCTCCGAACATCGATCGTGAGCTCGAACTCGCTCGAAGCGGAGCTGAAGCGCCTCGAGGCGGAGTACAACATGTTCTTCGCCGGCCGGCTGCCGCGTCCGCCGTGGGAGACGCGCGGCCGCGTCGAGCGCGATGGTGCAAGCGGCTCGACAGCACTCCACATCACCGAATACTGGCGGCACGCTTCCGGTTCAACACGCTGCAATCGCGCTTTCAGACGCTTCACCGATCTGTGGGACCGCGGTCTGCAGGCGCGCGAGGAAGGCCGTCCCGGTCCGTTCGCGCAACCTCGCGGCCGCCGACCGAGGAGAAGCCGAAGCGTCGCGCCGGATCGCATCCTGCACGTGACGACGTTCAGCGATCCGTTCGAAGGAGATGGACAAGCTGCACGAGCTGTACGACAGCCTGGCGGAGGCGCGGCGCGAGGTCGGGCGAGGACGCGATTCCGTTCCACAAGTTCGCGGACCTGATCAAGACGCAGGTCAGCGCGTTCAAGGAGAAAGGCACGCCCGAAGTCGCGTTCCGCGTCGCCGTGAAGCACGGCAAGGTCGCGTTCACCGCGCGGGCGATGAAGGGCGACCGATGAAGTAGGTGCGAGGTGCGAGGAGTGGAAAGGTGGAGTGGCGCCAGGTGTGGCGCCCGGCGCCGCGAACGGCGCCGGGCAGGTCGTGACGTGGTTCTAGGGTTTGGTGACGTTCCCCGCCTGCGGACCCTTGGGGCCGTCGACGATCTCGAACTCGACCGCCTGACCCTCTTCCAGGGACCGGAAGCCGTTGCCACTGATCGCGGAGTAGTGCACGAACACGTCGCTGCCACCCTCGCGCTCGATGAAACCGTAGCCCTTGGCGTTGTTGAACCACTTGACCTTGCCTGTGATACGCATCGTTCTTCTTCCCTGCTTGCTAGCGGCCGCGAACAGCCGCCCGCTGGATCCGCCTCAGCACCGCCGATGAGCTTCGGGGCACAAAAAGACCGCGAGTGCTTGCGCGGCCTCGACTTCTACGCTCAGGGAACGCCCCTCAACGCAGCGTTATCCTAAGCATCCGTTACATCTGTGTCAAGGTCAGCGGCTGGAACCGCCGCTTTTCAACACGATGGCTCCGTATCCTGATTCGACCTCACTGATGGATCGCGACATCCCGATGCCTCGTGCGCATGCTCAGCGTTTCTGACAAGACCGGCCTCGTCGACTTTGCGCGCGGCCTCGCCGTCGCGCGGTTTCGAGCTCGTCTCGACCGGCGGCACCGCCAGAGCGCTTGCAGCAGGCGGGCCTGCCGGTCGTCGGCATCTCCGACGTCACCGGCTTTCCCGGAGATGATGGACGGCCGCGTCAAGACGCTGCACCCGCTGGTGCACGGCGGCATCCTCGCGCGCCGCGCGCAGGCCCGACGACCTCGCCGTCGCGCGACGACGCACGGCATCACGCCTCGATCGATCTCGTCGTCGTCAACCTGTATCCGTTCGTCGAAGGCCGCGTCGAACCCGGACACGCCGTTCGAGCGATCTGATCGAAGAGATCGACATCGGCGGCCCGAGCCTGGTGCGCGCGGCGGCCAAGAATTTCGCAGGACGTGCTCGTCGTCGTGTCGCCGGCCGATTACGGCGCGGTGCTCGCGCAGCTCGATCGCGGCGGCGGCCCGTCGCGCGAGTTCCGCTTCGATCTGGCGCGCAAAGCGTTTGCGCACACCGGCAGCTACGACACGCGCGATCGCGTCGACGCTGGCGACGATCGATCGCCGATGCGGACGGATTTCGCCGCGGACGTCGGAGGCCGCGTCCTGGACCGGCAGACCGCCGCGCATGCCTCGACGCTCGCGCTCAGCTGCAAGCTGCGCGATCTGCGCTACGGCGAGAACCCGCATCAGACCGGCGGCGTGGTATGCCGAGGAGCCGCGCGGCAGGTCTTGGCGACGCCGCAGGTGCTTCAAGGCAAGGAGCTGTCGTATCACGAACCTCCTCGATCTCGACGCCGCCGCGCGCATCGTCCTCGAGTTCGACGAGCCGGCCGCCGCCGTGATCAAGCACACCAATCCGTGCGGCGCCGCCACCGGCAGCAGCGCCGCCGACGCCTACGTCCGCGCGCGCGAGGCCGACGCGCTCGCGGCGTTTGGCGGCATCGTCGGCTTGAACCGCGCCGATCGACGCCGCAGACGGCGCAGGCGATCGTCTCGACGTTCATCGAAGCGGTCGATCGCGCCGGCCGTGGACGACGAGGCGCGCGACGATCCTGGCGACGAAAGCCAACATGCGCGTCGTGACCGCCGACTTCACGCGCGCTGGCGACGACGCGCGGACGCGAGCTGCGGTCGATCCTCGGCGCGGTGCTCGTGCAGTCGCGCGATCGCGTCGTCGAGGCCGTCGCAGCCGTGGCCGTCAGGGCGAGCTGCGTGTCGTGACGAAGCGGCAGCCGACCGCCGACGAGTGGCAGGCGCTGCGATTTGCGTGGCGCGTCTGCGCGCACGTCAAATCGAACACGGTGATCTTCACCGCCGCGGATCGGACGCTCGCGATCGGCGCCGGGCAGATGAGCCGCGTCGATGCGGTGAAGGTCGCCCGGATGAAAGCGGAGGCGATCGGTCCGCGAAGCGCTCGAGGGATCGGTCGCGCGTCGGACGCATTCTTCTTCCGTTCCGCGACGGGCTGGACGCCGTCGCCGACGCCGGCGCGACGGCCGTCGTGCAGCCGGGCGGTTCCGTGCGTGATCAAGAGGTGATCGCTGCGGCCGATGAGCGCGGACTCGCGATGGTGCTTCACCGGTCGACGACACTTCCGGCACTGATCTTTCGACGAAGGGCTGGCTGATATGAAGACGAAGGGCTGGCTGTGTGAAGATGTCAGGACGTGTGTTCATCACCGCGCTTGTCGCGCTCGCCGCATACGAGTTAGCGGGCGTGATCACGGTCACCACGGCCGGGTTGATGTTCCGCGAGGCCGTGGTGCAGGGTCGTGGCATGCTGGCCGCGACTCTCGGCTCGCTCGCCTGCGCGCTCGTCGTGGCCTGGTTTACGTGGAAGAAGACGGCATACGATCGCTGCGTCGAATTCATCCGGTATGTTCGCGAGCATCGCCCTCGGCGCCATCATCGTGGGCGCGGTCGGTTTCGTGGCTGGATTCTTCGGGCCGATCATCTTTGCGCCGGACGCCAATCAGGGGCCGATGCTCGGCATCTTCATTACGGGTCCGCTCGGGTTTCTGATCGGCGGCATCGGCGGGTTCGTCTATTGGCTGCGGCGCCGCCCGGTTGGTCCGCGCTCATGACGGCGAGCGCGCTGCCTGTCCGGGGCTTCAAGTGCCGAGCGACGTCATGAGGCGCATTCGCCGCGAAGCGGTGAACGCCTGCTCATCGCACTCGGCATTCTCTCGGCGGCGATGGGGATCAAAGGATTCCTCCTCTCGAGCGGCTTCATCGACGGCGGCGTCACCGGCGTGTCGATGCTGCTGTCGAGAGTCACGGGGGCGCCACTCGCCATCCTGCTGCCCGCCATCAACCTCCCGTTCGTTGCGCTCGGCATGCAGCAGATGGGCGCGGCGTTCGCCATTCGCAGCGCGATCGGCATCGCGGGTCTTGCGGGCGCGCTGGCCTTCGTGCCATTCCCGGACGTCACGCCGGATCTCGTGCTGACGGCGGTCTTCGGCGGTTTCTTTCTCGGCGCGGGAATCGGGCTGGCGATTCGCGGCGGCGCCGTGCTCGACGGGACGGAGATCGCGGCGTTGCTGGTGAGCCGGCGAGGCGACGTGCTTCGCGTCGGCGACGTGATCCTCGGCTTCAACGTGGTGTTGTTCGTTTCTGCGATGGCCGTGCTCGGCGTCACGCCGGCGCTCTATTCAATCCTGACGTATCTCGCGGCGGCGAGAACGCTGGATTTCGTCATCAACGGTATCGACGAGTACACAGCTGTCACGATCGTGTCCGATCACCATGGACAGATCCGGCAGCGGATCATGCACGCCCTCGGCCGCGGCGTCACCATCTACCGCGGCTTCGGCGGCATGAGCGGCCGCGAGCGCGACATTCTGTACTGCGTCGTCACGCGGCTTGAAATTGGAAAGGTGAAGTCGATCGTCCGCGAGATCGATCCCGACGCCTTCGTCGTCTATCACGCGCTGGCTGGCGCCGAGGGCGGCGTCGTGAAGGCGCGCGCCTTCCATTAGCTCACGGCGCCAGCACTTCGTAGAGCTGAACCGTGTGTCCATCCAGCGCGTGTTTGCCGCCAGGCGCAGACGGGTGTCATGCCGCATCGCGTCCATCAGTTCGCCGCAGCCCGGATAGTTGAGGCCGCAGTTGACGCTGACGTAGCGTCACGCCGCGGCGGCGGAGCGCGTCGATGCCCGCATCGTCCGGGAAGTGGGCCATTTCGGCATGGAAGTCGGCGCATGACTTCGGAATGAAGCCGCTGTAGCCGTTGACCATCCGTGCCCAGTGCCACACCGAGAAGTACATGAATGGGATGTTCCTCGTTTCGTCCGGCATCAGCGGCACTTCGGCGATCACTGCATTGGGGAGCTACTTCAGCGCGTCGTAAATCGGCGGCGGCTCTCTTCCACACCGGCTGCAGTGAAAGCACCGGCCATGCATCGATCATCACGAAGGCAATCAATCCGGCGAACGCGATGTGTTGATAGGCGCGCGATCGGCGCCAGCTCATCACGCGCCTCGCGCCGAAGCCCGCGAGAATCGACAGCGTGAGTCCGACAAGCGCCGCAAAGCGCGCAGGTGCGCGAAGGCCGCGGACGGTATTCAGCCACTGGAACAAGAGCGGATACGACACGCCGTTGAGCCCAAGCGAGCCGTCCACCGACACGAGCAGGCCCGGCGCCGTACACGAGCCGCAGCGCGCCGAGCGGCGGCGCGAGTCCGGCGGCGGCGAGCGTCAGTGGAGCAGCGCCCGGGAACAACGTTCGCTCCGGCGCGGGTGGCCGCAGCCGCTTGCGCCACAGCAGGCTGTATTGCTGCGCGCGCAGGTAGTCAGAGAGCACCGCACTGTAAACGCCGACTTCGAAGCGCACCGCGCTCGCCTTTGATCGGCTCTGCGGCTGCAAACGCGCGAGCGATGGGCACTGCCATCACCGCTGCCAGCGCCGCTGCAATCACCAACAGACGGCGCGAGCCTGCGGATGGATGCGCGATAGATCCAGAACAGTCCGAGAGCGATGACACTCGCGTACACGAGAAAGAAGACGGCGTAGTACATCGACGAGTAAAGCTGTGCGACGCCGGCGAGTGCAAGCGCAACGGCGTACCGCTTTCGGCCCGTCGACACGAACAAGTGCAGCGCAAGCAGACCGAGCGGCATCCATTGCGTCATCTGCAGCTCGAGATGACTGTAGTGTTCGAACCGGGTACGCGTAGCACGCGTACATCAGGCCCGCGACGAATGCCGCGCGCGGCGAGCTGCGTGAGCCGTTCGACGAGCAGATAGGTCGCGACGCCAGACAGCCAGAAACCGGACAGGAAGAGCAGGTTGTACGCGACCACCGGATGCACGCCCACGGCGAGCAGCGGCGCGATGGTCAGAGCCGGAAGGATGACCGGGTCCGACAACGTCAGCGTCAGGCGTTCGGGATAAAGATGTTGGCGTCGAAGAGGTGCAACGGGCTCGCGACGATCTGGTGGGCGACCCACGCAGATTCGCCAGATCGAAAACAGCGGATCGCCGAGATCCGGCACCGAATACATGTGCAGGAGCTGATTCTGGAGCACGATCGCGAGGGCCGCCGCGATTCCAAGCTGCGGCGAACGCGGTGCGTCGCCAGCACCCGGGCGGCGGGGCGACGAGAAACGGATCGTCGCCGATCGAGTCGAGCAGCGCGAAGCCACGCGCGCCGTCGCCCTGCCGAACGGTCCAATGCGTCGCCCGGCGATAAGACGAATAACGATGACGACGCAGAGCCAGGCCAGCGTGCGCTGCGGCGTGCTGAGCGAGACGCGGACGCCGCCGGCGAGAAAGACGAACCCGCCCGCGCGAGCGATGGCGGCCGCCAGAACGGCCAGACCGACCGCCAGGATGTCGAGACCGATGACAATCGGATCGAGCGCGGTCTGGACGCATATGCACTGTGGTTCAGTGCCTGTCGGCTGCAGTTCTAGCGCGCGAAGCAGTTCCGCCGGCGCGACCGTGGCGGCGCCGAATTTACTCACCGCGACGCCGGCCGCTGCATTCGAGAGCTGCGCGGCTTCGACGAGCGTCGCGCCCGCGGCCATCGCCAGCGCCATCGTCGCGATGACGGTGTCGCCGGCGCCGGTGACGTCCGCGACCTCCCGCGCAGAGGCAGGCAGCTGGCCCTCGACCTCTCTGGTCAGCAGCCACATGCCCTGATCGCCGCGCGTCATCAGGATCGATTCGCATCGCGCTCGATCGCGGAACGCGTGCGCGGCCATGCGCGCCTCCGTGATCGAGCCGGATTCGCGAGTGCGTCGCGGTCTCCGCCTCATGATGGTTCGGCGTAATGACGGTGGCGCCCGGCGTAGTAATCGATGTGCGGAATCTTCGGGATCGACCAGCAGCGGGATGTGCGAGTGCTTCGCCGCTTCCAGGGCCGCTTCCATGACGCGCTTCGGTGACGCAGCCCTTCAAGTAGTCGGACACGACGATCGCTGACGCATCCCCACCGTGCTGCTGGATTGCCGCGACGATCCCGCGCTCCACGTCTCCAGCAATCTCCGCATCGCTCTCGTAGTCGACACGCGCGACCTGCTGATTGCGCTCGGTGACGATTCTCACCTTTGTCGTGGTGGCGCGTTCGGAATCGGTGGCGATACACGCGGCTTCGATTCCGGCATCGCGGCAGCCCTGCATCAATGTCTTCGAGTTGTCGTCCTGGCCCGTGACCGCGATGAGTGTCGCGTGGCCGCCGAGCGCGGCGATGTTGTGGGCGACGTTGGCGGCGCCGCCGATGCGGTGCGTTTGATGATCGAACGAGACGACGGGCACCGGCGCTTCCGGCGAGATGCGCGTCACGCGGCCGACGATGAACGTGTCGAGCATCGCGTCGCCGATGACGAGCACATGCGCGCCGTGGAAGGCGGAAATGAGGCGGGCTGCCCGCTCAGCCGCGAGCGGAAGCAGTTCCATTATCGCCGCGCGCCGCCGCGAACGGCAGCGTGACGAGCACGAGGAAGAGCATCAGGAACTCGGAGTCGCCGAAGTTGTACTCGAAGAGTCCGGCGGCGAGCATCGCGGCAACGGCCGCGAGCGCGGCGGCGGCAGGGCACCTTGTCGGCTTGTTTACGGAAGAGACGGACGTGCGCGGCCAGGAGTGCGATCACGAACCACAGCCAGATGGCGAGCGCCGGCAGGCCGCGTTCGGCGGCGATCTGCAGCGGCACGTTGTGCAGGTGCGGATTGACCTGGTTGATGGCGTAGTCAGGCCGGTACTCCGCGTAGACGCGCGGGATCATGTTCGGGCCGACACCGGTGAGCGGACGGTCCTTGACGATCCGCGCGCCGATCTCGATCATCGCGAGTCGATCCTGGTTGGTCGGCTCCTGGACGTCGAAGATCGACATCACGCGCTTGGTGACCGTTCCCGGCGCGATCGCAAACAGGAGGGCGATGAAGACGGGCAGCACCACGGTGAGTCTGAGATCCTTCAACGCCAGCAGCAGCGCGATGGCCACGCGAGGCGCCCGATCCACGCGCTGCGTCCGAGCGTGAGCGCGAGGGCGACGACGAGCGCGGGCATCACGAGCGCGGGCCACATGCGGCCGCGTCGTCCAAAGATCAGCCGCGCGGCCGCGGCGCAGATGACGAGCATCAGCAGGCCCGAATACGTCATGTAGTGCGACATCGCACCTTCGGGACGCCGTCCGAGGTTGTCGTAGTGGAGCAACCCGCACTGGATGATGCCGTAGGCCGCGCTTGCGGCGCCGACCGAGACAATGACGTCCACCACCAGCGCCGCGCGTTCACCGCGCGCGATGTGGTAGACGGCGGGAACGATCACGAACAGCACGAGCTGCTTGTCGTCGATGAAGCTGGTGCGCGGATCGAGGGAGAAGGCCGAGATGACGAGCGTCGCGGCGGCATACGCGACGAGCGGCCAGAAAAAGCGCGGCACCTCGGGCGCCGTCTTTTCCTGGACGATCTGCGCGACCCAGCAGACCATCATCAGCGCGAGCAGGATGTTGGCGGCGGCGATCGAGATCTGCAGCGATGCGACGAAGCAGAGCAGCAGCGCCACGGTCACTCGCTCGAGCGCGGGGCCGTTCGCGGATGCGTCATGCTCATCGCCGCGGTGGTCATTGGTGAATTTCCTTCGCAGACCCAGTTGAAGCCATCGCTCGTTCCGCCGCCGCCGCAACCTGCTCCGCCGTGATGCGCGTCAGGCAGCGGAAGTCGCCGGGCACGCACTCGCGCTGCCGGCATGGCCGGCATTCGAGCGGTCCCGCGTCAACCGCTTCGGCAAACCATCGCGGATCCCGCCACGGCATCGATCGCTCGGCGAGTGTCGGTCCGAGCAGCGCCACGATCGGTGTCGTCGTCGTTCCGGCGATGTGAAGCGGCCCGCTGTCGCCCCCACGTGACACCGCGGCGCGCCCGACCAGCGCGCGCAGTTCGGCGAGGTCGAATTCGCCGACATCCGGCACGGCGGCGCCTAAGGCGCCGAGCGCGGCACGCGCGCGGTCGGCGACCGCCTTTCGCCGCCGGCGCGTCGGATGGCCCCGACGTGAGAATGATCCGTCGCGACGGATCGCGCCGCGCCAGCGCGATGACCAGTGTCTCGAAGGACTCGTGAGGCCAACGACGGAACGGATTACCGGCGCTGACATGCACGATCACGAGCGGATGCGCGGAGCCGATGCGCGCGTCGCGAAGCCGGCGGTCGACCGACGCGGTCGCCTGCGCGTCCTCGACCATCTCGAGCGGATCGCGCACGGGATCCGCTCTCGTCCACATCGAGCGGCGCCAGCAGATCCCACTGGTTCACGACCGAAGGACGCGGCGCCTCGTCCCGTGGGCGCGCGATGACGTGCGTGCACATCCACGAGCGTCCCGCGATGGCATAACCGATTCGCATCGGCGCGCCGCTCGCCCAGGTGAACCACGCGGCCCTTGGGCCGCCATGCAGATCGATCGCGACGTCGAACCGCTCGCGCCGCAGCTGACGCGCAATCGTGAGATCGCCACGAAGACGGGCGAGCCCGCGTCGCTTCGGCGCCACGACGATATGCGTAATGTTGGGATTGCCGCGCACGATCGGGCGCGGCCGGCCGGTTCAACGAGGTAAGTCAGCTGTGCGCCGGGATAGGTCCGCCGCAGCGCTCGCAGCAGCGGCGTCGTCAGCACAACATCGCCGATCAGCCGCAGCCGAACTAGCAGGATCCTCATGGCTGGTGGTTGGTGGTTGGTGGTTGACCACTAACCTTCGGGACCTCCGGGCTCGATAGTTGCTTCGTCGATCAGCATCACCGGGATGTCATCCTTGATCGGGTATACGCGGTGGCAGGTGTCGCACTTGAGGGCGGTGCCGTTTTTCACCAGTTTGACCGGGGTTTTGCAGTTGGGACACGCGAGAATTTCAAGCAACTCTGCGTCGAGGGCCACGCTGGAAACTATAGCATTCTGCGTTAGAATCGCCTTGCCCATGCGCATCCTGCGCGTCGTGCCGGTCGCTCTCGGCGCGGCGTTACTGCTCACGCTTCCGCGCGTCGCGCTCGCCCAGGCACCTGCCGACGCGCTATTACGACTTTCTGATCGCGCAGGCATCTCGAGGCCCAAGGCGACTCGAAGGGCGCCCAGGCGGCGCTCGAGAAAGCGGTCGCGGCGGATCCGAAGTCGGCCGAAGTCCGAGCCGAGCTCGCGGCATTCCATCTGCGCCGCGACGCGGCAGACGACGCGGAGCGCGTCGCGAAAGAGGCGCTTCAGCTCGACGACGCCAGCTCCGAGGCCCACCGCGTGCTCGGCATGCTGTACGCCGCGCGATCCGAGGATACGGGCCGTGGTCAGGCGGCGGAGGCGGCTGCCTCGGCGCTGGTGACGCAGGCGATCTCGCATCTCGAGCGCGTCACCGATAATCCCGCCGGGCTGACCGATCTCAATCTTCAATACACGCTCGGTCGTCTCTACACGCGCGCCGGCCAGGCCGATAAGGCCATCCAGGCATTGACGCGCGTCGTCAACGAGAACCCGTTGTCGGTGCAGGGCCGTCTCGCGCTGGCGCAGGCGTTTGTCGTCGCACGCGACGTCAACAGCGCCATCGGGGCGCTCGCAAGAGATCGTCGACGACGAGCCGCGCGTCGCGAACATGCTCGGCCAGTTCCAGGAGCAGGCCGGGCGCCTGAAGGATGCGGCGGACTCGTACACGAAAGCGCTGTCGGTCGCGCCGAACAGCCGCGAGCTGAAAGTGCGCCGCATCGCGGCGCTGGTCGGCGCGAAGGATTTTCAGCGCGCCGCTGATTTCGCGGGTCAGGCGCAGACGCAGCACCCGGACGATTTGCGCTTCCCGCAGCTGCGCGCGCACGCGCTGCTGCAGCTGGGCGATCCGGGCCGCGCGATCACCGTCCTCGAGCCGGTCGCGAAGGCGAACCCGAACGACGCGGCGACGCAGCTGTCGCTGGCGGATCTCTATAGCAACACGGGGAGAAAGACTGACGCGGAGCGGACGGTCCGACAGCTCGTCACGCTCGAGCCGGGCAACGCGGATGCTTTGAACTACCTCGGCTACCTGCTCGCCGACCGCGGCCAGCAGCTCGATGAAGCGATTCGGCTGGTTCGCAAGGCGCTCGACATCGAGCCGAACAACCCGAATTATCTCGACAGCCTCGGCTGGGCCTATTACCGCCGTGGCGACTACGACCAGGCGGAAAAATACCTCACGCCCGCCGCGCAACAGATGCCGCGCAATGCGACCGTGCAAGAGCACATGGGCGACATCCTCGCGAAGCGTGGACGCTGGCAGGATGCGATCGCGGCCTGACGCGCGCACTGCAAGGCGACGAGGGCGACGTCAACAAGTCCGCGGTCGAGAAGAAGATCATCTGACGCAAGAGGGAAGCTGCGCTGATTGTCTCGCTCTTGGGGTTTGGGTCTTGGGATTTGGGTCTTGGGGTTGACCGCCGCCTGCGCTCACCCGCGTCTCGTCCTTCCAAGCGATCCCGGCGTCCCCTTCCTGATTTCAAGACGATTCACATGCAACTGTCGGCGGCGTGCGCCGGCGTGCGGACGCTGACGGCGGAGATTGCGCTCTCGGGTCGCGCCGGCCGCCAGAAGCTCCGCGGCCGCGTCGTCGCCGGCTTCGCGCGTCCCGCGTCCATGCGGCTCGAGGGTCTCGCGCCGTTCGGCGCGCCGGCGTTCATCCTCGCGGCGCGCGGTGAAGACGCCGTTCTGCTGTTGCCGCGCGACGCGCGCGTGCTGCGCGGCGCAAAGCCTGAAGACATTCTCGGCGCGCTTACCGGCGTCGCGCTTGGTTCCGCCGATCTGCAGGCCATTCTTACCGGCTGTGTCGTTCCCGAGCCGCAGGCCATCGATGCGCGGCGACATGCCAATGGATGGGCATCGATCGATCTGTTCGGCGGCGCCACGCTCTTCCTCGAACCCGTTCGCGGAAAACCCGCGCCGGGAGGGCGAACGTTGTCAGGTCGCCAGATTGGCAAATCCGCGCGGCGCGCCGTGCAGGATGGCGCATCGAGTATCCGGCGTGGAGCGGCAGCTTTCCGCAATCCGTCCGTCTGCAGTCCGATCAGCCGGCGCTGATGGTCGATCTCACCAGCGACGCTGTCGCAGATCGAAACGAACAAGAATCTCGAAAGCGCCGCATTCACCGTCAACGTGCCGCCGGGGGCCGAGCCGATCACGCTCGACGAGCTGCGCGACAGCGGACCGCTGGGACAATGAGATTGCCGAATTGACGAATTTACGAATTGTCGAATTCGATTGCGCTATCCAATTCGGCAATTCGTAGATTCGTAAATTCGTAAATGCCATGGTGACTGTCTCGATTCGGGCCCACGCGAAGATCAATCTCGATCTCCGCGTCCTCGGCATGCGGACCGACGGCTTTCACGAGCTGCGCACCGTATTCCAGGCGCTGGCGCTGCACGATACGATCCGCTGCATTCCGCGTGAGGGTCCGTTTGCGATCGAGTGCGCGACCGCAGGCGTGCCGCCTCGATCGCACCGAACCTGATCTGGCGCGCGGCCGAGACGCTGTGGCGATCGCTGCGGCGCAGCGGCCCCGTTCGCGATGTCGTCGTGCAGCTCGAGAAGCAGATTCCGCTGCAGGCGGGCCTCGGCGGCGGCAGCGCCGATGCCGCGGCGGCGTTGATGGCGCTCGCGCATGCGTGGCGCGTCCCGATGAAGCCGTCGCAGCTGACCGACGTCGCGGCGCACATCGGCGCCGACGTTCCGTTCTTCCTGTCCGGCGGCACGGCGCTCGGTCTTGGCCGCGGCGAGGAGATCTATCCGCTCGCGGACTTGCCCCGGCACTGGATCGTCCTTCTCATCCCCGGCTTCGGTGTGTCGACGAGCGAGGCGTACGGCTGGGCACGACGCCGAGCCCGAACTGTCGCGGGCGCCGCGGGAGGCGCAGCACGTCCCAGGTCCGTGGCCGTCGCGCGCCGCGCAGATGATCAACGACCTGGAGGCGCCGATCGCGCATCATCACCCGGAGATTGACCAGATGAAGGCGGCGCTCCGCCGCGCCGGAGCGCTGGCTGCTTCGATGTCGGGCAGCGGCTCGACGGTTTTCGGCCTGTTTCAGAAGCGGCACGATGCCGTCGTCGCCGTCGAGCGCTTGAAGGGCTCTGGCTGGCGAGTGCTTTTGACCGAATCGCTCGGCAGGGGTGAGCACGCCCGCCGCGCCCGCCTCTCCGTTCAGCGCCTGCTGATCGCGCAAAGTCTCGTCTACACTAGGGGTTTCCACCGCCCCTCGCCGATCGGTCAGTACTCAAAACTCACGTGGTGGGGCGTGGCCAAGCGGTAAGGCGCGGGACTTTGGATCCCGTATTCGAAGGTTCGAATCCTTCCGCCCCAACCAAGCCTGCCGCGCCGTAGCGGCGAGCCCGCGAAGACGGGTGCGAAGGCGGGCCATGCGAGGGGCGGAGTTGCGGACGCAGGGTGGACACGTCGACAGGGTCCAGCAGGATGAGAAGACCGCTGAGTGGTGAAGGGCTGATGTCGACGGGATTCGGCGACCTGAAGGTATTTTCGGGCAGCGCCCATCCGCAGCTGACCAAGGAGATCGCGGATTTCCTCGGCATCGCCGCTGGGCAGGCGCGGCTGCGGCGCTTTCCCGACAGCGAGGTCTCGTTTCAGATCGACGAGAACATCCGCGGCACCGACGTCTTCATCGTCCAGCCGACGTCGAACCCGGTGGACGCAGCATCTGATGGAGCTGCTGATCATGATCGACGCGTTCCGCCGTTCGTCGGCGGCGCGCATCACGGCGGTGATTCCGTATTACGGCTACGCGCGGCAGGACCGCAAGGACAAGCCGCGCGTGCCGATCTCGGCCAAGCTCGTGGCGAACCTGCTGAGCGCGGCCGGCACGCAACCGCGTGCTGACGATGGATCTGCACAAGGCGCAGATCCAGGGGTTCTTCGACATTCCGGTGGATCACCTGTTCGCGGCGCCGGTGATCATCGAGTATCTGTCGCGGCTGAACTATCCGAAGCTGACGATCGTGTCGCCCGATGCGGGCGGCGCCGAGCGCGCGCGCGCGTATGCGAAGCGGCTCGACGCCGAGCTGGCGATCATCGACAAGCGGCGCATCGAGGACGGCACGGCGGAAGTGATGAACGTCATCGGCGACGTGCAGGGACGCACCTGCATCCTCCAGGACGACATCATCGACACGGCGGGCACGATTCAGAAGGCGGCGCAGCGCGCTGAAGGCGGCAGGCGCCGAGCGCGTGCTGGCGTGCGCCGTGCACGGCGTGCTGTCGGGACCGGCGATCGAGCGCATCGAGAAGTCGCCGCTCGATCAGCTGATCGTGACCAACACGATCCCGCTCAGCGCGAACGGGCAGCAGTGCAAGAAGATCGTCGTGCTCTCGGTGGCGCGGCTGCTTGGGACAGGCGATTCGGAGTATTCACGAGGAGACGTCGGTCTCTTCGTTGTTTGTGTAGGCTCGGTCTCCGTCTCAGGGCATGCCGGCAGCGGTAGACCGTAGACCGTAGACTGAAGGACACGAAGATGGACGCGACACTCGACGCGAAGAAGCGCGACGGCAGAGGCAAGAACGAGGCGCGGCGCCTCCGCGCGGTCGGGCCGGATCCCCGCCGTGGTCTACGGCGCGCGCAAGGATGGACAGGCGCCCGAAGGCGTGCCCGTCGCGGTCGATCCGAAGGAGGTGCTCCGCATCCTTCACTCCGAGTCCGGCGCCAACACGCTGATCAACCTCAAGCTCGATGGCAGCGCAGAATCGCGCGTGATGGTCAGGGACTACCAGCTCGACCCGGTCACGCACCAGCTGCTGCACGCCGACTTCTACCAGCTCGCGATGGACAAGGCCATCGTCGTCGTCGGTGCCGATCGTCATCAAGGGCGAGCCGGCGGGCGTCAAGCAGCAGGGCGGCCTGCTCGACTTCGTGACGCGCGAGATCCAGGTGCAGTGCCTGCCGACCGACATTCCCGAGCACATCGACGTCGACGTCAGCGAGCTGATGCTGCACCAGTCGGTCCGCGTGAAGCGATCTGGCCACCGATCCGAAGTGGAAGGCGATGACCGACGGCGAGACGATGCTCGTGCACGTCGTCGTGCCGAAGGCCGAGGAGGCTGCGGCGACGGCGGCAACGGAAGGCGCGGCGGCCCGGTCGCAGCAGCCGGCACGGCGGCCGAGCCGGAGGTCATCAAGAAGGGCAAGACCGACGAGAAGGAAGAGGAGAGCACCGAAGAAGTAGATCGCGTGCGATTGATCGTCGGTCTCGGGAATCCTGGAAGGAATATCGCGAGACGCGACACAACGTCGGCTTCATGGTGGCCGACGAGATTGCGAAGCGGCACGGGCTCACCCTGGCGATGGCGCCGTCGCAGGTGCCGGACGCGTTCATCGCAAAGCAGTTCGGCGCCGATCCGTTGCTGATTGGCCAAGCCGCTGACGTTCATGAATCGCAGCGGCGATGCGGTTGCGGCGCTCGCGCACTATTACGACATCGTTCCCGCCGACCTGCTGGTCGTCGTCGACGAGGTGGCATTGCCGTTCGGCCGGCTGCGCGCGCGGGCGCGCGGATCGGCGGGCGGACACAACGGTCTCAAGTCGGTCATCGAGCGGCTTGGGACAACAGAGTTTCCCCGGCTTCGGCTGGGGGTGGGGCGCGGCGATACGCGAAGGGATCTTGCGGATCACGTGCTCTCGAAGTTCGAAGCCGATGAACGATCGGCCGACTCGAAGAGTTCATCACCCGGGCGGCCGACGCCGCCGAGATGTTTGCCGCGGAAGGCATCGAGAAGGTGATGAACACGTACAACCCGGACGCCACGGACCCGGACTGATAACCACTGACTAGCTTCTTGCCGCTTAATGCGGCGCAGCCCTGGACGGGCTGTCCAGAAGGAGACACATGACAAGGAAGTTACGAGCTCGTCTACGTCGTGTCGCCCGAGGCGAGCGACGCCCAGGTTGCCGAACTGCACACGCAGGTCGAGCAAATCGTCCAGCGTCTTGCCGGCACGATCGAGAAGACCGATAACTGGGGCCGGCGCAAGCTGGCCTATGAGATCGGTCCGCACAAGGAAGGCACCTACGTCCTCGAGGCGATCAACGGCAGCGGCGAGCTGATGAAAGAGATCGATCGGCGCCTCAAGGTGTCCGATCTGATCATCCGGCACCTCGTCGTCCGCGTGGACGAGGAGCGAGACGGTGATCGAACGCGTGCGTAACCGGCGCACGGAGACGACGCGCCGGCGGCGCGTCGCGCGCGGCCTGCCGCCCGATCGGCAGCCGGGTGAAGGACAGCGCGGTGATGTCGATGACGACCGCGACGATCGATTCGATTTGAATGAGGGGTTGGAGCGATGAACGGGAGCAAACGAAGCTTTGGCGGCGGCGGCGGCGGCCGCGGCAAGACCGGCGCGCAAGGCGCACAGCAGGGCAAGGACGGCCAGCGCCGTCCGATGTTCCGCCGCCGCAAGGTCTGCAAGTTCTGCGCGGACAAGATCGACGACATCAACTACAAGGACACGAAGCTCCTGATGCCGTTCGTGCCGGAGCGCGCGAAGATCCTGCCGCGCCGCATCTCGGGCACCTGCGCGATGCACCAGCGGAAGCTGCGCACGGCGATCATGCGCGCGCGCCAGCTGGCGCTCATCCCGTATACCGCTGAATAGGTCTCGACCGGTCTCCGGTCTCGTGGACCGGAGGCTGGAGACCAGACCGTAGACGAAGATCATGGAAGTCATTCTCAGAGAGTTCGTCGAAAACCTCGGCAAGCGCGGCGAGGTCGTGAAGGTCGCCGGACGGCTACGCCCGCAACTACCTGCTGCCGCGGAAGCTGGCGCTGCCGGCGACCGACGGCAACAAGAAGCACGTCGAGCGCGAGCGGAAGATCATGGAGACGCGCGAGGCCGACGAAAAGTCGCAGGCCGAAGCGCATTGCCGCGCGGCTCGCGGCGATCGACATCAGCGATCGCGCGGCGCGTCGGCGACACCGAGCAGCTGTATGGCTCGGTGACCGCCGCGGACATCACCGAGTACCTCAAGGCGAAGGGGTTCGACGATCGATCGGCGCAAGCTGATCCTGCCGGAAGCCGATCAAGTCGATCGGCGAACACGACGTGCCGCTGAAGCTGCACCGCGAAGTGACGGTGCCGTTGAAGGTTCGCGTCGTGAAAGAGGGACGGAAACTACAGCGAGCGCCTAGGCGCTTTGGTCAAATCCCAGATCCCAGATCCCAAGCTCCAGATTCCAACTCCGATTTTTGATTTGGGTTTGGGAATTGGGGTTTGGGATTTTCGTTTTCTGGTACACTCCGGTTCCTTCCTTCTGACACGTTAATGGCCGACACGATCGCAACCGCCGAACGTACGCTTCCACACAATCTCGAAGCGGAACGCTCGGTTCTCGGCGCGATCCTCGTCCACAACGACGCCTTCAACACCGCGGCGCAGGTCATCGACGGGCGCGACTTCTACCGTGACGCGCACCGGCGCATCTTCGATCGCATGGTCACGCTCAACGAGCGCGGCGAGGCGATCGACTTCATCACGCTGAAAGAGGAGCTCTCGCGCGGCGGCGAGCATCGACGATGTCGGCGGCCCGGCCTACATCGCGTCGCTGGTCGACGGCGTGCCGCGCGCGACCAACGTCGAGTACTACGCGAAGATCGTCAAGGAAAAGGCGACGCTGCGGAACCTGATCTACGCGGCGAACAAGATCCTGACCAACGCGTACGAGGCAGACCAGGAATCGGACCTGATCCTGGACGAGGCGGAAAGCTCGATCTTCGCCGTCGCCGACGACCGGCTCAAGGCCGGCTTCGTGCCGATGCGCGACCTGGTCAACGAGAGCTTCCCGAAGATCGAGCAGCTGTTCGAGCACAAGCGCCTCGTGACCGGCGTGCCGACCGGGTTTGCCGACCTCGACGAGATGACGCGCGGCCTCCAGGCGTGGCGACCTGATCATCGTCGCGGCGCGCCCGTCGATGGGAAAGACGAGCCTCGTGCTGAACATCGCCCAGCACGTCGCCGTGCAGCCGGAACTGTCCGTCGGCTTCTTCAGCCTGGAAATGTCGAAAGAGTCGCTCTTCATCAGGCTGCTGACGTCGGAAGCGCAGATCGACAGTCATCGCCTGATGAGCGGTGCGATCGGCGCAGAAGGACTACGGCCGCATCTCGCAGGCGCTCGAGACGCTGAGCGCGATGCGGCTGCTTCATCGACGACACCGGCGAACGTCGGCGTGCTGGAGATGCGCGCCAAGTCACGCCGTCTGCAGGCCGAGCACGGCCTCAACCTGCTCGTCGTCGACTACATCCAGCTGATGAGCGCGCGCGGCCGCTATCGAGAACCGCACGCTGGAGCTCGCGTCGATCTCGCGATCGCTGAAGGGGCTCGCGAAGGAGCTGAACATTCCGATCGTGGTGCTGTCGCAGCTGCGCGCGCGCCCGAGGCGCGCTCTGACCATCGTCCCGCAGCTGTCCGACCTGCGCGAGTCGGGCGCCCTCGAGCAGGACGCGGACGTCGTCATCCTCATCTACCGCGACGATGCCTACAACCGCGATCCGAACAACCCGGATGCGGGCACCGCGGAGCTGATCCTCGCCAAGCAGCGCAACGGGCCGACCGGCGTCGTGCGGCTCGCGTTCCTCCGCGAGCAGACGCGCTTCGCGAACCTCGCTGCGGGCGTGATGGGGTCGGATGGTCATATTTCGAGGACTACTCCGACAAGCAGTGTGCCATCGCGAATCACGGAGTGTCCTCGAAAATTGACCTCGACCCCATCTCATGATCCGCAGCACGGTTGCGCACGTCGATCTGGCGGCGCTGCAGGCCAACTTCAAGGCGATCCAGACATTTCTCGAGCGAAGGGCGGGACCTGCCAGGCCGCGCCGAACCCGCCGCGAATCATCGCGGTCGTCAAGGCCAACGCGTACGGACATGGCGCCGGAGCGCGTCGCGCTCGCGCTCGAAGCGGCCGGCGCGCGATCTGCTCGCGTGCGCGGACATCGAAGAAGGCGGTCGTCGCTGCGGCGGGCCGGCGTGCGCGTGCCGATTCTCGTCTTCGGCGCGCTGAGCGTCAGCGATCTCGACGGCCTGTTCGAGTTCTCGCTGACGCCGACGATCTCGACGCCGGCCGCGGCGCGCGCGGTGCAGGCCGCCGCCGCGAAGCACGCGACGACGATCGGCTATCACCTGAAGATCGACACCGGCATGAACCGGCTCGGCTTCCGGCACGACAACCTGCGGCGCACGCTGCCCGAGCGTGCTCGCGAGCCCGAACCTGCGGCTCGAGGCGGTCTTCACGCACTTCGCGACGGCCGACGATGCCGGAGCGCCGTTCTTCGACCAGCAGCGAGCGAACTTCGAAGCGCGCGCTTGCAGACGATTGATGCGATCGCGGACGCCGGACGCGTCCGGCGCCGCTCGATCCACGCGGCCAACAGCGCGGCGACGCTGCGCGACTCGCGCGTCTGGGCACGACATGGTGCGGCCAGGCCTGCTGCTCTACGGCATCGTGCCGCCGCCGCTGGCGTCGACGATTCCGCTGACGCCCGGTCATGTCGCTGACCAGCCGCGTCGTCGCGGTGAAAGGTCTGCGTCCGGGCGAAGGCGTCGGCTACGGCTGGCAGGTTCCAGGCCGACACGCCGCGTGACCACGGCTGTCATTCCCGCCGGGCTACGCCGACGGCATCGACACTGCGCGCTCTCGGGCCGCGGCCAGGTGCTGATCCGCGGCCGCCGCGTGCCGATCGTCGGCGCCGTGTCGATGGACATGATGATGGTCGACGTCACCGGATCTCGACGACGTGTCGCCCGGCGACGAGGTCGTGATCATCGGCCGCCAGGGCAACGAGTCGTGGCAGCAGATCGACGCGCGCGAGATGGCGGCGGCGATCGGGACGATTCCGTAGGAGATCGTCTGCCGTATCGGATCGCGAATCGAACGGCAGTATGAGTAAACCCAAAGCCAGATCCCAAATCCCAAATCACAAATCTCGGCTTGGGATTTGGATCTTGGGATTTGGGGTTCGGGATCTGACTACGAGGTCATGAAACCGCCGAAGGTCGTCTTCGTCTGCCAGGAATGCGGCGCGCAGGCGCCGAAGTGGACGGGACGCTGCGTCGAGTGCGGCGCGTGGAACTCGCTGGTCGAGGAGCGCGCCGCGCCGAGACCGCGGCCGGCGGCGCGGCGACCAACCGCGTACGCGCAGTTCGGTGCATCCAGCCTCGCGAAGCTGTACGCAGAAGTTGATACGACCAACGCGGTGCGGCTGTCGTCCGGCATCGGCGAGTTCGATCGCGTGCTCGGCGGCGGCATCGTGCCCGGCTCGCTCGTGCTGCTCGGCGGCGAGCCCGGCATCGGCAAGTCGACGCTGCTGCTGCAGGCGGCCGCGCACTTCGCGCGCGACGTCGGTCCGGTGCTCGTACGCGTCGGGCGAGGAGTCCGAGCATCAGATCAAGAGCCGCGGCGACCGGCTCGGCGTCGGCAACGCGCCGCTCTATCTGCTCGTCGGAAACCTGCATCGAGCGGATCCTCGAAGAGATCGGCGCGCCTCAAGCCGGCGCTCGTGATCATCGACTCGATTCAGACCGTCTTCTCGATCAAGTTCCAGTCGGCGCCCGGCAGCATCGGGCAGGTGCGCGAGGCCGCCACGCAGTTTCTGTTTGCCGCGAAGGGACAGAACATCCCGACCATCCTCGTCGGCCACGTCACGAAGGACGGCAGCCTCGCCGGACCGAAGGCGCTCGAGCACGTCGTCGACACGGTGCTGTACTTCGAAGGCGAGCGGCACCACTCGCATCGCGTCGTCCGCGCGATCAAGAACCGCTTCGGCGCGGTGAGCGAGCTCGGCGTGTTCGAGATGACCGGCACCGGCCTCGCGCCGGTCGCCGAATCCGTCGCGGCTGTTTCTGTCGGAGCGCGCGTCGGGAACACCCGGCTCCGCGGTGCTGTGCTGCGTCGAGGGCTCGCGGCCGATCCTCGTCGAAGTGCAGGCGCTGGTCAGCACCAGCACGTACGGCAACGCGCGGCGGATGGCGATCGGCATCGATCAGAATCGGCTCTCGCTGCTGCTGGCCGTGCTCGAAAAGCGCGCAGGCCTCAGCCTCGCTGGCGACGATGTCTACGTGAACATCGCGGGCGGCATGACGCATCGAAGAGCCGGCGGCGGACTTGAGCGTCGTGGCGGCGGTTGCCTCGAGCGTCCGCAATCGCGGGCTGTCGCCCTCGACCGCCGTGTTCGGCGAGGTCGGATTGAGCGGTGAAATCCGCGGGATTCCGCAGGCGCCGCTGCGCATCCGCGAAGCCGCGCAGATGGGATTTACCCGCGTGGTCCTGCCGGCCGTCGAACATGGATCCGTCGGAATCCGCCGGACTGCGAGTTAGTAGGGGTCCGGAACCCTGGGGAGGCGCTCGACGAGCTGATGGCTTGATTTTCACCCCCGCGTCGCTCTAAGGTTCCATCCACTCATAGCGATTCATCTTCCGTTCATAGATCCGGGGAATCTCAATGCTCTGGTCCATCATCGCGCGGTTCCTGTTCATCGTGGCCGTCGGCTACTCGGCGTATCAGCTGCAGCCACTCGGTGACGACCCGCTGCCAAGCCTCGGTTTCGGCGTCGGCGCTCGGCACGCTCGTCATCTTCCTCGAACATGCGCCTCAAGCACATCGCGATGACGCATATGCTGGGCAGCCTGCTCGGCGGCGCCGTCGGTCTCGGCGCGGCGAAGACGATCGGCGCGGCGCTCTACTGGGCCGACGTGAACGATCATCGCGTCGTCTTCCTGCACAGCCTCATCCTGCTCGGCCTGCCGTACCTCGGCCTCGTGATGGGCGCGCGCAATGCCGAATGGCTCGAGCCCGAGCGCATCGTCAGCCTCTTCCGCAACACAGGGCCGCGGCGCCGCTACCGCGATGCTCGACACCAGCGTCATCATCGACGGCCGCATCGCCGACATCTGCGAAACCGGCTTCATGGACGGCACGCTCGTCATCCCGCAGTTCGTGCTGAAGGAGCTGCAGTTCGTCGCGGACTCGTCGGACTCGATGAAGCGCAACCGCGGCCGCCGCGGCCTCGACATCCTGCAGAAGATCCAGAAGATGGCCGGCGTCGACGTGATGATCTCGGACGTCGATTTTCCCGACGTCAAGGAAGTCGACCTGAAGCTGATCGAGCTGGCGCGCACGCTCGAGGGAAAGATCGTCACCAACGATTTCAACCTGAACAAGGTCGCGCAGCTGCGCGGCGTCGACGTGCTCAACATCAACGAGCTCGCGAACTCGCTCAAGCCGGTCGTGCTGCCGGGCGAGCTGATGAAGGTCTTCATCCTCAAGGAAGGCAAGGAATACAACCAGGGCGTCGCGTATCTCGACGACGGCACGATGGTCGTGGTCGACAACGCGCGCAAGATGATCGGCAAGACCATCGACGTCGTCGTCACCAGCGTGCTGCAGACGACGGCAGGCAAGATGATCTTCGGGCGGTTCATCGATTCGGCTACGGCGGCGCAGGCGGCACCATCGTCGGCCGCGCCTGGCGCCATTGCGGACACCGAAGCTGTCGCGCCGAGCCCGTCCCCAGATGCCGCCTTCCACGGCAGCCGCCGGCAAGTAAGAAGTTCGAAGGTCGAAGTTCGACGCAACTTGGAAGTAGACTTCGAACTTACTTCGCACCCACTTCGAACTTTGAACTTCAAACTTCCTGCTTTCCACTGGTGGCGGACGGTCTTCTATCTGATTCCCGCCATCACCGTGTACACGGTCGTCCTCGGCACGCTCTCGATCGGGTCGAGCCTTTTTCGAGAGCAGCGGCCGGTTCGCGCACTGGTGCGCACGGAGCTGGTCGCGATTGATCCTCGCCACGACCGGCGTGCATGTTGACGTGTCGGGCCTCGAGCGGCTCGAGTCCGATCGCGCGTACGTCTTCGTCGCCAACCACCAGAGCATCTACGACATTCCGATCGTGTTCTGGTCGCTGCCGTATCAGATCCGCATCATCGCGAAGGAGTCGCTCGGCCGATTTCCGTTTCTCGGCTGGCACCTGCGGCGCACGGGCCACATGCTGGTCGATCGCCGTCATCCCAACCGCACCGCGATATTCGGGCGTGCATCGAAACTGATGAAAGACGGCCTGTCGCTGATCGTGTTCCCCGAAGGGACGCGAAGCCGGGACGGACGCGTCGCCCCGTTCAAGGGCGGGAGCTTCTACCTCGCGCTCGAAGCGGAGCTGCCCGTTGTGCCGATTTCCGATCGTCGGCAGCCGGCACGTGATGTTGAAGGGGCGGCTCGCGACCTATCCTGGCCGCGTGAAGCTGATCGTGCACGCGCCGATCGACACGACGCGGCCTGCCGGCGGCGACCCGCGCGCGGCACGGGCGTTCGCGGCGCGGCGTGCGCGACGTGATCGCGCCGGATGCCGAGTCGGATCTCGCTGCTTTTCTGCCGCATGAACTTCACCCTCGACCCGGCTCTCGCTTCGATCGTGCGGCCCGCCGTGCTCTGGTTCGAAGGGGCGACCGTCGTCGAGCGCGATCACCGGATGGATTCGCCGCTCGCCGCCGCCGAAGCCGCGGTGCGCATCAATCCGCCTGTCGAGACCACCGCGGTGCGGACGATGTACAAGCGCGTGGGCATCGATCCCACCAAGACGCGGCCGTCATCGGAAGCGCTGCTGCGCCGCGTGCGCAAGGGCGACACGCTGCCGCGCATCAACTCGATGGTCGACGTCTGCAACTGGTGCTCATTCGAATTCCAGCTGCCGTACGGCCTCTACGACGCGGCGCAGATCCAGGGTGACGTGACGCTGCGCATCGGACGCGAGGGCGAGTCGTATCCAGGCATCCGCAAGGATGACGTGCATGTCGGCGGACGGATCGCGCTCGTCGACACGCCGCGGGCCGTTCGGGAACCCGACGTCGGATTCAGCGCAGGACGATGGTGACGACTGCGACGACGCGTGCGCTGCTCGTGGTGTTTGCGCCGCGCGAGGTCGACGTCGCCCGGCTGGCGCGCGTCATGGACACGACGTCCGAGCGGATGCAGCAGTTCACCGGCTGCCGCGAAGACGCGCGCTTCGTCGGATAGAATCGCATTCGTGCGATCTCGCGTCTCCGCGATCATCGCCGCCGGCGGCCGCGGCGCGCGCTTCGGCGGCGCGCAGCCGAAGCAGCTCCAGACGCTTGCGGGCGTGTCCATTCTCGAGCGCACCGTCGAGACGTTCCTGCAACGGCTATGCGTTCGACGAAGTGATCGTCGCGCTCCCATCCGAGCTCGCGGCGAAGCCCGCCTTCCTATCTTGACGACGTGATCGTGGTCGAGGGAGGCGAACGCCGGCAGGACTCGGTGGCGAACGCGTTCGCGGCTGTCGCGCCGAGCTCGCAGGTGATTGTCATTCACGATGCGGCGCGGCCGCTCGTGTCACCCGTCGCTCATCGAGCGAACGGTGACGGCGGCGTTCGAGCACGGCGCCGCGATTGCCGCGCTGCAGGCGAGAGACACGGTGAAGCGCGGCGACGCGTCGCGCATCATCCGCGGCACGCTGCCGCGCGACGAGATCTTCCTCGCCCAGACACCGCAGGCGTTTCGCGTCGGCGTGCTGCGCGACGCGCTTGGCGCTCGCATCAACGGCGGCCGATGCGACCGACGAGGCGATGCTCGCCGAGCAGGCCGGGCACCACGTGCACCTCGTCGAGGGCGATCCTCGCAACCTGAAGATCACGACGCCGGACGATCTCGACATGGCCGAGCGGCTCCTCGGACGTCAGAACGGCGCCGCCACGATGCGGATCGGCAACGGCTACGACCTGCATCGCCTCGTGGCAGGGCGGCCGTTGATCCTCGGCGGCGTCACGATCCCGTTCGACAAAGGACTCGACGGGCATTCGGACGCGGACGCGGTGTGCCACGCGGTCACCGACGCCATTCTCGGCGCGGCGTCGGCCGGCGACATCGGCCGTCATTTTCCCGATACCGATCCCGCGTGGAAGGGCGCGAACAGCATCGAGCTGTTGAAGCGGGCCGTCGCGATCGTGCAGCGCCGCCGGCTACGTCGTGGCCAATGTCGATGTCGTGGTCATCGCGCAGCGGCCGAAGCTGTCGCCGCATGTCGACGCGATGCGCGCGAATCTCGCGCGCGCGCTCGGGATCGACGCGCGGCAGGTGAGCGTCAAAGGCAAGACGAACGAGGGCGTCGATTCGACGGGCACGGGCGACGCGATTGCCGTTCACGCCGTGGCGTTGATCACTGTCCTCTAAAGATGACCTCCGACCCCATTTTGCGCCTTCGGTTCGCGCCCGAGTCCGACCGGGCAGCTGCACGTCGGCAACGCGCGCACGGCGCTCTTCAACTGGCTGCTGGCGCGCGGCGCCGGGGCGACGTTCGTCCTGCGGATCGAGGACACCGACTTCGAGCGCTCGACGCAAGAGGCCGAGCGGCATCCGCGATCGACGATCTGCGCTGGCTCGGGCTTGAGCTGGGACGAGGGCGCGGATGCCGGCGGAGCGCACGGCCCGTATCGCCAGTCCGAGCGCCTGCACATCTATCGCGCCCACGCCGTCGAGCTGATGTCGCGCGGGCAGGCGTATCACTGCTTCTGCTCGGACGAGCAGCTCGAGATGGACCGCTACGCAGGCGCTGCGCAGACAGGCAGCCGCCGAAGTACGTCGGCCGCTGCCGCGACATCTCGCGCGAGGACGCGCGCACGCGGATCGAGGACGGCGAGACCGGCGGTCGATCCGCTTCCGCGTGTCCCGACGGCGACCGCGAGATCGCGTTCGACGACCTGGTGCGCGGCGCGTGTCGCTTTCAGCACCGACGTCATCGGCGATCCCGTGCTCGTGCGCTCCGACGGCGTTCCGGCCTACAACTTCGCCGTCGTCATCGACGATGCGCTGATGGAGATCAGCGCATGTGATTCGCGGCGAGGATCACATCTCGAACACGCCGCGGCAGCTGCTGTTCTACGAGGCGTTCGGCTGGACGCCGCCGCTGTTCGCGCCACGTGTCGATGGTGCTGGGCCCGGATCACGTCCAAGCTGTCGAAGCGTCACGGCGCGACGTCGGTCGCGCGAATTTCGCGAGCGCGGCTATCTGCCGGAGGCGCTCGCGAACTACCTCGCGCTGATCGGCTGGTCGCCCGGGCGAGAGACGAAGAGCTGCTGCCGCTCGACGAGCTCGCGCAAGCGGTTTCCGCATCGAGGATGTCGGGCAGAGCGCCGGCGTGTTCGACCCGGAGAAGCTGGCCTGGGTGAACCGTCACTATCTGAAGCTCGCGGCGCCGGACCGTCTCGCGCGACTTGCGCTCCCATTCCTGCGAGCAGCTGGGATGGGTGACGGAGCCCACGGCCGCGGATCGTCGAGTTTCTCGCGCAGCGCTCGTCGCCGGTCGCCGCGGCCGTCCGTCGATCGCCTCGACCAGGTGCCGGCGCGCGCTGCAGTTCCTGTTCGATTACTCCGCGGCGCGGCGCTGTCGAATCCGGCGATTCGCGCCGAGGCGCTCGAGCGCGCGCGGCGGTCATCGCGGCGCTCGGCCGACGAGCTCGCGCAGTCAGGACGCGCTGACGGACAAAGAGACGTTCCGCGCCGCCGCGGCGTCGCGTGCGCGAGACGACCGGCGCGAAAGGGAAGGCGCTGTTTCATCCGATTCGCCTCGCGCTGACCGGCGAGCAGGAAGGGCTCGAGCTCGACCTTGCGGTTCCGCTGATCGAGCAGCGGCGCTCGTCGTCACGCACCGCGTCGGGCATTCGCGCCGATCTTCTGCGCATCGCGATCGCGCCGCGGCATTTCTGCACGAGCTTGAGACAGCGGACGCCGACGGCGTGATCATCTACGGGATCAATCCAGTCCTCGAGGCCCTGCGCGCGGGACGCGTGAAGCGAGCTTCGCGTCGGCGATCGCGCCGACGATCGGCTGCGCGCAGCTGCTCGCTCGCCGCAGCCGAGCGTGGCGTGCGCGTGCGGCGTGTGCCGCGCCGATGCGCTCGAGCGCGAGTCGCGGCGCGGCGTGCATCAGGGCGTCGTGGCCGACGTCGAGGAGGCGCGCAGATTACAGCGTCGACGAGACTCGTGCGCGGCGCATCGGCCGCGCCGCTCATCGTCGTGCTCGACGGCATCGAGGATCCGCACAACCTCGGAGCGATCCTGCGGACCGCCGATGCGGCGGGCGTCGACGGCGTCGTCGATCCAGAGCCGGCGATCGCGCGGCGCTGCGACGGCGTGGCGGCCAAGGCATCGGCGGGCGCCGTTGCCCACGTGCAAGATCGCCGAGGTCGTCAACATCGCCCGGGCGGTCGAGGAGCTGAAAGAGGCCGGCGTCTGGACGGTCGGGTCTGGCGGGCGAGGCGGCCAGACGCCTTACGACGCGATCGATTTCACGCTGCCGACCGCCGTTGTCGTGGGGGCCGAAGGAGCCGGGTTGCGGCGTCTGGTTCGAGAACGGTGCGACCGCCTGGCGTCGATTCCGATGCGCGGGCACGTGGGGAGCCTGAACGTCTCGGTCGCGGCAGGAATTGTGTTGTTCGAGGCCGTGCGGCAGCGCAGCAGTGCAGGAGCGGGTCTGAGACCTGCGCGAAAATAGGCGTTGACACCAGCCTGGGCTGGTTGCAGGTGGCACGGGAAGTGCTATTATTCGCTCTTTGTCTGGCTGGCGTAGCTCAGTCCGGTAGAGCAGCTGATTTGTAATCAGCCGGTCGGGGGTTCAAATCCCTCCGCCAGCTCCACCGAGTCGAGCCCGCCTGCCGCCGATCTCCCGAAATACATTGCTACGAAGAGGGTCTTCAGGAACGCGCCGACACACGGATTCCAACACAGCAGTCGACTGAAAAACGATATCGGGGAGGTGGCAGAGCGGTCAATCGCAGCAGGCTGTAAACCTGCCGCCTTCGGGCTACGGAGGTTCGAACCCTCCCCTCCCCACCAACCTCTCGCCCCTGGCTCGAGAGGGCTCTTCGGTTGGTGGCGCTGTCTGTTTGGCGGCAAGCCGCGCTTCGCGCGGCGCCGCGGTGAGGTAGAGAGGCAGACGCAGTTGCGAGCGGTGAAGTGTTGCGGCGGGCTTGCCCGCCGAAGCGCGCGAGCGAGCGAAGGCGAGTCGCGAAGGCGGGAGTAACTCAGTGGTAGAGTCACAGCCTTCCAAGCTGTTGGTCGCGGGTTCGATCCCCGTCTCCCGCTCCAGAATTCATCACGGATGTCGAGCGCAGACGGCCGATGTAGCTCAGTTGGCAGAGCGCGTCCTTGGTAAGGACGAGGTCACCAGTTCGATCCTGGTCATCGGCTCCACGAATGCAGACGAGTAGACGCGAGGATCGACAGATATGGCGAAAGAGAAATTCGATCGCACCAAACCGCACGTCAACGTGGGGACGATCGGGCACATCGACCACGGCAAGACGACGCTGACGGCGGCGCTGACGAAGGTGGCGGCCGACAAGGGGTGGGCGAAGTTCGTGCCGTATGACGAGGTGGCGAAGGCGTCGCGAGTCGCAGGGCCGGCGCGACGACACGAAGATTCTGACGATCGCGTCGAGCCACGTCGAGTATGCGACGGCGAACCGGCACTACGCGCACGTGGACTGCCCGGGCCACGCGGACTACATCAAGAACATGATCACGGGCGCGGCGCAGATGGACGGCGCGATCCTGGTGGTGTCAGCGCGACGGACGGCCCGATGCCGCAGACGCGCGAGCACGTGCTGCTGGCGCGGCAGGTCAACGTGCCGTATCTGGTGGTCGCGCTGAACAAGGTCGACGCGGTGGACGATCCGGAGCTGCTGGACCTGGTGGAGCTCGAGGTGCGGGAGCTGCTGACGAGCTACGGGTTCCAGGGCGACGACGTGCCGGTGGTGCGCGTGTCGGCGCTCGAAGGCGCTGCAGGGCGACGCGGAGGGCGTGGCGAGCGTGATCAAGCTGATGGAAGCGCTCGACAGCTACATTCCGCTGCCGGAGCGCGAGATCGACAAGCCGTTCATGATGCCGATCGAAGACGTGTTCTCGATCTCGGGCCGCGGCACGGTGGTGACCGGGCGCATCGAGCGCGGGCAAGGTGAAGGTCGGCGAGGAAATCGAGATCGTCGGGCTTCAAGCCGACGGAGAAGAAGGTCGTGACGGGCGTCGAGATGTTCCGCAAGCTGCTGGACGACGGGCGTGGCGGGCGACAACGTCGGCGTGCTGCTGCGCGGCGTGGAAAAGACGGACGTGGAGCGCGGGCAGGTGCTGGCCAAGCCGGGGTCGATCAAGCCGCACACGAAGTTCAAGGGCGAGGTCTACATCCTGTCGAAGGAAGAGGGCGGGCGGCACACGCCGTTCTTCAACGGCTACCGGCCGCAGTTCTACATCCGGACGACGGACGTGACGGGGATGCTGAAGCTGCCGGAGGGCGTCGAGATGGTGATGCCGGGCGACAACACGCCGATCACGGGCGAGCTGATCACGCCGGTGGCGCTCGAGAAGGGCGCGCGCTTCGCGATTCGCGAAGGCGGCCGCACGGTCGGCGCGGGCACGGTCACGGAGATTCTGAGTAGCGATCGGATCCAGTCGAAGCCGATCCGACGAGGCGATGAGAGACATCGTCACATCTGGCGTGCGGCGACTGCAAGCGCCGGAACTACAGCACGACGAAGAACAAGAAGAAGACGACGGAGCGGCTCGAGTTCAACAAAGTACTGCCGCTTCTGCCGGAAACACACGGCGCACAAAGAGACGAAGTAGTGGCACGAGTGGCAGTTGACAGATGGAGCAGCGGAAGACGGAATTCGAACCTCCTGCCCGCTGCCCCTGCCACGTCAGCTTGACATAGGTCAGTAGCTCAATTGGTAGAGCACCGGTCTCCAAAACCGGGGGCTGGGGTTCGAGTCCCTCCTGACCTGCCAGTCTGAAGTTCGGAAGGTGGCACTATGAGCAGTCTGGAGCAAGTCAAAGCCGGCGCCGGTTCGCAGCGACCGACGGCGCGACGCGGTATCAAGGGCTGGTGGGACAACAGCCGGCCGTTCCTGACCGAGGTGCGCAACGAGATGCGCCGCGTCACGTGGCCGTCGCGCAAGGAGGTCTACGCGACGACGGTCGTCGTCATCATGACGTCGGCGTTCTTCGGGATCTACCTGTTCGTCGCTCGACGTGCTGCTGAACGCGGCGGTGAACTGGATCTTCGCGACGTTCGGTGCGGCATGACGGAAGTCGCCACGAAGAACTGGTACATCGTTCACACCTACTCGGGCTTCGAGAACAAGGTGAAGGAGTCGCTCCTGCAGCGCGTGCAGGCGTACGGGCTGCAGAACGAGATCGGCGAGGTGCTGATCCCGACCGAGGACATCGTCGAGAAGCGCGGCGGCCGCGAGGTGAAGAGCGCGCGGCGGTTCTTCCCCGGCTACATCCTGGTCGAGATGAACATGTCCGACAACGCGTGGCACGTGGTGAAGAACACGCCGAAGGTCACCGGCTTCGTCGGCGCGGGCACCAAGCCGACGCCGCTCAGCAAGGAAGAGGTCGAGCACATCCTCGAGCAGGTGAAGACGGCGGCGGAGAAGCCGAAGCCGAAGTACACGTTCGAGAAGGGCGATCACGTGCGGATCAACGAAGGGCCGTTCACCAGCTTCAACGGCGTGGTCGACGAGGTGAACCTCGACAAGAACACGCTGAAGGTGATGGTGACGATCTTCGGCCGCGCGACGCCGGTGGAACTGGATTTCTTGCAGGTGGAGAAGATTTGAAGACGGAGAACGCGGTCTCCGGACTCTGGCCTTCGAGAAAGGACATGGCGAAAAAGTTCAGGCGATGGTGAAGTTGCAGATTTCCGCGGGCAAGGCGACGCCCGCGCCGCCGGTCGGCACCGCGCTCGGTCCGCACGGCGTGAACATCATGGACTTCTGCAAGAACTTCAACGCGAAGACCGCGAAGGACGAAGGGCTGATCATCCCGGTCGTCGTCACGATCTACGCGGATCGCAGCTACACCTTCATCACCAAGACGCCGCCGGCGTCGGTGCTGCTGAAGAAGGTCGCCAATCTCGCGAAGGGCTCGGCGGAGCCGAACCGCAACAAGGTCGGCACCGTCACCGCGAAGCAGGTCGAGGACATCGCGAAGCAGAAGATGCCCGACCTGAACTGCACGGATCTCGAGGCCGCAGTGAAGACCGTCCGTGGAACCGCGCGCTCCATGGGCATTGACGTCGTCGGATAGCAGATAAATCCCAAGTCCCAAATCCCAAATCCCAGATCACAATTGGGATTTGGAGCTTGAATTTGGGGTTGGGTATTGACACGCGAGTGGGAGGCCGCGAAGCGGTCCGTTAGCACCACAAGGAGGAACATGGCAAAGCACGGCAAGAAATTCACCGCCGCCGCAGCGCAGGTTCAGGAGCGGCCGTACACGATCGAGGAGGCGATTCCCCTGATTCAGAAGGTGAAGTTACGCCAAGTTCGACGAGACGGTCGAAGTCGCGATGCGCCTCGGCGTCGATCCGAAGCACGCGGACCAGATGGTGCGCGGCACGGTCGTCCTGCCGCACGGCCTCGGCAAGAGCAAGAAGGTGCTGGCGATTGCCGGCGCCGACAAGCAGAAGGAAGCGCAGGAGGCCGGCGCGGACTTCGTCGGCGGCGACGAGGTCGTCGAGAAGATTCTCGGCGGCTGGATCGACTTCGACGCGGTCGTCGCGACGCCCGACATGATGCGCGCGGTCGGGCGGCTCGGCAAGGTGCTCGGCCCGCGCGGCCTGATGCCGAACCCGAAGACCGGCACCGTCACGCCGAACGTCGCGCAGGCGATCAAGGAGATCAAGGCGGGCAAGGTGGAGTTCCGCGTCGACAAGACCGGCATCATCCACGCGCCGCTCGGCAAGACCTCCTTCTCCGCGCAGAGCCTCGATCGACGAACGCCCACGCGCTCGTCGACAGCGTCGTCAAGGCGAAGCCGTCGGCCGCGAAGGGCAAGTATCTGAAGTCAGTCACCGTGTCCTCCACGATGGGGCCGGGCGTCACGATCGACACCGCGCACATCGATGAGCGGGCGAAAGCGCAGTAGGGGAGCGATGGCTGTCACCAGAGCTGAGAAGGAACAGGAACTTCAGGACCTCGAGCGCGGCGTTCAACGACGGCCGACACGGCGATCCTTGTCGACTACAAGGGGTCTGAACGTGCCGCAGGTCACCGAGCTGCGCCGTCAGCTGCGCGGCGCGAAGGCGAGCTACAAGGTCGTGAAGAACACGCTCGCCAGGCGCGCGCAGCAAGGGCACCAGGCTGGCGTCGCTCGAAGCGCAGTTCGAGGGGACGACGGCGATTGCCTATACGGGCGATGACGCGGTCGCGCTCGCGAAGGCGCTGACCACGTTCATGAAGACGGCGCCGACGCTGAAGATCAAGGCGGCGGTGGTGCAGGGCGAGGCGATCCAGCCGGCGGCGGTCACCGACCTGGCCAGCCTGCCGGGCAGGCCCGAGCTGTACGCGAAGCTGCTCTTCGTGCTGCAGGCGCCGATGCAGCAGCTCGTGATCGGTGCTGAACGCAGCGCCGCGCGACCTGATGTCGGTGCTGGTGCAGGCGGAAGAAGAAGAAGAGCAGAGAGAAGCGGGCGCGGCGTAGGGCCGTCCCCTACGACGTCAGTGACTAGAGCGGGTCGAGGCGTCTCAGACCCGCCCGCATCAGGAGAGATAGACAATGGCCGAACTGAATCAGCAGCAGGTGGTCGACTACATCAAGGGGATCAGCGTCCTCGAGCTCTCGCAGCTCGTGAAGACGCTCGAGATCGGAGCTCGGCGTCTCCGCCGCGGCCGCGATGCCGATGGCGATGCCGGGCGGCGGCGGCGGCGGCGGCGCGGCGGCGCCGGCCGAGGAGAAGACCGAGTTCAACGTGACCCTGACCGAAGTCGGGCGCCGACAAGATCAAGGTCATCAAGGTCGTCCGCGAGGTCACCAGCCTGGGCCTGAAGGAAGCCAAGGACCTCGTCGAGAGCGCGCCGAAGCCGATCAAGGAAGGCGTGAACAAGGACGAGGCGGCGGCGATCAAGAAGAAGTTCGACGAAGTCGGCGCCAAAGTCACGATTTCGTAGCGCGGCCTCGGTGGGATGCGGCCCTGTCAGTGCCGCCGAGACCTCAGGCCGGCTGCGGCGTCATAAGGGCGGGTCCCGGTCCGGGGCCCGCTCCCGCATCGATTTTCACGTCGGTCCTCGAGGATCAGCCACCGATGTACAGCCTTCCTAAGAACGTCTACCGCGAGCGCAAGGACTTCTCGAAAATCAAGACGACGGTTCCGATCCCGAACCTGCATCGAGATCCAGCGGAAGTCATACGAGCGGTTCCTGCAGATGAACCGTCTGCCGTCGCGAGCGCGAGGACGCCGGCCTGCAGTCGGTCTTCAAGTCGGTCTTCCCGATCAGCGACTTCCGCGAGAACTCGTCGCTCGAGTTCATCGAGTATTCGATCGGCAACTGGGAGTGCAAGTGCGGCAAGCTCGCCGGGCCTGCACCACCTGCGCAAGCCGTGCAAGCAACTGCGGCGCGACGCTCATTGCCGATCCGTACGGCGATCACGAAGTGCTCTGCCCGCGCTGCGGCAAGGCGAACCAGGCGCGCGGCGACGTCTGCGACATCTGCGGCCACACGGTCGGCGATGAAGCTGAAATGCGACGTCGACGAGTGCCAGGAGCGCGGCATGACCTACGCCGTGCCGCTGAAGGTCACGATCCGTCTCGTCGTCTGGAACAAGGACCCCGAGACCGGCGTCAAGACCATCCGCGACATCAAGGAGCAGGAGGTCTACTTCGGCGACATCCCGCTGATGACGGACAACGGCACGTTCATCATCAACGGCACCGAGCGCGTCATCGTCTGCGCAGCTGCACCGCTCGCCGGGCGCCTTCTTCCACTCGGAAGACAAGACGCTCTACGTCGCGCAGATCATCCCGTATCGCGGCTCGTGGGTGGAGTTCGAGTACGACCAGAAGAACCTGCTCTACGTCCGCATCGACCGGAAGCGGAAGTTCCTGGCCTCGGTGTTCCTGCGCGCGCTCGGCCTGCGCGGCGCCGACGAGATCATCCGGACCTTCTACTCGGTCGATCGCATCTTCCTGAACCAGGGGCCGGCGCTGATGTGGGCGGTCAACGACAGCCTGGTCGGGCTGCGCGCGCGCGGCCGACGTGAAGGCGGGCGACTTCTCGGTGCAGAGCGGCAAGAAGATCAGCACCAACGCGATCGCCGCGCTGCGCAAGGCCAGCATCGAGGCGATCC
>ERZ1370068.9671-contig-8431_pt1 | contig 50347 bp, 67 predicted proteins | sample MGYA00561227_ERZ1370068 | MGnify/ENA primary metagenome ERZ1370068 (study PRJEB38410, sample SAMEA6850437) | metagenome | study: Metagenomic assessment of the ecological functions of the soil: analysis of the soil microbiota associated with the... | reverse complement strand
ACTCCGCACTTGTCGCGGAGATCGACAAGGGGAGTTAAAATTAATGTTGTGGGTTCAAGAGAGGGTTGGCTCGAAATTCGTTCCAAAGCACGGGCGGCCTCAGGTTCTTATACGCCAAGAGGAGACAGCAAGAATCGGGCGCAACCCACAATAAATAAAACCCGGCTGGTTCCCGAGCTGAGAAAAACGGACGGCTCTTCTCGATTACTTGATGTCGCTCTTCCGTCGGGCGTATCGCTTCACGCCCCGGCGATTTAGCTTCTGCCCCTCATCCCAAACAGCCGCATCGCGTTGCCGCCGAGAATTTTTCCTTGTCCGCTTCTGAAATCCCTGTCATCGCCTTGATCGGCGCAGACCGTATTCGGCCAGGTCGAGATCGGCGTCGCCGTGGTCGAAGTCGCTGCCGATGATGATGTTGTGGTTCGGCCACATCTCGACGATGTGCGGCAGATAGTCCTCCCATGCAATCGCCGCGACATAGATCTGATCGAAGTAAGCGCTCGGCTCTTTCTTGAGCCTGTCGCGCTTGCGGAAGAAATCGTTGACCGACGTCGTGTCCCGGCGATTCGCCGAGGTGTGATGATTGAGCGTTCGTCATCAGCCACGGCACCCAGCCGACGCCGCCTTCGAACACCGCGATGCGCAACGTCGGGAAGCGGTCGAGTACGCCGCTCATGATCAGACGCGCCGCGCTGACCATGTAAGTGAGCGGAAACCCCAACGCAGTGGCGAGCATTTTGAAGCCGTCGTAGCGCTCGCTGCCGACGAGCCAAGGGTGGCAATCCTGCGCTTCGAACACGCGCGTGCCCGGATGCACCAGGATCGGCACGTCGAGCTTGCAAACTTCCTCGTAGAACGGCTACAGCACTTCGGCGTCGAGATCGCAGTTCTCGTGGCCGCCCATAAGCTTGACGCCTTTGAAACCTAGGTCCTTTGACCGCGCGCCGGAGCTCGCGGATCGCTTCATCGACGTCGGGGAGATAGACCCAGGCGATGCCGATAAACCGATCTTTACCGGCGATATCTTCTGCCACGGTGTTCGTTGTAGGCGCGCGCCATCTCGACGCCGAGGTCATGATCGACTTCATAGATAAGCGGCCGGTTGTCGGCGATGACGACCTGGTAGTCGAAGCCTTCCCGCTCCATGACCTCGTGGTGCATGTCGAGATTCCAGCGCGTCTCTTGCTGAATGGATGAATGTTTTTGCCGTCGCGATAGTAAGTCGCCGCGTCGCCGGGAAATTTCTCGCCATAACGAATCATCGTCGCCGGCGCCCTTTTTGAAACTCGATGTACCCGCGCCCGGGATGCTTCACGTCGCTCGAGAAAGCGCACCGGCCAATAATGCGTGTCGCCGTCGATGTACATGAAAAACCTCCCAGTGAAATAATATCGGCGATATTATGGCGTGACCTGTGCAAGGTCAACAATGTTTGACGCCACCGAGTCGAACCGCTACATTGCCAGCACTGCCCGGACTCATCGCAAGGACTTCACCGACGAGTGTCATCGCCGCAAGATAAAGATCTATCCGAGCCGCAGCCGGCGCGGGCCATCCGCCCTTGGTCTTCGCTGCTGATTCGCGATTATCGCCTGATTTTCATCACCATTTTCTGTGCCAACACCGCCAATCACATGCGCAACGTGGCGAGTCTCTATCAGGGTGTATCACCTTTCGGGGTCTTCCGTGCAGCTCGATTGGCTGGCTTTTTTCAGGCATTCCCGTTTATCATCTTCGGCTTGTTCGGCGGCGTTCTCGCCGACACATTGAATCGCAAAAGTTGATCGCGATCACCCACGCGCTCAACATCCTGCCCGGCGTGGCGCTCGGGATCCTCACGCTGAGCGGCGCCATTCAGGTATGGCACGTCAACGTGCTCAACCTTGTGGCCTCGTCTTTACAGAGTACTCGGCGGACCTGCCCGGCAGGCGATCATCCCCGGTCTCGTGCCCCAGTCGCATCTTCTCAACGCAGTGACCATGGCGGTGCTGATGATGCAAGGAACCCAACTGACCGCGCCGGTGATTGCGGGGTTTCTCATCGACTTTCTAGGCGTCCAAGCCTCCTACTTTCACTGACGCCGGCTTGCTCTTACCTTCCGTGATCGCGGCGCTCCTCATCCGCGCTTCAGGCCAACCGCAAGGCGACGGACGCCGTGGCAAATAAGCTGGCGCAGTCTTATCGAAGGCTTCGAATTTCTCTGGCACACTCGGATTATTTTGTCTTTGTTTCTCCTCGATTTTTTGCCGTCTTGTTTGGTTTTTCCGCCCGATATTACCGATTTTCGCGGATGTCGTGTTTAAAGTCGGCGCGCGCGGTTTGGGTATGCTCTACGCCGCGCCCGCCATCGGCGCCTTGATCGGTTCCACCGTTGTCCTACCGCCGGTAACATCGAACGCAAAGGCGCAATGTCGATAATCGCCACCTTGATGTTTAGCTCTCAGTTTGGGATTCCTGTGGGATGGCTCGATGGTTTTGGATCGGGCTCCTGGCCCAGCGGGATAGGGCATCAGTGATGCGATCAGCGTCGCTATTCGCCGCACGGTCGTACAAATTCTCGCACCCGACGACATGACGCTGGCGGCGGGCGACCAGCTTCTTGACCGTTTTCGCACAAACCACCAACGGTCTCGGCGCGGTGATCGCAGGCGCCGGCGCGGCGTTGCTTGGCGCGCCGAACGCAGCGCTAGTCGGATGCCTTCTGTGCACGCTTACCGTGATCGGAACCTGCTGGGCGATTCCCCAGCTGTGGAACTATCGGTCGGACTGATTCTAGGGCGACCGGCCGGTCGCCCTACCTGCGAACGGTTTGGATCGACCAGTGGATTACACCTTGCACTTCAATATTGCAGGTCCTTAACGCGATTTAGATTCGCTCGCGGCATCTTCGTAGCCATGCAAGCTCTGGTTCGCCGTAGCATCATTTTTCGCAATAACACCAGCGTTTCCACTTCTTCCGTCTGCGGAAACATGTCGAAGAGGCTGAATCTGCTCAACTCGATAATTAGCAGCAACCAATCGGTCGAGATCGCGCGCCAGGCTGCGCGGCTCGCACGCACATAGATAATTCTCGGCGCGCCAGCCGCGAGGACCGCTTCCAGCGCCGCGGCTTGAATTCCCTTGCGCGGCGGATTGAGAACCATCAAGTCGATCCGGGGCCAAGTCCTTTGTCAGTTGCGTTAGCGTTGTCGCGACGTCGCCGGCGATGAAGCGGCAATTGCCGCGCCCGTTGCGCCGCGCGTTCTGTTTAGCTGTGGTGATCGACAACTCGCTGTCGTCGACGGCCCACACTTGCGCGCGCCGCTACGGCAAGATAAAGCGAGATCGGACCGACTCCGCAGTAAAGGTCGAGCACGGTCTCTCCGCCCTTCAGTGCCGCGAGACTCGTAAACCCGGTCGTAGAGCTTGCGCGCCGTGAACGGATTGGCTTGCGAAAAACGCCGGCGGGAAAGACAAGCTTCAAATCGCCGACACGCTCCATGATCGTGTCGCGGCCGCCAAGCGTTCGAAAGCTATTGCCCCAAATGACGTTGCCGCGATTTTCGTTAACATTTTGGATCACACCGGTGATGAATGGAAACCGTTGCTGGAGAGCTTTCGCCAACGGCGCGCCTTGGGGAAAGGAGGCATGCCGGGTAACCAGAGTCAGGCTTAGTTCATGACGCGCCACGCTGAAACGAAAATCGACATAGCGCAAATCGCCGCTATCGTCGCGCTCGTCGTACGGCGCGATGCCGAGCTCGAGCACCTTTTTCTTGAGGTAGAAAAGCAACCTGGTTCACCTGCCGTGGATGAACCGGGCACGATGAGATGTCTATGACCCGATGCGGTCTGGGGCACGTAGAGACCCATGGCAACCTGGTCCCGGTTCTTGCGCACGACCAGTTTGACGCGCGCGCGATAGCCCAAACGTTGCGGCGATGGGACCACCGGCGACACGTCAGCGCTCGCAAGGAAGAGTAGTTCCGCTAAGGCCCGGCCGACGATCGCGCGTTTTTTCAGCAACTGCTCGGGATACGGAACTTTGATGAAAGGACAGCCGACGCAGCTAGGAAAATGCGGGCAATACGCTTCATACTCGGCGCGTTCGGTTGATGAAAACCCTGACGTTCGACCGGTTTAGAACGAGAATGCGAAGTTTTGCTAAATTTTTTTCCACTGCAAAAACATACCGGCCATCGATGCCAGGGTCAATGCGCCGAGGGAATTACGATATACTGCAGCGCGAGATCGTGGTCTTCGGAAACTATTCACCGATGATTTTTACCAGCACGCGCTTGCGCCGCCGGCCGTCGAATTCGCCGTAGAAAATCTGCTCCCACGGACCGAAGTCGAGCTTGCCGTCGGTGATCGCGACGACCACTTCGCGCCCCATCACTTGCCGCTTGATGTGCGCGTCGGCGTTATCCTCGCCCGTATCGTTGTGGCGATACTGCTGGATCGGCTCGTGCGGCGCGAGCTTTTCCAGCCAGACCGAATAGTCATGGTGCAAACCGGGCTCGTCGTCGTTGATAAACACCGAAGCGGTAATGTGCATGGCATTGACCAAGGCCAGCCCCTCTTTCACGCCGCTCTCCCGAATACAGTCTTGCACCTGGCCGGTAATATTGACGAACGCCAGCCGCGTCGGCGTATGGAACCAAAGCTCTTTGCGATAGGATTTCATCGTATTTCGTCCCGTCATTTGATCTATGGCCTAAGAATTTATACAGGTAATAGACGGCAAAGTCAGTCACTGGCTGGCTTTTCTGTCGGTCCGTTCTGATCCAACGTTTTGAACGATTTGACGGCTTGAACTACTTGAACGTGTTTGGAGGGATCAATGACCAACGAAGTAAAATTTATCGACACCACCGTGCGCGACGGCAATCAGAGCCTCTGGGCGCTCAACATGAAAATCGGCGCCATGCTGCCGGCGCTGCCGCACATGGACGAAGCCGGCTTCGAGTCGATGGAGTTTTTCCTGAGCGTGATTTTCAAAAAGTACGTGCGCGAGCACAAAGAAAATCCCTGGTACTGGCTCAAAGAAGGCACCAAGCGATCAAAAAAACGCGCTTGCGTTATCACGGCGGCATGCACAGCGCCTTCGAGAAAACGCCGCACTGCATCCTGAAGCTCCTCGTTGAACGGCTCGTCTCCTACGGACTGACTTTAACGCGCACGTCGAATTGTTGGAACGACTACAGCGCCTTCAAAGAAGAGATCGACGACTTGAAAAAGACCGGCATGGACACGGTGGCGAACTTGATCTATTCCGTCTCGCCGCGCCATACCGACGAGTATTATGCGCGGAAAGCTCAGGAAGCGGCGGCCGCCAAACCCTGGCGCATCTGCTTTAAAGACGTCGGCGGCCTGCTCACGCCGGAGCGCGCGCGCACGTTGATCCCCGTGGTCCTCAAAGCCGCCGGTGACATCCCCGTCGAGTTTCACGCCCATTGCAACAGCGGCCACGCGCCGGTCAACTATCTCGAAGGCGTCAAGCTCGGCATGCGCATTCTTCATACCGCGATCCCGCCGCTCGCCAACGGATCGTCGCAGCCTTCGGTATTCAACATCGCGAACAATCTGAAAGCGCTCGGCTACGATCCTCAAGTCGATCTGGAAGCCGCTTGATCCGGTGGTGCGAACATTTTACGGCCGTGGCCAAGAGAGACGGCCTGCCGATCGGCAAGCCGGTGGAATACGATCACTCGATGTACGGCCACCAAGTTCCCGGCGGCATGATTTCCAACATGCGCCACCAGATGAAGATCGTCGGCATGGAACACAAGATGGAAGCGGCGCTGGAGGAAGCCGCCGCGGTGCGCAAAGATTTCGGTTATCCGATCATGGTCACGCCGCTGTCGCAGTTCGTCGGCACGCAAGCGGCGATCAACGTCATCGTCGGCGAACGCTACAAAGAAGTGCCCGATCAGAATATTCAGTATGCTTTAGGAATCTGGGGCAAAGAAGCAGTCGAAGTCATGGACCCGAACGTGAGGGATAAAATTCTCAACCGGCCGCGCGCCAAAGCGTGGACGCACTGGGAGCAGCCCGAGCCGTCCTTGCACGACATTCGCCAGAAATACGGCGCGCAGCTTTCCGACGAAGATCTAATCTTGCACTACTTCGCCGGCGAGGATTATGTCAAAGCCCTGCCCGATCACGGCAAGCCGCGCGAATACATCGACGCGACCCAGCCGCTGGTGAAAATCATCGAGCAACTGGCGAAGCGGAAAGATTCGAACCAGGTCTATATCAAACAACCCGGCTTCACCGTCAGGATGGAGAAACGATCCGGCGTCGAAACCCCCGCTTGATCGTTGCCGTCTCAAGTCTCGAGTTTGTACGAAAGATCGACTGCGTCTGCCGCAGCTCGGGGATAGTGAATCTTTAAGGCTGCTCAAAAGGCTCAGATGCAAGGCGCACGAAGGTCGACGAGCGGAGGCGTACGACTTAGTACGTCGAAGTGAGTCGGACGAGTGCAACGAAGCAGATGACCTTTTTCAGCTGGCGTTAGGGATCATCGCCTTCGCTTGCTGCGCCCGGCGCGAGATGGCTCACGTCGCCCCAAGTTAGCAGCATCCATGTTTCTTCTTCGCGCGCGAAAACGTTGATGCCGGCGTTGACGAATTCAAAACGCCGCGGCGCCTCCAGCGGAATCTCCAACGTATGACGAAAAAACCGCTCACCACGCCGCCATGAGTGACGACGACGACCTGCTCGCCGTGATGCTTCGCCGCCAGCTCGTTGAGATAGGCGACGTTACGCGAGACTTGCTGGCGCATGCTTTCGCCGCCCGGGATCACGTAGTCCGGTCCCATCGTGCGAAACTGACGCCGCTCTTCGGGATACTTCGCGACAATTTCGTCGCCATTGAGTCCCTGAAAGATTCCCGAGTGACGTTCACGCAATCGCGCGTCGGTCACGATCTCATGACCCGTGAGCGCGGCAATCTCCTTTGCGGTATGCACGGCCCGGCCGAGATCGCTACTGTAGAGCGCGGAAAATTTTCCCGCGCCAGCCGCTGTGCCAGGGCCTTTGCTTCGGGTCACACCCTTCTCCGTCAATCGACTATCGAGATTGCCTTGACGAATTCCCTTGATGTTCCATTCAGTCTCGCCATGACGAACAATGATGAATTGGGTGCGCTGCATTGCTCTCGAATTCCCGCAATCTTTGCTTACTCTCATAGCACGCGGAACAAAGTCAACCGCCAAACCCATCGCATTGCGTTTTCTTTCGCCTGTCGTAATGCAGCTTAGGAGCCGGCAAACTCAGATGCTTTTTGTCAGAGATAGAGCTATCGAAATTCACTATCAAGCGACGGGTCAGGGCACGCCGTTTCTTTTCTTCAGCGAAACCGCCTGTCCGGGCGACATCTGGAATCATTTTCAAGTACCGGAGTTTTCGCCGCGATTACACGGTCATTACGCACGATTATCGCGGCACGGGAAAATCAAGCCGGCCAACGGCACAATATTCGTGCGACGACTTTTGTCGACGACGCGGCCGCGCTGTTAGATCATTTGAATGCCGGTCCCGCGATCGCGGTCGGCCACTGATGGGCGGGCGCGTGGCGATGCTGATGGCGCTCAAATATCCCGCCAAAGTGAAAAAGCTCATCGTCGCTTCGGTGGGTCCCGGCGCCCCGGCGCGCCGCCGATCCCGTTTAAGATGTGCAAAGAAATGGCCGAATGGGGGTACGAAAATATGTGCGGGAGCACACCCTCGAAGTGGGTTGGACCACGGAATATATCCAGCGGCATCCCGATCAAGTGGAACGCTTCCTGCGAATTCGCATGAATAATTTGCCGACCCTGGAAGACTATCTGCGTCACGTTGTGGCGCGCCAAGCCTGTGATCTGAGCGCGCGGCTCAAGGAGATCGAGCAGCCGACCCTGGTGATTGTCGGCGAGCATGACCATGGCTCGGCAACGGGCTCGTCCCATCGCGCCGATTCGGAAACCATGGCCAAGAAACTACCCAATGGCAGATTCGCCGTGATACCGAACGAGGCGCATAACTATTTCATGACCAACCCGGATGAGGCCCATCGCATCATTAGAAAGTTTCTAGTTTCGAGTTCCTAGTTTCAAGCAAGAAGCTGATCCTAATCCCATGTAAGCGAACCAGCACGGAGGGCTCCGATGAAGCGAGTTTCCTTTCCGCATTTTTGGTTTGGGTAGCGCTACTTGCGGCAGCATTTCCAGCTCTCGTCGCCAACGGACAATCCGAAAAACTTCGTGGCCATTTCCTCGATCAGCACCAGCCAGGTCAACGTCTGGGTCCCGCTCGACACGGGCTTCTTCAAGAAACAGGGGCTCGACGTGGAGTTAGTTTACATTAGCGGCGCGCCCGTCGGCGCGGCGGCTTTGATGTCCGGTGAAGTTGCCATCAGTCAGGGCGGCGTGACCGGCTCGATCACTTCTAATCTCAAAGGAAGCGGAACTTATATCATCCTCGGCGGCGCCGATCGCTTTCCCTATCAGCTTGTCGCACAGCCCGGGATCAAACAGATCTCCGAATTGAAAGGCAAGCGCTTTGCCGTATCGCGCATCGGTTCCGCGGATCATACCGCAACCATGTTCGTACTCCCTAAACTCGGCATTCAACCCGACAAAGAGATAAACATCGTTCAAGTCGGTTCGGTGCCGGCCCGTTTCGCCGCGCTGGTGAATGGATCGGTGCAGGCTGCGCTGCTTATTCCACCCGAGACAGTCAAAGCCAGAGAGCTCGGCTACCGGATCCTCAGCAACTTTGCCGATATCGAAATTCATTACCAGCAAAACGGCGTCTACACCACGCGCGCGTTTATCAACAAGCGATCCGACATCCTCGCGCCGGTTCGCAACCGCCTACTCGGAAGGCAACCACTACATTCACACCAACTCCGAAGGCACGCAGAAGATCATGCGCAAATATCTTCACGGTGATGAAAAGGCTATACGCGAGGCCTACACCGAGGTCGTCCTCAAGGCGACACCAAAGATCCCTTATCCGAGCAGGCCCGGCATTCAAACACTGATAGATTTCTTAGTGAAAAACGCGCCTGAAATGGCGAGCTCAAAGCCGGACGACTTCATTGACACTCGATTTGTCAAAGAACTCGAAGACCGCGGTTTCTATGCGCGGCTTTACCAACAGTGACGATGCATGCCGCCACGATAGGCTAATGTTGATCATAGAAAACCGTTCAGGTCCTTGCTTGACAAATTCAGCATCGGTCACTTACAAATAATCGCAACCGAGCACTGGGAGGCCCATCATGTTTGCTAAAATACGTCACGTCGCTATGTACACGCACAACCACGCCGTCGTCGATAATTTCTATCAAACCATATCTCGGCATGCGCCGCATGACCAGCGGCACGCTTGACGAAACCGGCAAACAGAACACCGGTCGGGGTCACATCAGCGACGGCGTCATCGGCCTGAGCGATCCTGTCGCGTTACGCAGGTATGCAGTCAGGCATGGATCACTATGGCTTATGAGGTGAGCGACATCAAGGAATTCGTCCGGCGCATGGAACAACATTATCCCAAAACCATGATTGCCCAGGGACTTGAGTATGTGCCCTTCGCCGGGCTACGCAGCTACGATCCCGCCGGCGCCCAGTTCGATATCGCCCAGGCCCATGTCGCCAACGTGCGTGAAGGCTACAACGAAGCCGGCTGGGACCAGCCGCGCTGGATCAATCACATCTCGATCCGCGCCGACGACCCGGCGCAAGTGGCCGAGTTCTACGAAAAGATCTTCGAGCTCAAAGAAGCGGAAACTTATCGCGACGACGGCTCGATCTGTATGACCGACGGCAAGGTAAAGCTGCTCCTCCGGCCGCGCGACAAAGTCTCTATCGCGGCCTGCGCGAAGGACTGGACCACATCGGTTTCAAAGTAGAGAGTTTACAGCGGGTCAAAGATGATCTAGCGGCGCTTGCGTTATCGGCGCCGGAAGCGGCCGATGGAAAGCTCGGCGTCGGCGGCAACGGCAAGAAAAACGAAGAAGACTTCTCGCCGTTGCTGCTTAGGCCAACATTTTATCGCCGATCCCGACGGCGTACTGGTCGATATAGCGGGTGAGGATCGCGCGCGCCGCGCGCGGTCAGTTGAGCGTGCGCGGCGGCGTTTCGTCGATAGAATCGAGTGGCCCGGCGCCGAGTTGGAGCAGATTTACGAGCATCTTGCTCGCGGTCTTTGAGGCTGGGCGCTTCCAGCAGAGCTTGCTTTTCCGCCGGATGAAAAGGCAGCGAAACACCGAGAAGGTTCACTAATTCCAAGTCGGAAAACTTTTCTGCTTGGTCCGGCCGGACTTGCATGCCGTGCGCCTTTGCCGTAACTTGCCAGCGCCTCTATGATCGCCGAACGATCGCACTGCCAGGTTTGCTCCGTGCCGGCGTCGGAAAACTCGCCATACATCGCTTTGACCCGCCGGTAGCCGCGCTGCAGCGAGAGCTCCTCGTTGAAGCGAAATCGATTGACGCCCTTGAGCTGAACAAAAATCTGCCGTCCGGCAGTTTTTCCCATTTCTCGATGTAACCGGCGCAGCCAACCTTATACAAATCCGGCGCTGAGCTTTCGGCGTCCGGCTGCGGGCCGCGATTATCGTTCTGCGGCGCCAACGGCTGAATCATGCCGAAAATCTTTTCGCCTTCGAGCGTGTCCTCCACCAGGGCGCGGTAACGCGGCTCAAAAATATGGAGCGGCAGCACCGTGCCGGGTAGCAGCATGACTCCGGTCAATGGAAACACCGGTAAGATTTCAGGCAGCGGCATATGGGGAACCGTCATCGCCATGGGTTTTCCTCGTTACGCCTTCGTTATAAGACAATGCGCGAAATCGGTCAAGATTCGAATGTCGCGTGCGCGAACGAACGATCCCTTAAGGTCTTGCAAACCGCTCCGACGTGTATTCTAGTTTGTCGATAGCGATTGAAATCACGACCTGTTTATTCTTGAGGTAAAAATCCATGGCCGAATTCACCCCGATCGAAATCGACAAAGCGAAAGAATTTCTGACCCAGCATCATTGGGGCATTCTGGCGACCAGGCGCAAAATGGCAATCTGCAGATGTCGCCCGTCACGGTAGGTTTAGATGACCAGGGCCGAGCGATCATCAGCAGTCGCGAGACCGCTTACAAGGTGAATAATTTGCGGCGCGATCCGCGCGCCGCGCTGTGCGCTATTACCAGTTCCTTTCACGGCGAAGGTTGGGTGCAAATCAACGGCAACGCGGAAGTGATTTCTCTGCCGCAGGCGCTCGACACGCTCGTTTATTTGCAGCGCCAGGCCTATGGCGAACACAAAACTGGCCGGAGTTTCATGACCGAATGGCGCGCGAACGGCGGGTCATTGTCCGAATCAATATCGAAAACGTCGGCCCCAAAGTGCGCGGTTGAACGAAGCCTGCGGTCAAGGTTGATGAGCTCGAGTGTTTTTAATTTTCACGCCGCGCGCAACAGATTGCGATGGGCGTGCTTGTGCGCATTCCTCGCGTGTTTCATTCCTAGCTTGAGCGAACCGGGCGACGAAGTAAACGATCGCGACCTCGCCGGACAGTTTTTGGTAGCGAGCGAGGAGATGAACGATCCACGCTTCGCCGAGACTGTGATTTACATGGTCAAGCACAACTCTGAAGGAACTCTAGGATTGATCATTAATCGACCGTTGGCCGAAGGTCCCATCGATGACCTGCTCAAAGGATTCGGCGCCGCGGCAAAGGGCTCGAAACGCGAGATCGTCATTCACTATGGCGGACCGGTCAGCGCACGCCAGGGTTTTGTGCTCCACACCGACGACGTAAAGCTGGAAAGCTCGATCCAGGTGAAAGATGGCATCGCCATGACTTCAGACGTTCAGATGATCGAGGCCATCGCGACCGGCCATGGCCCCAGAGCAATCGCTGTTCATGCTCGGTTACACCGGCTGGGGGCCGGGTCAACTCGCGGCCGAAATTAAGAGCCAGGCCTGGTTCGTGATCCCGGCCGACAAGATGATGATCTTCGGCAGAGATGCCGAAAAGAAATGGACCCGAGCCCTGGAGCGCCGCCAAACGCCGCTTTGATTAAGGCCCCAGTTGTTCGCTCGATAAAAAATTCACGCCGGAGAATGCCAGCAAAATCTAGGGCACCAAAAATGGGAGGGCAGCAATGAAAATCACCCGGCTTTTTACCGGCAGCGATCAAAAATCTCACTTCGAAGAGCTCGAGCTCAAGTTCAGTGGCGATCAACCGCTGCTGACAACGGATGCGCGCGCTGCCAGCAGCGCGGTTTTCGCTCCGCTCCGGTTGGTTTGTTTCTCGAACGCCACCCGGCGCCGCGCCGCCAGTTCCTCGTGACGCTGTCCGGCTCCTGGGAAATCGAAGCAAGCAACGGCGTTAAGCGGGTTTTCAAAACCGGCGACGTCATGCTCGCTGACGACACTTCCGGTGAAGGCCACACCTCGCGTGTGCTCGGCAACGAGCCGCACGTTTTCATGCGACCGTGCCGCTGGCAGATTAAATAGACGTTCAAAAGCTCCACACGTTCTAGCCGTTCAAATCGTCTGAGAGCTGCGCCGCCATTGCCAAGGAGATAAAATGCTTCGCATCGCCGTTCCGGATTTAGTGTCCAATCCTTATTTCCCCATTATTGCCGCCGTGGAGATGGGTTTTTAAGCAAAGAAGGCTTCGATGCTTCGGTCGATTTTGTTATTTCCCATTCCGAAAAACCTTCGAAGCGCTGCGCGACGGTCATCTCGATTTTGTCGTCGGCTCGGCGCATGCGACGCTGCTTGCCTTTCCCGAATGGCAGGGCGCCAAATTGCTCGCCGCTTGCGGCCAGCAGCACCTATTGGTTTCTCGTGATTCGCAGCGATTTGCATCCAAAGCGCGGCGACTTGAGCGTGGTCAAGGGTCTGCGCATCGGCGCGGCTCCCGGCGTGAATTTGAGCCTGCAGCGGATGCTGGTCGCGGCCGGCATCGATCCGGAAAAAACAACGTGCAAATCATGCCCATCCCCGGCGCTGCCGGTCCGAATGTTTCCTTCGGGCTCTCCGCCGCGAAAGCGCTCGAGGACGGCAAGCTTGACGGCTTTTGGGCCAACGGTATGGGCTGTGAAGTCGCGTTGCGTCGCGGCGTCGGCGCCATGGTGCTCGATGTGCGCCGGGGCGACGGTCCGGCGGAGGCGCGCGACTATACTTTTTCCGCGCTGGTCGCCACGGAAAAGCAAATTAGAGAACAACCCGAATCGGCGCGCGCCGCCATTCGCGCCCTGATGAAAGCGCACGAAGGCGCTCAAAGAGGACCCGAGCCGCGCACGGCTGTCGGCCAAAAGCGCTTCCCTCCCGCGGAAGCGAGCTCATCGCCGAGCTCGTGCGCCGCGATCTTCCCTATTATGATCCCCACATCCCACGCGAAAAAGTCTCGAGCATGAACCGTTTCGCTCAAGACATCGGATTGCTTACAGCGCCGGTCGCCTACGAGCAGGTCGTCGCCACAGAGTTCAGTCATTTGTGGAACGAGCCGGTGTAAGTAAGCAGCGTACTGGAATGAAGCCGCGCATCCTGCTCGTCAATCCGCCGATCTACGATTTTTCCGCTTACGATTTTGGTTGAAGCCATACGGCATGTTGCGGGTGGCTGGTTTCCTGCGCGGACAGGCAGAGTTCAGCCTGTTTGATTTTCTCGACCGCCTCGATGCGCGAGTACCGAAAACAAATTATCGCGCCGATCCATGGGGACGCGGCGAATTTTTTCACAACCGGCACCTACACCGCCGATCTTCACGGATATCCGACGGCGTTTTCGCCGCTTCGGCTTGCCTTGCGGCGAATTCCAAACTTTTCTGGCCGGCGAGGGACATTATGATTTTGCTCTGATTCAGACCGGCATGACGTATTGGTATCCCGGCGTGGAAGAGGTCATCGAGGAGATTCGCGCTCAACATCCGGAAACAAAAATTATTCTCGGCGGCGTCTACGCGACCATCTGCCCGGCCCACGCCCGCGGCCTTGGCACCGACCTCGTCGTCGAAGGCACAGATTTGGCGCCCTTGTGGCGTTTTCTAGAGATGGCGCCCGACGACCGCGCCATGCCGCTTTGGGATCTTTATCCGAGCTTGCAAACCGGAGTCCTCAAGCTCGCCGACGGCTGCCCTTTTCGCTGCACCTATTGCTCCGTGCCGCAAGTTTATCCAGAAGTTTCACGCGCGCCCTCTCGATCGTTCCATCGCCGAGTTGGAGTTCCTGAAACAATGCGGCGTTAAACGAGGTGGCGTTTTACGACGACGCCCTGCTCTATCGGCCGGAGCAGATTCTGAAGCCGTTCCTGAAAGAAATATTGCGCCGCAACATAGAAGTTAATTTTCACACGCCCAACGCGCTCAACGCGCGTTTTATTGACCGGGAATTGGCGCGCTTGATGGTCGCCACCGGCTTTAAGAACTTCTATCTTGGTTTTGAAAGCAGCGCTTACGCCTGGCAAAAAAAGACCGGCGGCAAAGTCTATTCAAACGAACTGGCCCGGGCAGTGGAAATTTTGATGTCCGCCGGGGCCAATCGGAGCGGGCTCCATGCCTATCTGATCATTGGCCATCCAAATGACGAGGAACAGGCCGTCGAGGATTCGATCCACATGGCGCATCGGCTTGGCATCAGAGTCATGCTTTCGGAATTTTCGCCTATCCCAGGCACCCCGGACGGCGAGCAGTGCCGGCGCTGGATCAGCCCTTGACGAGCCGCTCTGGCACAATAAGACAGCATTTACACAGCGCAGACTCGGCGCCGAGGTCAATCGGCTCAAGCTACTCGTCAGCCAATTGAATCATCGATTCCCGGCTACGGGAGAACCAACCCGGACAACCACGGGTGGCTCTAGCCATGAGGCATCCAAGCTTGGTACACTCCCCTATCCTCAACGATTTAGGTTGGCTAGGCTGGGCCGGGAACCTTTTCCTTGGAAGATTTGTCTAATACTGCAAAAGCGATGGTGTCGGACGGGATGAGTGACGCGGAATGCGTCCGGAGGCTGCAGCGGGGAGAGACGGACGCTTTCGAGTTTCTCGTGCGCCGTCATGAAAAAGACGATTTTCAATTTGGTCTACCGAATGCTTGGCGACTACGACGAGGCCGCGGAGATTTCCCAGGAAGTTTTTTATCGGCTTTTCGCGCGGTCGGTCAATTTCGCGGCGACGCCAATTTTTCCACCTGGCTCTACCGCATCGCCCTCAATCATGCGAGCACTCGGCGCGAAGACTCTGGGAATCAGAACAACGCAGGATCATGTCCATCGAGAACGCCGACCCATTGAGCGATCCGCAACCGGGCCCGTCCGACGTACTTGAAAAAAGGAGATTCGCGAAAGAGTGCAATCTGCATTAAATCAATTGGACCCCGAAGACGCTGAGGTCATTCTGCTAAGAGACCTGCAAGATATTCCTTACGACGAAGTCGCGCGCGTGCTCGAGATCCCGGTCGGAACAGTGAAATCTCGGTTGCATCGCGCGCGGCGAGCTCTGAAATCACGGCTCGCGTCGTATTTCTGCGCAGGGAGGAAAGCGGTATGAACTGCCAAGAAGCGCAAACCCAACTGTCAGAATATCTGGAAAGCTCGCTCGACGCGCTGCGCATGAAGAGCATCGAGACCCACCTTCTCAGCTGTCCCGTTTGCCGCGCTGAAGCCGATGGATTAGCGGACTGTATTCAAGAGATCGCTCGACTGCCGATCGTCGATCCACCGATGGGCTTTGCCCAGCGGGTGATGGCGCATGCGCGCGCCATCGAGGTCAAATCGAGTCCTTGGCAGAGGATATTCGCGCCGATCCGATTCGCCGTGCCGATGCAAGCTAGCGCCGCTCGTCCTAATCGCGGTGTTTGCGGTCTTGCTCTATCAGAACCAATCCCGATTCAAGAATAATCAGCCTACCGAATCACACGACGCCAACGCTTGCAGTTCCGTCACTGCTCCAACAAAACGACAATGTTGGCGGCAATGCGGCGCGCCCGAACGCGCCGCCGCCAACTGCCACACCGAATACCAAGCTTGACGTCGAACGCAAAATTGAAGCTACCCAACAGGCGCGCGGCAAATCAGCGCCGGATTTCCCGGCGTCAAAAGACACGGCGCCGGTTGCGCCTCAAAGCAGCGCGAAAACCGAAGCCGAAAATGTGGTAGCGGAGCTCAGAGATGTTCCGCATCGGGCACCGATCCAAGCCCAGGAAGTCGCTACCGGGCGGGAGAGTTTGCGATCGGGGGTGATCCTTTCGGTTTCGGCACGACCTTCAGCACGCCGTTTCGCTCCGGGAGTTTTGCTCCGGAACGAGCGCTATCGCCGCTCACCGAACCGAGCGCGGATGTAGAGTTTGTCGTCAGACGCCGGGAAGCTCAATCGCGCGAACCCAAAGAAGCCGTCGGCAATGATGCCTTGCGGCGCCGCGCGGAAGCCGATGGCGGCGCAACGGCCACGGCGGCTAAGCGTGCCGATGCCCCGGCAACGCCGCAACCGAGTTCCATGACCGAGGTTAGGTGGTTTACCGTACGCGCCGAGCACTACGATCAGTTCAAAAAGAACTTGCCGCTGAAGCCGCGATCGACTCAGAGCGGCCGATCGGCAGCATGACCAACGAGCTCGGCACAAAATCCAACCGCGAGCTCTTAATAAAGGTGATCATTCTGACACCAACGGAACGCTGAACGCTCGCCGCAGCACTCGGGCTCGTTGCGTCACTCCCTGCGGCAGACTGTGTGAAAACACCGTTCATGGTTCGACTAGGCTCACCACGAACGGTGTGGTCTCATTAGAAATTGAGTACTTATCCGTTCGCCCCGAGCATCGTCGAAGGGCTCCGAGAGAGTTTTCACGCACAGTCTGGCGCTGCAAAGAAAACTTAACTCGCTGATTTAGCCGACAAACAAAGTAAACTTGGCGCCGTTTAGATTAGTCAGCGGTTTTGGCGAAAGTAGACGGCGGTCGGGTGCCAGCACCCTCTGGGCAATTTCCCAATTGACCGGCGGGAGAGGATTCAATTGCTGGATTTGATCGAGGGTAAAGTATTCCGCGTGATCCACTTCGTGCTCATCCGCCATGGGCTCACCGCTGATCGGTCTCAATAGAAGCACGACGTAGATGCCGTTGCCGCTATCGGGATCGTAGCGGCTACGCAGTCCAAGCACGGCTTCCACTTCGGCGACGATACCGGCTTCTTCTTTAACTTCCCGCACCACGGCCTGCTCCATGGTTTCATCCGGCTCGATAAAGCCGCCCGGCAGTTGCCAATTGCCGCGGCCATGGCGCGAAGCCCGGCGCACGAGCAAAAGTCGACCCTCACGCACCACCGCGCCGCCGACGCCGATGTTGTAGCCCGTGTTGTAGCGCGCAGGGATAGCCATGACGCTTAGACGGCCAAGTTGAAAAGTCGCCGCGCGTTTTGCCAGCGAATAAGCTCCTTGGCCGCTTCGGATATTCTGGGATTTTCTTTCAGCAGGCGCACGTCTTCGAATTTCATCTTTGCCGCCGGGATCGTCGTGCGGATAATCGGTCGCAAATAGAAATCTTTCTGCGCCCAAAAACTCGACGGCTTCCGGCAGTTCCGGCTCTTCGGTCTCGATCGTAAAATAGAAATTATTTTGAAGTAGTAACTGGCGGGCCGCTTATTTTTCTCCAGAAAAATCTGCGCCGGATAGAGTGCTCGCGCGCGCCGCAGGCGCTCGCCGATCTTCGTCAATGTGCGGTTTGAGAGCGGCTGTTCCTGATCATCGTAATCCACCACCGGCTGCTCCAGGACCTTGTCCAGCCATTGCACGAGCGGCTTGATAAATGCCGTGCCGGCTTCAGTGAAGACGAACTGGAGGTGGGGGAATTCGTCCAGCAGGCCGCTGGTAATAAGCGATACCAGACTCATCTGGCCCTCTTGCGGCGCGAATATATAAAGCCCGTCGCGCTGAAATGCCGGCATGTTGCTGATGCGGTGACCATGCTGCACGTTGTGCAGATAGATCGGCATCGATAATTCCTCGGCGCGTTTGAAGAACGGCCAAAGCTCGCGATGACTTCCGAGCAGCTCACCGTATGGGTGATCCTTGACCGGATAGACTTTGTCGAGCACCACCGAACAAAACCCGTTCTCTTTGGCCCATTCCCATTTCACTAATGGAACCGAGAATATCCTGGAGCGGAATTAGTGCAGCGCCCAAAATTTTCCCCGGGTATTCGGTCATCAATCCCCTAAGCGCTTGGTTGTGCAGAGCGCGCCATGCGGCATGCAAGCCGCGGCTCGATCAAATAGGACCACCAGCCGAAAACTGCGGCAGGACAACATGCTGCTCGATGCCGAGCCGCTTATCATAGTCGTCCATCCGTGAACGTGAGTCCCAAAGACTTTTGAACATGGCGCCCGATCCGGGCGCGAGCAACGCGACTCGTACCGGGCACGTCGGCCGGATAGCCGGGAAACATCGACGTCCACGCGTACAGGTCGTCTTCGCTAAATTTGAGTATTGGTTTACAAGAAGCCGAACTCGCCGTCGATGCCATCGAAAGCATCGCGCGGCATGAGATGGCTGTCACAATCGATGATCACCGAGCCCTCCGGAGAAATAGCCAAGAAGCTCTTTCGCTTACTACGGCTCAGGTGATCGTCAAGTCAAGTTTGAGAGGAAGAGGCGGGCGCATCCCGCCTCTCTTCGAATTGAAGAACTGACGCAGACAAGTCGGTCAGACTCAAACCCTGGTCGTAACGAAATTCCTATCGCCACCGGTCGCGCTCACGATTCCCCCACCAGCCGTTCCCCCAATTCCACCCGCTATTATCAGTAGCGATCCAGGCTTCCATACCGGCCATCATCTGCCGTAGCCGTTGCTATATCGGTCACCCCGGTAAATCTGCTGGCGGTCTTGACCGATCTCCTCCAGTCATCACGGATTTCGGCCTTTTTCCGATAAATATCGCTTCGGCTCGCGCCGCTGCGGTATGAGGCCGGATAAATCTGCGCGGTCGCGCTGCAACTCACCATAGTCCTTGCGCAGCTCTTGATGCGCCGCCTGATCAAGCTTCTTCTGGCGATTGCGCGCATTCGCCTCGGCGGAGTTGGGATTGCCAGAATGCCATTAGAGAAACGATTCCAGCCGCTAAAAATACCAAAGATGTTTTTTTATCATAAGAACCTCCTGGGCCATTAGACGCACAACGTCGCGCAACGTTAATGGTGCAATACGATCCGTTTAGGGGACGCAAAATATCTCGTCTAAATCGTCCATAATAGTCCATAAGTTAATCCCTATGCTATGCGGGCCTGGCGTACTAGGCAAAGCTTCGACGAGCGGGGCCTAACGAGCGAACAGAGCGGAAAGCGGCGACGAAGCAGTGATCCGTCAAGCACCTAGCTGCCAAACTCTCGTGTTCCTATATGCCCTAGATTCATTGTCGCGCAGTTGTTTCCAAGCGCTGCCCTGGGTACTCTTATTAAACCAATTCATTAAGGAGCGCGCCCGGTGTCAAACAATCCAGCGTACAATCCTACAGATCCCCGCTATTACGATCAGAAAGATTTACGCACGGAAGTTGAGCGAATCTTCAGCCTATGCGCCGACTGCCGCATGTGCGTAAAGTACTGCGGTAGCTTTCCGACGATGTTCGATGCCGTCGACGACTACTGCACTGGAAGGCAAATATGCCGAAGTCGATACCAAAAATTAAAAACCGAAGATGTCCATCAGATCGTCGATCTCTGCTTTCAATGCAAGCTTTGTTACATCAAATGTCCCTACACCCCCGGCGATCACGAATGGGCGATCGATTTTCCACGTCTGATGGCGCGCGCCAAAGCTCAAGAAGTCAAAAAAGGCGTGCCGCTGGTGGACAAACTGCTCGGTAATCCCGATTTGGTCGGAAAGCTCGGCACGGCGATCGCGCCCCTCGCCAAATTGGGCCAATGAAAATACGCTCAACCGCCAGCTCCTGCACAGCGTCGTCGGCATTCACAAAGACAAAAGCTTCCTTCGTTCGCCGCGAAAACGTTCGAGGCTCAATCCGCCAGCCGCCACAAAGCTCCTGAGGGCGAGCCGGCAGCGAAGATCGCGTTTTTCTCTACGTGCTACGTGAATTACAACCAACCGGAAATCGGCACTGATACGCTGGACGTGATGGCGCACAACAACGTCGACGTGTCGTTTGCTTATGAGCGCTGTTGCGGCATGCCGCTCTGGCACAACGGTGACATGGACGGAGCCATCGAGGCGGCGAAACAGAACGTCGCCAGCCTAACCATGCACACATGAACGATGGGCGCAAAATCATCGCGACCAATCCCAGTTGCTCGCAGATGATCCGCGTCGAGTATCCGCGCTTGCTCGGCACGGACGAAGCGAAAAGCTCGCTGCCCAAACCATGGACCCAATGGAATTCCTTGCCGGCTTAGCGAGCCAGGGCAAGCTCAAGAAAGACTTCAAAAGCGGCGCCGGCAATATCAGCTATCACATGCCTTGCCATTTGCGCGCGCAAAACGTCGGCTACAAAACCCGCGATGTGCTGGCTCTTTTACCAGATACGACGGTGAAGGTCGTGGAAGAATGCTCCGGCCACGACGGCACCTGGGCGCTGAAAAAGGAAAATTTCAAGCAGTCTTTGAAATGGGGCAGCCGCGCCTTCAACGCCATGGCGGCAGACAATCCGAAAGTCACGTGTTCGGATTGCCCCCTCGCGGCGATCCAAATCGAGCAAGGCACCGGCCGACGCCCGCTCAATCCCATGCAGATTCTCGCGAAAAGTTATCGCGGCGAGCCGATCGACTAGTTGATCAAGCGACTTCAGCGACTCGACAGCGCGGATGATCGCTCGCGCCATTGCGTTCGAGACCGCAAATTTCCGCCACGTCGTCACGATATGCCAGCCAGAGCTCCAGGGCTTCTTCATCACTGGATGACTGCACCCCGCCGCATCGGCACGACGTGATCGAGAAGCGCGTTCCACGCCGCGGCACGGTGGCAGCCTTCGACCTGACGATGCGCCTTGGTGAGGGCCAGATGATCCACGGAGAGACCGTAATATTTGACCAACGGATGTTGCTCCAAAGGCGCTGCATCCGGGCGACTCTTCTCGTTCAATGCCGAGCGCTCGTCCGACGAGCCTTCGACGAAGATGGTCACGACCGCGGCAGCGATATCCCAGCCAAAGTGTTGGGTAGCGTCGTCGAGAAAATTTCGATAGTGCTTCGCGGCCGGGAGAAGTTGCACATGCTCGGAACCGATTGAGATCCATGCCGAGGCCGCGGGGATATTCTAAAAATAAAAGCGGATGGGGACTACCGGCGACCAGCCCGCCGGTTTCTTCTTCGTATAAATTTTCTGCCAGACTGGGCGGCGGATCTCTGCGATCGGGCATCGGACATAGGCTCGACCTACGAGGATCGGGAAGTCGCGCACATAAGTTTCGTACTCCTGTTCGAAATGAAAGTGCAGTCGATCCTTTGGCACACGGCCGGACGTAAAAAGCGGCCAGGCCCAGTGGCTCTTTGCGCTCCATTACGCTTAGCATTTGCTCCCGAAAAGTTTCCCGATCCATATATTCCTTTCGTCAGACGCAGTTTCATCGATTCGACTGTGCAACGAGAATGCCAGAGCCTAACAGCTTGATCTTATTATAAAGGGGATAGCGATGGTCTGACGCAGAATGATTACTACTTCACTTTTGTAGGGAAAAATCGGGCTCGGTTGCCGCCCACTTGCACATGCGGAGCCATGTTTTGAACGATCAGCGCGGACTGTCAAATTAGGAAGATGACCCCTGAACTAATCAAAGGCGGATTAGCGCTGATCCGCGAGCGGACTTCCGGGAACTTCACGGCGGCAATCCTTCGTTCGTCGCGTTCGGATCCGGCACGAAGCCTCCATCCTTGTAGAACTGTCACGGGGCGCAAGTAGACAGGCAAATCTTTCAGGCGATTTTGACCCGCATGGTTACGAATTCCTCGGCCGCGGTTGGATGAATGCCGATGGTTTCGTCGAATTGAGCCTTGGTAGCGCCGCAATTGAGCGCGACGGCCAGCCCTTGGATGACCTCTCCCGGCATCGGCGCCCACCATATGGCAACCGAGCACCCGATCGCTCAAACGATCGACCACCAGCTTCATCATGGTTCGCTCGTTGCGGCCGCTGCAGTGTATGTCGAAGCGGCTTGAAAAAGCTTCTATAGATGTCCACGTCGTAGCCGGCTTGTCGCGCCTGGTGTTCGGTGAGACCGACCGTGGCGCAATTGGGCGTGCTGAACACGGCGGTCGGCACGTTCAGATAGCCCGGCCGCATCGGTTTGTCATTGAACAGCGTATTGGCGACCGCCATGCCTTCGGCGATGGCCACAGGCGTCAGCATCATGCGATCGGTGCAATCGCCGATGGCGTAAATGCTGTCCAAATTCGATTTCGAATATTCATCAACAATCACCGCGCCGTTCACGCGCAGCTCCACGCCGGCCTTTTCCAAACCGAGCTTCGCGCGTTTTCGGCGCGCGCCCGGTGGCATAGAGAATTTGCTCCGCTTCGATGGCGCTGTCGTCCGTCAGCGTCGCCCGCAGGGTGTCCCCTGACTTTTTCAATGTTGGTTATGCCGGTTGAAAACCGCAGATCGATGCCGCGTTTCCGCATCTCGTCTGCCAGCGTCGCGCGAATATCGTCGTCGAAGCCGCGCAAAAACAAGTCGCCGCGATAGAGTTGCGTGGTGCGAATACCAAGGCCGTGGAAAATCCCGGCAAATTCGACGCCGATATAGCCGCCACCGACGATGATCACATTGGCCGGCGCAGCTTTGAGAAAAAGGCTTCGTTCGAAGTGATCGCGTGCTCGCAGCCGGGAAATTTTTCTTGACCGGCCAGCTGCCGCTGGCCACCAAAATATATTTTGCGGTGATTTTTTTACCGTCGATCGCAATCGTGTGCGGGTCGACGACTTCGGCGTGACCGTCAATGATCCTCGACACCGGCGTCGCTGAGAACTTTTCGGTAAACGCCGTTTAGCCGGCTGATTTCTTTGTTCTTGTTGGCGATCAATTGCACCCAATCCACGCGCCGCTCGCCGACCGTCCAGCCATAACCCGCAGCGTCATCGAAATCGTCAGCGTAATGCGACGCGTAGACGAGCAGCTTTTTCGGAATACAGCCGACGTTCACGCAAGTGCCGCCGAGATAAAGCTCTTCGGCGATCGCCACTTTGGCGCCGAAGCGACGCCGACATCCGGCTCGCTCGGACGCCGCCTGAGCCGGCGCCGATAGTAAAAAGATCATAGTCGTACTGGGCCATGTGGGATCCCTCTTTTAAATTAAGATGTCCGCTCGGCGTCAAAAGTAGCATCCGCCACGGTAAAAGTCCTACAACTCTTTGACAGCGCCGCGGGATTTATGAACAATGGCAAAATTTCCCATCGGTGCAAAGATAGATAAAGACAATGTCAAAAGCCGCCGTCGCCATAGTCTCCGGCAGTGAACGCTTGCGCAGCGCGCTAAGCGCTCTGCGCCATCGCAATTACAGGCTCTATTGGTTCGGCCAGCTCTCCTCTGTGCTGGCGCAGAACATGGAAGGGGTCGCGCAGAGTTGGCTGGTGCTTGAGCTGACCGATTCGCCCCTGCTGTTAGGTCTCACCGGTTTGAGTTTCGCAGCGCCGACGATAGCTCTGACTCTGTTAGGTGGCGTCATTGCCGACCGCACCGATCGCCGCCGCATCATGATTCTGTCCCAGAGCATCTCTGCATCGACGTTTTTCTGCTCGCCACCCTAATCGTCCTCGAATGGGTGGCGCTCTGGCATGTCATGAGCCTCGCTTTCCTTTCGGGCTGCGTGCGCGCGTTCGATAGGCCCAGCCGCATGGCGCTCCTACCACAGATGGTGCCGAAAGACGATATCCCGAATGCGGTCGCCGTCGGCGGCACAATCTGGCAAGTAAACCGACTCGTCGGCCCGGCCGTGGCGGGCCTGCTGATTTATTCTGCTCGGCGTCGGTGCCACCTATTTTTTTGTTTCTGCGCTTCGCTCTCCGCCGTGTGCTTGTGGTTGGGCATACGTCTCCAGCCGCTGCCGCACAGAGCGTCGACCGGCGGCGTCTTGCAGCATATGACCGAGGGCCTCAATTTTATCCGTCAAAACCAAATCTACTACACTTTTATCGGCATGATTTTTTCAACAGCGTGTTCGGCATGTCCTATTTGATCCTCATGCCGGTGTTTGCCCGCAACGTGCTTCATGTCGGTTCCCAGGGCTTTGGGTTTTTGCAAAGCGTTGGCGGCGCAGGAGCGCTCGTCGGCGTGCTCGCAGTCGCTTGGTTTTCTCACTCCCGAAAAAAGGACTGCTGGCTATTTTGGGCGCCGCCGTCTTTGGTTTTCTGCTCATCGCGTTCGCGCTGTCGAACTCGTATCCGTTTTCCCTTGACGCTAGCTCTTGTCCTCGGCATCGCCGGCCAATTTTACATGACAACCATAAGCACGATTTTGCAAGTCAACTTGCCGAATCAACTGCGTGGGCGCGTGATGAGTATTTATGGTCTTGCCTGGGAGCTCATGCCCGTGGGCGGAATGATCGCCGGAGCGATTGCGGAATTTGCGGGCGCGCAGTTTGCGGTCGCTTTGGCGGCGCAATGGTGGCCGGCATGGCGCTCATCGTGGCGCTGTTCTTACCCGTCGTGCGGCGCGTGGAAGAATAGCCCATCCTGTGTTAAGCAGAACTTTTGAGCACGACTCCAATGGCGCGAAAAAAGCCAAGAAAAAAACCGGCGCGCCGCGCAAACGGCGCAAGCTCGCCGGTCAATCCATCGGACTCACGGCCAGAGAACTGCTGGCGACCGCATCACCGACCGCGGTAGAAGACCTTGAGCAAGCCATCGATCAGGACGGCGGCAACGTTCTCGCCAAGTACCGGGAACCTTTCGGCGGGCAATGGCTGGTCTTGGCGGCGTTGCCGATCGACCAAGTCGAGCCGACTCCCTATCAGCGCAATTTGTCGGATACGCACGTGCACGCAAGCTTGAAGGCGTGGTTGCCAAGCTCTCGGCCGCTTTCTCGACCCGATCATCGTCGTGCGCAAAGAGACCAAAGACAGCAATACCCGTTACTGGACGCCGAACGGCAATCATCGCCTATCGGCAATGAAAACCCTCGGCGCCAAATGCATCGTCGGCATCGTCGTACCGGAAACTTCCGCGGCCTATCAGATCCTCGCGCTCAATACCGAGAAGGCGCACAACCTGCGCGAGCGCGCTCTGGAAGTGATCAAAATGTATCAGGAGCTTGCGACGCTCGATAATGCGACCGAAGAAACCTACGCGCTGGAATTCGAAGAAGCCGCGCTGATCACGCTCGGCCTCTGCTATCTCGAAAACGGCCGCTTCAGCGGCGGCGCCTATCATCCGATCCTCAAACGCTCCGATCAGTTCCTAAAGAAGCCGCTCCAGTCCTCGTTGGAAATCCGCCGCGAACGAGCCAAGGCGCTGATGGATTTAGATAGGACCGTCATCGAAAAAGTCGAAGCGCTCAAAGCCAAAGGTCTCACTAGCCCCTATCTGAAAAGCTTCGTCGTCGCGCGCATCAACCCAATCCGTTTCCGCCCCAAAGACGCTGCGCCGCTGAGCTTCGATGAAGTGTTGGATCGAATGACGAAGGCTGCAGAGAAAATGAATGTCGAAAAAAATTAAGGTCGAAGACCTGGCAAAATCAGGCGGGGCTCCGGAAGAGGCAGCGATAGCCGAAACGCTCTGTCTCATTTGCCTTCGATGATTGCGCTCGTTAGAATAAAAACCCGCTGGAGTTCAAATGAAGTTTCTAGACTATCGCGTTTCGGTGACTCGTGATTCAGACACGGGGCAACTCGTCGCCCAGATTCCTTCTTTAGGCATCGCTGACTATGGTAAAGATCTCGCAGATGCATTATCAAATCTCGACGAAATGCTCCGGTTTCACCTCGAATCCCTTCAGAAGGAGGGCAAGAGGATTCCGAAAGAACGCCACACCAAAGAAGGCTTCTATTTGCGCCGTAAAGCTTCGCGCTCATGCCGCTTAAACCCTTACGGCCGCGTGAAGTAATCCGCAAGTTGGAAAAAGCCGGATTTGCGCTTAGCCGACAAAAAGGAAGTCACGCGAGGTATATCAAAGCAAATCGCGGTGTAACTGTACCGATTCATCCCGGCGATGTGCCCGCGACTGTAATTCGCTCGATTCTCAAACAAGCTGGACTGTCAGAAAACGAATGGGACGCGCTCTAATCATGATTTTCGATACGCTTTCTTCTAGCACAAAACGTCCGACCGTATCCTTACATGCTTGGATACGTCGGCACCATATCCGGCCGGTAAGTCCATTGCTTGAGCGGCCTGCCTTCCGCTAAGTTTCTTAGCTCACGTTCCCAAATCTTGCGCAATAGAAAAACGCCGCGGTCGCTGCGGCCGAGGTGTTCGTTACTACGCACGGCGATCGCTCCCTGGCCGGTCTGGGCGACTTCGTCTTCCAACATGACGAAATCGACGCGGTTTGGATCCACGTCGCTGAGCCGAAGTTTTCCGGAAATAATCGCCCGGACGAGCTCCGGCCGGTCTCTTTCTGCCTGTGTACGCAGCTCCCGGCGCTCTTCGATCCACGCACGGCCGCGTTCGCCTGTAAGCGGAATAGCGCGGACTTCGAAGTGAATATGGTTTTCGTCGTCCACGGGAACCTTGAATACAATCACGTTGGCCCGCTTGATCACCGGATCAACCACTTGGCCGTTGATGAAGTTGATGTTCGGCATGCCGAAGAAAAACGTCACGTCCTTGCCGTCGGGATATTGGACATAACGTTTGACGCCCCAATCCGACTCTTCGACGGAAATGACCGGATCGCCAAGCACGACGTGATCGTCCACCGAGTCGCGATGCCGTTGGTGCACGAAGCGCACGTGGACGCTGTCCAAGGAGTTGTCAATGTTGTTGAAGTAATTGCAGATGCGTTTGAGCCCGGCGACGTCGAGGGAAATATCGGCGCTTTCAAATCTTGGATAACGCGGCAAAGGCGGCGGCTCGCCTTCGCCCAAATACGCGAAGACGAGGCCGATGTATTCTTGCACCCGATAGCTCGGGATGCGGACCTTTTCCGCGAACGATTGTCCTTCCGCAGGCTGCTCGACGCATTGCCCCGAGCCGTCGTATTTCCAGCCATGATAGAAACAGCGGATACATTCGCCTTCGACCGAACCGACAGAAAGTTGCGTGCCGCGGTGCGCGCAACGCGGCCCCACCAGGTGGGGAATGCCGCTGTCGCCGCGATAGACCGTGAAGTCTTCACCCAAGATTCGGACCGGCAGCGTTCGGCCTGACGCCAGCTCGTAGGCACAACAAACCGGCTGCCAAAACATTCGCAAATAACGGCCGGCCAATGTTCCCGGCCCGGTGTGAACTACTTCGCTAAATTCCATTTTAGACCCTCGTTAAATTTTCGCTCACGTATCCAACGTGCTTGGATGAAACACATCGTCAGGGTGAAATCTTCGCGATACCAAACCCTGGCGAAACGTATAGTCGAGCATCTTGTCCACTTCGGCGCGCGTTTTTTGAATCCCCACACATACGGATCCCCACCGGCAATCGCGCGCTCCTCTTCCCAAAGCGATCGATACCACAACCCGGTCTGGTGCACTCGTTGCCGATCGAGCCAGCGATAACACTCTTGCTTCGATTCCTGCCAGGCGTCGAACATACTCAGCGCCACCCACGGATATTTTTCGAGCACCGCGTTTTTAATCACCAGAGTGTGCTGGATCGGAAAAACCGGTCTTTTTAAAATAAGCCCCGCTCCTCCGCCGCATAATTCGGCAGCAAAAATCTATGTCCGGATGGCCGAACGGCGCCCAGGTTTCCGTCGTTATGCCGGCATCAATCTTCCCCGTGATGAGGAGATCGTGAAGCTTGGCGCCCTGAGGCGCGATTTCGAGCTTCAGCCAAGATGGCGGTTGCCAGTCACCGATCTTTTCTGCCCAATTGGCGACCCAATGAATCGATCTAAGATCAACGCCGTATTCATCCTCTAAGATACCGCGCGCCCAGAGAGCCGTCGTGGTGAACCAGGTCTGGACCCCGATGCGCTTGCTCCTCGAGATCCTTCGGAGAACGAATTGCGGCATGTTTGTTGACGTAGATGTAAGAATGGCGAAACATGCGTTTGACGAAGATCGGAATCGCCGTGAGCCCGAGCGTTTTATATTCCAGGTCCGCCATGTAAATGCCGGTGAAAAATTCCGCGATATCAAATTTGCCTTCGCGCGCGTCGCGCTGCCGGCTGCGGTCATCGGAATTGACGCGTATATCCAGATCGATGTCGCGCGGTTTGATCCGGCCATCGACAAGCGGCTGGCTCCGATCGTAGAGAGCGCACGTCATGCCGAGTTTTAAAGCCATCGCAAAATGTTCGCTTTGCCTTCGTGGTAATCCGGCAATCTAAGCTCCGGACCGCCAATTCTTCGATTGCAATTCTGTCATAACTTTCCGCGTCAGTGAAAAATCGAAAATCTTTGCCAACGGCGGCGCCTCCTTGAGGTCGAGGCGTTTCAGCACATGCTCGACCGCTTTCGCTTGCATCTCCGCGCTCAGCGTTCCGTCTTGAGTCATCGCAGGCCTCACGACTTGATCGTACGCGGTAGCAGCGACTCTGTCATTAACTTGCAAATAACGTGCGATGAAGGGAATCGTCGCTGCGCGATTGTCTTTGATGTGAAGAAATCCCTTGTACGTGCCGCGGAGAAATTTCTCCATCTGCGCGGCATCGGATTGCAACGACGCGTCTCTGACTAGAACGCTGCCCTGTAGCTCAACCAAATCCTGCTTCGGGAAAGAAACCAGCTCGCGAAACCCAGACTCGTGAGCCTTAAACGTAACCGGCGGCGCAAGCATCGCGGCATCGACGATCCCGCTTTGCAGCCCGGAAAAGATCGTCGGCATCACGCCGAGACTCAGCACCGTGACGTCACGATTTGGGTCGAGGCTATTTTGCCGCAAGATTTCCCGTAGCAGCGAGTCGGGTCCACTGCCGATACCGGAGACACCGACTCGTTTACCTTTCAAAGCTTTGACGTCGCGAATCTCCGACTTGGCATAGAGCCAAAACATCGCCCGGTTGTAGGTCGTAAACAAAAACTTGAAAGGCGAACCACGCAAAACGGGTGGTAGCCCCGCGCCTCCCACAGTAGCGACCGTGACGTCGCCGCTCAACAAGGCGCGGCTGGCGATCGGCGCACTCACTAGAATGAGCTCGACGTCCAACCCTTCGGCGCGATAGTAGCCTTTATCGCGCGCGATCGTGAACGGCAGCACGGCCTGCGTTGTGCTTGGTATGGCGATTTTGACGGTCTCTGCCAATCCCTCTTGCAAGCACGCGAAAAGGAGGAACAACAAAAGCGCAGATGCATGCAGAATGTTGATGGCCATCGGCCTACCCATGCGGCCGAGGCCGATAAATCCGACTCGCATAATTCTTTGGTCCATTCGAGACATTCGCTTGCCTGGAAGCCTCCGAATAATAATTGTCTCCCGCCAGATTGTCCAGTTATCGGGGTCACGGCGCTTGACGCCAACTCTGCACAAGTGGTTAGATCCGGTCACAATAGACATTGAAATATCTGCAAAGGAGAAAAATCATGGCTGAAGATCAAAAGGAATACCTCGTGGGCACCGTCCGACCCACCAATCGGCCCGAAGCGGGTCAGGAGCTCGATCTCGACACGTTGATACCGGCGAAAATCAAATTTTTATCTTCGACGATGAACTTCACCCGCGGCACCGAGGAAGAGTTCAGCACGTCCATGCCTGGCTACGAAGCGAAAGCGGCGGAGTTCGCCAAAATGGGCGCAGACCTGGTCCGCCCGAGCGGTGCGCCGCCGTTCATGTTGCTCGGCTATCTGAAAGAACAGGAGCTGATCAGCAGCTGGGAGAAAAAGTACGGCGTGCAGATGTTTACGTCGGGACAGAACCACGTCCGTGCTTTGCGCACGCTCGGTATCAAGAAATTTGTCGGCGCCAGTTATTTCCCGGAGAAAATGAACAACGTCTTCGCTCGCTATTTCACCGACGCCGGATTTCAAGTGCTGGCAATGGAAGGCATCGATTCGCCCTTCGCCGCCGTTCCAAGTGTGCCGCCCGAGCAAATACTTGAATTCATGAAACGCATCGCCGCAAAGCACAAAGATGCCGACGGCATCTACATGCTCGGCTCCGCCTGGAAAACCGTCGAGATCATCGACCGCCTGGAAAAAGACACCGGTCTAACCGTCGTCCACGCCGGCCCCGCCCGCGCCTGGGGGAACACAACTGTGTCTCGGTTTGCGTCATCCGGATTCCGGGCTACGGGCGCTTGCTCGCGGAAATGCCGTCGAGCTAGTTGTGAGAATTCGTGGCCGCGTAGAGTTGTGTTCGTGATCATAACTCTCGATGCATCGCGTTCATGGCTGCAAACAATCGACCCCGCTTTGCGCCCAAGAAAAATCCGCATCGCCTGGTCCGGCGCGAGTCCGGCCAACGCGGCCGTCTGGGTGCTGCAAGAAAAGCGGTTGCTGCAAAAATACGGTGTCGATCCCGAGATCATCGCCATCAGCGCGAGCCCGATCGTCTTGCAAGCTTTACTCGCGGGTGAGATCGACGTCGCTGCGACCTCTGTCGCCACGCTCGTGAGTTCCCGGTTGGCGGGAGCGGACACGGTAATGATACTCGGCATGGTCCGCACCTTCGTCGATCACATTATCACGGCGAAAAATATTACCAGCCCCGAACAACTCAAGGGGCAAGATCGGCGGCGTCAACCGTATCGGCAGCACTTCGGACCTCGGCTTGCGCTTTGCGCTCAGACGATTGGGAATCGATCCGGACAAAGATGCAAAGGTCATCACCGCCGGCGGCAACCCGGAGCGTTTTGCAGCCCTATCGAAGGGTGTGATCAACTTCACGATTATCCCTGAGCCGTTCGTGCGCCAAGCGTTGCAGCTGGGATTTCGCGATCTCTTCGATATCGGCTCGCTGAAAATTCCCTTCTGGTGGAACAGCGTCCTGTCGCGCGAAGCGATCGTAAAGGCGAAACGTCCTCTACTTTTGAAATTCGCCCGCGCCATGATCGAGGCAATCCATTTCAACAAAACCCACAAAGAAGAGTCGAAAGCGATTTGGGGAAAATACTTGAAGGTCTCCGATCAAGAGGGTCTCGAGCGCGCTTGGCAGGCTTACACCGCGGCGTATCCGGATAATTTGCTGCCGACGCCGGAAGGCGTGAAGACCGCGCTCGATGATCTCGCCCCGCGCGATCCGCGGGCCGCTGCAGCAGACGCGCGCGCTTTCGTCGATCCGAGCCTGGTGCGGGAAATCGAAGCAACTGGTTTCATCAAACAACTCTACAACCGGTAGGGGCGCAGCATGCTGCGCCCCTACCACGAAATTCAATACACCCTTACGGTTTGAACCATTTGAACATTAGCGTTACGCGTACCGCGACATCGTCTGCGGCTGGTACTCGTCCGGCGCCTTGGTGACCACGAGCTCCGGTTCGATGCCGTACAAGCGCCTGGCGTTACCGCCGAGCATTTTCTCTGCACATTCTGCGGCACTTTCCATTTGTTCATGTTGTCGATCGCTTCCCAAACATCCGACGCGTCGAGGTGCGGCATATCCGAAGACCAGAGCGCGATGTTCTCGTAAAGATCCCACAAGCGTAGGGTGATCACTTCATCGCTTTCAAATGCGATAAAGCAATGTTTGTAAAACACGTCGTGCGGATCGCCGATCTTCTCGCCCAAGTGCTTGTACAGATCGAGATAAGTTTCGGCCTTCTCCAACACCAGCGGCAGCCAGCTTGAGTTGGATTCGAGGATCGCGACTTTCAAGCGCGGAAACTTTTCCAGCCAGCCGGTCATGAGCACGACACCCGTCCAAGTCATTGCTTCGGCGATAAATCCATAGGCCGCGTCGCCGGCCTGTTTGGAGCCCATGATCTGCATGATGTTCGCCACGAACTGTCCCGGCGAATAAACCATTAAATCTTCGTCGCCGAACAAACGCTTGCGGTTGGCGCCCATGCGTTCATCCAACTCAGGCGACATCGCCTCGCCGCGGGATGGAAACGTGTGCATGCCGAGCACCATGTTTAGTTCCTCGAACTCGCGCCACAGTGGATCGAACTCAGGAAACGTCGGATACTTGCCCTGCGCGATAATCGGCCGCACCAAAGCGGACTTGAAGCCGCGTTTCGCTACGCGCCGCAATTCCTCGATAGCGTAGTCGACGTTTTGCACCGGCAAGACCGCCGCGGGATAGAGCCGTTTCTGGTCCGCGCTGCAGTAATCGTAGGCCCAATCGTTATAAGCCCGCGCGCAGATGTAGGCTGCGTCGGCGTTCTCGACCAGTGGCAAATAGACAAACGTCGACGGGAAAATCATGACCTGGTCGATACCGGCGGCGTCCATATCCTTTAGCCGCGCGTGGGGATCTCTGGCGCTCCTGTTTCTGCCGATTGTTTCATCCCAATCTTTGGTTCCCGGCTGTGTCTCACCGATGATCTTCTTCGTCAAACCCGGATGCCACGTCTCGCCGGGATACTTCCACTTGTCGGGATCTCTGAAACTGATCTGTGCCATTGCGCACCAGGAACAGTCGGTCGGCGTCGCGATAAAAATGCGTCTTGGCGAAATCGCGGTTCTGCTGCGGAATATATTTGTCCCAGATCTCCGGCGGCTCGTAAATGTGGCTGTCGCAATCGAACACCGAAAACTCTTTTATTCTACCTTTTGCGCCGTATGCCATGGCGTCCTCCGTAAAGAATGTTTTGAATCGTTTAAATTTCTTTTAACGATGCCCGGCTTAACTTTCCTTTAGGAATTCTCGGATCATACCGTGGACCTTTTTCCGGCTCGGTGTAAAAATAGCTGTGCCGCTCGCCAGGCAAAACAACCAGCTTGGAATTCGGAATGCCCTTGGCAAGAATATCGGCGCCGCTGCGGTGCGACATGTCGCTGACGACGAAATGATCGTCGTCACCGACGAAGATCAAGGTCGGAACTTTGATGTCCTTCAACCGCGCGCTCGTGTCGTGCTCCTGGCGCGCCAGCACATGGCGGAAGTAAAACTCCACGGGGCAAAGGTTGGCCATGCGCACCTGGAGATATTTTTCGATCTGGTTCATGTGATTGCGCGCGTAGATCTCCGTCCAGCCGACGACGATGGTGTGCTCACGCACGTATCTTTCGTAGCCCATCTCGACCATTTCCTTTGCGATCCGTAGCGGGATGCCTCTGTCACCCGGGTGCGCGGCGCCGCTGGATGCGAGGATGAGTTTGCTGACTTTGCGCGGATAATCGAGGGCAAGAAGTTGAGCGACTCTCCCGCCCATAGAGTGGCCGCAAACAACCGCGTCTTCGAGGCCGAGATGATCGAGAACTGTCGCCGCATCATCGGCGAACATGTCTGTGCTGTACTTACTCGAGGGTTTACCGGACAAACCGGTGCCGCGATAATCGAGAATGATGACGCGATGGTCGCGGGCAAACTCCGGCGTTTGATAGAGATTCCACACCGCGCCGTCGCAGGCGGTCTCGCTCAAAAACAAAAACGGCGTGCCGTGGCCGGAGACCTCGTAGTAGATGTCGACACCGTCTTTCGCTTTGACATAAGGCATGACCCGGTCTCCTTTCGCATAGCAATAAACCAGGAACCGCCCCGGTGACAAGCGTTTCGTAATAGTTCAAAGCAACTAGCGTCACGTCAACTGAGATGGTCCGCCCGCTACTCATCTATTGACAGGGAGCCCACACCTTCACTATGCAGGACACATATCAATCGAAAGGCGGGAACGAAAATGGCGACGCATTACGTCGATAGCGACGGTCACGTGATGGAAAGAGTCGATGAAATCGCGAAGTTAATCGAAAGGCAAAATGGCATCGAAGGTGAAATCCACGTGCGGCGCATGGTGCCGAGCCTCGATCGCTTTCACACGCCGCGCTTGCAGCGGCGCACGCCGGGGACTTTTGACCCGGCGATTGGACCCGAGCGATGGATGGAGTTTCTTAACAAAACCGGGCTCGAATACAGCGTGCTCTATCCCACCGAGGGTTTAGCTTACGGTCAGGTTTCTTTCGTTGATTGGGCGGTGGCTTATGCCCGTGGTTACAACGACTGGCTCTACGAAAAATATTTGAAGTTCAGTCCGAAGCTCAAAGGCGTTGCTTTGATACCGATGCAAGACGTGCCGAGCGCCGTCGCCGAACTGCGCCGGGCGGTCAAAGAACTGGGCATGCTCGGCGCCATGCTGCCCTCCAACGGATTGAGATTTCATCTCGGCGCGAAGGAATATTGGCCGATCTATGAAGAAGCGGAGAAACTCGATTGCGCGCTGGCCGTGCATGGCGGCTGTTACGGCGATTTGGGCTTTAACAGTTTCGGAGTTTTTCCTGCCACGCGCGCCCTTGGCATGCCGTTCCCGCTCGCCATCGCCGCCACCGGGATGATCGTCGAAGGCATGCTCGATCAGTTTCCGAAACTGCGCATTGGTTTCCTCGAAGGCGGTACGGCGTGGATACCGATCGTCATCGACCGGCTCGAACGGGAACTCGAATACGGCGGTCTCCATCTCAAGCGAAAACCCGAAGACTATTTCAAAAGCGGACGCATCTTCGTCGGCTGCGAAGGTAATGAAAGAGCGCTCGCTTACGCGATCGAACGGATCGGCCCCGAGCCGTTCATGTTCGCATCCGACTTTCCGCACGAGATTTCCCTCGGCAACTGCATGGAAGAGATCAATGAAATCATCGAGCGCACCGATTTAAAGCCGGAGCACAAAACCGCAATCTTAGGCGACAACGCGCGGCAGTTCTATAAGATATGAGCGATCCAAAAAACCGCGATGACCCGTAGGGGCGACCGGCGGTCGCCCACCTTCGTAACGGAGGAACAATGCCGAACAAATACGTCGATTGCGACGGTCATGTGATGGAAAAGGTCGACGAAATGATCAGCTATGTCGGCGAACCATTCAAAACCACTGGCCACATGAATCCTCGGCGCATGTTGCCGAGTCTCGATCGCTTTCATACACCGCGATTGGAAGAGCGCAAACCCGGCACATTTGATCCCAACGTCGGTCCGGAAAAGTGGCTGCAGTTTCTCGAAAAGACCGGGCTCGAATCGAGCGTGCTCTATCCCACCGAAGGATTGGCTTACGGCCAGGTCGCTTTTCCGCCTTGGGCGGTTGCGTACGCCAGAGCGTACAACGATTGGCTGCACGCGAAGTATCTCAAATTCAGTCCCCGCTTGAAGGGCATCGCGTTGATTCCACTGCAAGAGGTTCCGGCCGCGGTAACGGAGCTGCGCCGCGCAGTCAAAGACTTGGGCATGGTCGGCGCTATGCTGCCGTCGAACGGTCTCAATCCGCACTTGAGCGCCAAACATTTTTGGCCGGTCTATGAAGAAGCGGCCAAGCTCGACTGCGCCCTCGCCGTCCACGGCGGCTGCTACGGCGATCTCGGCTTCAACACTTATACAGTTTTCCCCGCGACGCGCGCTCTCGGCATGCCGGTACCCTCGCCATCGCCGCCACCGGCATGATCGTCGATGGCGTATTCGATGCGTTTCCAAATCTCCGCGTCGGCTTCTTGGAAGGGGGCACGAGCTGGATTCCCATGGTGATCGACCGCTTGGAGAGAGAGCTGGAATATGGCGGCCTGCGCATCAAGCGCAAACCCGAGGACTATTTTAAGAGCGGCAAAATGTTCGTCAGCTGCGAAGGCAACGAGAAAGCCCTGGCCTATGCCATCGAGCGCGTCGGGCCCGAGCCGTTCATGTTTGCCTCGGACTTCCCACACGAGATTTCTCTCGACAACTGCATGGAAGAGATCAACGAAATCGTCGAGCGCCATGACCTCAAGGATGCACACAAAGAAGCGATACTTGGAGAAAACGCCCGGCGCTTTTATCAAAATCTAGGTCGTCATCTATGATCCGCGATGCTCAATCGCGGCTCTCGCATCCAAGGAGAACAGAAATGCCACGACGTCCTATGTTGTACTCTAGCCTTTCTCGTGCTCTAGCGGCGCTTGTCTCCAGTATCGCGCCGGCGACAGCTCTCGACAAAATTAAATTTCCTTACTCGCCGATCTCGTATCACAGTCTCCCCTTTCTGGTCGCCTACGAAGCCAAGGCTTTTCGAAAAGCACGGGCTTGAAGTCGATCCGGTGTTCGCCGGCGCTTCATCTTTGATCGTGCAATCCATGCTTGCCGGCGAGGCCGATCTGGCGGGCATGGCGGGACCGGCGGTAATCTCCAACGTGCTTAAAGGCGGCGACGTCATTCAAGTGGCCGCGCTGGTAAAATCGTTCAGCGTGCCGTTGTACGTCCAGCCGTCGATTACTCAAATGGCACAACTGAGCGGCAAAAGAGTCGGCGTCACGCGCTTCGGCTCGGTGTCGCATTTCACGGCAAAAGCGATCTTGGACCGCTCAACGTCACCGACGCCGTCATCGTTGCAAACCGGCGGCTACCCGGAATCGATGACCGCCCTCAGCACCAACGCCATCGCCGGCGCGATGATCCCGGCGCCGCAAAGCGTCGTGCTGCGCGAGAAAGGCTTTCGCGAGCTGGTCAGCATCAAACAGATTCGCGATATGAATATCCGTTTCGTCGAGCAGGGAATCGTGGCGCGGCGCGCCTACGCCGAAAGAACGCCGACATCGTCAAACGCTTTATCGAAGCCGTCTACGACGGCTTGAAAAAATCCACGACGACAAAGCTCTTGCCGTTAAGGTTCTCGGCAAATACACCAAAGTGACGCGGCAGAACATGCTCGATGAGAGCTATCAAGCGGGCATCGACGCCTTCGCCAAGGACCCGCGCGTGCCGCCGGAAGTATTCAAGGATCTGGCCGAGCAGCTCGTCGCTTTGAAGCTGATCGATGCGGCAGCGGCGCAAAAGACACCGCTAACCGCCTATTACGACAATCGTTATGTGGATGAACTGGAGAAAGCCGGTTTCTTCAAACGGTTATGGCAGTGAATCGGCAGTAACCGACAAAGGAGCGCATGAAGCATTTAACTTGCCTAAGCCGGCATCGATCCAAACGTCCCGTTCTCAAAAATATTTTTACGCTGCTGCTGAGCTTTGCTGCGGTCATAACGCTGGCGCTTTCGGCGGCGTCCGCTCAAAGCGCCTCCCTATTCTGGTCGCCTATGCGGGTCAAAACGAAACCGTCGGACCGATGTGGGTCGGCATTGAAAAGGGCACGTTCAGAAAATACGGCCTCGACGTTCGGCTGGTTCAGATGCGCACACGGATCGCTCAGCATGGCGACGCTTTCTTCCGGGCAGGTGCAATACAATTACGGCTCGCCCGGCAATGCGCTTAGCGCCGCCGTGGGCGGCATGAAAATACAATGCGTCGCTTCGCCGGTGCAGAAAATTCCGCGCGAGTTGGTGGCGCGTAAAGAAATCCGCACTTTGGAGGATCTGCGCGGCAAAACCTTCGGGGTGCAAAGCATCGGCGGCGGTTTTTGGCTCCAAACGATGATCGCGCTGGATCAGCTCGGTATCGATCCGGAAAAATACGATCTCAAAATGCGCATCCTCGGCGATACGGCGACGGTGACGCAGGCTCTCGGCTCCGGCGGCGTCGACGCCACCGTCATCCCGTATAGCTTCAGCGAGGCGGCGAAACGAGCAGGAGCCAACGTGCTCGCCGACATCGGCAAGCTGAATTTTCCCTATCAGGGCACGACGCTTTGCTTCCTGCGGGAGTCGGCCGCGAACTCGCCCGACCAAATCTCGCGCTTGCTCAAAGGATTGGTGGATGCCGTCGTGTTGATTCACGATCCCAGCGCCAAGCCGGATATCGTCGAAATCCTGCGCAAAGCTTTCCGCTTCCCGAAGGCGGAAGATGCCGAAGCGTCCTACAAAGTGCTCACCATCATGGCGACGATCGACATGATGCCGGATCCCGCCGCGTGGAAGCTCGTGCAGAAAGTGACCGCCAAGATCAATCCCAAAGTCGCCCAAGTGGAACTGAGTCAGGTGCTCAGCCCTGCCGCCGTGCGCAGTCTCGAAGACAGCGGCTTCCTGGCTGAGGCGCGCAAGAAGTTGCGCTGAAAGATCTGCAGAGGAGAGAATCCATGCTTCAAGGCTTCCGCGTTTTCGATGCCGACGCGCACGGCTCGATCAATCCCCGAATGTGGGAACATCTACCGGAACAATATCGCGCGCGCCGTCCCCGTCCGGTGACGATCCATGACGGCGACGGATTAGGAAACTTCAACGCAGGTTGGCTGATCGAAGGGTCCCTCGAGCCGCATGCGTTGGGGCCGGGAGCGCAACAGGCGAATACGCCGCGCAACGTGCTCGCGGAGTTCGGCGCGACGACCGAACGCGAGCACTGTTCGATCGGCAGTATGACGCTAAACGATCCGCAGGCGCGCTTGCGCGATATGGACCGCATGGGCCTCGACGCCCAGATGCTTTTTCCGAGCACGCTCTACGCGCACATGACCGCAGACCCTGGATTCGAAGCGGCGCTCTTTCGCGCCTACAATCGCTACCTCGGCGCGCAGTGCCAGCAAGCGCCGAAGCGTCTCTACGTGGTCAGGCCTCCTGCCCTTGCGTGATCAGCGTCAGGCCTTTGAAGCGTTAGAGGAAATGCAGCGCCTGGGTGCGCGCGCGGCTGTGGTGTTCGGCACCGCGGGCGAACGGATGCTTTCCGATCCGAGCCTTCTGCCGATCTGGGATGAATTCGTCCGCGCGCAATTGCCGCTTTGCGTGCACATGGGCATGAGCTATCCGCCGCTCGCTCAGCTCGGCCAGTCGATTTATGACGGCCACGTGATCGGCATGTCGCTGCCGGCGCAGCTCGCCTTCATGGCGATCGTCGGCCATCGCATGCTGGATCGCTACCCGGATTTAGAAGTTGCCTTTCTCGAATTCGGCGCCGAATGGATTTTCTACATGGTATCGCGAATGGATCATTATCTACCGCTCGATCGCGGCGCCCATCCGTTCGGTTTGAGTATGCCGAACGCGGCTCAATTGCCGCGCGAAAGCATTCGGGATTACGTGAAGTCAGGCAGAATTTTTATCGCCGCTGAAGCCGACGACAAGCATGCTGCACTAACTTGTTCGAGCTCATTGGCGAAGATCACGTCCTGTTTTCGTCCTGACTTTCCTCACGGCGAGGGACGCGAAAACGCCGCGCTGGAAATCATCGAACGCAAGGATCTCTCGGAGACACAGAAGCAAAAACTGCTTTACGACAACACCGTGCGTCTGTTCGGTGAGCCGTAGGATCGACAATCATGCAGTAAAGATCAAAATCTATCCTTGCAGCTTTTGAGACTGTGTCGCAGTGCAAGCCATCGATGTCATGCGGAGCAAAGCGAAGCATCTCGCATTTTCAGATTGTTACAAAGGCGAGATTCTTCGGCTTTGCCTCAGAATGACATTATGATTAGCCTGCTCCCAAGAAGGTTTGAATCCGCCGGAGACAATTCTTCTTTGAAGAATTCCGACTACGACCCCTGAATCAGGAAAGACGCTTTGCAAACTTTTCGATCAAGGCATTAAACCGCTCGGGCTCGTCGGCGAAGAGCGCATGACCGGCTTTTTTGAAAACTTCGATTTGTGTCGCTGGCCGGTTCTTTTTAGATTCACGGCCTGTTGCTCGAACTGAGGCGTTACCACATAGAGAAAAGGCTTGTCGAAAGTGCGAGCGATGCTGCGCCAGTGGGCGCGCTCATAAGGATAATCCAGAAGCGCCACACTATTTTCCACCGTCATTCGTTTAGCGCCGCGCACCAGCTCGGCGAGCTCTTTCGCTCCGCGGCTTGGCGAAGATGGCGTGCATGAAATCATGCAGCGTCTTGTCACGATCCGCGCGCAAACTTTCTTTGAAAGTTCCTCCGGAACCGGGCGCCGGCTCCTCGCCGACCGAGCTATCGACGAGCACCAGACCGGAAAGACGAGCCGTTCCGAACATGTGGATGTACTGCAGCGCTTCGATCGCGCCCAGGGACCAGCCGATCAGCAGCACATGCGATCGCGGCGCCAAAAACTCGTGCAAATCGGTCGCGCGGCGTTCCGCGGTATAGCCGGCCGGCGCCACCTGGGATTCTCCTGCCCACGCGGGTCGAGGGCGAGAGTAAGATAGCGTTGGCCAAAGGCGTCCAATTGCTTGCGCCAAATCGACCCCGGCATCAACCAACCCGGCACCAAAGCGATGGTTAGATTTTTATTGTCTGCGCGCTCAGATCCCGCTTCGAGAAAGGACAGAGCAATCTTGTCGCTGGTTTGAAATGATCGGCGAGTTATTTCGGCAGCGGCGCCGTGGGTTGCCATGATCAATAACAAGGCGATGCACTGGCATTGCCGCCACACGGGATCGCCTCGCTAACGGTGTGCGACGATGAGACCGGACTGTTGTCCGCGCCAATGATAGCCGAAAGGAAATCGGCAGGTGAACTCTGCTCCTGGCGGGAATTAAAGGCTACCTCGAGATCCTTCTGATAACCATACCTCATCGGTCGGATTGGTCGGTGGTAGCGCCCGTATAACTTCACCTGCCACGGATTCTGATTGATATAGCGATAAGGGATTCCGGTGTCGTCTTGCACGACGATGTCGGCCGCGTCCAAAAGCATGGTGCGGGTTTTTGAAAATTGCTGATCATGCAACAGATAGGATGCCGATTTGATCAGAACCGTCGCCTGCTTATACTGACCAACCCAATTGAGGAAGTCCGGGTAGAATTCGAGCGCTTTGTCGGTTGCGTCCAGCCCAACGTAGTAAAGCTGTTGCGTGCCCGAAGCATTTGGATTGGCGAACTCGATGCGCACGGCCCGCATCACCACCGGCGGTCGTTTTGCTTCCGGCGAATCGTAAGCGTGAGTGAGCTCCGGAAACAGATCGAGGGGCTCTATTCTTATGATCCGCCGATTCATCAACGCCATCATGGTCGCCATCACCGGCACCGTGCCGCGGATCCACGGTGTCGTCAACTGTTTGGTCATATACGACGTGATGAAATAATTCCGCTCGAAAATATCGCGAAACGCGCTGCGCACGTCTTGCAGCAGCTTGGTAAACTGCACGAGGGTTACCGATTCCAAATCAGGCAGTGTTCCGGGCCTTTCGAGACTAAAGAACACGTAGCGTCCATGGTCAGGAAAAAAGCGTATGCATTTAAAAATCCGGACCGCTGAACGGATAGATCAGGGTTTTTTCTGTGCGCCCGCGATCTTGATCTCATGGGTACGCCAAGCTTCCATAGTCTGGATGCGGTTGCGCACCTGATTCCAACTAGAGGTCATCCACTGCTGGTGCTCTTTAAACGCGTCAGCTTCGACAAATCGTTTCAACGCGGGATCCGGCGGGTTGGGAGTGATGCCGGCGAGAATTTGCGCCGTCGCGGTGGCGCGCTGGTTATATTCCAGGTTCTCGCCGCCGGTGGCGAGAGCGTGTCCCGCCGAGAACAAAAGACCAAAGCGGCCAATAGCGCGGCCGATCGGAAATAGCTCTGCAAAAACTTAATTCTTTTTAATATCATAAGATATAAAACATAAATAAAAGCATTAAATCATAAATTATTGAGCGTTCGAGCAACATATATATATTATATATTTGACGCGCAGAATAGCATTTTCTGTGGCCGAAGCGACATGTTTCGTTTGAGGCTACCTGGACGAAGCCACAATCGCGACGCCTCCTGGCGCAACAAGGACTTTTCATGGACTGTGTATTGATATAGAAAGACCCAGTCGGCCTCGCCGTTACTATCGCCAATTCAAAATTCGATAACAAGGAGAAACGCGTGTCAGGTTGGAAAGCACGGATCGGATATTTATCGCCGTCGGTATTCGAAACTCCTTCGGATTGGGATTTGATCTTGCCTCAAGGCTTTACGATCGTGGCCTCGGGTCTCAACGTCAGGCTCACACTGAAGCCGAATTCAACAAAGCGATCGATGCACTCGGCGCCGGCTTGGGTATCTTCGCCGCCGAGGAGTGCGATGCGATTCTCATGGGCGGTATCACTTTGGGCACCGCAGCGCGGTTACGCGGTGGAACAGGAAGTGGTGGCGAAACTCTCGGGGCAAGTCGGCTTGCCCGTCAGCACAGCGATGAGCGCAACAGTGGCAGCGCTCAAATTTTTAAAGGTCCGCAGCACGGTCATTGCTACCGCCTACAAAGGAAAGCATTAATCAGGCGGTCAAGAAATATTACGAGGACGGCGGCTTGGAAGTTCTGGCGATCAAAGGTTTGGAAGTTTCTAAACCAGTGGATCAGGTTAAGCTGCCGGACTATGCGTCCTATAAAGTCGCGCGTGAGTTATTTCGCCAGCATCCTGATGTCGATAGCTTGCTCATTCAGGGACGCTGGCGCTCGGTCGCCTATGTTCCAGGAACTCGAAGATGACACGGGAAAGCCGGTGGTATCCAGCACCGCGGCGGCGCTGTGGTGGGTCATGCAGGTCCTCGGCATGAAAGCGTCGATTGAAGGATACGGCAAACTTCTGCGCGGATAAGCAACCTCAGAGACTCATGCATTCTCCGACGACTGCTTTGCTCGTCTTCACCGTGTTACTAAAAACAAAACGGGCAGTCATCTCTATTGACCTGCCCGTTTTCGCCGACGCCATCGCGCCATTATGCTTATTTAATTTTAGTAACCGCTGCCCACTTTCCGCAATTAACGCAGCTTTGACTTCGAAACCAGCTCTCTCGTCAGTAAAGTTCGAGGCTGCTTTGAGGAAGCCCAACCTTCTGATTGACCCGTCTCCGGGTTCGCGCCTTAACTGGCGCCGAAGTCGAGGGCTTGATTCACACAGCTCGATGCCTGACTGGTAGCTTGCTCGAACTGCTGCCGCCCGCGGTCTGCGGGCCTGACTCGCCCGGCGGACTATCTTCCATAATCGACCTCCACTTTCGAAGAGCTGAAAACGTGCGCGCTTCGTTCGTGCTCTTCTCACCCCTTTGGAGGCTGGGGCTAATCCAATTCCTAACGCCGTGTAGCGTTCCTGTCAAGATAGATTTTCAAGTTTTGCAAATTTTTTTTGAGGGTCATCCTACGCGCCAAACGCGCTGCGGAGACCGAGCGGGCGTCCCGGCAATTTCACGTCTTCCTGGCTCAGCCCCATAAAAATCTAGTGCTTCCGGATTCGCCTTTATTCAGCCAAGTAGATCACTCGCGGCTCACATTCCTCGTGAAGTTTCTTTTCGGCGCTCCATCGTTGCGCCGCTCAAGTCGGTGCCCGTAATCAGCTCCGTACAGCTCGCCCATCGCGGCCGGACTATTGAGCCGCGCGAAGCCGCTCGCCCGCGCCATTTCTTGGATCTGATTGGCCGTCGACGCAAGTGGCATCGGAATCTCCAACTTTGCGGCGATGCTTAAAGCTTGGCGGAAATCTTTGTAGCTGTTGCTGAGGCGCGCCGCCATGGTTATTCTTGCGCTTCATGAACTCTTCCATGCGGATCGCGGAAGCTTGGGAGCCAGTAGTCTGCAACAGCTTGAGAAACAACTTCAGGTCGGCGCCTTGGGCGGTGAGCCAAGAACAAATTTCCGCGGTGATGATGTTATTCGCCGTCGCGTATAGGATGATCGCGATCTTGAAAGCCTTCGGCATCCACGGCTCGGCAAACAGATAACCGTTCTGTGCCACTTCGTTCAGAAAGCCCGCGGCGGCGCGATCTTGGCTTTCTCTCCGCCGATGACGATCGAGAACCGGCCTTGTGGAATCACTACGGCCGGCGCGCCGCTGGCGTGAATCGTCCCGCCGATGAACGTGGCCTGCGTTTCCCGCAATCGTTCTTCCAGCTCGCGCGCGCAATCCGGATCGGTGCCGCTGAGATCGATCACCGTCGATGCCGGCCGAAGTGAGTTCAACGACACCGTTTTCACCCAACACGGCTTGTCGCACTTCCACCGATGACGGCGGCAGCGTGATGGTAATGTCCGAGACCGCCGCGCCGCGCGGAATGCGCCGGACGTGCGCCGCGCTGGACAACCCCATCAAGCGCTCCGGTGTCGATATCAAACACCGTGAGGGAATGTCCCTTTGCGAGAATTCGCTCAGCCATCGGCCGACCGGCGTTGCCCAGCCCAATTAAACCGATCGATGCCATGCTTTTATCACTTCCGCCGCTTATCCTTTCGCTTTCTCCACTGCTTCTTGAGCGCCTCGTCGACAATCTTGTGCAACATCCTTGCGCCCTGCTTGCTCGTTGTACTTGGCAGAGTTGAGCATGAAATAATTCACGCCTTTTGCGGCACGTCGTCCGCCGGTAGATCGCTTTTCGGGATATCCATGCGCAACGAGTTCACCTCGGTATATTTTTGCCACGCGCCTGCCCTTCCCGCGACAACACCCAATTGATGAAAAGCTTCGTCGCGTTCGGATGCGGGCGCTTGGTTCATCACCGCCATGCAGCAGGAGCCACCGCCCATGATGTCACCTTCCTTCATCGGATGCGGCATCAGATCAACGGGCAAGCCCTGCTTTTGGCCTTCATGATCGGCTGGCCGCTGCCGATGTAGAAATGAATCTTGCCGTGCGCCAGCCAATCCGTGCCCTGCTGCAAATCACGGGTCAGGCACAATGATCGGTCTCAGTGAGAAATCGAGTGATAAATTTCTGCCCCAACGACGGCGTATAATAAAAGAACATGAAAGTCTCGCCGCCGCCGCTCGCGACCCGCGGATCGAAGCTGCCAAGCTTCGCCCTTCCATCTGGCTGGAGCAAATCCCCACCACGATTGGATCTCCTTCGGGATCGACGAGCTTGGTGTTATAGGAGCCGCTGGCGCGTGCCGATCTCGCCTGAAATAATCAACGCCGCATTGTTCTGCGGGTCGGCAAAATAGAAGCTTGCCGTCGAGCCATGCCGGACGGATCCGTGACTTCGGGTAAGACAAGCAGCGGCTTTAGCGGCTCCAAGGTGCCGGCGCGAACGACTGCAGAAGCTCGACGAACCGCCCATGAGCAGATCGGCTAGATACTTTCCGGCGCGACGCTCGGCGACGATTGCGCTGCGCGTGATCGGCGACCTTTGCCGGGAACGAAACTAAACTTTATGTCGGGATAACTTTTCTGAAAAATCGCCCAGATCTTGCTGATAAGCCGGATTGTGCGGACCGTAGATCGCTACCTCGCCGTCTTTCTTCGCTGCTTCGCACCGTCGCTTCCCACTGCCGTTTCCAATCCGATTGCGCCCGAACGCTGGCAGCGGCGAAGTTGCGCCAAAAAACAGCCATAGCGATGATTCGTAACGATTTCACTTTTCTCGTCTCCCCAATCACTCCATCACTCCATCACTCAACATCTCAGTCGCGTCTCACCGGTGCGCGCGCATCTCCGCCGCCGTGAACGGTCCCACGCCCATGATCTGATGCACTTCCCATTCGAGCAATTCGAAAGCGGCAAAGCCCGCCGCAGTGTAAGGATCGCTCGCCGCGATCTGCTCTGCGTCAGTCTTCGGACGCCGCGCGGATAACATAAACTCCATACTTGCGATCCGTGGTCGGACCCGAAAAGAGAATCTTTCCCGATTCGTGTTGTTGCTTCATCCAGACCAGATGCTGATCGAGAGTCACGGTCCACTCTTCGCGCGGCTTTACCGGATCGTCCGTAAAACTAAATACCACATGACTGCCTCCTTGCTGAGAATTAACTGCACTATGAAATTACCGATAGGCTTGAGACCTTCACGCTGTCAAGACGATTTCATGCCGCTACCTTCCCAAAAACAATGACGATCGTACCGAGCTACGACCGCCACTGTACCGAGGATCGTGCGACTGGTGACGCTTTTCTTGCCGCGCGAGGAAAATCAGCGAAACAACTTGAGGCCGTGTAGCGACAATCGGAGAAACAATCACGACCCTTGCAGTGCTGAGAGCCACCAGTGTCAGCTGCCAGAGTGCAGTCGCCTAAGAAGCCATAACATGTGGGATCGCTTGGCTATACTAGATGAATTTCCGTTCAGTCAAAACCAGGATTTTCTAGCGGCTTCACTTAGCACTCTTTTTGGTATATGACGCACTGTTTTATTATGACGCAGCGACGCGAGGAGATATAATGGATCGAATGTTTCCACGACTGGTGATATTTTGCTTTTGCGCGATTTTTCCGGCCCGCTTCCACGCCAGGGACGCAATCCGCGATTTGGTCGTAAAAATCCACGCCAGCCAGCAGGGCCCGGATTTGCTCCGGCCCTGGACCAAAAGCAGTCCGCGTCAGGTGAAGGGGTCGGGCGTCGTGATCGACGGCAAGCGCATCCTCACCAATGCCCACGTAGTCAAATATGCGAGCCAAATTTATGTTCAGCCCAACCAATCCGCGCGAGCTACATCCCGCGCGCTGCATCGAAGCCATCGCCCCGTGGATCGGATCTAGCGATTCTAAAGCTCGATGATGAATCGTTTTTGATAACCGCGGCACGTCTTTCTTTCGCCCAGGAGTTGCCGCGGGTCAAAGACGCGATCAATGTTTATGGCTATCCCACCGGCGGTACCGAGGCTCTCCGTCACGCAGGGAATCGTCTCGCGGATCGAGTACACCGACTACTACTTATCAGACGAGCGGGTTGCGCATTCAGGTCGATGCCGCGCTCAACTTCGGCAACAGCGGCGGGCCGGCGGTGTCCGACGGCAAACTGGTCGGGCCTCGTGTTCAGCTTGATTCAGAACGCACAAAACATCGGCTATTTGATCCCGGTCGAAGAGATCCAGCTGTTTCTCAAAGACGTCGCCGACGGCAGCGTTTACGATGGCAAGCCGCAAATTACATGACTTGGTCAAACCGTCGAGAACGACGCCTTGCGCCAGCGGCTCGGACTGCCGAAGGGCATCAATGGAGTCATGGTGGCGCAGCCTTATCAGGACAGTCCAGGCTATCCGCTCCAAAGAGTGGGACGTCATCACTCAAGATCGGCGATATGCCGATCGACAGCCGACAGACAAAGTCGCGATCCGCTACGATCTGCGCCTTTCGGCGTCTTATCTCGTGCAAAAGTTTGCCAAGAACGGCCTGCTTGCCGCTGACGGTTTATCGCGACGGCCGATTGATCCAAGTCAGCTTACCGGTGCGCTCTCAACGCGATCCTGGTCATTCCTTTTTCTGATGAGATAAAAATCCACGCTATTTTATCTTCGAGCCCGTTTGTTTTCTCGCAGACAACCCAAGACTATCTCGAGCGGCTTATGGCAATCAGCCGCCGCCTTCCTTAGTGACGGCCGTAGTCCAGCCGACTCAGTGACTCGGCGCTTCGACAAGCCCACTTTCGAGGAACGAAGAGCTGGTCGTCGTCGCGCCTCGCCGTCTTTTCCCCATCGCATTACCAGGGGCTACGACGATCCCAATCGCGCCGTGTTGAGCGAAGTCAACGGCGTGCCGGTCAAGAACTTGCGTCAGCTGGTGGAAATCCTGCGCGACAGCCACGACGAACAAATCACCTTTAAATTTGCCAGCTCCGGCGTCCTCACCCACGAGACAATGGTATTTAATCGCAGCGATCTAATGGAAGCGACCGGCAAGATTCTCGAAGAAAACGGCATTCGCTATCCCTACTCGCCGGATTTGCGCGCGCTCTGGGAAGCGCCCGATCGCTCGACGCCAAAGTCAGCGCAGCTAACTTCGCTTGCACCGCGCCGGCGGCCAACCAAACGATCAAACCTTTGCATTCGCCGGCAACCGCTTTTGCTTGCCAACGACGCATCAATACGCGAATGGCAAGCAACATGCTGCGGCTCTTCTTGATTGTGACCGTCGTTGTCGGCATTGAATTTTCATCGGCCCTATCGAACGCCCGCCTCCGCCGACCTTGCTATCGAAACTTTCGTGCGTGGTTTGGACACGCCGTGGGCTATGGACTTTGCTCCGGATGGCAGGATTTTTATCAGCGAACGTCCCGGCCGCATCCGTATCGTGGAGCAAGGCCAACTACGGCCCGAACCCGTGGATGACGCTGGACGTCGCCGGCGGTCGGCGAAGCCAGGCTCATGGGGCTCGCCGTCGATCCGCAATTTTTAGCCAGAATCGCTTCCTCTACGTCGCCTACAGCTACCGCATCGGGGCTTTCGCCTGCGCAATCGTCTGGTGCGCTTGCGTGAAGATGTAAAGGGCAAAGGCATTCTCGACAAAGTGCTCATCGACGATGCTGGCCGGCGCAAGCAACCACGACGGCGGCAGAGTCAAATTCGGCCCGGACGGAAAACTCTACTGGACCGTCGGCGACGCGCAAACGACGCGCTACGCGCAGAACGTCAAATCATTGAACGGAAAAGATTCTCCGGCTCAACTCAGACGGAACCATTCCGCCGGACAATCCATTTTCCAAACTCCTATGTTTACTCACTTGGCCATCGGAATCCCGCAAGGCTTGGCCTGGCAGCCAGAGCACGCGGACGACTGTATGCCACCGAACATGGACCGAGCGGTTTCCAAGGCTGCTGCCGCGACGAAGTAAATTATATCGAGCCGGGCAAAAACTACGGCTGGCCGGAAATCCGCGGCGACGATGCCAAGAGAAGGCATGATGTCGCCCGTCATTCAATCCGGCACGAACGAAACCTGGGCGCCGAGCGGGGCTGTTTTTGTTACGCGTCGGACCATGGGCCGGGTCGCTGCTTTTTACCGGCCTGCGTGGGCAAACTCTGTATCGGCTCGTTCTCGATCCCAACGATCCGCGCAAGGCGGCAAAATCTCGAGCGCCATTTTCCACCGTCAGTTCGGCCGCCTGCGAGACATCGTCGAAGGACCCGACAAAGCGCTCTATCTGCTTACCAGCAACCGCGATGGCCGCGGCACCCCGGCGCCCGACGACGATCGGATCATTCGCTTAAGCATCAAGCTCAGCGCAGCCACGGCTTGGCTGCGCTTTTATCCCGTCTGGCGCTTTCCCTGCCAATATTGATAAAATCATCGCCATTCGGTTCGAGGGCTGACCGACATGAAGTCTAAAATCGGCGCGATAATCTTTTTTCTGCTCCTCTTTGTCTTCGCTCGGCCTCATCAGCTTTTCCACCGAATTCTTTCTCGGCAAGCCGTTGACCAAAGTGATTCGAGATTTCCTGTTCATGCTTTATCGAAAGTAGCCAACCTCGGATTCGGGCCAATCCTTGCACGTCACTTCCAAGCTTTTGAGGGCTCTTTCTTTGACGCACGTTGATCCGCAATCGTCGCTGATATAGGATCGCCCCGTCATCGGAGGCACGCGGATCATGCGCAAGCGAATGCTTCACGTGGTTGGGAAAAGAATTTATCGAGTTGTCCGGCGAAGCCAAAGCGGCGGCGAATGCGACCCATCGAAGCGCAGGAATTGTTCCAGCGCATCGATCAGGAGAGCCAAGGCGCGCGGTTTGTCCCTCGACAACACCGTGCGTAGCCGACTCTGGGGGACGCGATCGGCAAAGCCGTGATCTCGGCAGCACGAGCGCGTTAAAATATTGTCCGGCAAAGCGCGCGCTCGGCAAGCTCGAGTTATATCGCGCCGGGCCGTTTCGATTCGGGCGCCAAAGTTGCGCTCGATCTCATTGCCATGCGTCCCTCTCAACCGCGCGGAAAAGCGCATCGTGGAATACGATCCACCCGATCGCGCCCATTCGCTTTCTGGTACAGGATTCCGTGGTCGTCCTATCGGGCGTGACGACAGTCATGCCGACTCTCGCCGAACAATTCGACAACATCTTTCCGCGCATTTCCGGGTCGCTGAAAGACGCGGGAAGCTCCTAGGAAAAGTCGCGCGCATCTCGTTTTACCTGCATCGCAGCCAGACTTTGGAAAACTTGAAAACGCTTTTTGCGCGCCACGTAACGGCAAAATTCCTCAAATGGAATACTGTTTCGTCGACGGCTATTCCTCCGAGGGCAAGTTCTGCGAGGTCGAAGTCACCGCCACGGCGTAGGAATCATGGCAACCGAAAAATTCAAAGTTGCAATCTTAGACGATTTCGAAAAGCTCGCCGATACGGTGCCGAGCATATAAAGGCTCCAGGCACGAGCCGACGTGACGCTTCTGAGAAAAGGCTGGACGGCTCGGAGAATATCGTCGCCCGCGCTGCGCGAGTTCGACGCCGTGCTCCTGATGCGCGAGCGAACTTTTTTAGCGACAAAGAATATTCCCAGCTCCCCAATCTGGAAACTCATCTGCGCAAACCGGTCGAACCAGTAAGCACTTCGGATCTAGCCAATGCCACCCGCCCGCGGCATCGCGCGTCACCGGCTACCGCAGCTGATAACGGCGTGTCGACAACCGAATTAACGGTCGCGCTGATTCTCGCCCTGTTGCGTAAGATTCCCCAGGTGAATGCGCGCATGCGCAGAGGAAGCCTGGCCCGCGATCGCCGGCAACACGCTTGAAGGCAAAACCATCAGGGTTTTCGGCTTAGCAATACGTAACC